>Ga0066187_1000130_pt1 | contig 32299 bp, 34 predicted proteins | sample WorMetexBAHAMAS1_FD_58706 | JGI IMG/M metagenome (GOLD analysis project Ga0066187, IMG submission 58706) | Marine gutless worms symbiont microbial communities from Max Planck institute for Marine Microbiology, Germany - Inanidrilus exumae... | ecosystem: Host-associated > Annelida > Digestive...
CTGCGGAGTGTTACCCCTTTTCCTCAATTTTGTTGTGTCATGATCTGGTAATTAGGACAGATGATCTCGATCTTGAAACTATTCTCGCTCGACCGCTGACAAAGGGAATTATTGATTATTCTCAAAAGAGCAAAATACTGGAAGTTCTCTTGCAGGGCATTCGGGAGCACCGGGTATGTGAGATACAATATTGCCCACCCGGTCGCAAGAAACGGACGCACAAGATAGCACCAATTAAATTTGTTCCGTTCAGAGAATCTTTGCTTGTAGATGGACTGATTTATTATGGGAGCAAACGATATAATACCACATTAGCGGTACACCGAATTGATTCGGTAAAATTGACCGATCAGAACTTCAAAGCTCCTAAAGACGTCAGGGAAAAGAAAACATTTGGATTGATGGAAGGTAAGCCATTTCGTGTAAAAGTAGTCTTTCGCTCATTTGCTGCCTATTATGTGAGTGAACGTATCTGGAGTGAAGATCAGGCATTGACCAATCAGGAGGATGGCAGCGTTATACTCGAGTTTACGTCTACCAGCAAAGAGGAGGTTATATCCTGGCTATTGAGTTTTGGTGCCGATGCCAAGATTCTTTCACCTAAAAAGCTAATTTCAGAAATAAAGACAGAATCCGAAAAGATCCGTGATTTGTATTAAGATGTATTAATCGCTATTTGATCTTTCAATGATCTTAATTGAGGTTTGACGAAATCATACACATCAGCATATTGGTATCAATATCTCAATTTATTGAAATTTTTACCAGATTTGGATATAGGCAAGTTATGATAACTCGCCTTAAAGTTGGATAACATCAGATTCGTAGTGATATAGAGAACTGTATAAATCCTGGTTAGACGCTTTTGTGCTAAACCAACCACTGACGTAGAAAAATGAAATATGCATTGGTAAATGGAACTCGATTAGAGGCTCAGGCAGGTGTGTCTGGTTTTTGCCCTTTTTGTGGGGCGCCGCTAATTGCTCGGTGTGGCGAGATACGAGTGGCGCATTGGGCTCATAAACGTGGTGGTCTATGCGATCCGTGGTGGGAGAACGAAACGGACTGGCATCGAAACTGGAAGAATCAATTCCCTGTGGAATGGCAGGAGGTTGTTCACGAAGCCGATAGCGGCGAAAAACACATAGCTGACGTAAAAACTGACCGTGGTTGGGCTATTGAGTTTCAACACTCTCATCTGAAGCCCGAAGAACGACGGTCACGCGATAATTTCTACACCAAACTAATATGGGTTATAGATGGTTTAAGGCGTAAAACAGATCGTGTTCAATTCTCGAAATTGCTAAAACGAAGCCGCTCTGTAGGCGGAGTTAAATGGATTAGAAGAATCGCCTCTGCGGAAAGCCGGTTATTTTCTGAGTGGTGCGAAAGCCCGTCAAATGTATTTTTAGATTTCGGAGAGCCGGACGCTGTTTGGTGGTTGCTCCGTAAACGCCTGGGTATACCTGCCTACGTTGGGAGATTTTCCCGAAATGAATTCGTCCAAATCCATTTGAGGCCCGAGACGGAATCCATATCTGAGTTTGAGAAATTTGTTGGCGAACTCGATTCGCTTATTTCTGCATACGAATCGAACCTCGTTAAACGGCAAAGCCAGCGCAGTCACACACAAACTTTCCGTCTTACGCCGAATCGATTAGGTTCATATAGGCGTAGGCGCCGCTTTTAGTTGGAGATCGTTATGTCACCGAGAAATAACTACCACACGCCCAACAAAGGGCTGCAAGAGACCGCGTGCTCCGCACGCGTCTCATGAGCCCTGGCGTACATCTGCTATATGCATGGAGCCTAATAAATTTAATCTGAATTGCGAAATATCATTATCATAGATATGTAAGATCTTATTGAAGCCGATAATTCTAACTCGTCAGTTCAAATCAAAATTTCTACATATATTAGAGTTTTTCATAAAGCATTTGCCAGAAATCTTTTGACCCAATTAAGTCTTAAAATGATTTGTTTCTTTAGCTCATAGTAAGAAAGGGGCTGACGATATTCCACGATCATTTCTTCGAGTGTATCGGGGATTTTAGGTTTTGGGTCTTCTACAAATAGGTAGCTGCAATCTTTTGGGTCAAGATATTCCATGACAAACTGAAAATGCTCCTTCCATTTTTTCGACTTTATTCCAGTTGGATTGATGATCGCCAAGAAGGCTGGAAGTGCCAGAATATCTGTAAGAGATTCTGCAACAACCATGTTTACGTCCAATCCCTTTTCAATTTTTTCGAGCCAGGATTTCAATTCCTGATCAACATTGAGAATCAAGATGGTACCTTCCCATTTGCATCTGACTTCGATGACCTTTTCATTATGATTGTACCAGTCTTTTGTGTATTCCATGCCTGTCCCTGCAGCCATGCACCGACGAGATGTTGTTAATGCTTTAGAAACCTCTCTCCCACATAGCCCATTCCCATGCTTTCTCTTTATACGGAGAGCCTTTCCAATCGGCACTAATCTGCCTTATTCCTTTGATAAGGTCGTCAAGAATTTTATAACTTTCTAATACACCCTCAAGGCTGATATCAGCCGATTCGTCTATTTCGAGTTCCAGTTTCAAATTGTATTTTTCGCCTATGTCTGCAAAGAAATCATATATTGATGGAATTAATTTCCAATCTACCAGTTCTGCCCGCCGATTATACTCTTCTGTTCCCGGGTCATGATTTTTCCAATCTTCCCATAAAAAAAAGATAAAGTTCAGAACGAAATATACGTGCCCATTATTAAGGTCGTGCCGGATTAAGGTATAATAATCGTCAAAGGGAACAAATCTGGGTATTTTCAATTTGAATTCCAAACTACCTGGCCACCGAGAACTACTGTCAATTCCTTCCTTTTCAAGTGTTTCCCGAAGTCTTTTCAAAAGTTCCGTCAGACTTGCCTCATTGATCTTTGGATGCGAATTCATCATTTCCCTCTTTACCGGGTTTCACCCAATCATTGTCGGGATCTGGGACAAACACCAAATCTAAGCTCAGGTGTTTTGACTTGACATAGTATCCATCTCGTACGATCCAACCTCCAGGGACTTTCAGCCGGGCAATTATGTTATCATCATTAGGACTTCTACGATGGTGTACAATTTTCCAGCCATCTTGTTCCTCTAAGTTCCATTCGCCGTCTGTATCTGGAACATATACAATGGCAGATGCTGACTTTCCTTCACCTCCAAAATATTCATACCGGACAAGCCAGCCGTTAGGTATTCGCGCACGGCGAGTGCTCTCCCTTGGACTGAAAACTTTCCAGGTAGAGGGCTTTATAGATTCCCAGTTTATTAATTTTTGCTTATCCATGATCCTTCTCCATTCTTATTTTTTTACCAGTATAAACATGCCATCATTTCAGAATCCGAAACGATTTTGATTTTTTTCAAAATAATTTTCATCGTTTCGAAATCTGAAACAGTCAAAGCTTATATTGGGCGAAAATTCGAATTTGGGAGACAATTGAAATGATAAAATCCACGTCTGAAACAGTAATCATCGGTTTAGGTGGAGCTGGATCCAACATTCTCGCTGATTGCCTGATCGAATGGATGTCAATAGGCGAAGTGGCAGCGGTCAACACAGATTCTTTAGGACTGCTAAAACTTGATGTGCCATTAAGACATGCCATTGGGCTGGATATGTGTGGCGGCGATGGTTGTGAAGGTGATTGGCTACTTGCTCGCCAAATAGCCACAAGACACAGGGATGTTTTCAAAAAGATTATTGGACGACACAGAGTCGTTATCATTCTTGCAGGTTTGGGAGGAGGTACAGGATCTGGTATGGCACCATACGTGGCGACTATGGCTCTTGGGGAAAATATCAACTGTCTTGCTGCCGTTACGATGCCGCTTAAAATGGAGGGCGAAATCAGGAGGGAAAATGCTCAAGAATCTCTATCGAGACTGAAAAAGCTTTGTGATAATATAATTGTGGTAGAGCTTGACGATTACTTTATGGAATATAGAAAAGCTACCATGGTTGAAGTATTTGAAAACTTGAGCAAGCATTTGATGATTGAGATAAAATCAAATCGTAATTTTTTATAAGATAAATTTTCCGATTAGATTCATTTCAACACCCCAGATTGTTAGCAGAATGGTGATACTATATTACATATTGTATTTTTGCGAGGCTGAAGAGCCGTATCGATCATTGTATTGGTATTGCCCGAATAGGCAAAATAGGGAACATCAGAAAATCGGATTTTCCTCGATCTGCATTCTGATGCTATCACTTGTTTTGGATCACCAAAAACAGGATCATTACCTACTGAAACAATTACCATCTTTACTCGACTATTTACCATGGATAGTGAAAATAAGTCTGTAATGAAAGCAGAAATTTGATTTGGATTAATCGTGCTTCTCACCCTGTTTTTATTTCCAACACTATTGCGGATGCACAAAGGGAAAATATTAGTGAAGACGATTGGAGAGCACCTGTGGATATATCTACAGTTATTTTTAAAATGTCCTAAGCAACTACAAATCCTATCAATAGCTGCATAAGCTCTATTCCAAAACGCAGATCGGGGTGATTGAGTAAAGCTATACGGACCGATTCCAGGGTAAACATTGCCAGTATTGTTATTTTCTCTTCCGAATATTAGGATCAATGGGAAATTAGAATTCTGTGTATTTCCTAAGCATAATACAGCTGGACCACTATTTTGCATAATTTTCTCTTTTCCCAATCCAAGTTTCTATTGTAATCTGTGTTTGTCTGGGATTTAAGTTTGGGCAGTTTCTACATATTCACCCGCCCTCCAGCACCTTACCTGGCTTAATGAATGGCAATACGCTGGATGCTGCATTTTTTTGAGCACCGGACGATTAAGAACTGAGACCTCCTATAAGAGCAGCAGCATTCTGGCCGATGACATCGTGGTTATAGCCCCCTTCCAGGATGGCGAAACAGCCACCGTTGTTTTTACGAGCGGAGTTGATCACCATTCGTCCCATGGCGTGGTAGTCTCGGGTATGCAGCAGTCCACCCCAATCATCCCTGTGATGGTCGAAACCTGCTGATACGCCAATCATGTCTGCTGGGTGCGCCTTGATGAAGGTCTCTACCTCATTGAGATAATTGTCGCGGGTATGACTTGTTGGATTGCAGATTGTCACCCAGCTGTGATGATCCAGAATGTTCACATTGCCGTCGCCGTAATGGAGGTCAAAGTCAAGGATTGTTGCGGTTTCGATAAGACCCTCTTCTTTGAGAGTCAGCAACGCAACCGCCATGTTGTTGAAATAGCAAAAGCCCCAGCAACTGTCATGAGAGGCATGGTGCCCGGGTGGTCGAATGGCGCCAAAGGTTGGTGCCTCAAGTCCCAGACGAGCCGCGTGTATGGCCCCGCCTGCGGCAAGTGCTGCAATTTCGTAAAGCCCTTCCTGGCGGATATACTCAATATGATCCTTCGTATGTGCCAGCGCGATTTGCGCTTCGGTGGCCGGTTCTGCCTCAATCAGTTCCGTATCTGCCGGAAGTGCATTCATCACCGCCTCAATCCTTCCGGCCGTCGCAGCAGGGTCAGAGGTGTACACTGGAAAAAAGCTGTGACTGTATATAACTTTCATCGATCCGTGCTCCAAGACATTTTTATCCGTCTACCCGTTCCTTCAGTTCCTTACCTGGCTTAATGAATGGCAGTTTTTTCGGTTTGACCTCTGTAGATTCACCTGTTTTCGGATTCCGGCCGGTATAGGCGTCATATCGCTTGACGAAAAAGGAACACAGCCCTCTAATTTCAACACGATCGCCTTTTGCCAGAGCCCTGGACATTACCTCGAAAAACAGGGCAAACTTTTTTTCAAATCCACCCTGTTTCAAAGGCAGAATGGTTTGCTATGGCATGTTCTTACTGGGCTTAAAAGTGACAACGCTTTTTCCTTTGATTTTGATTTTTTCACCAGTTTGGGGATTCCGGCCCATCCTGGTTTTTCGATACACATTTTTAAAAGTACCGAATCCCACCAATGTAACCTTATGGTTCCTTTTCTGAACTCCTTGCTTGATACCTTCTAACACGGAATCAAATGCTATCTTGGCGGTGGTTTTCGGAATCCCAGCATCCTTTGCAACTTTTTCAATCAATTCAGATTTCGTCATTTGTCCTCCTTAGATGGGGTGTTTTAAAAAAAGCCGAAAGCAATGGCGTTCCGGCATCGGCATTCAGCGTTTCTATCAAGTCACTTGTGATCACGGCGGGGCCTCCAGAAAGGATGGTCGTATGAGACACTAAAGGAATCATTGAAAAATGTCAATAAATTCTATATGGTTAGACTTGCTCTTGTACAATTATGACCGGCTGTTTATTTAAAAGTCAAACGGAAGATGATACTTCACGTTAGAATCGTTCACGTCAATGCAAATTTGCCCTAACGGCAATGAGGAGATTGTTCACATGGGAAAATTGATTTCTGGAAAGGATCTAATGAAACTGTGGAATATGGGACCCCATGAACTGTTGAACCGTTTCATCAAACAAGGGCTCATTGCGTATAACAAAACCGGGCAGGCTGTATCGCCTGATGATGCTATAGCGGGTACAAGTGATCAAAGAAGCGATATTGAAAAGATAGAGGCCTGGAGAGAGTATGAATTGCCGGGAGATGATGCAAAATCACAACAAATGATACAGGCCTTAAGCAATCTTTATTTCGATAAAATTAATGTCCAAGGAATAGGGAAACATTTTAATTTAGGCGGAAATAAAAAGGGTGCTAAGGCTGCAACAATCCACCATACAGAAATTCATAAACAAAGAGCACGCGCGGTTGCCACTGAATTGTGGGCTGGTAAATATAGAAAATTATCCGTCCCTGAGCTGATCGATACACAGGAAATGCTCGATGTTACATTAAAATCTGATGGAATAACTCAATATGCTAATCGCACAGTAAAAGACTGGATAAAAGACTTGAATCCAAATCCGCCACTAAAAGGGGCTCCCAAAAAGCCCAACAAAAAATAATCCACCAGACAATACTTCAAATTCCAATAAAAAAGGTGCTGTTTACTCCCAATTGAGTAAAAAGCATCTTTCTACTCAACCCAAAAACAACATTCCGTAGTTCATATAAATCCTTACCCATCCTATTCTATCTCATAACCCTCCTTGCAACACCCGATAGAAAGCAGCTTTCTTGTCAAAACGACATATTTACTAATGAAATTAAATGGTTATCTTTTTTATAAGCAAAAAGAAAAATTATTTCGAACGGTAATAAAATAAATTTACGAAGAGAAAAAAATATGGGTAAGGAAAAAGTTTTAAGGAGAAATATAGAGTTTAAGGGGTGGTCGAACTCAAAATTTTTTATGAGCAGAGAAGGAGTAAACGATGGATTGCAAAATTGATAGTTTGGCAAAGGATACGAGGAAATTGAAACGCCATGTGGCATTTACGGATACCCATGAGGTGAAATTGGTTTTTTTATGTACGATATCCAAGGCAAAAGACCAGATAGTCGTGGTTGAAGAGGCTAAGGAAATTGTTTCCCAATCAGGCAAAGACCTTCTGAAATTAGGTGACGAATTAAGAATGTTAAAAGATAAATACCGGCATTTTGGCTGTGTTGGTTTTCTGATTGAGTCCCTGGGAAAAAACAATAAGCAATCGGTCTTTGGAAAAAAGAAATTCACCAGAAATTTCAATGCAGGGCTGTTTGAATCAGAAAAAAAAGCGCGAGTAATCAAAGATTTGATCCAGACAATGGCCGCTTAAGATGCCTTGGATAATGGTCATTCACGCCAACCGAGACTGAAAAGGATGCCGGAATTTTAGAAAATTATTAGAGAAGGAAAGGAGTAAAATTATGATAAAAACGATAGTTATAGCCGCATTAAGCGCCGAAGAAATATTAGAACTGTACAGTGAATCTGAAAATTCGGCCTTTAGATTATCTGAATCTGATAAGAGATTCCTCCAGGCAGTTAAATCAAATCCAATGGTTTATTTTTGGCACGAAATTTGTTGGAAAGTTTTGGAGGAAAATTTCGAGGAGATTTCGAAGATAGGTGAGTTAGTCTATGTTGAGGAAAATGACACCTATTATGAAAGAGGTACTTACGAAAGAATTTATGGATCGAAATCAGGAAAATTATGGAGCTAAGTAAGTTTTCTCGTGCCCATCTAAAGTGAAGGAATGAGCACCATCTCATAAAACTGGAAAGCCTCGTTAATTCCCTTTCCGGGGCACAAGCGCCACCAACAGCAATTAAACAGCCTGGGCAGCTTAAATCCCAGAAACGTTGGTGGCTTGGTAAAAAATACTGTGGATTCCAAGCTGCACCAGAGAAAGGGATTAAGATTTATGAAAGTGATTAAATGGAAGAGAACTATTAAACGAGTCAATTTTGGTATTCAGGAGTTGGAAGTGAGAACAGAAAAGGGCGTGTTCGATGAATTAAATGATGAATTCGGATTTACGCTAAATCCATGCTGCAGCAAAGGTATTAACAAGTGCAATAGGTGGTTTACTGGAGAAGAAGGCTTGTTTCAGAACTGGAGTAATGAAATTGTCTATTTGTACCCACCATACAAAAATATCTCTGTCTGGTTAAGAAAGGCATATGAATCCTCTCAAAATGGGGCGACGGTTGTTTGCCTGATACCTTCACGAACAGAAACTCGATGGTATCATGAATACGCCATGAGAGGTGAGATTCGGCTCATTAAAGGACGATTAAAATTCGAAGGATATGAAAACGGATCACCTTTTCCAAGCGCGATCGTCATTTTCCGACCGCCTGAGAATATTGATAGATTGGCGGCATAACCATCATGAGAATTATCAGAAATTCATTTCTTGCCAGCGCCTTCCCGATAAACTGGCGCCCCGCTCCTCCTTGCGGGGACAAGAAAGCCTTCAGTGGCAAACAGACAAGACCACATTTGGAGGCTGAAAACAGGAAATTAAAAGATTCCTGAAAATTTAATTTAAGGAGGAAATTATTATGAGTGAAGAGACTAAGAATCGGAAGTTTAGCAAAGTGTTATACAGCAGTAAATCAGTTGAATGGGCAACCCCCCAGGAGTTTTTCGACCAATTGGATGAAGAATTCCATTTCACATTGGACCCATGCTGCACCCACGAGAATGCCAAATGCGAAAAACATTTCACTAAGGAAGAAAATGGGTTGGAGCAGGATTGGGGTAAGGAGATTGTATTCATGAATCCACCATACGGTCGTGGAATTATTGATGAGTGGATGCAAAAAGCCTATGAAGCGTCTCTCGTCGGCGCGACCGTAGTGTGTTTAGTTCCTGCGAGAACAGATACACGGTGGTTTTTTGATTATGCCATGAAAGGGGAAATCCGGCTCGTCAAGGGTAGGATCAAATTCGGAGATGGTTCGAATAGTGCCACCTTCCCCAGTGTGATTGTGATTTTCAGACCGCCAGCGGATGATCAAAAAATGGCGGCGTGATTGAGTTGATAAGAAAATAACCTGGTGCCGGGAAAATGCCGGCACCAAATCATTCGACCTGCCGAGATTTAAAAGAATGTCGAAAAATAATAAGATAAGGAGAGTAAGGTTATGGATAGACAAGAAGAGATAGCAACTATTAAAAAAGATTTGGATGTGATGTATGAGAAGTATTCTTCTTTTAAGGTAAGTCCGTTGGAGTTGGAAGAGGATGTTAGTGCAAAATACAGAGAGTTGGAACTGAAGATTAGAGAGACGGAAAAATCATTGGGGAATTTGCTGATGGGAGAGACACCAATTCAATGGGTCGAACCGTTGCCTTTGAGCCAGCGAGATGATGAAGACGAGGATGAGAATGACACAAGCATGAAAATGTATGCCGTAGATTATCGTCTCGATGTTGTTTATGTTGGAACCATCCCTGTCTATGCGACAAACAAGAAGGAGGCAAGACAGGGAGCGGATGAAACACTACAAAGTTATGGGAGCATTATCCATGCGGATGGTGTGAGTTGGGATAGTGAGGAGTATGAAATAACATACATAGATAGGATTGATAATGAAGATGATGAAAAGGAGTGGCCGGTTTATTACAAGGATGGCGAAGAGCCACTCATGGTCTTGGCTGATAGTGCAAAACATGCTTATGACATTGCGAGCATAGCTTTTGAGACAAATCCTAAATACGATTACAAATTTATTGAAGTTAGAGATCCAGATACAAATGAGGTGTTGATGTAAAACAATTAGGGTGGGGTAGGAATTGTTCTTGCCCACCAGCAAATATAAAAGGAGAGTAAGAAAATGAAAAAACTTTATGAAGTAGAATACAGAACGGCTATTATTTCAAAACACACAGTTATAGCGAGCGATGAAGATGAAGCAAATTATTATCTCGATAACCTTCTTTTCGGAGAAATACTGGACAGTGATTGGAATTATGAAGATCAGGAAATGATAAGCATTGATGAGATTGAGGATGTGGATGATGATGAAGATAATGGTATAGCATATTAAAATATGTGGAGCAGGATTTTCCCTATTTTGCTAAGAGCAAAATACATAACGGAGAGCCTGGTCCCGTGCTCTCCCATTGAATGAGCGCCATCTCGGAAAACTGCAATAAGGGGCCAACACATCGGCCCCACAAGCTGTGTATCAGCAGAATCTAAATTATTGTTGGAGGTATTTATCATGAAAGAAAAAGATTCTGCTAAAACAAACGAATCTGAAAAGTATTGGACGCAAGCAGAAGTCGCAAATCATTTTCGGATTTCGGAAAATTGTGTTAGGAATTGGCGGAACAGGGGGTTGTTCAGTTATTTTAGAGCCCCCGGATCGGTGAGGGTCCTTTATTTAAAGGATGAAATCCTTGAATTTGGCGGAAAACACACAACACCGAGAAATGGAGGTGATAGATCACCCAGTAAACCATCTAAGGGAAAGCCGGGTATATCATCCAATCGAGATTGGAGGGTATAACCATGGCGAAACGAAATATACATCGAAATCTGTACAAGCGCGGCGACGTTTGGCATTACCGAAAGACCCACAACAAAAAGCCAATCCGGTTCTCCTTGGAAACGACGGTTCTTACCGAAGCCAAATACAAGCGTAATAAGATCCAGGAATTTTTCTGGGAAAAAGGCTACTACCCGTCGGATATCAAGGCAATCGAGGCGGCGAGGGATGATGCCAATTACGTGTTCGGAGAGCTGGCTGTCAAATGGTTCAAGATGAAAAAGGGCAAGTACAAGAAATCGACCAGGCGGGATTATGGATACAGCCTGAACAATTACATTTTGCCCCGGTTCGGTAACGTGCCGATCAAGGACATCACGACCTTTGACATTGAGTGTTTTGTCAGCGAACTCAACATAACGGCAAACAGGGCCCAAAACATGGTCCAGCCGATCCGCAATGTGTTCAAGATGGCCAAGAAGGCGGGATTCGTTGACAAGAACCCGTGTCTTGACGTGGATCTCGCAGAAAACACAGTCGGCGCCAGAAAACCCAAACCGACTCCGTTCACCTTCGACGAGGTCCAGCTGATGATCGAGCACATCGACCCTTTCTACAGGGATTTTGCCACGGTCATGTTTTTCACCGGTATGCGTTTTTCAGAGGCTGCCGGGTTGATGTGGAAAAATGTCGACTTGGCCAAAGGGACCCTAAGGGTTGAGGAGGTGATGGTTGAGGACGAACTTGGCCTACCGAAGACCGAGGACAGCCAGCGGGAGATAGAGCTTTTCCCCATGGTCATCGATGCTTTGCGCAGGCAGCGCAAGGCCACTTGGGGAAGGTCGGAGTTCGTGTTCTTGAACCAGATCAGCGGCACCTTGCACCCCACCCCCTTTAACCAGAAAATCTGGAAAAAGGCATGTGCCAGGGCAGGAATACCGTACCGGGCCGTCAAGAACACCCGGAGCACCTTTATCTGCATGATGCTCGACGCCGGTGAAAACATGGGTTGGGTAGCCGAGCAGGTCGGTCACAGCTCGTTCAAGATGATCTACGAGCACTATTATCGGTACATGAAGGACGACCGGGCCGGTGGGAAATTCATGGAAAACTACCGCGAAAAGCAAAAAACACCCCATGCAAAGTTGTCACAAAATGGTCACACTCTGCAGGGGGTGTCCGATAATGATGAAACAAATCAACAAGTTAAGTGGTCGGGAAGACTGGATTTGAACCAGCGACCCCAGCGTCCCGAACGCTGTGCTCTACCAGACTGAGCCACTTCCCGACGCAAGTGGCTTCATATATTTCAACCCGCCTGATTTGTCAATGATAAATGCCTGCACTGCTGCGGCATTCAAGTCGGCAGTGGGTAGCGTCACCTTAAAGGATCACAAGAAGGGATTGTTCACCACCATGGTTTCATCGCGATCCGGACCCACGGAGATGATATCGATAGGTGTTTCCACCAATTCCTCCATGCGTTTGAGATAATTGAGTGTGTTCTGGGGGAGTTCACTCCGGTCCCTTGCCCCCGAGATATCCTCCTCCCAACCCGGCAGGGTTTCATACACCGGTTCGCACTCGGCCAGGATTTTCAGGCTGGCCGGGAAATCGCTCAGGGTTTCTCCCTTGTAGCGGTAGGCCGTGCAGATCTTCAACTCATCCAATCCTCCCAGAACATCCAGTTTGGTGACCGCCATTCCGGTAAGGCCGTTGAGCCTTGCGGCGTTGTTCAGTATCACCGTGTCCAACCATCCGCAGCGGCGGCGGCGGCCGGTAGTGGCGCCGAATTCGGCCCCGACGCTCTGAATCTTGTCCCCCACCGCATCAAACAGCTCGGTGGGGAAGGGGCCTGCGCCAACCCGTGTGGTATAGGCTTTGACAATGCCGATCACTCCGGTGATGCTTGTGGGACCGATGCCGGATCCACTGCAGGCATTGCCCGCAACTGTGTTGGATGATGTTACAAAGGGATAGGTACCGTGATCGATGTCCAGATGTGTGCCCTGGGCGCCTTCAAATAAAACCTGTTCCCCGGCCTTGACGGCCTTTCCGATTACCACTGAAGCATTGGTTACGTGGGGCGCCAGACGCTCCGCAAATCCGGTGTACTGCTCGACGACCGTTTCCACATCCAGCGTGTCGGCGGACAGGTAGTTTTTCAGGTAGAAGTTTTTTTCATCCAGAATGGTTGTGACTTTTTCCCTGAACATCTCCGGGTCGATGAGGTCTACGAACCGAATTCCCCTGCGGGTGGCCTTGTCTTCATAGGACGGGCCGATGCCCCGGCCCGTTGTGCCGATCTTCTTGTCCCCCTTCATGCGTTCTCTGGCATGGTCCACCGCCTGGTGATAGGGCATAATCACATGGGCCCGTTCACTGATCATAAGTAGTTCCGGCCCGGTGTCGATGCCCATATCCGACAGTTTGTCCAGCTCTTCGATGAGTACCGCCGGATCCACCACAACGCCGTTTCCGATGATGCAGGGCTTTTTCTGGAGAATCCCGGAAGGCACCAGGTGGCTGATGAACTGCTCGCCCTCGACCACCATAGTGTGCCCAGCGTTGTTTCCGCCTTGAAACCGCACCACCAGGCTCGCATTTTCCGCCAGCAGATCGACGACTTTGCCCTTGCCTTCATCACCCCATTGGGTTCCGACGATGATTACATGTGCCACTTTTCGCTCCTTTACGTTAGATCAAACCGATGTTCGATCAGGCCGCCTGTGATATTGATCCAGAGACCCAATTTCAAAACGCCCCATTTTGCCCAATTCCTGCGTCGGACTCAAATTTTAATCCTCAAAATACTAAATGTATTCCTGCGGTTAAAATTTTCGCCCTCCTTGACTTTGAACAAACTGAAGCGTTTTGAAACTGGCTCCAAAAATCTTCAGTTTTTAAGATTTACCGGCTCTTTTGTCCCGGAAAAAATCCTTCATGAGGCGGCGACACGCCTCTTCATAAACGCCGCTGATCACCTCGACTCGATGATTCAGGCGGGTGTCCGAGGAAAAATCGTACAGGGACCCGGCAGCCCCCCATTTCGGGTCGCCTGCACCGAAAACCACCCGCGCCACCCGCGCATTGACAATGGCCCCCATGCACATGATGCAGGGCTCGATGGTAACATACAGGGTGGTGTTCAATAGCCGGTAGTTTTGAAGCTGTTTTGCCGCCGCTCGCATGGCGAGTATTTCCGCGTGGGCGGTGGGGTCGGATAGTTCAATGGTTTTGTTGTGGTCCGCCGCCAGGATTTCACCATTTTGGGCAACGATCACAGCACCTATCGGAACTTCCGCCCTTTGTCCAGCCTTTTCAGCCTCTTTCAGGGCGGTTTGCATGAATTTTTGATGGTTTTCGTCCACGTTCAATCCATAATTCCTATCGGTTATAGGATCAACCCAAAAAGCATGGTGCTTGGTATTGTATCAGAAACATCTGTCTTTATTGGAGCAGTCGTCTGGCAGGCAGGAGAGACTTAGGGGGTTAAGCGGTGATGATCGCACCAGCGGGGTGCACGATCCATGAATTGCGCGCCCCGCCGTGCACCTGCTTAATCACTGAGGGCGACGATGGGATGGCATTTAATCCTGATGTCTTGGATCCCTTCGAATGTTTCGGTTACCTCCCTGATTTCCCTTACATAGCTTTCCTCAGCAGCTATGGAGGATTCAGTTTCGATATAAGCGATGTGGTTGTCCACACAGGCGACGATGTCCGGCCCCACGTCGAGCAGCGCCTTGTTAATTTCCGCGGAAAGGGCCAGATCCTCCATTAATCGCTGAGATTGAGGGCTCGTTTTGAACTGCTCTTTTTTAACGCAGTCACAGATCATATCCACCGCATCTTCAACCGTCAGCCGGTTGATGTGAAGAACCAGATCATAAAGGCTCGGATCCGCAGTATCGATCCCATACAGATCCTTGCTCCATTTTCGCCTCTGTTTGTCGTCTTCTTCCAGTACGCGGCGTGCGGTATCCGCATCAACGCCTTTTCGTTCCATTTCAAGTTCGACCCTGTCTTCAATGTCGGATATCACCCTTACCTTTAATGCGTGGGGCACGTCCTTGACAAAGAAATGGCCGGCAAGTCCATGATAAACCACGTTGTCCTTTTGCAAGTGGTTCAAAAGTGCAGTTTTGATGTAAGCGACATACTTTTCTTTTCTGCGATTCAATCGATCCAGCATGCTCGGTGCGTCATGAATCGCATGCACCAATTTCACTTCCGGAATATTGTATTGTTTCGATACATCCAGAAGCAGATCCCTTGAAATGCATTCATAACCCAGTTTTTTAGCGGTTTTCTCGGCAATTTCCTTGCCACGACTATATGAACCTCTAGAGATTGTAATAATGGCCATATTTCCTCCTTTAGAAAGCAGCGTTTAAGGCAATATATGTGAATAATTATCACTCAGCATAGGCGTATCTCCGGGTAAACGTCACCCAGGACGTAGGAGAGATATGTCTTTGCCTTTTTTAAACTTGTGAATGCTTGATGTTAGAGTGATGAATCAGGCGTGATGGCGATTACATCATTCCGAGATCTGAAAAGGAGGCCCATGCTCATGGCACAGTATATGCTTTTTGCGTAGCGTGTCGTGAAACTGATCGACATTTATGGCATTACGTTCACACATAGCCTCAGTGTACTCTCATTTTTGACCATGTCAAGGATCATCAAAAAAATATGGTAAAGAAACGCCAGGCTGAATCCCAGAGTTGAATCTAAAAGTTTTCAAACTTGCATTCTGATTGAGGACTGCTATGATCCACCAGAACTAATCCGTTTCATATAGTTGTCATCCCACCTGATTGTCTCCAGTTAAAAGGAGCATTCTATGACGCCTGCAGTCGGTTCTGAAAAAATAAGGCAAAAGTATCTCGTCCCTACAATCAATCTCATCGTTATCGGAAGCACCCTCGTTGCACTTGGTATGGTCTGGATTTCCGTTCCCGACCCTCCAATCGGAATCGCTATTGCCATTTTGCTTTTCGTTCTATGCATCAGCCTGCCGTTAACCCTGCTGCTCTACTATTCTACATGGATCGAAATATCGGAAAAGGGTGTTGACTTGCACACCCTTTTTGAAAATGTGTCGATCAGATGGGAAGATGTTGAGGGATTTGACAGGCGCTCTGTGCACAGGGGGTTTGCCTGGGGTTTATTTGCACCCAAATCGGGTAAGGGTAGCAGTTCCTCTGGAGACGATCTTTTTATCCCTTTGGAGCGCTTCGGTTCTTTTTGGCGGGAATTTGCATGGCGCAATGGCCGCGTGGGACAAGCGATCCGGCGGTACGGCCCAGAGACAATCGTCAGGCAAATGGATACCGCGGCCTCTGAAAAATACAAATGGGGCCCAATATCGTACCTGATCGCTGCGGTGGTTATCGTGATTGCTGTTGTGATATTAAATCGTGCCTTGATGGATTTGCAGGTAGGGCCGGGAAATCAGCCACCCCCAGCTTCCGCTCCAGCGGTAGAGAATGGCCCCAGTTTAGCAAGAGACACGATGCCGTGCGTGGACGGTCCTTTGCCAGGTACTGTCATCTACTTTACTGAAAATATGCCCGGATCGGCGGCGCCGGGTCGGATTTACCGCCTACAGGAAGGGGCGGTATGTTTCGAATTCCAACGACGCAATGGCGACATCAGCAGCGCGGCATTTGGCCCCAATATCGTTTTTATCGATCACAACCGCGACACCATTCATCAGATCGTGGATCCGGAGTCGTCAGCCAATAACGGACAGGTGCAAACCACCCGTGTTCTATACGATCACAACGATTATGTGCGGGATGTGGGATACGATCCACAGGGTCGACTTCACTTCAGCGACGATAAGGCCGTCTATCGATTGGAGGGAAGGAAAGCGGTTCCCGTCACACCTAAAGATTTCGGTCACGTGGGAAATTTTGCCTTCGACCTCGATGGGTCACTCTGGGTCGCGGACGGCAATTTCGTCCCCGCCTCGATCCACCGCATCATCGACGGAAAACCCGAGAGGGTCTGTTTGTTCGAGGAGTCCGTTACCGGTATCGCTTTCGAGTCAAGGGAAGACCTGGTATATTCGAATAAAGAAAATCGACTCGTCCGAGTCCATCTCCCCAACTGCCAGACTGAAGTGCTTTATACCGCTGCCGGCAAAAACTGGATATGGGATGTTGCGGTTTATCAACCGGAGTTGCATTAGGACGGTTGCAGCTAAAGACTCAGATTCAAAGGCGTCGTTTTGGGTCAAACGGTCGAAAAAATCCGACAATCTTTCAGGGAGAATGTGGATCAAGAGGACCAAGAGTATTCTAACTTATAGAAATGACATAGAAAATAAACTAACCAACAAAGTTGTAAAAAAAATGGGTTGTCCTTGAAATCCAGGGTGAAATCCGTTATAGAGTCATGGCTTAGCTTCATTGCGATTTATGCGCCCGTAGCTCAGTCCGGATAGAGCGCCGGACTACGAATCCGTAGGCCGCAGGTTCGAATCCTGCCGGGCGCACCATTAAAAACAAAGGGTTATAGCTAATATGCTGTAACCCTTTTCTCTTAGAGAAACAAGAAAGTAACTTTTTTCATGCGTTTCTTAGCTAGGGCTTCCTGAATAACCGGCTTATCCTGGTAATTCGCCAAAAAATTCGACTTTCATTAACGGCAGGTGCACGGGAGCGCTCCGCCGTGATATCGCAATGTGCCTTGTAAACCTCTCAAATCAGCTGTTACGCGCCCTGAGGGGCCAAAAAAGCATTTCCGAGCTACCAAAAACAGACAAAAAAGATGGCTCTGCAGCCACTTCTCCAGATTCATCACGATGAATGCCACCGTGATGGCAGTCTCTGAAGTCACATCCAACTTGCACATAATCCGGGATAGGCTGAAGCGCCGCTTACCCTGGCCGAACTTCCCTTCAATCGGAATCCGGTCAAGCTCGTCTTGGTGCGTTTGCAATCTAATCTCTCGTCGCTTCTCCGGTTGCGACGGCGGTCTTCCCAATGGCGGACCTGAAAGCCGGATGCCATGCTCCTTGCAATACTTGCGGTTCTCACGATTACGATAAATTGTATCCGCATGAACCGACTCCGGATAATACCCAAATCGCTCCCGGTAGGCTTCGATCTGATCAATCAAATCGCCCGATTCGTTATATGCATCCCAGCTGATGCGATCCAAAAACGATAGTCCCTTGATGAGGCTTACCGATATTTTGGCCCCAAATTCGGTCGCCGCTCCAGCCTTGCCACGCTTGATGGGCCGCACATGAGGTTGAGAAACACTGACGATCCGGTCATCAATCCGGCTTTCACGATGGTCATACATCTGCTTCTGCTGTCGGTATACTTCATGGATGACCAGCAAGTTCTTATATTGACGACGGGAAAGTCTTAATAAAGATGTCTGCCGGGATAGTTTGTCTATGCTTCTCAAGTTACGCCTTAGGTATCCTAATTGCTTCCTAAGAGCTTTGCGCCTTTTGCCCTTTGATAACTTTTTACTTTTAGCTGCTGATAGATATTCTTTACGTGCCTTGCGACGATAGGTCCTGGGCTTCTTTTGCTTTCCTCGAAATGGTTGATGCAAAATGTCGATAATCTCTTCGCTCTTTTCACGGCTGGTGTTTAAAAGCTTCAAGTCGGTCGGGAACGTAATATCGGCCGGCGTGCAGGTAGCGTCCACAATCAGTTTGCCCCGGTTGGTACCCGAAGAACTACCCGGTTCATCATCATTATCACTGCAAACCTTCTCTTGGAGCAACGACTTTTCTTCTTCAAGCACTTTGCGGGCGATCGCCTCGTTGATATCAGTCAATGTCTCTTCACTAAATCTTTTCCGAAAATACACGAACAAAGACGGATCAAAAGGCGGCTCGTCTTCATACTTCTTGTAACCTAGAAAATACTGGAGATACGGATTCTCCCGGATCTGTTCTACGGTCTCCTCATCACTGGTCCCCAAACGCTCTTTTATGATCAGCGCGCCAAGGGCTACCCGTACAGATTTTGCCGGAGGGCCGGTTGTGGATTTACTTGCCGCCTTGCTGTAGTCCGTTTCAAATTCATGCCACGGAATAAATTTGGCCAGCCTTACCCAGCGGTTGTCGCTACGCAGCTTACCGCTAAAGGGTAATGCGAAATCCTCAAATTCCATTTGATTCTGATTGTGTCGGTACATGTTTGTGTAGGATAAAGTGCAAGGGTTTTAGGAAGATTTGATAATTTTCTTTTCATTTTTCCCAATGTATATAACATGTTTATGTAATATTTACAAGGATTTATTTGTATTTCAGGAAGCCCTAGCTAACAGTGACAAATACATCTATATGTAGACATTTGGACCTCCGGGCCATTGACACTATTTCCTGCTTTAGTAATTCTATTTTTTTACATATAACACCTTAGAACTTGTACGACAGCCATCAAATACTTGAGTGCTATCCAGAAACATGTCTGCGTCTGGCAACGCAATTTCCACAAACTGATCGGCACTCGGGCTATGGGTCTGAATCGGTTAAATTCCCTCGTCATTTCGGGCCATGTTTACGCAACCCCCAAATCGGCCAGCACATCTCTGGTAACCGTCTCGGCTTCAAGCAGGTGGGTGCAATTTTCGGGTGTAATGATCAGGGGAATGCTATTGGGATAATTGCCCATAAATTTTGTTAGGCCCTTGGCCTGATGACGCCGCCCCGATTTTACCTCAATGGCGTATATTTTTCCCTCTAAATCCAAAACATAATCCACTTCGAATTTGCCCTGACGCCAGTAATAGAGGTTACCTTTGCTTTTTGAAAGGGCCGCACCCACCGCGGATTCAAAAATACGGCCAAACCATTCCGTATCTGTTTCCAAGCTTATCGGATCGCGGAAGGCGTGTACGAGGGCCGTGTTTAGGGGCACAATTTTTGGGCTGGAGCCTCTTTTGCGAACTTCCGACCCGCTGTATTTTTGAAGGGTCCTGATTAAGAATGCGCCCTCCAGGAGGTTAAGATAATGTTTTATGGTGGTGACGTTACCACTTTCCTGAAGTTGTCCGAGTATTTTTTGCAGGGAGATCTCATGGCTTGGATGGGCCATGGTCAAAGCAAATGTTTGACGGAACAGGGCGGGCTTGGCAACGGGTGTCAATCCCAGGATATCTTTGATGAGCACCGGTTCGATGATTGCCTCGCGCATAAAATCTTGCCAACGGGCAATATCGTCTATCAGCTCGGCCGGCGCCGGGTAACCACCGTACATAAGGTACTCAATCAAGCCCCACCCAAAAGCCTGACGGCATTCGGCCAGGTTCCAGTGGTGTGCCGGTATCACCTCAAAACGGCCGGCCAGGCTTTCGGCCAGACCCCGCTGGATGGACAGGCTGGCAGAGCCCAGCAGAACAACTTTTAATGACCGCTCGGATCGATCCCGGTCATATAAATATTTGATCGCCGATTGCCATTGGTCTATTTTCTGGACCTCATCAACCACGAGAAGGGTGCCTTTTCCCATGTGCCTGGCTCTTTCCCAGTGCAATGTGAGCCATTCGACATTAGGAGTCCCCACTTCATCGGCAGTTACCATAAGAGATGCCCCCCCCCATCGCCTGATAATCTGTTCTAAACCGGTGGTCTTGCCAATTTGGCGCGGCCCCAGCACCACCTGAATAAAATTCAGTTCTTCTCTAAGGCGGGCTTCCAATGTCCGAGTAAAAAATCGATTAATCATTTTCATGTCAAGATGAATAACATAATTTGATAGGCCTGTCTATTAATTTTGATAGATCTACCTATTAAATTTGAGAAATTGCAATAAACGGTAATAATCGTAAATTCGATATATTGAAGGTTTGCAGTGATGTGTAACGCCTCGAAATTAAAGATGTAATATCTATTAGCAATAGAACGCTTCAAATTGCCGCTTTTTGATTGTCAAATCAGACGCCTATCTGCATATAAGACGTTTTTCCGATGGTTTTGACCTTCTCATATGGAACAAAAAGTGGTAACGCGTTTGTGGGTTCTTTCGTTTTTTCGATCTTTTGAAAAAGGGCGCTGATGATGAAGCTGAACGTGCTGACACCGAAAATGGAAAAAGAGCTGGTTGATTTTGCTCAACATCTTATCCGGATCAAAAGTATGACCGGTGAGGAGGGGGAAATTATATCTTTCATCGAGAGAAAGATGAAGGATATCGGCTATGACGAGGTGATCGTTGATGCCATGGGAAATGTGGTGGGAAGAATCGGAAACGGTCCTATTGCCGTGATGTTCGATTCACACATCGATACGGTTGACGTGAAAGATGAGGATAAGTGGGATATTCCACCCTTTAGCGGCAGTTTAGTGGACGGATGCCTGTGGGGCAGGGGTTCTGTGGATATGAAATCGGGAGCGGCGGCGTCCATCTATGCAGGTGCGGCTGCGAAAAATACCGGTTTAAATTCCGAAACGACCGTCTATGTGTCCTGCACGGTCATGGAAGAGGACTGCGACGGGGAAAACTTAAAGCATCTCTTCAGGGAGCTTGCATTGGAACCCAGGTATGTCGTCATCTGCGAGCCCTCCGGTAATAAAATCACCCTGGGGCATAAAGGGAAGGCCCAGATATCCATCAAAACACACGGCGTTTCCGCACATGGTTCGGCACCGGAAAAAGGCATGAACGCCATCTATGAAATGGCCGACATCATCCGGCGGGTGGAAGACTGCAATAAAGGGTTCATGACAACAGACGGTCCGAGGAGGACCCTAGTGATGTCCAATATTTCGAGCAAGAGCGCCTCTTTGAATGCCGTGCCCTCCGAATGCGAAGTATATTTGGATAGAAGAATGGTACCGGGCGAGACGGAAGAAACCATCGAAAAAGAGATGGACGGCATCATCAGGGGCAAAAACGCCACCTGGGAGGTCGGGACTCTGAACCGGAAAAGCTGGACCGGGATGCCGGTTGCCTATGAACCCTTTCATCTGGCATGGGAGCTGGATAAAAACCACGAGCTAACAAAAAAGTGCATCGCGGCATATCGGAAAATTTACGGCTGCGACCCTGTCGAATTCGATTTCTGGGATTTTAGCACGAATGCCGTCACGCCGGTCCGTATGGGAATACCAACCATCGGTTTCGGGCCCGGTGAATACAAATTGGCCCACATGCGAAACGAGCATTGCAGTGTCCGCCAAATTATCGATGCATCCAATTTCTACACACAGCTTGCACAGACCATGGGGAGCTGATTTCCCATTAGCCTGAGATGGCGGGTTTTTCACTTGATCTGCATCAATATCTCCACACGTCTCTTCGTAACAAAACATTCATCCCAGGTTTAACCCGGATCGGAAAATGGGTTCGTTTTTTCAACGGCGCCTGTATTCATGACGATTTTGCCAAGTCGGATCACGCCGTAAATAATCAGCAAACCCCCGACGGCGATGTTGAGCAATTTTAAAAGTGGTAGTGATATCGAGGTCCGCAATAGCGATAACAGGGTCACGGAAGATCCGAGAAATACGGGTGTCGCCAGTCCGGCGAAAATTCCGAAGCATGTGAGCTGATGTTGCACGTATCCTTTTTCGATCGCTTTTGTCGCAAAGAGGCTTGTCCAGAATACAATCGTGAGGGGACTCGAGAGGGTTAACAGAAATGCGGATATGAAGCTGGACAAAGGGCTCGAGGCAATCGGTGGGTTCGGGCCGCTGATCGGGTGGCTCGAGTCGGTCCATATCATCATAAACAGTCCGAATAAAACCAGAACGAGAGAGCTGATGATTCCCAGGGTGAACTTTACCCTGGGATTTTCCAATAGTTTTCCAACCCCCAATATGGCAAGTGCGATGAAAATATAATCAGCCAGTGTGACCCCAATTACGGCCAACCACCCGTCAACCAGGGTTCTCTGTAAAGAGATATTGAGGATAAAGAAGAATACCGGACCGATCGCGATCTGGAGTATCAGGCCGGTTAGAAATCCATTGAGAACGACCGCGACCATTTGTCCTCCTGCAGCACCTTTTTTGATTAAACCCAAATCCCCTGCCAATAAAATCTGTGTTTCCAGTTCGCATACATAACCCTGTATAAGGCATCCGAATCCTTTTAAACAGAAAGCAAAAGATTATTGCCAGACTTTCAAGTCTTTATAAGACTTGGGCACTTTACTTGAACCCTCGGCCCCTTGGCTCCTGGAACCCTTATAGGACCGATCATCGCAATGAAAATGCCCCACGAATACGTCCATAATTTTTCAACTAGTCGGGAGATGACCCAAAAATTATTGAATCCGGTGTCACCACACTATATCATTCCCCCACCCGATGCCATGGCAAAAACATGGTTTTCTGACGGTCTGACTTACATAAACAAGGATGATTGGGCATGGACTTTCAAAATGAAAAACTGCTGGATCAAATCGGGCTGAAAATTCTTTCCGTTCTGCAGGAGAATGCCAGGATACCGCTCAATCGCATCGGCCGGAAAGTCGGCCTGTCTGCTCCGGCTGTGGCGGAACGGATGAGAAAGCTGGAGCAGGCCGGCATCATCATGGGGTATCATGCCAGAATTGCCCCCGAGTTGGTCGGCCGGCCCGTCTCTGCTTTTATCAACCTGACCTGCGATCCTCGAAAATATAAAGCAGTAAAGGCCCTGGCTGCCGAAATGCACCAGATCGTCTCATGCCATCACATCAGCGGGGAGGCCTCTTTTATTCTCTACGTTCAGGTGGAAGATCTGCCCGCACTGGAATGGGTCGTGGAGCGTCTGAGTCTCCTGGGGCAGACACAAACCGCCATCGTTCTGTCGACCCCGGTGGATAAAAACATGAAGGTGCCCCTGCCATGATGCGCCATTTGTGATGCCGGGATTCGGATCAGCCCGTGCCTCTTTCCGGAGCTGCGTGTACTTTTAAGTGCTGAAACATCAACATGACGGCAAACACCGCAAAGGGTATCCCCAAAACAAGAGGCAATACCGTAGGATCCCAAAACTGCATGATTGCCCCGGCCAATGCAGGGCCCGCGATACCGCCCAGCCCCCACATCAACCCGAAAGACGCACTGCCGGTCAGCAGCATTTCGCCTGAATATCGGTCCCCCAGTCTTGCAAGAGCGATGGTGTAGACGCCGAAAGCGGCTCCCCCCCAAACAAACAGCATCGGCCACAACAGCAGGGGTGTCCGGATTACAATCGGCAGCAGGGCACAACCGGTAAGGGTTGTCACGGTGCACGACAAAATGACCCAGTGCCGTGAGGTCCGATCCGCCAGCCATCCTATCGGGATCTGCAGGAAAACGTTGCCGACGATGAGAATTCCCAGTGCGTAGGACGCCGTCGCCTGTGGAAAGCCGTAGTGAAGGGAATATAGTGGTAGAAACGACAGTACAATCTGGTCAAAGTATGCCGCAACCAGCACGGCCATTAAAAGAAGCGGGGCCAGGGTAATGAAATGAACCACCGATCCATGCGCGGTTTGCTTGAATTTTGGAATGCGGCGGCGCAATGGCAGCAGGATCAGGCCGGCGGCCACAAAACAGGCGATACCCACTAAAAACGGCGGCCAGCCATCGAAACCGGTCAGGGGCAGGATAAACGGGCCGATGCAAAATCCAAGTGCCATGACGGTGGCATATATTCCCATGATGCGGCCACGATTGGTGTTATGGGAGAGCTGATTGATCCAGGTTTCACTGGTAACAAATAGTCCGTTGATGCTGATACCCAGCAAAAACCGCAAAACAAACCAGATTTCGATCCTGCGCGTGGCGCCGATAGCCGCAAAAAAAATGAGGGTGGCCATCAGGCATGCCATGGCCATACCCCAGCTCCCCATTTTCCTGGAAATATGCGGAATGACCGGTGAGGAAACAATGATTCCCAGCGGTGTCATGGACGCGTTCAGCCCGATCAATGCCTTGGGGGTCCCGAGGTTTTCCAGAATCAAGGACAATAATGGATAGCTCAGTCCAAGGGTCAGGGCGAATGCGCTCATGGTGCCGATCACCGCTCCAATAATAGGCCAAGAGGTGTTGGGTGTCGGACTCTTTATGGCAGGATCAGACATGTCGGGCACCATAGATCATCGCGATATCAATTTCCATGTTTATCTGGAAAAATCGAATCTTATGGGTTAAATCAGATAGGGATGGCAAAACTCAGGAAAGGCTGCGAAGATAAAGGAGACAAATGGTCCGGATTGACAAACCCCACAAAAAAGTGACCGCCATTTTGCAGGGCAGGGTGGGCTCCACGCGGCTGCCCGGGAAGGTACTAAAACCCCTTGCGGGAAAGCCGGCGATGCAGCATGTTTACGAGCGAATTCTGCACTGCCGCAATATCGACCGCATCATTGTCGCCACATCCGACAAAGAGCGGGACGATCCGGTCGCCGACCTGTTTCTTGGGATCGGCATTCCCGTTTTCCGCGGGAGCGAGACCGACCCCCTGGACAGATATTATCAGGCCGCCACCCATTTTGGTGTAAACCATATCGTCCGGGTGATGGCCGATTGCCCCCTGCTGGATCCCGAGGTGGTGGACGGAGTGATCAAAACCTATACCGAGGGAAATTACGACTACTGCTACTTGGGGGGTGAATTCCCTACGGGACTGGACACTACGGTTTACTCTTACGAAGCGATCGAGCGCTGCTGGCAAGAGGCCCGACTGCAAGCGGAAAGAGAGCATATTTTTTTATACATGGATCATCATCCGGATCTTTTCAGCATCGGCGTTTACGAGAAACACAAAGGGCTCCGCCATCACCGGTGGGTGATGGACCATGAAGAGGATTACCATTTTGTCAAAGCTGTGTACGATGCCCTGTACAAACCCGGCCACTTGTTCCTGACCCGGGATATCCTTAATCTCTTGGAGAAAGAGCCCTGGATGTTGCAGATCAATGCCGGCATTCCCCGGTGATAAGGTGTCAGAAAGGCTCAGGAGAAGGCGTAGCAGGTCCGATATGGATTCCCTGTTTAAGAAAATACCCAGCGAACTGCCCGAAGAGCTTTCTGATACGATCCTCAACACGGATCATGTGAGGGTCGAAAGAATCGTTTCCAAAGGACATGCCTCTCCCGATAGCTTTTGGTATGATCAGGATCGGAACGAACTTGTTGTTCTGGTTCAGGGGAGTGCCGGTTTGAGGTTTGAGAACAAAGAGGAGGTGGTAATCCTAAAAACCGGGGACTATATGGTCATAGATGCCCACGTGAAGCACCGCGTCGAATGGACCGATCCTTCCTGCGAAACGATCTGGCTCGCCGTGCACTATTGAAGTCTTCAGCCCTTCTAATCACCGCATGTCGAAACAAATCATTTTTACTGCTATGAGGCTAACTTTCCATGTTTCCGCGTGGATCGATCTTGCTCACCACCGGCGATGTTCTGGGTATGGGGACATACGGCACCTGCTCTTCGAAGTTGCTGGGCAATTTGCTCCGCAGACTTAAGACGAGGACACCCAGCATCCCGCCACATCCGGCGGTGAAGTAATAAAGACCGAAGGGACCGACCATTGAAATGACAAAAGAGGCGGTGATGGGACCGCAACAGGCACCAATGCCGAAAAACAAAATCAAGGCCGCACTGACCGGTACGATCTCGGATTTGTCGATATTGTCCTGAGCCCGGGCCATGGCCACTGGATAAATGGTAAAAACCATTCCAAAACAGGCCGCCAGGGGTATCAATGCGCCAAGACCCGCACGGCCCAGCACCGCCATGCCGATGCTCACCAGCATCACAAGAAACCCGATCGCAGACAGAATGGTCAACCGATCGAATCTGTCAGAGAATTGTCCCGCCGGAAACTGAAACAGCAGACCAGACCAGATGGTGATGCTCATGAAAAGGGAAACCTGGGAGACCGGAAGTCCGATGTCCAGCCCAAACAAGGGTCCCAGTGAGTAGAACGAGCTGTTGATCAGACCGGCGGTAAAACTCCCCACCATGCTCAAAGGGGCGAGTCTAAACAGCTTAAGCAGGTTGTAGCGGGGGACCTCAAGGGGTTGGGGATTGACTGCCCGGGTGATGGATACGGGTACCAGACAGAGGGAAAACAGGATGGCGGCTACCATGAAGAGAACTCTGCCCTGTACATCACTGACGTTCAACAGAAGCTGGCCGCTGCCGATACCCAGATATACCAAGACCATGTAGATGGAAAGCAACCGGCCGCGAAAGGCGGTCTCCACCTTATCGTTCAGCCAGCTTTCGATCACCATGAGAAGCCCGGTGACGCACAGCCCGTTGCAGATCCTCAATACGGCCCACAGTCCGGCAGACATATACATGCCGTGGATCAGCGATACGGACGTCATGACAGCCGCAAATGCCGCAAACGATCGGATATGTCCGACCTGTTGCACAATTTTCTGGCAGAAGAAAAATCCCAGCAGTATTCCGAGGTAATTTGCGGACATGACCAGACCGATGACCAGGTCGTCATAGTTCTGGAGTCGCATGTTCATGCTCAGAAGGCTGTTCATCAAACCGTTCCCATGGTGAGGAAGGTCGTGGCGATAAGAAGGGCAATGAATGGCTTGATGACCCGAATCATTTTACATCGTCTTTCCCGCAATCAATCGTTCATCTCAGTTTACAGGAATCCTCCTGAACCGGGTATCATCCGATATCAGGATCTGCAGGGGAAAGAAACAAAATAGTTAGAAAACTCAATTGTTCAATATTGGGGTAAGGTCAGCCATTGGTCGTCCATGACGGCCCCCTTGACAGCAACGATGCTGGGCAGGGCCATAACTGTCATCTTGGTATCATCGCCTCTCATTTTCACTGGACACTCGCTGGTTATATGTTAATGGTATCGAACGATTCGATCCTTCGAATTCACAGAGATGTAAAAAATACTGTATCGTGGCGTGACCGTGAAATTCAACGTCATGCGTTCCGTCTTTCCGCACTCAAACGGCGAATGTTTCAGATGGCTGAAAAAAAATTTGATAGCTGGCTAATTTTCATCTTTATCTCTCGCATCGCATTATATGCAAACTTCATGGTATACGCCGCCAGTTTACCGATCCTTCTCAAAGAGTGGGATATGTCCGCCACCCAGGCCGGAAGCATCTCGTCGGCATTTATGTTTGGTTATGCCGCGTCCCTGTTCGTATTTGCATGGCTCTCGGATTACTTTGGGGCAAAGCGTTTGTTTCTCATATCCGCTGTTCTGAGCGCACTGTCAGCTTTGGTATTCGGCTTTTTTGCCCAATCCTACCGATCCGGCCTCGTGCTGTATGCCATTGCCGCAATGACGCAAGGTGGACTCTACACACCGGCAATCATACTGTTTACCGAGCGGTATGAAACGCAAAAGCGTGGTGGGGCGATGGGCTATCTGATTGCCAGCACCTCCGTTGGGTATGCTTTTTCACTGATGGTGTCGGGTTTGTGCCTTGCCTGGGGAGGATACCGCACGGCGTTCATTGTGACGGGTTGCCTGCCATTGGCCGGCTTAATGCTGTCTTGGTACGCCCTGAGAACCACCCCGAACCGCGTCCAACCCCATATCGGGCGACCTGGCGTATTTGCGATTTTTCAGCGCAGTCGCAATGTTTTCCTTTTGGTTACCGGATATACATTCCATTGTTGGGAATTGTTGGGTATGTGGTCGTGGACCCCGGCGTTCTTTGCTGCCATACTGGCAGTTTCCGGGGATCGATTTGGCGAGACCGCCCAGTTCGGCGCTTATCTCGTGGCGTCCATGCATCTGATCGGCGCATTGGCATCGGCATCAATGGGTCGGTTGGCAGACAAAATCGGCAGGCGGGTCGTGCTGATACAGGTCGCGGCGAGCGGCGCCTTTTTATCCTTTGTGATGGGTTGGTTAACAACGTGGCCCATATCGCTACTGGTATTTATTGGGCTCGTTTATTATTTTTTCGCAATCGGCGATTCACCCGTCCTGTCCACGGCACTGACCGAGGCAGTAGAGCCGAGCCACCTCGGATCTATCCTCGCCGTTCGGTCGTTATTGGGTTTCGGCGCTGGCGGCATTGCACCCATCGCGTTCGGAGCAATGCTCGACCTGACGAACCGTCCCGGCACTGCACCTGACACATGGGGTTGGGCCTTCATGGTTCTCGGGATCGGCGGGCTGATTGCGACCTTATGCGCCATCTATTTCCGGGAAAACTCAACGGTGCGTTCCATTACCTAACCAACAACCCGACAAGATCATTATAACGCTTTCGATCTTTTCTGGCGATCTGAACAAAGCAAATACCGAGGCCGTGTGCGATGTCCTCTTGATCGATACCGTATACGTCCGACCAGACGATCTTGCCATAGAAATCAATGGGCTCTTGATCCTGAGGCTCCAGGGATATGTAAACTATCTCATCGATGGGGAGGGGTTTGCTGCAGACGATAGAAATACCTTCAGTGGCAATGTTGCTCGTTTCACCATTTATGGTCTCCCCTTTAATATCCATCTTCACGGGCCAGATGACATCAATCCTCGGATGTTTCCGTTTATCTTCTTTAGTTTTCACTTTACTTCTCCCGACTTTAAAGATTGACACCCCGCCTTAGGTGGCACGGTCTACCTGATCTGTCACCTCGAAACCCAATCGCATTGAATCGAGAAAACGATTTGAAGACAATGCCACTGTATTCTGTTTTGTGTATTATTTCAACTGGCATTCCAGCCATCATTTCGTCGGTGAAAAATCTAGCGGGCTGCCGAATGCAGAATTGAATACGGCCCTCTTGACTTGAAGCAATGGATTTCGTAATGGAGCCTTTAATTCGATTGCATTGAACCTGGAAAGAATTTATGAAAAACTGATTTGTTGGTATGGACTGAAGATTCAAGGTGAATCGATAATGAATCTTTCGATCATATTGGTCGGTGTGGCAATCATCTGGGGTGTTGCCGTTATTACCCCCGGCCCCAATTTTTTTGTAACTGTCAAAGCCGCCATCGGGCAAAACAGGCGTTCCGCTCTCTTTGTCGCGCTTGGGAACAGCAGCGGAACAGTGCTCTGGGGGTTTTCCGGGTTTTACGGGATCGCACTTTTGTTCAAAACGGCTCCCTGGATCTATTGGTCTCTAAAACTACTTGGCGGGGCCTATATTATCTATCTTGGGATAAAGCTTATCATATCCAGTACAAAGACGGGACCCGCCCCCAATGTGTCATTCTCGACAAATATGGATCTGCTTCAAAGCTATAAATTGGGATTTCTGACCAATCTATCCAACCCTAAGACCGCCGCTTTCGTCACAAGCTTGTTTGCAGCCACGATGCCTTCAGAAGCCCCTTTATGGCTTGGTTTCATGAGTGTCGCCTTGATGTTCTTCATCTCTATCCTCTGGTACACATCGGTTGCCTATGTTTTTTCTATAGAGCGTTTCAGGCGTCTGTATATGAAAGGCAGAATTTGGACTGAACGTGTTGCAGGATCTATTTTTCTGGGTTTTGGCATGAAGATGATCGCAAGTGAATGATGCTTTTCTTACACAGATCCTTCAAAATCAAGATTGTCTGTAATATTCGCCCGAATGGTCAGATATGGTAGAACATCACCAGTATGCAGGTGATACCTTCATGGCTTTCTCTTCAGTCCATAATCCGCCATGTCGAACTTCAGGTTGATATCGTATCGCTCTTCCAAAATGGCCGGGATTCCCTCCGGCAGAGCCTCTCTTTTGCCGGCGGCGTTCCAGGCGGCATCCCCGATGAAGAATCGGACCGTCGCCACCCCTGTCAGCCTGTGGGGGCCTGGCGCTACCGGAGGATTCGTCATGATGTTGGCGTGCTGCACCTTGTTGCCCCGCCAGGATTGGTACAGCCAGGTTTCATCCAGGCGCTTTCCGGTACGCCCGGTCAAGGCCTGTTCTCCGTCCACTTTGATTTGATGGATGTGTAATGCCGTGGTAACAAGCAGTTGAGACGCGTAGCCGTCTTCGACGATTTTTGGGGTCTTGTTCCTGGCAAAGCGTCCTTTTCGATGTATGGTCAGATATACCCAGGGCGTGCTTGGCTCCAGCACCTTGGCTTCAATAGCAAAGTCAAGAGAGACGGCCTGGAGAACATACCGCTCCAACACGGCCCGGGATAGCTTGCCCTGTTGAAACGCGAGGTGGACCAGGTCGCCGTAGAAGGAATTATACTGGTGCATCTCCTGTTTGTCCAACCCAAGGGCAATCAGGGAATTGAACCCATTTCCGGAAAGTTCTCCGGAACTGGCCCGGCGCCCAAGCTCTTGGCGTGCGGCATAGGCAGCAGGACCGTTCTTGCCTGAAAAAAAAGATAGAAGTTCGGCTTCGGGCTTTTCCGGTCCATAGGTGAGGGGTGGTTTTGGAGGAGGCTCACTTTCGGCGATGCGCTCGAATTCTTTCAGTGCCTTGATGCCGGGAAATATTAACTTGCCAGGGGGCATCCCATCCTCCCGGTCATCCTGCTGCCAGATCCCCTTGCCTGAATTGGCGGCCGCTTTTTCGGCATCTACCAGCTTCTTCCGAAATTCTCCCGCCGTGCGTGACGAGATCAGCAAATCGGCCGTCCGCAGGATGGGCACCTGGGTGCTGGCTCTGAAAAAACCCTCGGCTACCAGATGCAGGTTCAGGTTTTCATCCCCGTTCACAATCCAAATATACACCCGGGCAACAGTTGCAGAAAAAAAAGGATAGGCCTCCACTGGTACCACCCGGGCCTTCGGGCGCACCCTCAGCCATGCTTCCACATACGCCTGCACATTGGCTGGAAAAGGCGGTTTGCGAGGGTAGGGTTTGAAAAGGGTACCCTGGGCCATAAGGCTGTATAAATGGGTTTTATCATCTCCGACCATGCCGGAAAGTCCTTTCCATATGATGCGCGAGGCCGGGATGGAATCTATATCGCGCCAGGGTTTGGCTGCTGCATTACATGCCAGGAGCAGGCAGAAAACGAATAACCCCGGTATGACCAGGCTACGATAAGAAAAAGGGTTCAATAGGAGTTTCCCTATAAGATTCGGATTTGTATATCTTGTTATATTCAACCTATCATTGCTAAAACTCAAAGGCATGTTTAATGGCAGAAACATCTACCCGCACATTATAATTGCGGGCTTATCTATGATCTACATTTCAATTTGATAATAAAGTATATTTAGGTTGCTGTTAATCATAAATTATTCTGCCATCGGGTAGTGCGTAATATATTTTTTGTCCAATAAATGGTTTCTTATCCTCACCTGCGTCCGGCATCTTAGGATCTGCTTGCTGCTCAGCTCTCAATGGTTGGTTTTCCTGTGTTTTTAGTTGGTTTTCATCACCCTGAGTTTGCTTCTCGATGCCTTCAATTTTATCGATAGCACATCGAAATCCGAACAAATACGTACTTATATCAGGCTGATCTTTGACAGTTTGGATGGAAATTGGGGTCCAGAATTTTTCTAACGTGCTGAAATG
>Ga0066187_1000131_pt1 | contig 31741 bp, 25 predicted proteins | sample WorMetexBAHAMAS1_FD_58706 | JGI IMG/M metagenome (GOLD analysis project Ga0066187, IMG submission 58706) | Marine gutless worms symbiont microbial communities from Max Planck institute for Marine Microbiology, Germany - Inanidrilus exumae... | ecosystem: Host-associated > Annelida > Digestive...
ATTTTGCATGATCCCGCCATTAATGATATGCAATGATGATAAAACGCTATTCAATGTATAGATGAGATCATACGGGAGGCTTAAATGGCGGTTGTATGGTTTTCGCATTTGGGTGAAACACCGATTCAAGCGGTTGGAAAAGAGGAGATCCCTGGAAAAACGATATACGAAGTCATTTCAAACATTGAAAATCGTTACCCCGGATTCAAGGATATAATTTTTAGCGGTACGGATGAAACACAATTCAATATTTCCACGCGTGTTGTATACCAACCAATAGTGGGCCCGGATGCTATCGATGCCGAGGCACTTTTTTATGGCCCAGAGACTCAAGTTGTTGAGTCTCCGAATGACCCAAGACCTATAGGAAACAACGACCAGCTCCTCTTTTCCATTCTAAATCCAGATCGGTTCAAAGCGTTTCTTGAAGAAGGATTAATGGATCGCGGGTTGCGTTTTGATGCACCTGAAGGATCGACACCGCGAACCAAGGATCTGCGCACATTCCTCAGGAGAGAACCGATCGTTTTCAAATCTGAAAAAATCCTGGGATTCACATCCGGACTTGCTCCACTCAATGACTTGATTCAATCACCAGGACGGGCTCCGGAGATCGTATACCGCTCCGGAACAACGGACCCTTTCGATCAGTTTGACCGACAAAACTGCCGGGTTGTACCACGCCGGCTAGCTGATGCCATCGTTAGCATATGGGAAAAATTCGATGATCAAAGCCGGTTGAGGCTTTTTCAAGAAGATGCATTTTTCTTCATTCTGTCGAAGTTGAATGATAGCGCCAGGGAGCTGTTTTTCAACCATTTGCTGATATCCGCTCCAACTGGTGGAGGAAAGACCGAAGCTTTTCTATTTCCCATTTTAGCAAAAATATTGTTCGACAAAGAGGGATTTTTGGTAGACGCATGGCCTGGGGAATCTCCACCTGAAAAAGTCCAATGTATTGTGATGTACCCTACAAAAGCTTTGGCAAACGATCAGACCAAACGATTGGTGGAGATGCTATTCTATATCAATCGAGACAAAGCAGATAACCAACTGGTAACCCTTGGAGTTCTGACAGGAGATACTCCGAGGGATGAGTATCAACTGAAAAATGAACCAATTATCCAAATTTGTCCGGCCTGTGGAAATGCCAATTTGCTTTACGAACAAGATGAAAATGAGGTTTTTTATATCCGATGCCAAACAGGGGGTTGCCCTTTACCAGTCCACAAATATTGCCGCCTCACAGCAAAAGATATCCTTGCACACCCACCAGATATTTTAATTACCAACCCCGATACAATTAGTGTGGCTTTGCAGAATCCAATTCGAAGGAAGCTTTTTACCTCCGCCATCGAAACCGTTGTTTTTGATGAAATTCATCTGTACGAGGGAATCTTCGGGTGTAATGTGTCGCATATGTTGAGACGTTTGGAGACAGCCACTGGCATGGTGCCGCTGTATGTGGGATTGAGTGCTACCATTGAAAACGCTAAAGAACTGGCTGCATTGATGTTCAATGAAGATCCAGAAAGGGTGCTTTACCTTCGCCATACCCCCGATAGACCATACCAAATGGACGATGGGACCAATCGAGTCCGCTATCACGCACTCGCAAGACCAGCCCCCTATCAGGGTATCATACGTTCCACTCTTAACACAGCCATGGCGATTTCCCATGCATTCGTTGATCCATCAAATCGCAAGTCGCTTGTGTTCGCAAATAAAACGGCAGATGTGGATCGACTGGTCACCTTCATGGACGAAGCAGAAAACAAATATTTCAGAATGATTGCACAGTCCATTTCAGGGAAAATAGCCAATAACGAAGCGCTTAACCCCAGTGAACTAGAGGCTGTTGCTGAAGTTTGGCAATGGTTAACATTCTTAGGAGAAAATGCAAATCCATTTCAGGGCGCTGTTTTTCCAGGTTGGCACCGGGGTGCGCTTGAAAAAAAGCAGCGATTAGAAGCTATAAATCGCTTCATGAGTCTGAAACCCATCGAAACGGGGGAAGAGCCGGAGTTTCCCATTGATGTAATGTTTGCCACCAAGACCCTCGAGTTAGGAATCGATATTGGAACGGTCTCTACAGTCATGAACTGCAGCGCTCCTTTTTCAAACAATGAGTATTTCCAACGCGTCGGCCGTGGTGGGCGTCGCGGCAATTCATTGGCGTTGACCATTCTCAATGATGTAGGTGCCATTGATGCCTGGTTCGCCTTTAAGTTTGACAGCATCATTGACGACCCGGAATTTGAGGGTATTCCGCTTATTGTAACGAACAAGATCATTACTCGCCAGCATATCGTGGCACGAATCCTGGACTATCTCGCCCAAATCTACCTCAACCAGTCGGTCTTCGAAATTCAGGTCAGGCATTTGAGGGAGCTGGAACTCACGGATCCTGAATCTGGGCAAACTGTTAAGTTGGGAGAGGATCCCATTGCTTTTTCCAGAGGATTCTACAACGAACTATTAAATAAAACGATCATTGGTGCGGGAAATGGTCAGGAAAGCGGTATATCCCAGTTGAAAAATTGGTTTTCACGAGAAGCCACCGTTTTGGGAATCAAACCTACGATCATTGATGAAAAACAGATTGCTGCCTGGTTGACAGAAAAATGTGAAGATTTAGCTGAGCATGAGGATTCTCAAAAGGAAACTTACTGGGAGGATAATAAGAGCCTGAGCAACTATTTTAATACGGTTGACCGTGATTTGCTGACCCCTTTAAGGGGAGATGGACAAACCGTGTCTATCTTCACTAAAGGGAAAAACGAAGATCAGTTCGTGGAGGATCAGACACGTATCCGGGCTGTACGAACCATGCCGCCGGGCGCATTCGCACGGCAAGGCTTAAACTCTTTTATAGTGGAAAACCCAGTAAAAAAGGAAGATGAAAAAACCGCCGAGGATCTGGTGGACCTTTTTTGGGATGAAACAGCCCTTCTGGATTATTTCAAGGATATTTTTGGCGGCGATTTTCCTCAGAACCAACGGGAATTGCGCCATATTTCAGGCAGAATTGTGGTCCCGGAAGAGCTGATGGTAAGACATTCTCCCTACCGATTTTATTGTGACAATCCGAAATGTCATCGTACTTACACCCATCACGAAGTGGATGAAAATCTGATTTGCAACGGGTGCAACCGTAGGCTCAAGCAGGTTACCCAACTATTTCTTTGCACCCATTGCGGAGACCTCATAGAACCCCCAATTCCAAAGGTTTGTATAAATCCCGATTGCATAAGACGGAAAATGGACTCAGATCCCGATTTTCTGAAAAAGCTTAGAGGGCGAAATGCATACGTGAATCCGGCGAAGCCGCTTTTCAGGTTTGTCTCACTGGCAAAACAAAATTGGAAGTGCAAGGATTGCGGCGTGGTATTCAATTTCTACGATTATCACCTTGGGATGTGGAACGATAACAGATTACGTGCCTTAAAAGATATCGTTCTTTCCGGTGAGTATTACAGAAGGTTCGATCTGGAAACACCCCTGGGAATCGCCGCAAAATTTTTATTTTTTCCAGAATACTACAAGCGCGGGAATGACTATATCAAAATGGGTTATCGCCCAGCGATGTTCAAGCATTATACACGTTATGGAGGCTGCAATAACAAGGTGCGCGTTATAAACGTGCCGACTGTCATGTCGATCCAGAACAGATATTATAAAAAGCAACGAGAATTGGAGGCTCCGCTCAATCTTGAGACAGTGGATATCGACATATTTGAGCTTCAGGTAGTTGATATGGCAAAAGAATATGCAAGAGCGTTCGACAGAGGTGCCAGCAGATATCACCAGGAAAAAGTATATTTATATCATGATATTTTTGACAATAAGTATTTTGCTAACCTATTTGAAACCCATGCATTCTGTCTTGATTTTAAAGATCGTATTGAAAAATATTTATCGTCACCAACGGCACCGGCAGTTTGCCAGAAACAAGCCTGTGTCCCAGAATGTCCTCACCTTTCAAAACTCGATGAATCAGTGCGTGAGATATATGTCCCCAAATTATATATTGAGGAGTGGCAGTTGAGTGAAGGGAAACCGCGCAAACCGGACCCGAGGGCCATGTGGTGCCAAAACGCTGGTACGGATAATTGCCTACCAGGTTGTGACATTTGCGAATACTATCTTGATCAACAGAAATCACTAAGGCAGATGCATCTTAAATATATAATATTACATACAATAAAGCATGCCATCATGTGGGCGTTGCCCAAATATATCGGTATCAGCATTCAGGGTTTGAATGGACAGCTTTTCCCCAATCAGAACAACCTTCGTAATGATCCTCTTAAAGGGGACCTTTTAATCATGGATTCGGCTGAAAGTGGATCAGGGGCCATGTTGATGGTCAAAAATAACTGGGGCCGAATTTGGAGTTTTGCACGAGATGTATTGGATCTGACCCGCGAAGGGCAAGGCAATTTGAATCTTCCCTATGCATGTTTTCGATTTAACAACGATCTTTGCCCCCACATTGCCTTTGAGTTTGTCAAATACCTGGATCAGAGGGAATAATAGACCGTGAATGAAAATCTGATTCAACAGGTTGATGACCTGATAGATGAGATCAAAGAAATCGTTCATCAAGTACAAAACGAGCGATTTGAAACCGGCTTCTCAACCAGAAGAGAGTCCCCGGTTGTTTTTAAAGAGCTTCCTATCAGATCAGAAGTCTATGAAAATTTATCACAAGCTCTAAAAAAAATGGCATCAGAAAGATCAATTCTATTTCTGTATAGAAAAAGAATTGGCTTGTTGCTTCTTTTGTCGGCATTTCTAATGGTCCGTTACGATCCATTTGGTGGTGGTTTCTGGGAAACCTTTTTTAACAGAATGAACCTCTTATCTTTCCGCCAGGGACAGCTTTTCGAATGGATGTGGAGGGCGTTTGTTGGAACCGCCAATGATAACTGGTTCAAGAAGCCTGTTATTTCATGGGATAAACGCCGGTTACTCGTCCATTCAATCTATAGAGAATCTAAATCCATTAGTTTTTCCCAGATTCAGAGTTTTTTCATTAGGTATTATACAGCCTACGACGATATGAGGGCTTTTGACTTTGAATACGATCGATGGGACCCTCACCCATTCGGTAATCAAAAAGAAAAGGAGGAAAATCGTTTTCTAATAAGGGATACTTTGGAAAGGTTGATTTCAATTTTCAATTTTATCGAAGATTCGGATCTGGCCTTTAAAGATGTTTCCGCCAAACAACTCGTGGAGGCAATTCGTAAGCATACCGGAATAGACCCCTTATCAATGTTTAGTGATGCTTCCAGACTTTCTGATCTGATCCTGAAAATCTTCCAAAGAATAGTTACATTATCACAGTTTGAGCGCTATCTAACCAACAAAAAGCCTACAATCATAAAACCTGCTTGGCTTGATGGAAAAAGCGTAAGCTGGAACAAATTACTCAAGGGTTCAATCACATACGGAGTTTATAAGATTGACAATAGGGTATTTGAGGTGGTTCCTAAAATCGGTTTGAGATTGGCTGAAATGGTTGAATGGCCGTATGATCGTTTTTTTGACCCTACAAATCTTTTTTTGAAGCCCAAAGATATTGAATCGGATACGGTCGCTATTCGTAGAAGGGATTCTTTTAGTATTTCATCTGAAGGTTGGCATAAAACAGATTTTTCAATCCCATTTTTTGTTGATAATTCTCTGCAAGGTTATGTGTGGATCGGAAAAAGAAGAATAGGTCAATATATCAAAGCTGGAGATGTCAAATGCCCTGTGAGAATGGGTATTAATTTCCTTGCCTCACTTAAATATGATCCTCAAACTTTTTCCCTAAAAGTAATGATATCCTATGTTGATTTCTATAACCCAGAGGAGAGATATAAATCCATAGCAATCATTTTGAATGAAACCGTTACAATATGGGAAGGATTTACAGACCATAGTGGGCGTAGAAACAGCGAAATATATGAATCTGCTCCGTTAGATCCAAATAGTATACCTGGTCAACTGACAGTACATGTTGAGGTAAATAATCATCTTGTTGGCTTTCCACAGATAATTGCGATTGATGCCCACTCTTTGATTTCGCGCTATTCCAATTCTATTGTTAGTCCAGGGAGAAATAAGTTTGGCGAAACTCGATTTGTTCTTATTACTGAATTAGCGAAAGAGGAAATTGAATTATCTGATTCCGTTTCAATTAAAAAAGAACTTCAGCAGTATGGCAACTATAATCAATATGAAATTATATGGAACAACCTACATGTTCCATTTAGACTTAAAGCCGGAGATGTTGAATGGAATTTTGAACAAGCTCAGGATATTTATTTTGTTTCGAAATTTTTATACGTTGATGATTTGTTCGAGATTTCGCCAGAAATAGCCCAGTTTACAACTAAAAACCCTGAAGGGGTACAATTCGACCTTCATATGAATATTTCACCTGAACGCTTGGATCTGTTTGATTTCAATTTCTCTAAAGATGGTAAAGAAATTAAAAATGGCAAACTTCCCAATCTTCTAGAACTGACTGAAATTGATCCTCATGGGGTTTATCGCCTTGACCACAAAACCTTCACATCACTTCAAGAAGACAAAAAGATGACACCTGGAAGCTATTGCCTTCAAATAAATATGGGACGTCCTGGGTCTCGAACATTTATTTCAAAAGAGTTACGCTTTTTTATTATGCCAGATTTGGAATTGCGCCCAATTGAAGATATTTACCTTGAAGGTGAGAAAGCAAGCATAAAAATACAATCAGGTTTTCCATGTTTCTGGGATGAAAACAGTTCAAAATTTGTCAAAAATTGTTTAATTGATCTTGGAGTGGTTAATTTAGACAGAGTATATGAACAGAACGGCCTTGTGACTCTGAACAGTCCTTCAATTTCTGCGACTTTTACCTATAAGCCTACTATTTTTGCATGTCGTTTTAACTCGAAAGCGCTGGATTCCATCATTCAGGTTGAACTCCTTATGGAGGAATCTATTACAGTATATGGTCTTGCCAATGAAGAGTTAATCGTTGTAATTCAAAATGATTCAAAAAATGCTCGTTTCAATTCGTTTGGTCGTGTTAATTTGGACTACATGTTTTTCAAGAGCGAATTAAGATCAGCTCAGACAGATATCGAGCTATGGAATGGAGAAAAAAAAATATGTTTTGAAATTTGGTGGTTGCCGGCCATTTCAAAATTATCTTTGACGGATGAGAAATCAACTCATGGGAAAATCATTTCTAATGAAGCATCCTTTCAGATTAACATAGATGGCCCTCCTGATGGGAAAGTTTTATTGCGCCTAATCAATAATCTTGGTGAGACCTGCGGAGAGAAAGTCATACAAGGATCCGGTGTCCACAACAGTTGCGTTGTTTGGCAGGAGGAGGTCACAGATACCAATACGGCAGTGCTAAAAGCTTTCATACAAAACCCGGAAGGTGCGTTTTTGCCTGCGCCAGGAGCTGAACTAAGCTACATGGCATTATCACCAGAGAAGGAATTGGCGTTTTGTCTAAAAAAGATAGATGAAAAGCCGGAAAGTGCGACTTCATGGTTTCACGCAGCAATCGTTGCCCACAAGCACAATCTTGCAAAGCCCGAAAAAATTGTAAACTGGTTAGATAAAGCCGTCGACATTGGCCTTCATCGAAATAATCAACTGGAACGAGCAGTGGATATATACTACTCTTTAGGATTTTTTGAACAGGCTGAAAATGCCGATTTAGCAATTCTTAGGTCGTATAAAGCAACGATTACAGCATGCATAAAATATTTTGATATCGCAGTTGCAAAATCAGTATGGGATGGAAATACAGACGACCTTTTCCGTTCTTTGATTGACAAAGCATCTCGGATTGGCATGAAGGATCACGAACGTGCCTTTTATCTCGCATGCCGATCGCTAAAGAAAGATAATTGCGATGAAGCCTTAAACCAACTGTACACGGTTCAAGTGATATCGGCAAACTATACAAATAGAGCATCTTGTCTTATTGAAGTTTCATTGTTCAAACTTGGAGAATTTAAAGAAATATTAAGAACTCAAAACAAACATAGAAGTGCAATCCGAAATTGGGCGTTATGGATTTCGGAACCTGATAACCTTGAATATCTTAAATCAGACATAGAATTACCAGACATACAATGGAATTTTCTTAGTAAAGCCGAGAGGGAGGTTTTAAATTTATTTAACGGTATTGAAACTAAAAAAAGTAGCCATGCAATTTCCCAAATGTGCCAATGTTCTGATTGCGTACCAGGCTTGCTAAGCAAATGGGCCGCATACAGTTTTTTAAAAGAAAAAGAATCTGCAATAGAAAATTATCGCAAACTCGTGTCAATTAATTCTAAATTCGAAAGAGAGATAAAGCCATATGGAAACAGAACATAAGGAAAGGGTAGAATCAATTTACCCACTTTTCATGATAAATGAAGAAATTAAATCGAAACCAAAAACAAAACTCACTGCGAAGCTTAAAGAGCGTATTGATATTGAGATGAATAATGCTGTCCAAAACGATGGGAATAGTTTCATAGAAAAATTGCTTGAACATAATGAAAAGTGGACCAACCCAGTAAAACAAGGAATAGTCAGTTATTTTATATCCAATCCACCTATTGAGATAATTTCAACTCGTATAATCGACTTGCTGAACCTATATAAAGACAGTGCGAGGGACAGGGACCACCTGCAATATCTCTCAATATTGGGATTAATTCATTATCGTGAACCTGATGATCAAGATGGTCACATTCTTAAAAGATGGATCGGCAGTAATGAAACAAACAACAAAACTATTTCCCTTAAAATTGTAAAATTGTTTCAAGGGCAAAATATTCATGACATTGTTTTCGTACTTGTACATTGTAAACTTATCTTGCCGGATCTGGAAGTTGAACAATTTGATAAAATAAAGAAGATTATTTCGGATGTTATCCTTTCAACTAAATCGAATGATGAACGGAAAACTATATTAGAAGATTTGGATACTCTTCAAGCGTTTATGGGTACAGAATTCTGGGTGCCTTCTGTAAAAGATGAAATGTTAAACTCAAACATAAAAACTTTACGCGACAAAATGACTAAAAGCCCATCTTCAACTCAGAGTTCTGAACTTCGGCAAAACATATCTTTGAAGGAAAATTTACTAAAAGAAGTTACACCACATGTGTCAACCACAAATGAATTACAGCCTAATTTGAAAAAAGATGAGACTGATAAACTAGATATACAAAAATCTAAAGACATAACATTTGACGACCGCAAAAAAAGTACTGCCAAGGAAAAATCTGAAATCCCCGCGAAGGAGGAACGCGACATAAGTATAGTTATTTCAAAAAGCAAACTAACAAACAAGCAAGAGGGTTTATTAAAAAGTATTATTGAAACGATATCAAACCTAAACATACAGACCTCCAAAGATAAAGAAACAATTGGAAAACTAATGAAAGAGATTGATATTCTCAAAAAAAGACAAACTGATCTATCTGAAGAATTGAATATGTATCAGGAAGACAATCAGGAAAAAGACAAATTGCTTGATGAGCTAAGATCGAGGTTGAGTAAACAGAGGAGACAGAGTGAAAATATCAATGCAACCTGGGATGCCCAAAAAACTGAATTAGAGGCGGTAATAACTCAGGAAAAGAATGAAAATAGTCGTATTAAAGGTGAACTGATAAATTTAAAGAAAGAACTGGAACGTGAACGATCACTCAGTCATGCAACTCACAAAGACGCTATTAATCGTGCTGATGTTGAATTGGAAACAAAAATGAAAGCTATCAGCCAATCTGTAATTAATATATTTAGAGAGATTGAAGAGTTTGAAAATATTGAAGAGCTTCCTCAAAGGGCTAAAATGCTCATGAACATAAACAAAAAGATCAAGAATGCCCTCATCGCAAATGGAGTTAAATTATGATCGGTATCGATTTTGGGACCACAAATTCTGCTATTGCACATGTTATTGCAGGTCAAAAGCCAGTACCAATTGCAGATCAAGAGACAAATCAGTTAATACTGCCTTCATTTGTATATTACATGACACCCGAACAGGTGATTGTAGGCGAAAATGCAAAATCGCAATATTATGAACTCTCCGCAAGAGATGGTGGGCGAATCTTTAAATCTATAAAACGAAAACTTAAACAAAAACTGACATATAATATTTTTGGTCAATCTGTGCGTGATTTTGAAGTAGCTGCTTGCATATTTAAAGAATTAAAACTTAGAGCTGAAACACTGCGTGGGGAAAAAGTCGATGAGGCGGTTGTAACAATTCCTGTTTACTTTGATGCCGATCAAAGACGATCAGTACGCAAAGCAGCTGAAATTGCAGGGATAAATGTTAAATGTTTTCTCCATGAACCGATTGCTGTCGCCTTTCAGGAATTCCAGAAGGCCAAAGCAACCCAACATGTAATGGTTTTCGATTGGGGAGGTGGAACATTAGACATCTCAGTGCTGAGAGTGGATAGCGGCATGATTCATGAACTTGAAATTGGAGGTGATGAGGCTTTGGGAGGTGATGACTTAGATCGTTGCCTTGCCACGAACACATTAGAATGGTTTCTAAAAACGAATAGCGTAGAACCATTTGATATTGAAGATAATCCTTCTTGCCTGCAAAGACTGCTAAGCCGTAGTGAAACCGCTAAAATACAACTCAGTGATACACTGATATCTGATACATCGATTGATATCGTTTCATTTTACCTCGATAAAGATATAAGTCGACTACTCGACAGGCCTGAGTTTGAAAATATCACTAAAGGCATATACAATCTGGCTATTAACAAATTAACGGAAACGCTCGAAAAAATAAAACTAAAACCTTCTGATATTGATATAGTAATCCTGGCAGGAGGTTCTAGTCGAATACCCCTTGTCATCCGAAGTGTAGAAAAAATATTCGGGCAAGCTAAAATCAATACGTTGATGAATACCGATACCTGTGTAGCGGAAGGAGCCGCTTTGGTTTCTTTCCTAGACATTGAACCAGTTCTTTCTGTACCTATAGGTATAGAATTTGAGGATGGCTTTATATATAAATTCCTTGAACGGGGAACATCATTAAAAAAATCACAATCGGATTCTATTCAATTATTTGTTCCTGATCCTCGATCAGGAAAAGCAAATATTAAAATCTATGAAAGTGAGAGCGGCAAAGTAGACGCCCCAGATTCTCGCATTAAAAAAATTCTTTCTGTGCCTGTAAACCCTGATTGTGCAGAATACATCAATGTGAAATTCGACTTAGACGAAAATCAATGTTTAAAAATCGAAGCCACTGGTATGAATACTGGAATCCCACGGTCTTGCCAGATTAAAGACATTAAAATCGGTTTCAAGCTAAATTGACAGGAAACGATATGAAAAAACAGGCCAACGTCACTATCAAATCTACTGTCACTGGGACTACCGCAAAAACATCTACAATAATTGATGATGATAAAAAGAAAATCCATGGGACTGTTTTTGAAAAAATGGAACCGATGCAATACGATAAGAGAAATATCGAAGCAAGGCACAGCATTGTTACTAAAAAGCAATATGAGGAATACCTTGATGATCTTCCTTGCTCGATTTGCGGTAAAATCGGCGGAAAATGTGGGTGTGGAGAATAAGAAGCAAAACTCTCGTCATAGCAGACTAATAATTCCGTTTTCCCTGCTTTGGGTAATAATTACATGTTCTGCTACTGGTATTCGAAACAGTTTACCTACACTAACAAGATCTTCGGTCAAAGCAAGATCATCAGAACTTGGGGCAACACTTCCACTTGGATGATTATGGGCTAAAATTACGGCCGATGCGTTCAATAAAAGAGCTTCTTTGAAAACTAGACGCGGATCGATGACCATTTTCGAAGTGCCGCCGCGGGATGTCAGATTTTGACCGAGGAGACGATAGTTGCGATTAATATAGAAACACACAAATTTTTCTGGCGCTTCGGCACCATAATCGCGGCGGAAAAGCTCTGCAACATCGGACACCTTCTTGAGATCCAGTACTTTTTTGCTGGATGAGCTATGCAGGACACGACGGCCTAACTCGAATGCAGCTGCCAGAGCGCATCCGGAAGCTGGACCGAACCCCTTGTTGGTCATGATTTCGGAAAGGCTCAGTTTGCTGATTAGCGAAAGGTCGTCATTGTAGGATTGCAGCATCTGATCCGCCAGATCAACAGCCGATTGTCCTGAACTGCCGGCACGGAGAATCAAGGCGATCAACTCGGACGTTCGCAGATTCCTGGCACCATGCTTGGAGAGGCGTTCCCGGGGTTGTTCATGGGAACTTCGTTTATTTAGCGGAATATAGATTCGGTTCTCTTGTTCCATCGTTTTTCCCCGTTTTGAGATATCTGATTGTGGCTGAAAGGTTGTGAAGGCTCAGGGCCATGTTGTTCAGTTCCCCCTCCATAGATAGATAGTCACCTGAAAACTGCCGACATATACGACATTGGCACATTTTAGCAAGATCAAGGGTCCCGTCAATATTCACGTATTCCCCTTTTTCCGGCAAAAGATAGCGTTTGGATGCTGCGTTCCTAACATAGTTACTGCTGTCCACCGAACTGACGCCATATCCGAACAGAGCCTTGACTATGCGTGGAGATCCAACGCCAAACAGGTGCAGGGGACGTACTGATTCCAGCTCACGATAAGCCTTTACCAGTTCAAAGATGATTTTCGGTGTTTTGATACGTGGTACCATGCCTCCGAGAGCAAAACCGTCGAATGGAAGTCCAAGAAGTTTTTCAAGTATATCGCACATAGACTCCCGATCCCATGCATGCACCGAGGCATAAAGCTTAAGTTTATTTCTTTTCAAATTTCCAATCGCCCATATAGCATTTTCCACGATCCATTTTTGCATTTTTCTGCCTTCCTCAAGAGTAACCTCCGGACTAATGATAAAATCGAGGGTAGCTGCAATATCCGCATACTTTTCCTGAAACCTTAAAACAGATTCGGGTGTGATTGTCGTTCCTTCACGCGTTCGTATGCCGTGCGTCCCATTGGGTAGATGGAATATTTCGCTACCCTTGAAGAGACTGGCAAATCCGCCTGAGTCGATAAAAACAGGATGTTTTTGGGGTGACATGTCTTGCGCATAGAAATAACTTACCATTAATGCTGGAGCCAAACGGGAGATGTAAGGGCGCACCAGTCCGTCTAAGGGGAACCTGCTACCGAATGTGGTAACCGGTATAAAGCAAGGGAATTGAATGTCCCCTTTGGGTGTTTGTAACCTAACTGTCATCGATTCCACCTTTCGGAAGCCACCAAGCGGTCAAGAAAACGTTTCCCATCGTAATCGCGGTGGCGATCTTCGTACCTGTCATATAGTCTACCACTTTGGATCCATAGATCAGCAAGGGCGTATCGGAGTGGTTGCCGGGCTTTTTGCTGCAATGCACGAAGTGCATCAATCAACTCAATGCCGTCTCCATGTTCCAGGCGTGCGCGCATTGTGTGTTTACATAGATGGCCTTTTGTTGCGTCCATGCAATCACATTGATATTCTCGATTCCCTTTTGAGGAAACGCGGATTTGAATCGTGTGGGGTTCGGTGCCACCGTCGATTTGAATGCACTCTTCAGACCGGTGTTTAACATTCAGCTCCAGGGCTCGGCGCAGTCGATAGGGATCGACATTTTGCGGCCAGTTCCTCATTGCTTGGTGTGGTGCTGTGGGCAGTGGATCCTCCGGGAAATCAAAAGGGACTTCAAGTGCCCGGTCCGCAATTAGTTCCAGGGCATTTTCTCGGAGTGTTGCGCAAATCGATTCGCTGAGCTTTAAGGCTTCAGAAAGCAATTCAGGAGGAGCCTTGCTTACAGACTCCAAAGTCGACAGCCCAGCTCGATGCAGTGCCAGGGACCGTTTCGACCCAATCCCTTTAAGTTTAACAAGGTCGCATGCATGGTAAGGGAGTCCGTATTTTACCATGGGGATCAGCTGTTTTATCCGATGTTCGTGTGTGGACAGGGGACGTTTTTCCTCGATTTCACCGCCTGTCTCTTTTTCCCATTGCTGCTTCCACCGAAAGGCAAATACCCGAATAGCCGTGGCGAGAATCCAATCGGTATTGCGCTTTAAAATGGAAATATCCATGGGATAGCAGTCGAATTCTTCCGAAAGGATTTCGATCGACTCCCCGGAAGTGTGCCGCATTAAAACCACGGCTGTCTTGAGGGCCGATAAAAGTTTACGAGTATTTTTCCTTCCATTCATTAGACCGATTGTTTCGGAAGGATTGGCATCCAGCAGGTGACTGGGAATATTGACCAAAGTGTCTTGCATGGCATCGATATTTTCAAAATTGAATGGTAGTTGCGGCGTCAGTTCCGGGCAAAGACAAACGGCCAATATACAGTCGAAAAGGCATGGTCCCGGGACATGGCGGTAAAACCCGTCAAGAATTCGAATCGTCTCGGGCGAAACATCCATCTGGGTTGCGATGCGCCCCAAAGGGGTCTGGGTGAGATAGCGATCATCTTTTTCACTTATGGCGAGCAGGTCGGCATTTATGAGTTTATCCACCAATGGGTTCAAATCGTCTAACCCATTGCTAAAATGGCGGAAAGTTCGACTGGAGAAATTGATTTTTAAATGGTTTTTTGAAATGGACAGACGTGTCGTCACCTCTGTCACAATTTCTTTAAGAAGTGGGCGAGATTTATTTAAACCGGATACAATCGGTTCAGACTGTCCTGTGGTGTATTTTTCAGAGTTTTTATGCCAATGGGGAAGGAAGATGACAGCCTCACCTGTGGCATCGAGCCCCAGGCGCCCGGCGCGACCGGCAAACTGATGATATCGGCCAATAGGTAAGGGGCCAAATCCGTCACCCGTAAAAACATAACTGTCGTAAACGACAACTTTTCGTGCCGGAAAATTAACCCCCATTTCAAGGGAAGAAGTGCTGACCAGAACATCAAGATCTCCATTTTTCATGGCGCATTGGCGGTTGCCCCGTGAAACCATCCCCAGCCCTGCATGATAGAATGCGGCCCTAAATCCTGCGTTTCCGAGGTATTCCGAAAGCCGCTCGCACCTGCGGCGCGAGTTGACAAACACCAGGACTTGACCACCGCCATCAATCGTTTCGGCAACCTCATTCACAAGCAATTGAGGTTTGTCGCCCGCTTTACGAAAAGAAACCGTCCGGTGGGTCAGGGGGACTGGCCGCCAGGTGGTTACAAAAACTTTTCCATTCAGCCATTCGGCGATTTGGCCAGAGTTGGGAACAGTGGCAGAAAGGCAGATGAGTCGGATAAAAGGATTGATCCGCTGCAGACGGCCGATAAGGGATTCCACAGTTGGACCCCGGTTTGGGTCGTTGAGCAGATGAAATTCATCGATTACCACCACATCGATTTGGGACAGCCACTCTATGTGTTTTTTCCACATATGCAGGTAGGATGCGAGTTTTTCTGAAGTCATGAGAAGGAAAAGTTCGTCGTTGGGGCGATTTGAAGATCCACGGCGTGTGGTTTCACCGGTAAAAAGCCCAATTTTATATTCCGGATAACGTTGAGCCCAATCGGTTGATTTTTCCTCCACAATGGCCTTCAACGGTGCAAGGTATATCCCTTTTCGTCCATGCATTGCAGCCTGTTCGAGTACCCATTCCCCCATACGGGTTTTACCTGCACCCGTCGGCGCGCAGATTACCCAGTTTTGATTTGAATCCATGAAACCGGTGTCGAGTAACTCAATTTGGGAATGGAGGAGCCTGGATTTGTCGATTTTCATTTCGATCCTTCCTATTATGTGTTATGGTACTACACATAAATAGGGAATTCAATCAATATGAGTGAAAAAAATTCCACATACGGACAAACACTGCCCGACCTGGGGACCCAGGTGCGCAAGTGGCGTCTGGCAAAAAAAATGACGCAGGCGGACCTGGAGGAGGGGGCTGGACTTAGCCATAATGCGGTCAGTCGGATCGAATGTGGCAATGTCTCACCTAAAATCGAAACACTTGATCGAATTTCCAAATCCCTGGACATTTCTATTGAGCAACTTCAGTTTCAAACCCCACCCACAATGGTCGCTGAAAACCAGAGAGACTATGTAGCCGACAGTCAGATACAGAAACTGATTGCTGCCTTAGGGAAAATACCAGAACCCAAAAGAGGTGACCTGCTCAGTACTTTTCTGAGGCTGGTTAAAATCGCTGCCGGAGAGAGTGATGAGTAAGGTTATTTACCGGGACACTATTGGATCAGCTCATCGAGAGTCAAACCGACCATTGAGAGACTGCAAGGGAATTCCTACCGTTCTGGAAAAGGCCATTTCCAAGCGTTTGGGCGATGAGGTATTCCTGACGCCCATTCAATGCGATGCCATCGATGGCGGGATATGTGATGGCAACAGTCATTTCATTGTTTCTTCGCCAACAAACAGCGGCAAGACCCTTGTGGGGCTTTTTCGTATTTTCACGGACATCATCAATAGGAAAAGCCGGTGTGTTTATGTTGCTCCTCTGAAAGCGCTGGCAGAGGAAAAGCGAAACGAGTTGGAAGAACTGTGCCAGTTTATTAAGGCAGAAGGCGGTCCCCAGATACGTGTTGCCATCACAACTGGCGATTATCAATTGACCCAGGATTTTCTGGGATCACCTCCACCCGGTGATGGGGAAATTGTAATCTGTACCCCGGAGCGCCTGGAGATCATGCTGCGGTCGAAGGAGAATCTTTTCTGGGCAAGGGCTGTCAGTTCATTCATTATCGATGAATTTCACCTTTTGGGAGATTCCCATAGGGGTACGACGGTTGAAATTCTAACCACCAGGATTTTGACGTCTTGCCCATGGTCGCGAATCATAGCCTTATCAGCGACTATGGGCGGGTTGACCAATGTGGCGACTTGGCTTGAATCATCTGGTACAGAGGTTACCTTGCTCGAAAATGGGTGGCGATACCCGACTTTAACCAGAGAAGTCGTTTCAATCGCCGATAAAGATATCGCTGCAGAGGAAATCGCTGCGACGGTGTTGAAAGACCCTGAATGCTCCTTACTGATCTTTGTCGGTCTGAAGCGGGAAGCTGAACGAATAGCTATATTCCTTCAAAAGAAATTTCCTAAGCAGAGTGATGGCATTGGCTATCTTCATGCGGGTTTGACCTTGAAACAACGCAGTGATTGCCTTAGCTGCCTTCTCGACCAACGTTATCGGGTCGTGGTGGCGACAACGGCACTGAAAATGGGAATCGATGCCCCAGTTTCACATGTTCTTGTGCGAGACACATTTCTTTGGGGCAAGAATGGAAGGAAAGTGCTTACGTATGCAGATCTGCTTCAAATGACGGGCCGTGCAGGACGACGAGATATCCCAGGCACTGCGGTAGTTCTCGTTGAGGAGGGACAGGAAAGCGAAATCACAGAATTGTTTCAGAGTGGTACTATTGAGCAACTTACTCCTCAGTTGATGAAAAATACCGCTCAAGGGCAGAGGCCGATGCCGGCGCCCATTTTAGGTTTACTTCTATCAGAGGTAGTGATGCAAGGGCGATCAAGTCTTGAACATCTAACAGAACATCTCAGACACACTTTCTGGGGTTCTCAAATTGGGTCGGTGGACTGCCAAAGAGAGGTTAGTGAGCTGGTTCGATTGAAGTTGGTGTTCAAGGATGCCGAACAACCGGAATATTTCCAGCCGACAAAGCTTGGAAGAACAGTGTCACTTTCGGGACTGTCACCAGAATCTGGTGCAGTCATAGCAGGGTTCCTGCGAGCGCTTATCAAATTGGACGCAAAACATGAGAAACAAAAAGGCAGACGATTTGGATATCTACGTCGTTTAACTGACCTCGATCTCCTTTTTATAGGTTGTTCAAGCTATGAATGCCGGGATTCCTGGATCGGATCTCCCAGCAAAAAGGCAATAGCAGACGTTCAGGAATATCTGGAGACCCTTCCTCCAGATGATAAACCGATTGTCAATTTGTGGCGAGACGAAGACTCTGATGATTATCCGACCCATAGGCTATTAACGACACTCAAAATTCCATTTGAAAAAACTAAACCAAGAAACGCCCAAAAAGTTTTTTATCGGGTGATGAGGACGGCCATCCTTTTGCTCCAGCACGCAAAAGGTTCTCCCTTGGCGAGCCTGGCAATAAAATTCAATGCAGCACTGGGGGAACTGGAGAATAACCTTAAATTCACCGTATTGTGGGTTTTAAGTTGCATATCTCAGATCTGTAACGGCAGGCGGTGTTATAAATTTGATTTCCTAATGATGCGGTCTCTCAAGCTTATAGAGTGCGTAGCGGTTGGATCTGAATTGGGTGAGCTATTGACAATAAAGGGCATTGGAAGAAAAACAGTCAACAAAATCCTCTCGGAAGGAATTACTTCAACTGATGTTTTGTCCGAATGCTCAGCCAACGATTTAAAAAAACTCGGTATTGGGGAGAAACAGTTACGTTTGATAACTATGTATCTGAATAAATATACAAGATGACTCCTGCTTGCACCAGTTCAACAATTAAGGCAAAAAAAACTTGAATTGTTTTTGATTATTCAGTATTCAGTGAACATAAATCATCCAGAGTGGCGGTAGGGAACTGGCCCAGTGACCGCCCGGCAACCTGCTCCGGCAAGGTGCCAAACCAGCCCGAAAAGGGAGCGATGAGGTCGAGATGACAACCGGAAGGTCGCCTCCTGAATGGAGGCTTTTTTATTGGGAAAAACCGCGTGATGCGGTTGCGAACGGTGAGTGATTTGAAGAGCAGCTTGCGGCTCACCTTAAACCAAACCAGCTAAAGCGCCAGCGGAAGCTTCGTGCCCCTCGGCGCGGGGCTTTTTGCATTTGGCGGGGAGGAAAAAAAGATGCCGAACCCAAAAGATTTTTCCATGGACTACAGGCCGAAGTCTTACTGGGGGTGCTCCCAGGAGGGATTCACCAACATCAAAGGCGAAATGAGAAGGCGCACGTTGGACAGCGCTTTTGGTAGTGGCCAAATTGGTTTGTTTCCCGGCTCCCTTTTGTCTGACGAGCTTTCAGACGAGGAGCGTCAATACATGGGGGCAATGCACCCGTTTTTCATGGGTGGTGAGTACCTGCCGGGTTATTTCGCCGGCGAACTCGAAATTGCGAGGGTGTCTCTCCAGTCAGTAACCTGGGACGTCATCAGCGTAAGGGCGCACCAACTTGGAAACGGCCGAATATCCTACCGGGTGGTCGACGAATACGAAAGCGCTTTCAGGTGTCGGCCCTCCACGTCCAACTCCCCTCTTCCCATGGGGGAACTCGTTTCCCTGATCGACAGTGTAGAAGGGCACATCGTCGGTTTTGGCGACGGTCGCGGTCTGACGGACTATTACCGCGATTACAACTACGACTGTGACGAGAGCCTGCAACACCTCAACACGCTCGTACATTTTGTTCGGGTCTCTTCGATGTACTACCCGGAATTGGAACAATGGTACGAGCAGGAAGCCCAAGAGTGGTACTTGCGCCGTTTCGTCGAGCTTAAGGACAGGCCATGAAGCGTGTGAGATTTTCGAGACTTTACACATTACAGACCCGCTCCTGCCCTTGGAGGCATCGGCGCTGCGAAGGAGGATACAATGACAAAAAGTTACGTTTTTACCAGCGAGTCAGTTTCAGAAGGCCACCCCGACAAGGTCGCCGATCAAATATCCGATGCTGTTTTGGACGCATACCTCGAACTCGATCCGTTGGCCAAAGTCGCTTGCGAGACCCTGGTGACTCGTGGCGCTTTGATACTGGCCGGCGAGGTGAACAGCACCGAAAAGTTGGACGAAGACGTTTTGAGGGGTACCGTCCGCAATACAATAAGAAACATCGGCTATGTCGACGAGGCCACAGGTTTTAACTGCGACCGGTTCGAATTCGAAAACCGCCTGCACCGGCAGAGCCGTGACATCGAACGAGCGGTCGAGCAGGGCGGAAACAATCTGGGAGCCGGAGACCAGGGCATGATGTTCGGGTACGCAGTAAACGAGACCCCGGAACTGATGCCCCTGCCCATATGGCTTGCCCACAGGCTGGTTGAAAAACAGGCCGAAGTTCGGAAAAACGGTACAGTGCCGTGGTTCGGTCCTGACGCAAAGAGCCAGGTCGTCGTGAGGTACAGGTACGGGCGACCTGCGGTCGTTGAAAAGGTCGTTCTATCCACGCAACACTCAGCCGATGCCGGCAACGGGGATGTCAAGGAATCTGTTACTCAGCAAATCATCGAGGCCGTAATCCCCTCGGAGCTGAAGGCCGATAACATCGAATACCTGGTCAACCCTTCAGGGCGCTTTGTCACGGGCGGCCCAGAGGCTGACACGGGTGTGACCGGAAGGAAGATCATCGTCGACACTTACGGCGGCAGTTGCCCCCATGGCGGCGGGGCTTTTTCCGGAAAAGACGCAACGAAAGTGGACCGATCAGCCGCATACATGGCCCGCTACGTAGCAAAAAACCTTGTGGCCGCCGGTTTGGCCAGCCGTTGCACCGTACAACTTTCCTACGCCATCGGCAGGGCCGACCCGACGTCGGTTTTCCTGGACTTTTATGGGACGGGGAGAGTGGACGAGGACAAAGTGTTGGAATTCGTAAAGGGCATGGTCGACCTGACACCGGCGGGGATTATCAAGACACTGGATCTGCGCCGACCCATATACAGCCCGACGGCGGCCTACGGCCACTTCGGCCGCAATCTGCCCACCTTTACATGGGAAAAGACCGACCTGGTGGGTGATTTGCGAAACAGGTTCGGTATGTAGTTTGCGAGCTGTTGGTCAGCAGGTGAGTAAGTTTCTGATGGAGACCGCTGCTTTATTAGCTGTCGTTTTATAGGATCTGGAAACCTATAAGCGGGGCGTCCTTTTGGAACACGATTTGGGCAAACGAAGCGGCGGGATATTACATATTATATTGATTTCAATATAGAAAAGAAAAAGAAAGAATGTCGCCTTTCCCAACGAGGTTTTCCATCGGAAACTTGCTCTCCTGGAATTATCCAAGTGGCTACTGCCGTTGAGTGGTAAAAAAGTATTAAATATGCGTGGGTTTCCTGTGCAGCTAAGCTTAGAAAATGTCCGATGGAAACCCGAAGCACGACAGCACTGAAAAATTAATCGAGTGCCTCCACACTGACAGAAAACGGCGATCCCTGTTAGTCAACCCTGACTATCTCGACGACGAGACGCTACCGGGTGAAGAACGCACGGCGGTTTTAAAAGAAATCTTCAACAGGAACATAAGGGAAAAGCAACTCACCAGGATAATATCGCACCTTGCCCCCGTTCTGGACAATGCCCACCCCCCTTCCGCACTGATATACGGTCCAACCGGTTCAGGAAAAACCGTTTCGTTGATCCACGTTTTGTCCTCTTTCAGGAAAGTGGCAAAACGCCACGGGATTCTTTTCCAATACCGTTACATCGATCTCACGTCGCCCAAAACCTATTTTGCAGCCTTAAACGAGGTGGCGATTGCATTGGACAATTCGAACCGGAAATACCGGAAAGGCATTCCGGTTGAGTACATGCACGACAAAATCAGATCCAGCCTCAAGGAATACAATGGGTTCCTGGTGTTGCTGATCGACGAGGCGGACAACATCACCCCCAACCCGGACGCTTTTTTGACATTTCTCGGGAAAACCTTGCCAAGGCAGGTTCCCTGCCGGCTAATTTTCATATTTTTGACCAACCGATTGGACTGGGAAAAAATGCTTGATCCGCGGATTTTAAGTTTCCTCAAGAAGACCGACATCATTTTCGAACCATACGATGCCGTTGACCTTCTGGAGATCCTAAAGCTGCGTTCAGACAAGGCCTTGCGGGGCGACAAAGTGTCCATGGCGGCCTTGAAAAAGGTTGCCGCATATGCCTCAAGGGAAACCGGCGATGCCCGCAAGGCGGTCGAACTGTTGTCAAAATCAGTGCGCGTGGCGGAGGAAACCAGCGGTTTTTTGGGGGAAAAAGAGGTCGATATCGCCGAGGAACGCCTGGAAATCGACAAATCAACCGAGTTGATCGAAGCCCTTGCCACCCAGCAGCGAGTCGCCCTCCAAGCCTGTTACTACCTTTTGAAATCCAAGAAACTGAAAGTCAACAGCGGTCAGGCATATGACGCTTATGCCAAATTGTGCGAGGAACAAAGATTGAGAACCCTTTCGCAGAGGCGATTTTGCGACATGGTCAGTTTCCTCGATTTGTACGGGCTCATAAATGCGCGTGTCGTATCAATGGGGCGTTACGGAAAAACACGGCAAATCACAGGATCCCTTCCGGACAAAGTCATAGCAAAGCTGTTGAAACCATAGCCTGTTGCCACGGCCTGGTTAACGGTGTCGTTTCGGGCGCCGCCGCCACGCGATGGTTGACAGAAATTTCCCTGCACCTTCGGAGGGAAATTCCCCTCGGAGGTGTACAACTTGATGGACGAAATCAAGGAACAGGACATAGCTGTAGACGCCCTCGAAGGCCTGGCGGACAATTGGCCGATAGCTGAAATCGACATTGCACCCCACCAGTGCAACCACCCGTGGAACCTCGTTGTTTTCGAGGAAGTCGTCGAATTCAGCGACTACAAGGTGGTGGTCAGTCGATGCGTGGGATGTGGGGAAACAATCGCCGACTACATACCAGCGGAAAAAGAAAAGATTAACAAACCTGAACTCATTCACAGGAACATATGCCCACCGCGGCGGAGGTAAGAGAAAAATGGAAATACAAGCCCAAGAGAGCAGTTTTGAAAGGGTGCGAATACCCGAAGGCATACATCATGCGGAGCTGGTCGCGATCAGTGACGCACCGGACGGACAGTACGGGCCGAGAGTGGCATTGGATTTTTTGGTTTACTACAGCAAAAAGGAAAAACCAGCAAAAATTGGAAGGGTGTTCGGCAAAAAGCTGACTCCGAAATCAAAGCTGTGGGAGGCCTTTGAAGCTCTTGGAGGAAGGCTAAAAGTCGGTGATAATTTCGATACGAACGGTCTTATGGGAAAGCCCTGCAGGGTTATGGTGGAAGACTACCAAGACAACGACGGCAAAACCGTGTCCGGGATAAACAGGGTCAAAGCAGCGGATGAAAACACGGTTGATTTCATTTTCAATACAAAGGAAGTCTTGAAAAAAACGAACACCGTGGAAGGACCCGTGCCGGTCGAAAACCTTTGAAAGGGCGATGGTGACAGAGCCGGAGACAATTTTCACAAAGAGAGTATCAAGGTCCGGCCGTGGTTACCTTGTCTGGATCCCAAAGGATGTAAAAGATCTCTTGGGATTGGACAAAGGCAGCTTCCTGGAGATTAGAATCAAAAAGTTGAATTGATCTTCACCTGAACAGGGGTACCGGTAGCCTTGGCGAACAAGGTTCAGTGTAGCGAGGGCTGTACCCATATCCAACCCTCTTGTTTTGTGCGAGCAATGTCGTTTTTGGAAGGGGTGATTACAGGTTTGAATCAGTGGCAAGAACGAACCCCTCGCACTCCGTGCCCGTAAAACAAACACGGAGCGTGATATAAATGCCAATAAGTAAACCCACAGGCAGAGGCAAATGCGACAGGTGTCTTGAATAGAAATATCTCCTTCTGTCAGTAATAGCCACACCACCGGGGCATAAAACCATGTACTGGAATTTCTGTGCGAAGTGTGTGGCATTCGTCCTGAAGAATTATGTGGAGAGGTGAATGAGATGGTACGACGACTTCCCACGGTTCGGTTTAAAGGCAAGGAATATTTCATTGACCTCAGGCTTCGAGAGTTGAGAAGCATGGAAGCGCCGATTGAGTTTTTGCCTTTCCGGAGCAGGAAAGGCTGGCAGATTATGAACAGCTTAACGTGATTCTCCCGATGTGATGGGTTCCCTCTTGAGACGCGAACAGGCTTCATCGCCTGTCGTAAACCTTTCGATTCGGGAAATGACTTTGACTTGACACTTGTCCCGAATCCGAAATCTTTATCGGGCGATTTGCCACGTCCTCTAACAGGTGTCACCGATGTCGGGGCAATACAAAAACCCGCTAAAGAAATCCTCGGCGTTGACAACCACTCCGTTGTTTTGCCCGGGTACAAACAACGGAGGTGTCGATTGTGGAATCGATAAACAGTACAGTAGACAGTTGGATAGCGGACGAGCAGTTGCCGTCGAAACATAGGCGTGTCAGCAGGTTTGATTGCAGATACGGGTACCAGCGTGTGGACCTGCACGGTGCGGAGGCGGTGTTCAGAGACCGTGAGCACGAGATGGACGAAGCCGAAGCCTACTGGGACTTCATGGACTGGGCAATGTCACGGGAGCACGTGCTTTTACTCGGCATACCGCGGCCGGAAAGGGACAGCGACTTCTGGGTTGTGGAGATTGACGAGGAGGGCAACGATGTCAGCGCGTTCAACACAATCGACTACAATCGACTCAGACAGCCGTTTAACAGCTATCACTACCGGCTCAAGAAAATATACGAGCAAGTCCTCGATTTGGCTCAAACGCATGCCAGCATCAGCCGCGAGCAGGGCCGGGAAAAAACCTTCAGAAAATTCAAGAGCCTGGTCGAAGTTGAATTCAGGGACAGGGCATTAACGCTCAAGGAAACCTACAAAAGGTACAAATTATGGTGCTACAAAGACGGGGTTCTGAGTGAAATTCGTCGGTTGAACACGCAGATTCGAAAGTGCAAACAGATCTGGCGAGACAACGCCTATCTCCCGTGAGGTGGTCACAATGCCGCCCAACACACGGATATCTGTAGTCCAAGGTTTGCAGGTGAAAAACGTGCTTTGCCTGTGGTGCAAAGAACCCGTTTCCGAAAAACGGAAGCGGGAAGGAAAGGCTTTCTGCGACGATTGCGAGAATCATATTTTCGGGAACGAACCGGTGAGCGACCCGTCACCGTTCCTGAAAAGAACTGTCACAGCGAAAGAGTTTGACGAGCAGAATCGAAAAAAGGAGGTGGAGTTGTTTGTTAAGATGTTGAAAAGAAACTTCAGGGGGGTGTCGTAATCGGGGAACAAATCCTGTTCCCCGGACCCCTTTGGTGAACCGGGCTCTGTGGGCTGCCTCAGAGCCCAAGGCGCGCAGCGGAAAATGCGGATTAGGGTTATAAATACAGGCGTGAAAAGGTTCAATTGCCCTCTGCGAGGGGTTGATCGGCCGCCCAGGGGGTGCCGGGCGGCAAAGGCGGGATATTGGAGAATCGCGAGAATTCTCGAGATTCAGGGAGTATTGGCAAATAGGGATGGAAATTTGTGGGTGATTTTAAAGTGGGATGGGGCAGGAAAGAATAGGGAGGAATATATAGAAGTAAGAATTGATGGATACGGCTATTCCCCGAAATAGTGATTTCTAACCGTTCTTTGCAGGGCCTGGTAGTTTTCTTCGGTGTATTTGCCCTCCTCGAACCCTTGGTCGAGTATCCCCGAAACCTCCTCGTAGGACAGCGCACCCATCAACTCCTCCAAAACCTCATTGCTTTTAAAATATTCGTCGCCGGACTCGAGCATCCCCCGATAGTCGTCCGTAAGACCGACAAGTTGGTCATAAGTCAGCCCCTCGTCGGCAAGGTCAAGGCTTCTGTCCAGACTGGATCTCTGACTGTATGGGGAGTCCTTTGACGTGAAATGTTCCTCCCCACGATCGAAAAATTCGCGGATTTCCCGCTGTTGTTTGTCCTCGAACTCCTGGATTTTTTCAAGCTTGTTTGAAAATTTTTCCGCCCAGTACGGGTTCTGCTCCCGGACCGCTTCGATCCGCTCGAGCCTTTTTGCATCCCCAGCCTTTGTCAGCAAGCGGCCAGATTTGTATTCAGTCAAATTCATGTCTTGGTCGAGCTTTCTTAGCTCTTGGTAACCGTCGACCAACTCCTTTTCGACATCCGGGGGCATGCCCGTTGACCGCTTTTCCATCTTTTTGCCGTAGTTTCTGTCGTATGCCCACTTTTTCTCTCTGTAAGGGGCTTCAAGCTCCTTCAGATCCTGTTCCAATTCTTCATAATGCTCCAGAATCGTTCTGTATTCGTCCCCCAGGAGCTGGAGTTCATCCCCTATTTTCCCCCTGAATTTCCGGTAATATTCCGGATCTTGTTCAAACAGAGTGTCTTCGAATTTACCGTCGTAGGATTCCAACTCATCGTAGTGATCGGGTGTGAAATCCTGGTCGTACACACCTTTGTAATAGTATGGCATGACCGTCTCCTCTCTTTTAGAGTTCAAAAACAGGCTCTTTCATATACATGCCGGTTTGTAGGGGGAAGTTTACCTTTTTTGTCGCGTTCAAATGTATTCCAAAGGATAGAAAACTTTATAAACCAAGGCGCGTTACCACTTCTCAGGGATAGCCGATGTTCGACCAAAAAGAAAATTACCACTACCAGAGCAATTATCTTCCGAACCTGGAAGGGGCCAGGATCAACCCTGTTGCCGGAATGCAGTATGTTAAGGTGTACCATCCATCCAGAAACGGCCCCAGAACAATGTCCGAACAGGTTGCGTCGGCGTTCATGCAGGATGCGAAAGAATCCGCAAATAAGGACGATTTCGAGGGCATATTCCGGCAGAAGGTGGAAGCCTCGGCGGACAGGACAGCGCTCATTCTTGGGGAAATATCGCAGCGTGACAGTCTGAAATATGACAACCTGAAGCGCTTATATGATGACCTTATCCGTATCGAAAACTGGCGGCTTGCACGTCCATATCCGCTTAACCAATCGATGGATCGCACTGCTAATGAGTTCAACAAGATGGAACTCTCTATTCGTGACCAGATCCGGCGAGAGCTGAAAGACGCTGCAAAAGACACGGCATTCCCTTCAAAGGATCTCCGGGAATCGCTCCTTGAATTTAAACTTCAGAATCAGAAATCAAGCATGTTAGAGGGCGGGTTGGAGATGGAGCTGGACAGCTCCCAACAACAAACGGGTGATTCATATCAGCCGCAAGACCTCTATTGAAAACCACAAGAAAGAACCTGCCAAGAAGAAGCGATGGCTCAGCCCATCGTCGATAAACGCCTACCTCCGCTGCCCGAGAAGCTTCTACCTTTCGAAGATCTCTAAGCAAAAACAGAAGCCCTCCATCCATCTGGTCAGGGGCATTGCCGTCCATAACGCTGTCGCTGATTTCTATAAACGGAACCTGCACAGGGCCGCTGCAGCGACGTATGATTATCTGAGACACGTCATACAGAACATCTTTGAAAATGAATGGGACGCGCAGAAGGACAGCCTCCTGGAATGCAAATTGACCAGCGATGAGATCGAGTTCTTCATTGCTGACAGCAGGAACATGATGATCAATTTTCTGCACGATTTCATCAAAGATCGCGGTTTCGAAAAAGACGAGCCGGCGCTTGAAAAGACCCTGTTCAGCAAGAAATACTTGCTCTTGGGACGTATTGACGCCATGTACCCCGGCCGCGATCCGCCGCTTCTCATAGACTACAAAACCTGCAAATCAAAGGCGATCACACCTGAATACAAACGTCAGCTCGTCATCTACGCCCTTCTTTACAAGGAAAATTTCGGCACCATCCCGGAGCTCGGAGTCCAATTTCTGAAGTTCCAGGACGGGCTCGAAAAGTTCAAAGTGACCGACAAGGACATTGACGATATCAGGGATCTTGTTCTTGATGTCCATGCGAAAACCCAGTCGGAAAACATCGAGGATTACCCGTGCAAATGCGGCTGGTGCGAACGGAATTTCCAGGAAACTGAAACATGATACCGATCGATGAAAAGCTCAAGCTCCTGCAGCCGGTCATTGGAACGCGGAAAGTCCATGGCCTTCGGCAGATGTATTTTTTCGCTGATGATGCCAGGGAAAAGAAAGAGGTCGAGGCACGCATCGACCTTCTGATTTCCCGTCTTGTGAAGAAAGACATCGCCGACGAGATCATCCTGCCACCGCCTGAAGCTGCCGATTCTTCAGGTGAAATCGACTGCGGAGATATCGTCTATCTTGACAGGAAGACTGGCAGGCTTGGGCTTAAACTCAGGGACGTGAACCGTCACACAGGCATCTTCGGAGCCACCGGAAGCGGCAAGACAACCTTTGCCATGAACATGATCCGCCAGCTTCACAAGCGGGGCATTCCTTTCCTGATATTCGACTGGGAAAAATCGTATCGGAATCTCGTGAAAGAGATGGGTGACGTCCAGGTTTTCACGGTCGGCGCTGACATCCATCCTCTGCATATCAACATCCTGGACGTGCCCCCTGGGATCTCTAAGGATGAATACATCAAGAGCCTGATCGCGCTACTTGCCGAAGATTACCTGTCCGGTGCGGGTTCTGACACGATGCTCATGAATTACATGCGCATGGTCTATGAAGAGCATGACAGGCCTACCTTCAGCCAACTGAAAGAGGTCGTTGTCCGGGAAATACAGAAAGACATGAAGGGCCGAGGGCGTTTGTCGGGTCGTAGTGGCCTTTGGAAAGAGACTGTCCAGAGGATCATTAATTTCCTTTCATTCGGGGCGTCAGGCAATGTGCTCGAAGGGGACCACTATTACCCTCTCGACAAGCTGTTTCGGCAGAATGTGGTCCTTGAGCTCGGCGGCATCCAGTCTCCGAGGGACAGGAAATTCATCATCCATGCGGTCACCAACTGGCTGTTTCACTGGCTGCAGAGTCACGGGACTTACGCAGAGAAGCTCAGCCAGGCCATCATATTCGAAGAGTTCCACAACATCACAATCAAAGGCAGGGAGGACAATCTCATCAGCCTACTGTTTCGCCAGTGCAGAAAATACGGCATGGGGCTCGTGGCGATTGACCAGACGCCATCCGAGATTCCGAATTCCATATACGCAAACATGAACACCAAGATCTCGTTCTCAATCGGAACGAACACCGATCTGCAGGCGATGTCGAAAGCTATGAACCTGGGCACTTTTAGGACCCCCTTTCTGGGGATGCTTCGCACCGGGCAGGCCATCATCAATATCAAGCAGCGGCATCAGGATTCATTCCTGATAGAACCGCCTTTTGTCCCAGAAGGCGATAATATCTGCGATGACGAGCTGCGCCAGGCAATGCAGCCTTTCGCGGATGAAATCAGGAAATCGCAGCTTGAAATAACTCAAAGCCCCACCTCTCAGACTTCTCAAGAATCAGATACCTCCTCCCCTCTTGAACCGCTTGAGAAGGTCCTCCTGACAAACATCGTTGAACGGCCGTTTGACGGTGTTGACGAGCGCACGAAACGTCTCGGCCTGCATCCGTCTACGATCGCAGAGCTGCATTCATCCCTTGCAAGCAAGGGCATAATAAAGACCGTGGGCGTCGATAAGAAGAAGCTTTTCGAGATCACGCCGGAGGGACGGACAGAGGCGGAAAAGGCCGGCATAAAGATCGGCAAACAGGAATCCAGAGGCGGGATCGAGCACACATACTGGCTGAACCATGCGGCGGGATTCTTGAGAAATCTCGAATTTCACCCTGTCATGGAGGCAGGCGGCATTGACCTGGTGGACACCGCTGCTGGAATCGCGATCGAGATCGAGACCGGCAAGTCTGATATCCGTTCAAATCTTGAAAAACTCGCAAGTTCACGCTTTCCGGCATCCTTCATGCTCGCTACCAATAAAGAGACTGAGCTTAAACTTAACCGCATGGCAGAACCATATCCATCCATCCGCGTGATGTTCATCAAAGATTTCCTGAAGCTCACCGCAGATCAAATCACATCAGACATATCAAACATCACACTCACACCAAAAATGTGAGGCGGTTCCGCTGATGACCAAGCAGTAACAGGAGCGGCCGCTCACAGGCTGACGACTACGCAGAGGAAGAAGCCACAGCAGAGCCTGTCCCGTCGGGGGCGGGCTTTTTTTGTGTTTTCGGCAGCCGGAGCTCTGAACTTCTCGGCTTTTTAAACCATTCACAAAAGAAAGGAGGTGGATCATGCCCATCGATTTTTTTGAACGCGAGCTTGAGAGAGTGCAGCGAAACTTCAAACGCGCTTACGGCGGCGTGGTTGTTGTGAGCATCAAGCAACGTGAAGCTGTGATCATGTCGATCATCCACATGGGTCTTTTGACAAGAACAATTAAGAAAGCAGGCCTTGTGGAAGGCAGGCCGGCAATCCGGAGATTCATCAAAATCAGGAACAAGCTCAACCGTCATTTCACTTTAATCAGGAAACACAACGAAAGGAGGCAGCATGCAGACAGGAACCGTGATGGACATCAGGGATCAGCAAATGATGGACGCCGCGCTCGCGGACAAGACCGCCAACATCTGCGGGAGGTGCGGTAACATCTACCGCAACATCTGGCTTAAAACAGGCGATGACTGGAACGATTTCGGTATAAGGTACTGTCCGTTCTGCGGCGCCGAAACCGAAGAGTTCGCCCACATTACGTGATACTGTAAATCAATACTTCCATAATACCAATGTAAAGCCGCCTCGATCTCCGGGGCGGCTTTTTACGTCCTGAGGAGTCGGAAATGGTCAAACTGTACCGTTACAACAAACAAGTGAAGGCGTGGGTGTTCTTTGACTGGGGTGTGAGGTCAAAGGTCAGGGAATACACCGCGCAAGGCTACATCGTAATCTATTAGGAGGTGAAAATATGTGGAACGTACCGACAAAAGAAAGGCTGGAGACAATACCGAAACTCTACGAGACGGAGCATGTGCCGCTGAAAGAAAAACTGATTCACCTGCACTTCTTTATCGCTGGGAGCGACTGGTACGTCGCCGAATACGACGGCCACGACCTGTTCTGGGGATACGCGATCCTGAACGGGGACTACCAGATGGCGGAGTGGGGCTATGTCAGCTTCAAGGAACTGCGCGAGCTCTCCGTATGTGGCATCGAGGTCGATTGTGAGCTGGAAGAATACTGGGTGGTCCGGAAGGCAAGCGAGGTCGACAAGGTCTGTCGAGGCAACAGGTGGCCGAAACCAGGCAAAAACGGAAGCAACTCCAAGGATGAAAAGGAGGTGCAGCATGGCGTACACACCTGAGCTCTGCCAGGAGCATTCCTGCACTCTCCGGCGTATCGCCTGGGCCTTGGGCGTGCCCATGACAAAGGCAATGGCCCACATCTTCGATTACCTGGCAAGCAGGATAGATCGGTCAAAGGTCTGCAGCAAATGCCGGGACAAGACCCGATGCGGAACCTGCGTTTTCCGGAAAGGAGGTGCATCATGCGGCGTGTAGTTAACTACAAGATCCGAAAGGAACCCTTCGAAAAACAGCTTGCCGCCGGCAGGTACAACCCGGCCCTTGAGATCACTTTCCGCGACAGGACCGGGGAGCACACCCACACCATCGGCGCCGGCCACTCTGACGACATCGACGTTTTCCGGGAAGGTTCCTTCACCTATGTCCTATGCCGGAATTTCGGCCTCGGCTATTTCGGTCTTGAGGTCTTCCAGGGCAGCGAGAAGGTCGGCGACATGCTCATTGAATCCCACCAAGTCAAGCGCACCATCGGCCGTGACGATCTGGCCCCTTTCAATGCCATCAAGCGCATGGCCGAATACATCCAATAACACATTTACACAAATCAACATCAAAGCCCTTTCGATTCCCGGAAGGGCTTTTTCACTTCTGGAGGTGCAATATGAACGAGCGAGTTAAGAAAGTGCTGAAAACCATCATCGACAAGTTCCAGTCCGGTGACATCCCTGAGGCTGTGGCAATGGCCAGTTATCCGATGCCGGACGTCCCCAGTTCAAGATGGTCATTCCTGAACAGGACCCTGATGTTCCTGGCCGGTACCGGGGATGCACGGGGATACCGCCAGTGGCAGG
>Ga0066187_1000132_pt1 | contig 31707 bp, 24 predicted proteins | sample WorMetexBAHAMAS1_FD_58706 | JGI IMG/M metagenome (GOLD analysis project Ga0066187, IMG submission 58706) | Marine gutless worms symbiont microbial communities from Max Planck institute for Marine Microbiology, Germany - Inanidrilus exumae... | ecosystem: Host-associated > Annelida > Digestive...
GGGTCGCCGCCGTCGTCGATTCGCAACAGCGCCTGTTCCGGTCGCGCCGCGCGGCGCGACAGGCCGAGACCGACCTGCTGCAAAAACGCAGCGCCGCTTTGCGGGCCCAGATCGACGGGCTGGTGAAACAAAAGCGGTCCTTGCGCCACGAGCTTGAGCTCAACGCCAAGGAGGAGGCGCTGTTGGCACCGTTGCTGGAGAAGACGCTGGTACGCATGCCGCGCATGCTGGAGGTACGCCGTAAGATCGCCCGCCTGCAGTCCCAGCTTGCCCAGGCCGAAGGACAGATGCTCAGCCTCGGCGCGCGAATCGAAGAAGCCGACGCCCAACGCGCCCAGGAGGCCGCTGCGTTCCGCGAAGAGGCGGCGGCGCAGCTGATTGAAATCCAGGCAGAGATCGCCGAACTGGAAGAGCAAAAGGCCACCCTGCGCGACCGGCTTGTGCGACGAGACGTGCGGGCGCCACAGTCCGGCCGCATCATCGGCCTTTCGGTGCATGCCGAAGGCGCCGTCGTGGCATCCGGCGAACCGCTGATGGAGATCGTGCCGGTCGACGATGATTTGGTGCTGCGCGCCCGCGTTCCGGCAACCGACATCGAGCGCGTTTCGCCGGGCCTTTCGGCGACGGTTCGGCTGGTGGCGTTCAACCGCAACACAACGCCGGAGCTGAGCGGCACGGTCGAGAGGATTGCGGCGGATGCTGAGATCGATGCCGAGGCGGGCAGTGCGTTTTATACCGCGACCGTCCGGCTCGAGCCCGAGCAGCTGTCGCGGTTGGAGGGGCTGACGCTGACCCCCGGCATGCCGGCCGAGGTCCTGATCCGGACCGGCGAACGTCTGGTGGCGTCTTACATTGCGCGTCCGCTCGCGGACAGCTACGCGCGCACCTTCCGCGACGATTAGGGAGCGAGCGTCCGCGACCGCCGTGCTGGATCGAACGCGGCCTGTTTCAACGGTGCCCCCGATCACGTTTTTTTGTGGGAACCGCCGCCCGGCACCTCTCCAACGCCGACGGCCCCACCCCATATGGGGGGTCGAACGGGGCGAAACACGTACTTCACCTTGACTGTTTGACTTTGATCAGAGCCGCCGGGCCGCGACCACCGGGATCAGCAGAACCCGCTTGAGCGGGGTCGTTGCCGGGGTCAGGCGTGCTCGATGACAGGGGGACCCATGAATATTGACGAGATCCTGAGCCTGCCATCCATGCCGCCGGGCAATCCGAGCTATCCGATGGGACCTTACCGGTTCATCGACCGGGAATACTTCGTGGTCATCTACGAGAGCGATCCGGAGGCCATACGGCGGGCGGTTCCGGAGCCGCTACGGCCAGACGGCAGCGACCAGGTCTATTACGAATTGATCAACATGCCCGACAGCTCCGGGTTCGGCAGCTATCAGGAAAGCGGCGTGGTGATTCCGTGCACCTTCGAAGGCGAGCCGGTCAACTACACCGCCCAGATGTACCTGAATGACGAGCCGCCGATCAGCGGCGGTCGCGAGATCTGGGGTTTTCCCAAGCGCTGGGGACAACCGAACCTGCGGGTGGAGACGGACACGCTGACGGGCACATTGGAATACGCCGGACAGACGGTGGCGATGGGCACCATGGGCTACAAGCATGAGAGCCTTATCAAGGACCCGGCCAAGCGCAACGAGGGCCTGAAGAAGACCCAGGTCAATCTGAAGCTTCTGCCCTGCGTCACCGGAAAGCCCCTGGTCGCGCAACTCGTGGCCTACAACTTGACCGACATCGACGTGAAGGGACACTGGGGCGGGCCGGCCCGATTGCACCTGGTGCCTCATGTCAATGCGCCGGTCGCGGATTTCCCCGTTCGGCGGGTCATCGGTGGACGTCATTTCATTGCCGACCTCACGCTGCCCTACGGCCGCGTCCTGCACGACTACCTCGTTTGAAGCACCCAGACACCAAGGGAGATCAGGCATGTCCTTGAATGTGACCATTCTTTACGGCTCGGTCCGCTCCACCCGGCAAGGGATCCGCGCCGCCCGATTCATGGAGCGGCAGTTCCAGGCCCGCGGACACAAGACCGACCTCGTCGACACCGCGGAATACCAACTGCCGCTGCTGGACAAGATGTACAAAGAGTACGATGGCGACGCGCCGGAGGTGCTCGAGCGGCTGGCCGAGATCTACCGCGCCAGCGACGGCTTCGTCGTGGTCAGCGGGGAGTACAATCACGGTATTCCACCGGCGCTGAAGAACCTGCTCGACCACTTCCTGGAAGAGTATTTTTACCGGCCGTCGGGAATCGTCTGCTATTCGGCCGGCATGTTCGGCGGCGTGCGCGCGGCGATGCAGTTGAGGATGACGCTGGCCGAGCTGGGCACACCCAGCATCCCGACGATCTTCCCGATCCCCCGTGTGCAGAACGCGTTCGCCGAAGACGGAACCCCGACCGATTCGGCCTCGGAGAAGTATGTCAAGAGCTTCCTGGACGAATTCGAGTGGTACGCCGGCGCGCTAAAAGCTGCCCGCAGCGCGCCCTGCGAGAGTGACCACATCGCGACTTCAACCCAGTGCGGGGTCGGCCAGGCCGCCCAGCCGGCCTAGTTCGGAAAACAGCCGCCCACATAGCAAAGAGAGAGAGCTATGCCAGACAGAAAGAATGCCATCGTCACGGGCTCGACCAGCGGCATCGGCCTCGGCATTGCCGAGGCGTTTGCCGGCGCCGGCATGAACGTCGTTTTGAACGGCTTCGGAGACCGGGACGAAATCGAGGCTCTGCGCGCCGGGATGGAGGAAAAGCACGGGGTAACGGTGCTTTATTCCGACGCCGATATGTCCAAGCCGGGCGAGATCCACGAGATGGTCGGCAATTCCAGTGCCGCAATGGGCGGTATCGACGTACTGGTCAACAATGCGGGCATCCAGCACGTGTCGCCGATCGATGAGTTTCCCGACGAAAAATGGGACGCCATCATCGCGATCGATCTGTCGTCCGCCTTTCACACCACCAAGGCAGTGTTGCGCGACATGAAGGCGCGCGGCTGGGGCCGGATCATCAACGTCGCCTCGGCCCACGGATTGGTGGCTTCGCCTTACAAGTCGGCCTACGTTGCGGCGAAACACGGCATGGTCGGGATGACCAAGACGGTGGCGCTGGAGGTGGCCGAGCAAAACATCACCGTCAACGCCATCTGCCCGGGCTATGTGCTCACGCCGCTGGTGGAAAAGCAGATCCCCGATACCGCAAAGGCGCGGGGTATCAGCGAGGACGAGGTGATCAGGAACGTGATGCTCGGCGGCCAGCCGACCAAGAAGTTCGTTCAGAGCGATGAACTGGCAGCGCTGGCGCTGTTCCTGTGTTCGGACGCGGCCGCGTCGATCACCGGCACCGCGCTTCCCATGGACGGAGGCTGGACCGCCCAATGAGCCCCCGGCGAAAATCAAACGCGGCACCGAAGCCCGTCAACCTTGCGCTCCAGGGCGGCGGCGCCCACGGCGCGTTCACCTGGGGTGTGCTGGACCGGATGCTGGAAGACGACCGGATCGAGATCGAGGCAATCAGCGGAACCAGCGCCGGCGCCATGAACGCCGCCGTGGTGGCGGACGGCATCATGCGGGACGGTCCCGAGGGCGCCAGGACGGCGCTCCGGGACTTTTGGCTCGCCGTCAGCAAGGCCGGCCGCAACAGCCCGATCCAGCGTACACCCATCGATGTCTTCATGGGCAATTGGAGCCTGGATAATTCGCCGAGCTACCTGTTTTTCGATCTATTGAACCGTGTCGTCTCGCCCTACGAGCTCAATCCGCTGAATATCAACCCGCTTCGGGATCTGGTGGCCGGCCAGGTCGATTTCGAGCGGGTGCGGGCCTGCGACCGCCTGAAGATCTTCATTTCTGCCACAAATGTGGAGACCGGGCGCGTCAAGGTGTTCCGTCGCGCCGAACTGACACCGGATGCGGTGATGGCGTCGGCCTGTTTGCCTTTCATGTTCCAGGCCGTGGAGATCGACGGCGTGCCCTACTGGGATGGCGGTTACATGGGGAACCCGGTGCTTTTCCCGTTCTTCAACAATTGCTCGTCACGCGACGTGATGATCGTTCAGATCAATCCGGTTGAACGGGCCGGGACACCCCAGACGGCTCGGGAGATCCTCAACCGGGTGAACGAGATCACCTTCAATAGCAGCCTGCTTCGGGAGTTCCGTGCGATCAACTTCGTCAGCCGGCTGATCGAGGATGGAAAGCTCGACCCGGACGAGTACAAGCAGATCCTGGTGCATCACGTGACCGCGGACGAAGAGCTCAAGCCCCTCGGGGCGTCCAGCAAGCTCAATGCGGAATGGGCCTTTCTGAGCCACCTGCACGACATCGGCTATCGCGCCGCGGGCGACTGGCTCGATGCCCACTACGATTCGCTGGGAGACCGCTCCACGGTCGACGTGCGCAGCTTCTTCCAGGACTGACGTGGAAGAGTGTGCGCGGCCCGTTCAGGGCCGGCTGTCGCGCCTTTTTTCGTAGATCCGACGGACGACGTCAAAAGCGGCCTTCTTGCGGGTTTTGTCGCGGTCGATCAGCCCTTTGAGGTTCCAGCCGCGCTGGTACGTCGTCTGCCGCCGCTCCGAGCGGAAATCGTACAGGACCCAGGGAAAAAAGCCGCGGATGTAGGGCACATCCTCGATGATCTCCAGCTGGCGTTCCAGCACATGGGCCTGGTGCGCCTCGCTGAACAGTGCGCCCGGCTCGCCCCGGCGGCCCGTCACCGCGTCGGCGCCGCACTCGGAGATCACCACCGGCTGGTCGGGGCTGGAATTCGCCAGCAGCTTTTTAAGGTTCTCGAAGCCGGGCTCGTACCAGCCGAAATACTCGTTGAGACCGATCACGTCGAGCGACTCCGCGAGCCGGTCCTCGATCCGGAAGCTCTCGCGGTTGATCAGGCAGGCGGCGGTGATCAGGCGGGTCGGGTCGGCGCCGCGGGCCGTATCCGCCAGCCGGCGCATGAAGCCGAAGCGGGCGTCGGTATCCGCGTTCTCGTTTCCGACACCCCAGAGGATGACGCTGGCGCGGTTGCCGTCGCGGCGAATGAGCTCGCCGAGCTGGTTCTCGGCGTCTGCAAAGGTGTCCGGGTTGTCGAAGTCGATTGCCCAGTAAACCGGTATCTCCGCCGACAGCAGGATGCCGGCCTCGTCGGCAAGCTGCGCCACGCGCTCGTGGTGGGGATAGTGGGCGAGCCGGATGATGTTGCCGCCCAACTCGGTCACGTGGGCGAGCCGGCGGCGGATGTCGTCGTCGTCGCTGAGTTTGCCGAGCGCCATGTCGTCCTCGTGACAACAGACGCCTCGCAGCCACAGGGGCTGGCCGTTGAGCAGGATTTCGTGGCCTTCGACACGGATCTCGCGAAAGCCGACGCGGTCAGACACCCGGTCGGATCCGCAGGAGACGGCGACGTCGTAGAGACGCGGGCTATCGGGCGACCATAGATCCGGGCTGGCCTCGAATTCGATCCGGCCGCCGTTTCCGTCCAGCGGGATTTCCAGGTCGACGCCGAGCTCAGGGATCTCAAGCCGGGCGGCTTCGCCGGGGGTGTCGCTGAGTTCCACCGCCGCAGAGAGCCGCGACGGGACGCCGCCGGGCACCAGCCCCAGACGGAAGTCGCGGATGAATGTCGCGGGCACCACGACCAGCTCCACTTCGCGGTAGAGACCGCCATAGTTGAACCAGTCGAAGTGATGCATGGGCACCCGGTCCGGCCGACGTCGGTTTTCCACCTGGATCTGCAGCTGGTTGGGGCCGTCCTGGAGAAAACGGCCCAGCTCCACGAAAAACGGCGTCGAACCGCCCCGGTGGCCGCCGGCAAAGTGACCGTTCAGGAAAACACGCGCTTCGTAGCTGGCCGCTCCCACCCGCAGAAACAGGCGCTCGCCGGGCCTGAGATCGGGTGGGTCGATGTCCCGCGTGTACCAGGCCGATCCTTCGAAATAGATCCATTCCGCTTTTTGGACATTCCAGCAGGACGGAACCAGCGCCGTCTGCCAGTCGCCGCCGTCATAGTCGCGCGGTACCGTCCAGCCCGCGGGGTCGTCCGGCGGGTCCCGATACCATTTCTGACGCAGGCCCTCGTCGTAGAGGTCCAGCGCGAAACGCCACTCACCCTCCAGGCTCCGGGTCCGGCGGCCGCCCATGAAGATCATGTCACGCCAGGTGACCCGACCGCCGTCGAAGGCACGGGCATAATTTTCCTCGTGCAGGTGTCCGTAGGGATCCTCAGCCATGGGCGCTCAGGGAAACGTTTGCCGGCAGTAGCCGATCCCGATCATGCGCCGGAAGCGCCAGCTCCGCCAGCCCGGCCAGAGCAGCTCGGCGATCATGGCGATGGCGATCCAGCGAAACCAGGTGGCGAACGTGTTCGAACAGCCCTGGGGTTCAGCATAACCGCGGACCCAGCCGTCGGGCCTCAGCGTGCCTTCTGCCACGTCGGCGAAGCCGCCATCCGGCCGCTGCGCGTCGAGCAGCGCCTGCAATTTGTCGACGCTCCACTGACGGATGTCCGCCGAGCGGTAACCGGTCGCCCGCTCCGCGTGGAACAGAAGGTCGACAGCATCCACATCGAGGCAGGCGCCCATAACGTCCGACGGTTCCAGGCTCAGCGTATAGTCGACGGCGGCTGGCTGATGCGGCAGTGGCCGGCCCAGGGCGTACCACAGGTGAAAGCTGTGCATGGCGCCGGCCATCGCATGCAACAGGCCAAGGCCGTCCCGACCGTTCCCGTCCCACCAGAAACCCGTTCCGGGATCCTGGGTCTCCTCGAGGCGATCGACCAGGCGGCCGAGGATGCTACGGGCGCGTGGGCGGTCGGTCTCTGCGCCGGTCCGTTCAAGCAGCAGGAGAAAGCTCGCCAGATTGACGACGTTGTTGCCTTCCTGCCAGGGATCCGACCAGTCACGGCGGTCGAACCAGTCGTCGAAGTAGCTTTGCTCCAGCATCGGCGCGACGAAGGCGAGCTCGGGCCGGCGATCGGGGTCCAGCATTTCGACGGCGCCCAGCGCGTAGTTGGTGACGTGGAAATCGATATAGCGCCAGGTCTCCTCGCGATCTGGTTTCTTATAGACCGAATGGTCTTCCATTCCCGGGATGCGGAAGACCCCGTCGGGCTGGCGATGCGATTCGAGCCAGTCCACGGCGGCGCGGCGATCCTCGGTGGGCATGGTCTCCAGGTCGCCCAGCAGCGCCCGACAGTGAAGGCCGTTGTAAGTTCCGGGCAGCAACATGCCAGGCCAGAGGGCGGTATCGTGGGCCTCGGAAAAGCGCAAAACACCGGGCGCGATCGCCGGCTCGGCCATGGCGTGAAGCCAGTCGAGCGATCGTAAACGCGCCTTGTCCAGGCGCTCCAGCAGCAGGTCAGTGTTCTGGTCCTGCAGCATGGCTAGCCTTTCACCGCGCCTTCGGCCATGCCCTGGATCACCCGCCGCTGGGCCACGAGAAAGACGATGGTCACCGGGATGGTGGTGAGAATCGCGAGCGCCATGATGCCCTGGAAGTTGACGCCAAGCTCGCCGTTCATGTTCAGGAGCGCCACGGGCAGGGTGTAGGTCTTGGGCGAGCGGGAGACGACCAGCACGGGAAACCACTGCGCCCAATTCAGCAGGAAGGTGATGATCGTGACCGTGGCCACCACCGGCATCGCCAGCGGCATCACGATGCTGCGGAAGATTCGGAACTCGCTGGCGCCGTCGGTGATCGCCGCCTCGATCACTTCGGTGGGAATGGTGCGGAAGAATTGCTCGAACAGGAAGAATTGCACCGGGCCCAGCGAGAGGAAGAGGATGATCCCGGTATAGGTGCCCAAAAGGCCGATCTTGAACATGACGATATAAACGGGGATCACCAGCAGCATGTAGGGATACATGATGGTCAGCAGGAAGCCGCTGCGCAGGAACCGCATGGGCAGAAGCTTTGGTCGCCGCACCAGCGCGTAGGCGCCCAGGGCCGTGACGCCGACACCGATGGCTGTCGACAAGCCGGTGATAACCAGAGAGTTGGCGATGTAACGCCACAGTGACACACCGCTCACCTTGGCGACATCGGCGAACGCCTTGAAATCGATGCTCTCGGGGAACAGTGCCAGCGGCGCCGTCAGGATGTTTTCCGTCGACCGGAAGGCGCCCAGCAGCATCCACCAGTAGGGATAGAGGAAAAAGATGCTGACGGCGATGGCGGCGGCATAGGCGGCGAAGACGACGATCGGGTGCGGCTTGAACATGGCTCAGCGTCCCCTGTCGCCGATCCGGTAGGCGATCAGCGCGACAACGGCGACAATCGCGAACAAGATGGTGGCCATGGCCGTGGCCTCGCCGTAACGTCCCTGGTCGAACAGTTGATAGGCGTAGTAGGAGACGAAATTGGTGACCCCGTTTGGCCCGCCCTTGGTCATGATGACGACCACGGTGAAGGTCTTCAGAAACTGGATGATGGCGTAGACGCCGTTGATCAGAAGCGCCGGGCGCAGCTGCGGCAGGATTATGTAAAGCGTCGTCTGCCAGCTCGATGCCCCGTCGATCCGGGCGGCCTCTTCCAGCTCTCGATCACAGATGGCGAGGTTGGCGAGGAAGATCACGGCATAGAATCCGGCGTGATGCCAGAGTTCGGCGATCAGGATCGCCCACATGGCGGTCGAGGTCGAGGCGAGGCCGCCGAACTCCGGCAGGCCGACGGTGACGAGAAACGCGTTCACCGCGCCGAAACTCTGGTCGTAAAGCCAGCGCCAGACCACGTAGCCGGCGAGGTCCGGGGTGACCACCGGCAGGAACATGGCGACCTTGAAGAAGGTGACGCCGCGGCCCATCGCCCGGGAAAAAAGCAGAAGCGCATAGGCGAGCGCGAAGCCCACATTGGCGATCACCGACAGCGCTGTGTAGAGTAGCGTGCGCCAGAGAGACTCGATAAAAATCGGGTCGCCGATGACAGAGATGTAGTTGGCGAGGCCCACATATTTCGGCTCGGGCCGCAAGGCAGTGGCTGAGGCCGTCAATGACACGTCGATCGACAGCACGATCGGCCAGAGGCCGAAGACGATCGTCAGGGCCGCAAAGGGGAGGGCGAACAGGTAGAAGACACCGGTTCGTCCGATGGCCGGCATTTTGATGGATGCGGCAGCGGCGTGCATTCCGGTCGGCCTCTGATTCCGATTCCGAAGCTCAGTCTAACCCCGACCCTGCCCGCCGGCGTTGTGCCCGACCGGCGTGGCAGCCGTTCCGGCGGGGCGAGGGGGCTTGGTCCCCGCCCCGCCGGTTGAGCAGCCGGGTCTCCAGCCGGCTTAAGACTTCGACAGCTTCTCCTTGAGGTCACGCATTTCCTGGGCGGTCTCGGCAATAAAGGCCTTCCAGTCCCCAGGCGGATTCGCGATCCCGTCGAGCAGCTTGCGGTGATAAGCCGCTTCCAATTCCGGATACCAGGGGTGGATCGATTCCGGGAAATCGTACGCGGCCAGTGGGCCCTTCGCCCCGGCGAAGTATTGCCGCCGCTCCGAGAAGCCGGAAAGGTCCAGATCGTTGCGCACAGCTGCGCCGACATTCTCCAGGCTCGCCTGCTGGGCCTCCTTGCCGAGCATGAACTTGGCAAACTCGACTGCCAGGTCCCTGTTGGGCGAGTTCTCTGGCACCGCGACGCCGCGCATGCCGCCGATCACCACCTTGCCGCCTTTATCGTCGAAATGGGCGGGCCAGGGGCCGATGACGAAATCGCCGTCCAGCACGTCGGCTCCGTCCCACTTCTTCACGTTCCAGTCGCCGACGCGGAACATGCCGGCCCGGCCGCCTTCGATGACCTGATACATTTCCGGGAAGGAGTGGTTGATGGTGTCGGGCGCCACGAAGCCGTAGTCGGTGAAGGTTTTAAGAAACTCCTCCAGCACCTCGGCGTGCTCGGGCTGGTCGATGACGACATTGCCGTCGGCGTCGACGAGCGTATGCCGCAGACCCGCCCCGAATGTGTAGAGATCCAGCATGTGGATCAGATCGCGGGGCCTGGCGGCTTCGAGCGCCAGCCCGAAAGTGTCCATCTTGCCGTTACCGTCGGGATCCTCGCTGATGAACTTGGCGGCAACGACCTTTACGTCGTCCCAGGTCTCGGGCATCGAAGCGCCGACCTTGTCCAGCCAACTCTTGCGGGCGCCGAAGCCCATCTGGACACGCTGAATCGGCAAGATGATCATCTTGCCCTTGTAAGTCGCGACCTGAAGGTCGGCTTCGCTCAGGAAACCCTTATCGCTGACCGAGGACAGCACGTCCTTCATGTCCATGATGCGTTCGGTCTGGGTTTCGATCCGGATAACACGCTCGTAGTTGTTGTAGATCAGATCGGGCGCGGTATCCGTGTTGACCGCCGCGATGACCCGCCCGAACCACTGGTCGGTCGGATAGTTTACCGAGCTGATGCTGACGCCCGGATGGGACTTGGCGAACTCCTCGCTCATCGCCGCGAACCACTTGTCGCCGTTGTCGCCCAGGTCGTGCCAGACGACCAGTTCTTGCGCCGTCACCGTCGTGCCGGCCAGCGCGGTTGTCGCAGCGACCGCGATCCCCGCGATCCGAGTTCTCCATTTCATGGACGCGTCCTCCCTTTGACGATTGTGCTTTCTGGCCCGTCGTTTCTGCCTTTGGGGCAGCCCCCGCCGGATCCATTGAGTAATCGATTACCTTGACAGGGTAATCGATTTCTCTACCTTCCGCAAGGGCGGCCGGGCACCGGCTGCAGGCGCAACAATGGGTCAATCTTGTGGCGATGGGACAGACGGCCAAGCAGGTGAGACGCAGTCGGCGGGGCGGCAATTCGCCCTCGATCGCCGAGGTAGCGAAACGTGCCGGCGTGTCCGTCGCCACCGTGAGCCGGGTGCTGAACGGCGTCAGCGCCCGGTATTCCGAGGCCACCGCCGCGCGTGTCCGCCAGGCGATCGCCGAAATGAACTACCGGCCCGCCAGCGTGGGTCGGACGTTACGCCAGGGCGAAAGCCGGCTGGTCGCCGTTCTGGCGGCCAACCTGGCGAACCCGACCATGGCTGCAATCGCCGCGTCCACGGAAGTCGCCCTGCGCGAGGCCGGCTATGTCATGGTGCTGTGCGACACCCACGATACGCCGGAGATTCAGGACGAGTATCTGCTCGAGATGCGCGCGCAGTTCGCCACCGCCATGGTGCTTCTGGGGGCGGTGGGGAGCCCGCACCTGAATGCCTTTCGCAGCGCCGGCGAACGCCTGGTGTTCGTCAACCGGCGGGACCCGTTCGCGGCGACGGACCCCTATGTGGGCATCGATAACCGGCAGGCCGGCCGCGAAGTGGCCGAGCTGTTTCATCGCGACGGCGTTACCCGGATCGCCGTGATCCATGGCCCTCTGACATCCTCGGCGACCGACGACCGGGTGTCGGGCTTCTGTGAACGGCTGGCGGAACTACGGCCCGACACGCCGCCGGTTGTCGTGCCTTCGGCCGAGTCCGACCACCTTCTGATCGGCTACCGGGGCGTCGAAGACCTGATTTCGGCGGACACCTTGCCGGACGCGATCTTCTGCCTGAGCGACCTGATCGCATTTGGCGCCCGGCGGCGTCTGCGCGAAGCGGGCATGGCCGTACCCGCCGACGTCCGTATCGTAGGCTTCGACGATACACCACTGAACGATTGGATTGCCCCCTGGTTGACGAGTGTACGCGTACCGTACGAGGCGTTCGGCCCGGCCATCGTCAAGGCGCTGGCGCGTATCGCAGCCGGCGAGCAGGGGTTCGAGATCGTGCTAGAGCATTCCATCGTATGCCGAGAAGGCTTGCAGAGACCGTCCGCCTAGGCCCGTACCGCCACCCCGTCAGGTCCGTTAAGCACTTTTAATAATTGAGCAATAGAGCCGGGGCGATAGTGCGGCGGGAGCCAAGGGTGCGTTCCGCGCTTCGGCAGAGCCCTATTTGGTTAAGGCCTCACCCCCTGGGGCGGCTCCCGGCTGAGAGCGAGGGAGTGCGACATGGATCGACGCAGGTTCGTCAAGGGCGCTTCGGCGTTCGGCGTGGGCGGATTGCTGGCCGCGGCGAAGGCTTCCCGCAGCCAGGCAAGCCCTGACGTTCGCCTGGACGCGGTTATTGTCGGCGGCGGGGCCAGCGGCCTGGCCGCGGCCTGGCTTCTGAAGGATTACGACATCCGCGTGCTGGAAGCCGAGCCGGTGCTGGGCGGCCGGACCATTTCCGGTCAGTGGAACGGCTTCCATTATCCCAAGGGCACCGAATATGTCGGCGAGCCGGAGGGCCCTCTGGCCGAATGGATCGACGAGTTGGGTCTGGAGCCGGTCCCGATTCCGCCGCCGACCGGCGGCGTTGCCGTTGACGGCCGGGTCTGGACCGGCCGGGACATCCTGGGTTTCCTGCCCGACGAGGATGCGTTGAATGACTATGAACGGCTGGCCACCCTGCTGGAGCGGATCAATGCCCGGGGTGTCGGGGACGCCGCCTTCGAAGGCCCGTCGGCCATGGCTCGGTTTCGCGACCTCGACAACCTCTCGGTCCGCGAGTGGATGTTCCAGGAGACTATCCATCCGGTGGTCCAGGAACTGGTGGACGTGGAGAACCGTGGGCTTTTCGGCGCCGCGAATGCCGACCTGTCGATGGCGTGGAACGTCCCGGAAATGGCCTGGAACCTCTATGACCCTGACGAGGCCTACGAAAGCGGTGTTTACAGCTTCCAGCACGGCTTGGAGGAGATCATCACCGCAGCCGGTCGCGCCCTCGGGCCTTCGATCATCCGGACCGGCGCCCGCGTGGAGCGCATCACGCTGGACGATGAAGACGCCTATCCGATCAAGGTCGAGTATAGCGTGGGTGGCGAACGGCGGACGGTGCGGGCGCGCGCCTGCATCCTGACGGTACCGGCCCCGGTCGCCGCCGAAGTCGGCGCCGGGGTTCTGAAGCCGGCCGTGCGCAAGGCGCTCGCCTCTGTCCAGTATGCGCCCTATGTCACCGTCAATCTGATGCTGAAGCGCCGCGTCCTGCAGGAGAGCTGGAGCGTCGCGGCCCTCAACGAGTTTTTCGTGACGCTTTATGACGCGGTCCGGCTGCAGGTGCCGAGCGACTATGATGGCCCGTCTGTTCTGGGGGTTTATGTGCCGCCGAAGGACGCGTCGGACGCCTCGCTGATGGCGATGTCGGATGAGGATATCGTCGCCCGCGTGATGGAAGGCCTGGAGAAATACGTGCCCGACATCCGGGACATCGCGGTGGGCTACGACCTGCAGCGGTTTGCCTATGCCTTTCCGGTTTTCCGCCCCGGCTACACGGACGTGCTGAAAAAACTGAGCGAAGATGCAAGCGCCGACGCGCCCGTCTTCCTGGCGGGCGACTACATGGTCTACGCCACCTTTGACGGCGCGGTGCAGAGCGCGGTGCAGGCGGTGGACCGGCTCAACCGGTATTTCTGAGGGTCGCTGACCAAAAGCAAGCCTTACTTCGCCCCGGATTGCGAGTGCTTCGTCAGCCGCGAGCGTTCAATCCCTTCCTTTGACTTGGTCGCCGCATGTCAACGTCTGACCGTGGTGGACGGTGCCACGAGCGGCTGTCGTAATCGGTCGGATTTCATAACATAAGAACCCGTGAGCGAAGTGTAGGCTGGCTCTGCTTGGTGTCGGTTCCTACCGGGTCTCGTTTAATGGGAAGCGGCATCATTCTCACCAACCCGATAGACACATAGTGGTCAGTGTGGAGGCAGAAGTCTTAATCGTTTTTGGGGGCCTGGGCCTCTTCCTGCTGGGGATGGTGGTCCTGACCGAGGGCCTGCGTCACCTGGCCGGCGATGCCCTTCGCCGCCTGCTGTCGCAATTCACGAAAACGCCCCTCAGGGGGGTGGCAGCCGGCGCCCTCACCACCGCCATTATCCAATCTTCGAGCGCAACCACTGTCACGGCCGTCGGATTTGTCGGCGCCGGCCTGCTCACCTTTCCTCAAGGACTGGGGATCGTATTCGGCGCCAACATCGGAACCACGATCACGGGATGGATCGTTGCCGTTGTTGGCTTCAAGCTGAAACTGGGCCTCATCGTTCTGCCTCTTGTGTTTCTGGGTGTCCTGTTGAGGCTCTTCAGCACCACGCGGCTGCGTCATTTCGGCTGGGCCTTGGCCGGGTTCGGTTTGCTGTTCGTCGGGATCGACGCAATGCAGCAAGGCATGGCGCCGTTCCAGGGCGCGGTGACTCCCGCGGATTTTCCCGACGATACACTGTTTGGCCGCCTTCAACTGGTGCTAATTGGCATCGCGATAACGCTCGTCACGCAATCCTCGAGCGCAGGCGTTGCCGCGGCGCTCGTAGCCTTGAGCGCGGGCGCCATTTCGTTTCCCCAGGCGGCGGCAATGGTGATCGGCATGGACGTCGGCACGACCTTTACCGCCGTCCTGGCCACGCTGGGCGGGTCCACCGCATCACGCCAGACCGGCTATGCCCATGTCGTCTATAACCTCTTTACCGGCACGATTGCCTTCTTTCTGCTGGGGCCATTCGCCGTCGTCGTAGATCCGTGGGTCTCCAGCGGCAACGTCGGCGACACTCAGATTTCGTTGGTCGCCTTTCACACGACGTTCAACACTCTCGGTGTCCTCTTGGTCCTGCCGTTCACGCGCCCCTTTGCCGGCCTGATCGTCCGGCTTGTCCCGGAGCGCGGTCCGCCGTTGCTCCGCCGTCTGGACGAGCGCCTGCTGCGTGATCCGGCTGCGGCGGTGGATGCCGTCGCGGCGACGATCCGTGACATTTCGGGCTTGCTGGTCGGGATTCTCCTGGACCTGCTTGATCCGCAAAACAGGCAGCCCATCGAAGCGGCCCGCTTTGCGGCGGCCCGCGAGGCATTGGACGCAACGCGCGATTTTGCTGAACGAATCCGAACCGATCCGGCAAACCAACAGGCACACTGGCGTCATCAGGCGAGTGTCCATGCGCTCGATCATTTGCTTCGCCTGTCGCGGCGCTGCGCCCAAGAAGCAAGGATCGAAGTTCTGCAGACCGAACCGCGGTTGCGTCGGCTGGCGGGCGTCCTTCTCGCCGCCGCCGCAAAACTGCTTGAAGATGACGAAAGTGCCGCCGTGCAGGAGAATAGGCTTAATCGCCTTCGGAGTCTGCTCCGAGAGCAACGCCGGCACTTTCGGGACCGGATGGTGGCGTCGGCGGCGCAGCAGCATATCACTGCCAACACTGCGCTTCGGAGGTTAGACAGCGTGAGATGGCTCCACCGGGTTGCCTATCATTTGTGGCGGATCATGCACCACCTTCGACGCGCCGAGGAACTCACACCACAGCAACCGGTTGTGGGTGATCCGACGATCGAGGTGGAGGAGGACGAGGCGTAGTCTGTGGGGGCCCGTTTTTGATGCGGTCGTCGCCCTGCGGGCCGCGACCGTTACGGGCCGGAGCGGATTTTGGCAAGACGCCGGTAAATGGTCAGCTACGGCCATGCGGAAGGCAAATGGCGGCGCCCATTCCTAGCGGCGAAGCGGTCTCGGTCGCTCATTTGGCGCCAAACTGACCTGTGATGTCAGTTCTCCGGCCACAAGGCGCGGTGATCAAAAACGCCGCTGAAGCGCGGTGTCAGTTTTGACCGGAACCAGTCAGTCCTTGAAGTACCCAGATAGTCACATCAACATCGTTTCGACCAGCACCTGCTTGTTGAAAAGGCGTCGTGATAACCTTGTCGAGCTCAAGCAAAAATGTCCTTTCGTGGCGGAGCGTGAAATGAAACTTCGAGTGGGCTACGAACTGCAGTACGAGTTCCCGCAGCCGACTCCGGTCATCTTAATGTTGAGTATTCATTACACGCGCGTGTCCGACCTAGCGATGCCGGACAATATTGTCGTCATCCCCTCAGTGCCCATCTCGGGCTACCGGGACGGCTTTGGAAACTGGTGCAGTAGGCTTCTTGCGCCGACGGGCCGTATGCGCATTTCGGGCGATTCCGTCGTTAGAGATACCGGGCGGCCAGACCCGGTGGTGTCAGATGCCCGACAGGTCCCCGTCGAGGAACTTCCACAAGAGGCTCTCGTGTTTCTGCTGGCAAGCCGTTTTTGCGACAGTGACCGATTGCTAGACACGGCATGGGATCTGTTTGGAGCGACTGAACCCGGATGGTCACGCGTCCAAGCGGTTTGTGATTTCACGCACCGGCATGTCACATTTGGCTATGAGCACGCGCGGGTGACCAGGACGGCGTCGGAAGCGTTTGAAGAGCGCCGCGGCGTTTGTCGCGACTTTGCGCACTTGGCCGTGGCGTTCTGTAGAGCCTTGAACATCCCGGCGCGCTACTGCACCGGGTATCTCAGCGACGCGGGCACGCCGCCGCCCCATCCGCCCGGTGATTTCGCGGCTTGGTTCGAGGCTTATCTCGACGGTTACTGGCATGCGTTCGACCCTCGAAACAATGTTCCACGCATCGGAAGGGTCCTCATGGCCCGAGGGAGGGACGCAGCGGATGTCGCGATAGCAACGACGTTCGGGAACAACACCCTTCAGAGTTTCCGCGTCTGGGCGGATGAGATTGCGGAGTCGACTTGAATGAAATGCCTTGCCCGGGAAGGGCCACGAATTTGGCGCTTGTCGGCCTGTCGCCATACTTAGTGTTGATGGCCGCTACGGGTCAGGGGCGGACCTCATCGATCGGTTGCTGAAGTGCCAGTTGTTGGCCGGATCATTTTCTTCGTGAAGTGTCGACAAACCCCCTTGAAGGCCACCACTTCCAAGAGAGCAAGCCGCGCGTTCAGCTGGACGTCTGCCAGTTCGCCGCCAGATCCACGGCCAGCGCCTGCCGCACCGGCTGGGCCATGTCCTCGTCCGGCCCGGAGGGTGGCGAGAAGGCGGCCATGGCGGTGACGAGGTTGGCAACGCCGGTGACGTTCAGCGTTTCGCCGGCGGCGGTTTCGATCGACGACACGGTATTGCCGCTGCCATTGAACCAGTCCGACACGGTCAGGGTGCCGTCTTCACCGACGACGCTGACCAGCAGATTGTTGCCGGACTGCTGGAACCAAAGCTGATCGTAGGCGATCGTATCGCCGAACAGGAGCCGGTCGCCGTCGGCCGAGCGTCCGGCATTGTCGATCGTGTCGTTTCCGTCGTTGCGGGCGAAATGATAGGTGTCGTCACCTTCGCCGCCCTTCAGCCGGTCGTCGCCGCCGCGGCCGTCCAGCACATCGTCGCCCTGCCGGCCTTCCAGCACATTGGCGACTGAACTGCCGGAGAGCGCGTCGGCATGATTGGAACCGCCGACGCTTTCGATGCTGGTCAGGGTATCGCCCTGGGCATGACCACCTGACGCGGTGCCGGCCTGAAGATCGATGGCAACGCCAGCGTCCGAGACGCCGTAATTGGCCCAGTCCGTCCCCGAGCCGCCATCCAGATGATCGGCGCCGGCGCCGCCTCCCAGCGAATCGTCGCCGGCACCGCCGTAGAGCATATCGTTGCCGTTTGCGCCGACAACGCCGTCGTTCCCGGCGCCGCCATAGACCGTATCGTTTCCGTCGTCGCCGATCAGAACATCATTGCCGGCGCCGCCGTGGAGCGTGTCGTCGCCGCCGCGGCCGTACAGCAAGTCGTCGCCGTCGCGACCGTCCAGAATATTGGCGCCGCCGTTGCCCGAGAGCACGTCGGCATGGGCCGAACCGCCCAAGTTCTCGATATCGGTCAGCGTATCGCCCTGCGCATGTCCCCCGGCACCCGCGCCGGCCACCAGGTCGACGAACACGTCGCCGTCGGAGACGCCGTAATTCGCCCAGTCGTTTCCGGTGCCGCCATCAAGCACATCGGCGCCCGCGCCGCCGCCCAGCATATCGTCGCCGGCGCCGCCCTCGATCCGGTCGTCGCCATCGAAACCGATGAGACCGTCATCGCCGCCGCCGCCACGCAGCACGTCGTCGCCGGACCGGCCGTCGAGCACGTCGTTGCCGTCGCCGCCCTCCAGCAGGTTGACGCTGTCGTTGCCGAGCAGGGTGTCGTTGTGGACCGAACCGGTCAGGTTCTCGATTCCGTGGAGCGTATCGCCCTGGGCGTCGCCACCGGTGCCGGTGCCGGAAATGAGGTCGACCGCCACGCCGGCCGAAGAACCCGTATAGAGGACGGTGTCGGTCCCCTCGGCGCCACGCAGCGTGTCGGCGCCGCCGCGGCCGTCCAACACATCGTCGCCCTGGCCGCCAATCAGCACGTTGGCTGCGGCGCTGCCGGCGAGCGTGTCCCCATAAGCGGAACCAGCAACGTCTTCGATACTGATCAGCGTATCGCCCTGGGCATGGCCGCCGGAACCGGTGCCGGCCTGAAGGTCGATGGTAACGCCGGCATCCGACGCACCGTAGCTGGCCCTGTCGGTTCCGGTGCCGCCGTCGAGCACATCCGCCCCGGCACCGCCGCCCAGCGAATCGTCGCCGGCATCGCCATGGAGGATGTCATCACCGCCGGCGCCGATGACCCCGTCATTACCGTCGCCGCCACGGATCGTGTCGTCGCCCGCGCGGCCATCCAAGACGTCGTTGCCGGCTCGGCCGGTGAGCGCGTTGGCCCCGCCATCGCCCATCAGCGTGTCCGCATGGTCCGAGCCGCGCAGGTTCTCGATGCTCGTCAGCGTGTCGCCCAGGGCGTGGCCGGCCGTTCCATTCCCGCTGGCCAGGTCGACCGAAACGCCGGCGTCTGACGCCCCGTAATTCGCGCAGTCGGTGCCGGTGCCGCCGTCCAGGCTGTCGGCACCCGTGCCGCCGCCCAGCGTGTCGTCGCCGGCGCCGCCTTCGATCTGGTCGTCGCCGTCGAACCCGATCAGACCGTCATCACCTGCACCGCCGCGCAGCACGTCGTCGCCCGCGCGGCCGTCCAGCACGTCATTGCCGTCGCCGCCGGCCAAAACGTTGACGCTGTCGTTACCGAGCAAAGTGTCGGCGTGGGCCGAGCCGGTGAGGTTCTCGACTCCGTAGAGGGTATCGCCCTCAGCGTCGCCGCCCGTGCCGGTGCCGGTAGCGAGGTCGACGGCAACGCCGGCCGCAGAGCCGTCATAAAGCGCGGTGTCCGTGCCCTCGGCGCCGCGCAGCGTGTCGGCGCCACCGCGGCCTTCCAGCACGTCATCGCCCTGGCGTCCTTCCAGCACGTTGGCGTCCGCGTTGCCGGCGAGCGTGTCGTTATGGGCCGAGCCGCCCAGGCTTTCGATGCTGGTAAGCGTGTCGCCCTCGGCGTGTCCGCCGGATGCCGTGCCGGACTGCAGGTCGACGGACACACCGGCGTCCGACGCGCCGTAATTGGCCCAGTCCGTTCCCGTGCCGCCGTCGAGTATGTCGGCCCCGGCGCCGCCGCCGAGCGAGTCGTCGCCGGCGTCGCCATACAGCGTATCGTCGCCGCCGGACCCGATAACTCCGTCGTTGCCGTCGCCGCCACGGATCGTGTCGTTGCCGTCGCGGCCGTCCAGCACGTCGACGCCGTCATACCCGTTGAGCACGTTGCTGGCGGCGTTGCCATAGATGGTGTCGCCAAAGGCCGAGCCGCCGATGCCTTCGATATTGATCAGCGTGTCGTTCTGGGCATCGCCGCCGGTTATCGTGCCGGCCTGCAGATCGACCGACACTGCCGTATCCGACGTGTCGTAGACTGCCAGATCGATGCCGTCCCCGCCGTCGAGGATATCGGCTCCACCGCCGCCCTCCAGCATGTCGTCGCCGCGCCCGCCCCGGATCTCGTTCGCCAATGCGTTGCCGGTGATCGTGTCGTTGCCGTCACCGGCAAAGGCGTTCTCGATCAGGGTACCGCTGGCGATGCTCAGAGCGTTGCCGGCGATCGTGCTGTCGGCGCCATCGTTGAGGTCGATGGTCGAATCGGTGGTGACCGCCGCGGCATTGATCGTGTCGGTGCCGCCGCCGTCCACCAATGATTGCCGCTGGGCGTCCGCGGTGTATCCGCCGAAAGCGTCCGTATAGATATAGGTATCGTCGGATCCGATCTCGTCGCCGTAGAGGCGCAGGCTCCAATCCCGTAGCACGCCTTGATCGAACTGCCCGTGATCCTGGACCATCAGCGTCCACGTTCCGGCCCCGGTTTCGCCCCAGTGCTGTGTGCTTGAGAAGGTGAAGAAGACATCGTTCTGGCTGCTGCTCAGACCGTCGAACGGGCTCAAACCGGGCCGGTCCATCAGCACGCTTTCGGTCCCGTCGGGCGACACCAGAATGACCCGCAAGTCGCCGATCCAGGTGTGCGTTATGTAGAGATCGACTTCGATATGGTCGATCTCGACCCCGGACCCGATGTTGATGGTGCTGATCGCAAAGCTGTTGTACCCGCCCTGGTCGGGGATGGACATGTCCGTGCCGTTGGTGCCGCCGACGAACTGCTCGTTGGCGCTGGTCCGCTGCGTCTGCCATGTCTCGGCGAGCCGGACCGCCGCATGGGCATCGACCAGTCCCGCACCGTAAAGGTGGCTCACCTCCAGTCCGCCGCCGTTCCAGTTGCCGGCACCGTTAGTCTGCCAGGAACTGCTGGTGGGGTCGGAGTTTCTGGCGCTGTAGACCAGGATCTCCTGAACGTCGCGCCAGCCCAGCGTTGGATTGGCCTCCAGCATCAGCGCGACCACACCCGATACGATCGGCGCGGCCGCGGAAGTGCCATTGAAGCTGGATGTATAGTCCCCGGACGAATAACCCTCGCCGCCAAGCCGGTCCGTTGTCGTGATCGTGCCCGTGGCGGGACTGCCGGGAGCGGTCACCAGAACAGCTGCGCCGCCGGTGCTGTAGTCCGTGATCTTGCCGTTTTCCTGGCTTGCACCGACGGTCACCGTATACCGACTGTTCTGGAAGTTGTGCAAATTGACATCGTCGCCGTATTCGCGCGTATTGCCGGCGGACTGCACGAAGACCGTTCCCAGTCCGCCTCGACCTGAAATCGTGGCATTGGCCAGTGCGGCGCCAGCGGCGGCGAACGTGGGATCGTAGAAATTGTCGATGAATGCCGCGTCCGGCGTAGAATAGAAGTTGTTGCCGAAACCCCAGCTGTGATTGGACACGTCGAAGTTGGCGGCATGAGCGTACCCGTTTACCAGCCGGGCCATGATCTGTGCGCTGGTGCCCGAAAGCGGGTCGTAAATCGGGACGATGGTGGCGCCATAGGCGACACCCACAACACCGGTGTCGTTGCGTTCGGCGGCAATCAATCCCGCGACCGCTGTGCCGTGTTCGTCGTCGCCGGAAACCTGCGGCGCGCCGTCGGATGTTCCGGTGAGTGTGTTGTACTGGTTGAGGTAGTCGTAATTATCGTCGAGGTCCGGGTGGTTCGGATCGACGCCGGTATCGTAGACGCTGACCGACACGCCCTGGCCGGTATAGTCGTCCCAGACGTCCGTGACGTTGATGTCGTAGCCGGTCGCGGAGTTCAAATGCCACTGGCTTGAAAACAGCGGGTCGCTGGGCAGGGCCAGGGCGAGGCTCTGCCCATCGTGCAGATCCCCGGTTCCATCCACGCGCACCCGGCCGTCGGCCGACCCGTCCGCAGAGGTTTCGGTAACCCAGTCCTTGGCGGACGTTGTCCCGCTGTCGACGGCAAGCGTCACCTGGCCGTCGACGGCCAATTGTCCGTTCTTATCGCTTCCGCTGTCCGCCATGACGCGCCCCTTCATGGCTCGCATCACAGCCGGGCCCGCGCGCGCCGGCGTGACGCGCGGTGCGAAGCAGACGTTAACCCCTAGCTGGTCAATGTGGGCCTGCGCCGCACCGATTGTTTTTGTTCTTTTTGCCGGGCTCTTCGTGAGCCCTGCGCGGTCCTGAGCAGCCCCCCGGAAGGTGCTCTGTTGGGAAGGAGCCTATTGGCTTTGCAACCCCTGCTCAAGCGGCAAATCAGGGGGAAATTGCGTATTAACTTTGATTTACAAGGAGTTAATTCCCGTCCGCTGCCCTAAGAAATTTTTGCGTTCGCGCGAAAAGCCGGGCCCACCGGCATGGATCCGTCCCCGAAAGCGCCCATCGTGTGCTTGTGTTAGAATGTTTGCCCAGGCGTGGGCCTGGAATGAAGGATCCTGGTTCCCGGGCTGAGGCGGAACGAATGAGCGCCCAGATCTGCGAAACACTCAGCGATCGATTTGCCGAAACCGGTTACGCATTTCCGATCGATGTCATGCCGCAAGAAGAGGCAGCCGCCTTTCGCGCCCGCGTCGAGGCGCTGGAGGCCGGTCCCATCGGTCACGGCCTGCCGGCGCAGCGCCTTTACCGTTTCAAGCCCTATCTGATCTTCAGTTGGGCGGCCGACCTGGTCCGACACCCGGGCGTGCTTGGGGCTGTCGAAAAGGTCATCGGTCCGGACATCATGGTGTGGGCGGCCGGGCTCTTCATCAAGGAACCGCACGATCCCACCGTTATCCGGTGGCACCAGGACGGTTTTCACATGGATTTCTCCGACAACGAACAAGCCGTCCGCGCCTGGATTGCGCTCACCGAGACGGACGTCGCAAACGGCACGATGAGCTTCATTCCCGGTTCGCATCGGCGCGGGTTCATTCCCCATGCCGAGGACGACGCGAGCAAGCATATTGCGCTTCGCGGCGAACATATCCGTGACCCAGACGGCGCCGACGGTGCCGTACCGGTTTGCCTGAGGCCGGGGCAGATGTCTCTCCACCATCTCCGCACCATCCACGGCTCGCCAGGCAACGCCTCGCTGCAAAGACGCATGACGCTGGCGATCACCTTCATGGCGCCGGGGGTCCGGCCGCTGTCGGGGCGCGACACGGCGACCCTGGTGCAGGGTGTCGATCGGTACGGGCATTGGATCGAGGAACCGGCGCTGCCGCAGCGGGAATACGATCTCGATTGCGCGAAAGTTCACCGCAGATCGATGGACATCCGCTTTGACGCCTACCACGGCTCGGTCATGCCGGAGCCGTAGAGCTTGGCGGTGCGTCGTCGGCGGGGGTGGGTGTCGCAGAGTTTTTGCCAAAGGCCAACGTGACGTCTTCTTTTTTGCAGCTTGCAAATGTCCGGTTCACGTCAGAGGGCCAAGGCAGGGCGCGGACTTGGTGTCAGCTACCTGCCCGGAGCAGACAGAATCGCGAAGCTTGGAGAACCTTTGGTTTGACAGTCGACGTTTAAGTGCGCGATTGGGTGCTATGGTTGCCTGGCGCACACAGAGAGGGTGCAAATGCCTATCTTTCTGGATCGGCACGATATGGTCGAGCAAACCGCGGAAGAGACTGCGATCCTTCACATTGAGGACCTGAAGATCCAAGGCAAATACGGCGTTAAGTTCCTGACTTATTGGTACGACGCTGAGCGCCGAACGACGTTCTGTCTTGTAGATGCGCCGGATAAGGAGACTGCGGACCGCGTTCATGCAGAGGCCCATGGATACGTCGCCAACGAAATGATTGAGGTCGATATATCTGCTGTCGAGGCGTTTCTGGGCCGCGTTCAGGATCCACCGACCTCTCCCGCGAATGCGATCAATGACACCGCATTCCGCGCCATCATGTTTACCGACATGGTCGGTTCGACCGAAATGACGGCGCAATGGGGTGATGCCATGGCGGTCGAATTACTTCGTGCACACGATGCAATCATCCGGCGGTCGCTGGAACAACATTGCGGCGCAGAAGTGAAACATCTCGGCGACGGCATCATGGCTTCGTTCGACGATGTGCCGGCTTCGATCGCCTGCGCACTGAGAATTCAGGGCGAATTCGCGTCCTACAATGCCAAGAGCAAAAAACCGATCCACGTAAGAATTGGAATACACGCGGGGGAACCGGTGCAGGACAGCAACGATCTCTTCGGAACTGCAGTTCAAATAGCATCGCGCATCTGCGACATCGCGGGACCGGATGACATTCTGGTATCCGCTGCAGTCAGGGACGCGTGCGATGGCCCCGGACTGTCGTTCAAGCCGCTGGGTGCGAAGACCTTGAAGGGCATCTCAGAGCCGGTGGGGATTTTTGCTCCGATTCCTTGATCGCGGCTTCGCTCTCGGCAGCTGCGGCATTGGCATTACGACCGTTCGGGGTCAGGGGAGGGCCTTTGCAATGCCTGGCAATTACGACTGCCTGTAGCCACGAGCGGACACTTTCTGGCGTCGAACCGTTAACCTGTACGCGGACTGCGCCGCAATGGTTACTGTCGGCACCACGTGTTGGGGCCGATGCCGTCGGATCGGCGATCGTATCGTTGGAGCACGCTCGGACATATAATTGAGGTTGGGCGACCGAAGGTCGATAGCGCCCGGATGTCGTGTGGGTTGACGCGCTTTCAGTTCGTGCCGGCAATAAATGGAGCGGTATTTAGAACAATGGAGAACTTCACTCCCTGGAGCGCACTCATTGGTGGCGGCATGATCGGGCTGTCCGCAATGATACTGATAAATGGCCTTGGCCGCATTGCAGGGATTGCCGGGATCATTGGCGGTATGCGAGCTGATCGCCAGGAATTACCCTGGCGCGGGTCCTTTATTGTTGGCTTGGTGCTTGGGTCCATGCTGTGCCTGGCAGGGTCGGCTGCACCGTTGGAGATTACGATCGATGCCAACCTCCCAACGATCGTTGCCGGGGGGCTGCTGGCCGGTTTCGGGACTCGCCTTGGCAGCGGCTGTACCAGCGGTCACGGCGTCTGCGGCATTGCCCGGCTCTCGCCCCGCTCGCTGGTGGCGACGGCTGTGTTTATGGCGTCAGCAGCACTGGTCGTCTTCCTCACCCGGCACATCGTTTAGAAAGGCGTGACCGTCATGACCCACATGAAATCGTCTTTCGTCGCGCTTCTAGCCGGGCTCGTCTTTGGCACAGGATTGTATGTTTCGCAAATGGTCAACCCGGCTAAGGTATTGGCATTCCTTGATGTTGCCGGCAATTGGGATCCGTCCCTCGCATTCGTCATGGCTGGGGCACTGGTCGTCACAGTGCTCGGCAACACCATCGCGCGCAAGAGATCAGCGCCCTTTGCTGGCTCCAGCTTCCAATGGCCGACATCGCGCCAAATTGACGCCCGGCTGGTTGGTGGGGCCGCGCTGTTCGGAATCGGTTGGGGACTGGTCGGCTTTTGTCCGGGACCGGCACTGGCCGCGTTGGCCTTCGGACTGTGGCCGGTCGCGCTATTTGTCGCTTCCATGGTTGTTGGCATGGCAGCTTACACATTCCTCCTTCCGAGCGCAGGAAGGCCGGTACAATCGACTTGATCAATCTGAGACGGCTGGCTAGCTAAATCGAGCGGCACAAATCGGCAGCGCTGTCCCTGCGAACGGTCGACCTGCTAGTTTGACTTGAGGTGTTTGTTTCGGTTGTTGAATGTCCGAACAGGGTCAGAGGCGGACAGATGAACCGCCACAGGTCTTTTGCCCTTGAAGGCTATCCCGCCTTTACCTTGGCCCGGGCCCTCTGTTTCGGCGCATAGGAGTCCAGGAACATCTGCACCGTCGTTTCGATGATGCGTGCCATTTCTTTCTTCGAGACGACCTGACCTGAAAACACGACAGGCCAGAAGGCCTGGCCCTTGATGATCCCGAGAAACTGCTCCGCCGCCCGCTGCGGGTCGTCCACATCGATGGCGCCGTCGGCGTCGGCCGCCTCGATGAATTCCAGGAACACGACCATCTTCTCCAGCTTGGCGTTCATCTCCGCCGCCAGCGCCGGATCTCGCATGGTCTCGCCCACCGCCATTCGCGCCAGGCGCATGAAGGGCGCGGAGGTCAGCAGCTTGCCTTCGGCCCAGCCGAGGTCGTGCAGCTGGGGTTCGACCGGGCGCGCCGGGTCGTAGGCGATCTCAAGCGCTTCGTTGGCGCTCTCGGCCATCAGTTCCAGAATCGCCCGGAACAAGGCTTCCTTGCTGTCGAAGTGGTTGTAGACGGTGCGTTTGGAGACGTTCGCGCGTGCCGCGACCCGGTCCATGCTGGCGCCGACGAAGCCGAGTTCCTGGAACTCCGCGACGGCCGCGTCGAGTATCTGGCTTTTTTTGTCGTCGTTCATTTTTTTCCGCCGTTCAGGTGGGCGGCACCGGCGCGAACCCTATATCGATGGGTTGGAGAAGTAAACTGGGGAGTTTACATCACCTGGAATTGCGTTACACTACACCGTGTAGTTTACCCACACACCCGCTCTTTTCCCATCATCCACCTGCACAGGGAGCTTGCAGACGTCATGTCCATGACCCTCAAGATCAATGGCCAGACACGCAGCGTCGATGCCGAGCCCGGAACGCCCCTCCTTTGGGTCATCCGGGACGAGCTCGACCTGACGGGAACGAAATTCGGTTGCGGCGTCGCCTCATGCGGGGCCTGCACGGTCCACGTTGACGGCGAACCCACACGGTCCTGCCAGACCATGGTAGAGGACGTCGCCGACGCGGACATCACAACCATCGAAGGCGCCGCCGGCCCGGTCGCTTCCGCGGTCCAGGCGGCGTGGCGCGAGCTCGACGTGGTTCAGTGCGGCTACTGCCAGTCCGGACAGATCATGTCGGCCATCGGGCTTTTGAGCGAGACGCCAAAACCATCCGACGCCGACATCGACGCCTATATGAGCGGCAATGCCTGCCGTTGCGCCACCTATCACCGGATCCGCGCCGGTATCCACCGCGCCGCCAAGATCCTGGAGGCCTGACCATGACCATCCAAACCACACGACGCGCTTTCCTGAAGAGCGCGGCCGCCACGGGCGCCGTCCTGTGCGTCGGCTTCAATCCCAGAGGCCTATTGGCGGCGGGCCATGCCGACGCCAAGCTCAATCCGTTCGTGAAAGTGGATGCCGACGGTTTGGTTACGGTGATCCTGAAACACTTCGAGATGGGTCAGGGGACGAGTACCGGCCTCTCCACCCTGATCGCCGACGAGCTCGACGCCGACTGGGAGACACTGCGGATCGAGTTCGCGCCGGCGGACAACAAGGTGTACGCCAACCTGTTCTTCGGCGGCCAGGGCACCGGCGGCTCGACCGCGGTCGCCAACTCATTCATGCAGCATCGCAAGGCGGGCGCTGCGGCGCGCGAGGTTCTGGTCAAGGCAGCGGCGGAAACCTGGGGCGTGGCGCCCGACTCCATCACGGTGGAAAAGGGTATCCTCAGGTCCGGCAACCGGCAGGCCCATTTCGGCGAGATGGCGGCGATGGCGGCGACGATGACGCCATCGGAGGAGCCCAAGCTCAAGACGCCCGACCAGTTCCGCCTGATCGGCAATGAGTCGGTGCAGCGCAAGGACAGTGGCTGGAAGACCGACGGCACCGCCACCTTCGCGATGGACGTGAGCCGGCCGGGCATGCTCTACGCCGTGGTGCTGCGCTCGCCCAAGTTCGGCGGGACGTTGAAGTCGTTCGATGCCGGCGCGGCCGCCGAGGTGAAAGGGTTCGTGGACGCCAAGGCCCTGCCGAACCAAGCCGGGGTCGTCGTTTATGCCCGCTCGACCTGGTCGGCGGTGCAGGCGCGCGAGGCGGTGACGGCGGAGTGGGACTTCTCCAATGCCGAAACCCGCAGCTCCGATGCGTTGATCGCCTATCACACCGGCCTCCTGGACACGCCTGCTTACCAGACACGCGAGGGCGGGGACTACGCTGTGGCCGGTGCGGCGGTCGACGGCGCGGACAAGGTCGTGGAGGCGGAGTTCGTCTTCCCCAATCTGGCCCACGCGCCGATGGAGCCTTTGAACTGCGTCATCGAGCCGACGGCCAACGGTGTGCTGATCCATGACGGTTGCCAGTTCCCGGCGATCACCCAGCCGGTCGTGGCCGCGACCCTGGGCCTGCCGCCCGAGCAGGTCGAAGTGAAGACGGTGTTCGCCGGCGGGTCGTTCGGCCGCCGGGCGACACCGACGGCCGACTATCAGGTGGAAGCCGCGCTGGCATTCGACCTGATGGGACGCAATACGCCGATCAAGCTGATCTGGACCCGCGAAGACGACCTGGCGGGAGGCTATTACCGGCCCATGGCCGCGCATCGCGCCCGAATCGGCATCGGGTCGGACGGCAAGATCGCCGGCTGGGACCACCGGATTGCGGTGAAGTCGATCCTGAAGGGCACGTCCTTCGAAAGCGTGCTGGTGCATGACGGCGTCGATCACGTCTCGATCGAGGGCGTGTCCGACAGCTACTATGCGATCCCCGCCATGGCGGTTGGTCTGGCCGATGCGCAGTCCCAGGTCCCGGTTCTGTGGTGGCGGTCGGTGGGCCACACCCACACCGCCTATGCCATGGAAGTGCTGATCGACATGGCCGCGGAGGCCGCCGGAGCCGATCCGGTCGATTTCCGGCTGGATCTGCTGTCGGGGACGGACAAGGACCGCCAGCGGCTGTCCGGCGTTTTGCGGCTGGCGGCCGAGAAGGCGGGGTGGAAGTCCCCCGTCGGCGCCGGCCGGGGGCGCGGTATCGCCGTGCACAAATCCTTCGAGTCCTATGTCGCGGAAGTGGTTGAGGTCTCCGTCGACGGCGACGGGGCGATCAAGCTGGACCGGATCGTCTGTGCCGTCGACTGCGGCACGGCGGTCAACCCTGATGTGATCCGTGCCCAGATGGAGGGTGGCATCGGTTACGGTCTGGGCGCGGTCATGCGCAACCAGATCACCCTGACCGACGGCGTCGTCGACCAGGCCAACTTCCCGGACTACGAACCGCTTCGCATTTCGGACATGCCGAAAATCGAGGTGCACATCGTGGATTCGACCGAAGCGCCGACTGGCGTGGGTGAGCCCGGCACACCGCCGTCCGGGCCGGCGCTGGCCAACGCCATCTATGCGGCGACCGGCAAGCGGGTCCTCCGATTGCCGATGGTCGAGTCGGGGATCGAGTTCGCCTAGCTTCCGTGCAGAAGCTATGCGGGGCGACGGCGTCCGTCACATCGGTGGCGGGCGCCGTTTTTCTTTTTCTTCGATACCCCCTCACCCTGTTCGGGCTTCGCCCTCACTTCCCTCTCCCCGATGGGGAGAGGGTGGTCCGAGCGGAGGCGAGGGCCGGGAGAGGGGGGCGGGTCAGCGATGTGGTGCACCCCTTAACAGGTCGCGCCGGTAGGCGCACAATGACGACATGGGTGTATTCGACTCCAAGCTTAGGGGCGCTGGCGAGCGCAACCCGGACGGGGCGCCGGGCGATTGGTTCATCGATCGCGCCTGTTTCAACTGTGGCGCCACCCGGGCCGTTGCGCCGGGCCTGATTGTCGAAAAGAACGGCATGTCGGTATTTGCGCGTCAGCCGGCTTCCCCGGAAGAGGAGGCGATGGCCTGGCGCGCCATGCTGGTCTGCCCGACCGCCTCGGTCCGGACCGTAAGCAAACGCAAACCGCCGGACGGGGTTTTCCCGGAAGAACTGGCGCCCGGCGTCTATCGTTGCGGCTATAACGCGCGGTCCTCATACGGGGCCCAGTCCTATTTCGTCCGTCGCGGAGACGGGAATTTCATGGTCGACGCGCCGCGTTTTGCTTCCAAGCTGGTCCGCTGGTTCGAAGCCGCGGGCGGGCTCGCCGACATCCTGTTGACGCACCAGGACGATGTCGCCGATGCGGATCGTTACGCCGAGCGGTTCTCCGCGCGTGTCTGGATTCATCACGACGACCGCCGCGCAGCGCCTTATGCGACGGACATTCTGGAAGGCCGGGAGCCGACCAGATTGCGGCCGACTTTGCTCGCGATCCCGGTGCCCGGACACACCAGGGGCAGCGTGGTCTTTCTGCTGGACGATACGTTCCTCTTCACCGGGGACTCCCTTGCCTGGAGCCATGCAGGTCAGGACCTGCAGGCGTTTCGCGGCGTGTGCTGGTATTCCTGGGAGGAACAGACGCGGTCCCTGGCCGGTCTCGCCGCCTATCGTTTCGAGTGGGTATTGGCCGGCCACGGCGGCAGCGTGCAGCTACCGGCGGACGAAATGCGCGCACGGCTGGGTGCCCTTGTCGCCCGCATGGGCGCGGCCTAGGGCTGGAAGATCAGCACCAGATAGACGAAGAACAGCACCAGGTGCACGGCCCCCTGGAGCAAGTTGGTGCGCACCCCGCCAAAGGTGAGCGCGCTGACAATCAGTGTCAGCAGCAGCAGGACCATCGACGCGTCGCTCAGGCCGAGGGTCACGGTCTTGCCGGTCGCGAGGCTTATCGCCAGTACCGCCGGCACGGTCAGGCCGATCGTCGACAGGCCCGAGCCGAGCAAAAGATTGACCGATCGCTGCAGGCGGTTTTCGCGCGCTGCCCCCAGCGCCGCCAGGCCTTCGGGCGTGAGGACCAGCAGGGCGACGATCACGCCGCCGAGCGCCACCGGCGCGGAGAATTGTACGATCCCGAAATCCACCAGCTCGGCAAATCGCTTCGATAAGAGAACGATCGGCAGCAGCGTCAAGAGTAGCAGAACGGCGTGATAGGCGACGCTGTAGGTAGGGCCGTGATGGGACTGCGGATCGACGTCATCAACGGGTCTGCCGTCCTTAAGGGATGCGGGGATGAAAAAGCTGCGATGGCGGCCGGTCTGGATGGCCAGGAAGATGCCGTAGAGCAGCGCGGTCACGATGGCGAAAAACAGGGCCTGACCGGGCGAGTAGGTCGGGTCGGGCGTCGTCACGGTGAATTTCGGCAGGACCAGGGCAAACACCGCCAGAGGCAACATGACCGCCAAATAGGCGCGCGCACCCTGCAGGTTGTAGTCCTGTTGCGTGTGTCGCAAGGACCCCAGTAGCAGCGCGCCACCGACGAGGCCGTTGAGCACGATCATCAAGACCGCGAACATCGTGTCCCGCGCCAAGGTCGGGACCGCCTTGCCGGTGAGCATGATGGCGGCGATTAGCGCCACCTCGATCCCGATCACCGCGATCGTCAAGATCAGAGTGCCGTACGGTTCCCCCAGCAGTTCGGCCAGCGCATCCGCATGACGCACCACACCAAAAGACGCCCAGAGCATCGCAACGAAGACCCAGAAGAAAAGAACGATCGCGATGACCGGCGATTCAAGGCCGACCAACAAGGAGTCGGCATAGAACTGGAACGCGGCCAGTGTGCCAGCGATGACAAGGAAGGGGAGTTCCTCGCGGACCAGGCGGCCGGGACCGGGCCACGTCCGTCGTTCTTCCAGCATTGGGGATATTTCCACTCCTGGTCTCGCTTGCGCGCAGGATGATGACATAGATTTCCGTTGCCGGTCGACGGCGCATCGAATCGGGATTACCACGGTCCCAGCGGTGTCCGGCGCGGTTCGATATACTAGTAGACAATGACAGTGTCGGACCCTGCAGCGCGTCGGCCGGCGGGAGTATGGAAGTTGCGCGTGTCACTGATCCTGGCCTGTGCGGAGAACGGCGTCATTGGCGCCGGGAACCGGATGCCCTGGCACATTCCGGACGATCTGAAATATTTCAAGCGCGTGACGTTGGGCAAACCCATCATCATGGGCCGGCGCACGTTCGAATCGCTGGGCCGGCCGTTGCCAGGGCGGACCAACATCGTCATCAGCCGGACCGAAGGGTTCGCGCCCGACGGCGTGATCGTCGTCGACTCGCTGGACGCGGCACTGGCGTCGGTGGCGCCGGGGATGCAAGAGGCGATGGTGATTGGTGGCGCCCAGATTTATCGCGAGGCCATGCCCCGGGCCAACCGCATTTACCTGACCGAGGTACATGCTTCCTTCGAGGGCGACACGGTATTCGACGGCCTGGAGACGGGCCAGTGGCGCGAGGTCTCCCGCGAGCGCAAGGCGGGCGCGGGCGACGTGCCGGACATCAGCTGGGTGGTGCTGGAGCGGATAGCGGGCTGATCCCGAGTGACGGCCGAACCCCCGCCCAACCCTCCCCCATAAAGGG
>Ga0066187_1000133_pt1 | contig 31671 bp, 28 predicted proteins | sample WorMetexBAHAMAS1_FD_58706 | JGI IMG/M metagenome (GOLD analysis project Ga0066187, IMG submission 58706) | Marine gutless worms symbiont microbial communities from Max Planck institute for Marine Microbiology, Germany - Inanidrilus exumae... | ecosystem: Host-associated > Annelida > Digestive...
TCAACAACCGCGATCTGAAGACCTTTGATACCTCAATTGAAACCACCCTCAACCTGTCGGCGGATCTGAACAACGATCGCATTGCCGTTGCGGAAAGCGGTATCCGCTCCCCTTCCGATATTAAAACGCTTCACCGGGCGGGCATCTCCAATTTTCTCATCGGGGAAAGCCTGGTGCGGTCGGGGAACCCGACGCGTTTCATTCGGGAATTGGCGGAAGAACTGCCAGGCCAAAGCGCACCGAGGCGGGATGAGGTGGGTCAATGAATTTTATTGATTTCACCGACGGCCCGGAAAAGATGCGGATTAAAATTTGCGGGCTCACATCCCCCGAAATGGCCGAGGCGTGCGCCAAATCAGGTGCCGACGCCATCGGGGTGGTGTTCTACCCCAAAAGCCCTCGTCATGTATCTGTGGCCGATGCATCGAAGATCGCCCGGGCAGTAAAAGGGCGGGCGGGGGTGATCGGCGTGTTCGTGAACGAACCGTTTGAAATCGTCATGGAAACCGTTCACCGCGTAGAACTGGATGGGGTCCAGCTCCACGGCCAAGAGACTCCGGAGCAGGTGGGCCGGTTGCGCCGGGAAGGTGTCTTCGTGATCAAGGCGGTTTTCGCGAACGCCGAGCCGGACCTGTCGAAGGCCTCGCTTTATGAGCCTTCCGCGTTTCTCGTGGAGGCCGGCGGAGGGAAACTTCCTGGTGGCAATGCGGAAAAGTGGAGCTGGCAGGCCGCCTCCGGACTCACCACCCGGAGGCCCATCATTCTGGCGGGGGGCCTTTCCCCTGAAAATATAGGAACTGCGATGCAGGCCGCCAATCCCCGGGCCGTGGATGTCAGTTCTGGAGTGGAATCCGCACCCGGTGTAAAGGATTTAGGCCGCGTTACCCAATTCATCAGCGCCGTTCGGGCCAGAGACGCCCGCCGGCATAACAGGAGGAAATTATGACACAAGCAACGGCGCCGGATACGCCAAAATCCTTTACCGGAGGGATCTATCCCGATGCCGGCGGTCATTTCGGTCCTTTCGGCGGCCGGTATGTGGCCGAAACCCTGATGCCGGCATTGATCGAGCTCAATACAGCCTATGAGACCCATCTCGCCAATCCGGAGTTTCAAAATAAACTCGACCGTCTGCTGAAACACTACGCCGGTCGCCCTACGCCGCTATACCATGCAAAACGGCTGAGCAAACAGGTCAACGGGGCGTCCATCTACCTGAAGCGGGAAGATTTGGCCCACACCGGGGCCCACAAGATCAACAACACCATCGGCCAGGCCCTTTTGGCCCATTGGATGGGCAAGAAAAAACTCATCGCGGAAACGGGTGCCGGCCAGCACGGTGTGGCCACGGCCACCGTGGCGGCGCTGTTCGGCATGGAGTGCCGCATCTTTATGGGTGCGGAGGACGTCCGCCGGCAGGCGCCCAACGTGCGCCGCATGGAGCTTTTGGGGGCCCGGGTCACTTCGGTGGAGTCGGGAACCGCCACTCTCAAGGACGCCATGAACGAGGCTATTCGATACTGGGTGGGGGCCATCGAGGATACCTTCTACGTGATCGGATCGGTGGCCGGTCCCCACCCCTACCCGGCCATGGTGCGAGATTTCCAGAAGGTGATCGGAGAGGAGGCAAAAGCGCAGATGGCCGCCACCACCGGCGCCCTGCCGGATCTGCTCGTGGCCTGCGTGGGGGGCGGCAGCAACGCCATGGGGCTTTTCCATGCCTTTCTCGAAGACCCGGTTCAGATGGTGGGCGTCGAGGCGGCCGGTAGCGGCATCGATACCGAAAAACATGCCGCCACCCTCAACAAAGGTTCCGTGGGGGTTCTCCACGGCTCCAAGTCCTATCTCCTCCAGGATCCGGATGGGCAGATCATGGAGGCGCACTCCATATCCGCCGGCTTGGACTACCCGGGTGTGGGGCCCGAACACGCCCTTCTCAAGGATAGCGGCAGGGTGCGATACGAGGCCATTGACGATTCGAGCGCACTTTCGGCCTTCAAAACGCTCTGCAAAACCGAAGGCATCATCCCGGCGCTGGAAAGCGCCCATGCCGTGGCCCAGGGTGTCATAGAGGCCCAAAACCGCTCCCCTGAAGAAAAGATCATCATCAATCTCTCCGGTAGGGGTGACAAGGATCTCGGGATCGTTTTTTCACAGGAGAAAGGAGGATCAGCCCCATGATGAATCGTATCGACAGCAGGTTCAATGTGTTGAAAGAAAGCGGGGAGAAGGCCCTTGTGGGATTCATCACCGCCGGGGACCCAAACCCGGACCTTTCCTTTTCCATCGCGCTTTCCATGTGCCGGGCCGGTTTGGATGTCCTGGAGCTGGGGGTCCCTTTTTCAGATCCGGCGGCAGACGGGCCCGTCATCCAGCGAGCATCGGAACGGGCGCTCAAGAACGGAACCGGTCTGGCATCGGTCCTTGGGATGACCCGGAAACTCCGGGACCGCACCGATGTTCCCATTGTTCTGTTCAGCTATTACAATCCGGTGCTGGCCTACGGTGCCGGGAAATTCCACCGGGATGCCTTATCGTCAGGGGCGGACGGCGTTTTGATTGTGGATCTTCCCCTGGAGGAATCGGATGAGTTCACCAATACCTGGCCGGACGACACTCTCGCCCTCATCCGGCTGGTGGCGCCCACCACACCGCCGGATCGAATGGCTGCCATCTCCCGGAAGGCATCCGGATTCGTCTACCTGGTGTCCAAAACGGGAGTTACCGGCAGTGACGGCCTCGATACCACCGCCGTAAAGGAAAACGCCCGTCTGCTGAGGTCCGTCACGGAGGTTCCCATCTGTGCCGGTTTCGGCATCTCCACATCGGAAGATGTCCGCCGTATCGCACAGGTGGCCGACGGTGTGGTGATCGGCAGCGCCTTTGAAAAAATCATCGAAGCGGAGGTGGGAAATCCCCGACTCCCGGATCTTTTGGAAAAAATGGTATCGGACTATAAATCGGCAACCCGAACTTAAAAGGAAGAATAAATGCTAATTGTAATGACACAGAACGCAACCGATAAAGAGATTAAAGGGGTTGAAGCGGAGATCGTTCGGCGCGGATATGCGGCAAAACCCATTCCCGGAGGAGAACGGGTGTCCATCGGGGTACTCCGAAACCGGGGTGCCGTGGACGGCGCCTTTTTTGCCAGCCTCGCCGGGGTCAAGGAGGTGATCCCGGTCACCAAACCCTACAAACAGGTCTGCCGGGAGTTTCATCCGGAGGATAGTATCGTCACCATCGGCAACGTGACGGTGGGCAACGGCCATTTTGCGATGATTGCCGGTCCCTGTGCCGTGGAAAGCCGGGACCAGGCGCTCGCGATTGCCAAAAAGGTCAAGGCGGCCGGGGCCACCCTGTTCAGGGGGGGAGCCTTCAAGCCGCGCACCTCTCCATATTCATTTCAAGGATTGGGTGTCGAGGGACTTAAAATCCTGGCAGAAGTCCGGGAAACCCTGGGTTTGCCCGTGGTGACGGAGGTAATGGACCTGGACACCTTCGATGTCGTGGAAGCATATGCCGATGCCATCCAGATCGGCACCCGCAATATGCAGAATTTCAGTCTCCTGCGCCGGGCCGGCAAATCAAAAAAACCGGTGCTGCTCAAACGCGGCCTGGCCGCCACCATCGACGAGTGGCTCATGGCCGCCGAGTATATTCTGGAGGGGGGTAACGATCAGGTGATTCTCTGTGAACGGGGTGTTCGCACTTTCGTCAACCATAGCCGAAACACCCTGGACATATCGGCGGTCCCGGTGGTCCAGAAGGAGAGCCATCTGCCGATCATCATCGATCCCAGCCATGCCGCGGGTCGCAGGGACCAGGTGCTGCCGCTTAGCCGGGCCGCAGTGGCCGCGGAAGCCCACGGCCTGATGGTGGAGGTGCACCACCAGCCGGAAAAAGCGCTGAGCGACGGAGCCCAGTCCCTTTACCCAGACCAGTTCGCCGAGCTATGCCGCCAGGTGAACGCCGTGTACGACAGTTTCCGTAAGTAGCGCAAACATCACTTGCCAATTGATGGCCAACATGCGATCCTGCGGTGCGTTGCAGGATATTCGGATTGAAAGCATTCCCATCGATGGGTGTATCGATATGAAGCGTCTACGAAACTTTTTCAAAAGTAAAACGGCGTCCATTTCGGACAACGAATCCTTTGTCACATTGGTGCGAGTGGCAAAGGAGGATCCCATGATCCGCGCGCAACTGGTCAGCATTCTAACCCTGGACGATTTCAACCGTCGGTCGGCATTGAATACGATGGTGGAGCAGATGCGATTTAAAAAGGCGCCCCAGTCCTTTGTCTCCGCAGTGGCGATGCTCATCGACGATAAGGTCGCCCGAAAGGTCCTTGCGATGATTGGAGATACTTGATTTCCGCTTCATGTTAGATCTTCGAAGGTTTTTCCGCCACCCTTCCCCAAAAAATGAAAGATGGTTTTCTCTGATACCACCCGGCCGGGTCCGGATCGCCTGGCGGTGTAAAGGGCCTGGATCGCCCGACTGGTCACGGTTGCTGCTGTATCCTGCCTTCCGCTGGAGCCGACCCCGGCGCTAACGGTGTAGGAAAGGCTGTGGCCCTTCAATGCCTGGTCCACCTGGTACCGCCGGCCGGAAATGACTTTTGCCAGCCGCTTGGCCTTTTTAACCGCCGTCTTCCGGGATACGGCCGGCAGCATCACCACAAACGTTCCCTTGTTGTAGCGGGCGACAAACTCATCCCGGTTGAATTCGCCCTGACATTCCTGGCCGGCTGCCAGGACAATCCGCTGGGCAACGTCGGCGCCGTACATCTCTTCGATTTTATCGAAACTGTCGATATCGATGACGATCATGGAGAAAGGCTGCGTAAAGCGACCACCGGGACCCATCAGACTTTTGAGGTACCGGTTCAGGGCCTGCTCTGTATACAGGCCGGTCAGACCATCCCGCAGGGAGGAAAGCCTGCAGGCTTCAAGTTCCGCTTTCAAGGTATCGACCTGCTGTGAGAGGATATCGACCATCTTCTCATCCTGGGCCTGTTTCTCCTGAACAACGGCGCGCAGGGAGGAAACCTCGCGAATCAGGCTGCTCTTAACCCGTCTGATGTCTTCCAGTTGGGTGATCTGCTCCAGTTTTTCACTCTGTTTGAATATCTTCTCATTGAACTGAATATTTTCGGTGTTGCCGTCCGCCATCGCTTTTGTGAGGATCGCGATGATGTCCTTGTAGTCCTTCTCCTTTTCCCGGAGGGTTCTTTTCTGCTCCTCGATGTAGCCCTCGATGACGCGACGGCGACGGTCAAACAAGGCTTTTTTAACCCGAATATCTTCCACCGATTTCCATTTTTCCAGAAGATCATCGAGAATCGAGCGGAACTTCTCGGTCTCACTATCGGTTTCCTCGACAGGAATTGATTGAAGAAGCATCAGTAGAGAACAGACCGTGTCGCGGTCCAATCGACGGCGGTTTTCGCAGTCCTTGAGCTTTTGACTCAGATCTTCTCCGTCAGCATGGGAATCTCCAGTTTGTCCACGAAACCATTTCATCTTCTATCACCGATGATCGATTGTACAGATGGCTGGGCGCCGTCATCGACCCGGGGCGGAAGTGACGACGGGCCCGAATGCCTCAAGACCGGTCGAAAGGAATCCGGTCCATGCGGCCCGATGAATGACATCCCGGCCCAGTTTTTAAGATAAAATGTACCACAACCGACGACTTGGTCAATTGTTTAATTTCCCGCAGCTCGAAGCGGAATTCCGGATCAAATGAATTGGATTCAGTTTTTATTGACTCAAAAGAGGGTAACTGGTAGATTTCACCGATACGCTTTCCGTTGGATGTTTAAACACGCCCCTATCGCTCACATCACCACAGACAGGTTCTCTATTGGATCGGGGCCCGGGCCGGAGTTTTGATCTATGGACATGAAGAGGGATTATTATGAAGACGTCCAGCTTTTCAGCTCGGGCGTTGTTCTTTTCTGGTTTCTGGCACTGATCCTTTCCCTTGCCGTCTTTCCGTTTGTGTTTAAAAATTATTACGTGTACGTGGCCAATTACATGGCCATCAACGTGATTGTGGTAGTGGGTCTGAATCTGCTGGTCGGGTATACCGGTCAGATCTCCCTCGGCCACGCCGGTTTTTTCGCCATCGGTGCATACGGTACCATCGTGTTGATGACCCATGCCCATTTTCCATTTTTGCTGGCGCTGCCCGTTGCCGGTCTTGTGGCGGCGCTTTTCGGATTCCTGCTGGGCCTCCCGGCCCTGCGCCTGGAGGGCCCTTACCTTGCCATCGCCACCCTCGGATTCGGTATCACCATCACCCAGATCATCGGCAAAATCACAATTTTCGGCGAACGGCAGGGCCTGCACGCTCCTGAATTGACCATTGGCCCCTGGCACATCGAAACCGACCGCGATTTTTATTTCGTCCTGATCCCTATGACCGTCCTCCTGGTGATCATCGCCCGCAATATCGTCAAGACAAAGGTGGGCCGGGCCTTCATCTCCATCCGGGATGCCGATATCGCAGCGGAAACCATGGGCGTCAACCTGACCTACTACAAAACCCTGGCATTTGCCGTGAGTGCCTTCTACGCCGGCATCGGCGGGGGCCTTTACGCCTTTGTGCTTCGGTTCATCGAACCCGAGCTGTTCAGTCTGTTCATGTCGGTCATGTTTCTGACGATGGCAGTGGTCGGGGGACTGGGTTCCATTATGGGCCCCGTCACCGGGGCCTGCCTTCTCGCTTTGCTCGACCTGGAACTTCGGAATGTCCTGGAAATCCCATTTTTCGGTGCCTGGATCAAGGCACTGTCCGAATCCTGGTTCTCCATGACCGGCGTTTCAAATATCCAGCAAATCATCTTTGGATTTATCCTGATTTTGATCATGCTCTTCGAACCGTTGGGTATTTTCGGCATCTGGATTCGTACCAAGAAGTACTGGAAGACCTGGCCGTTTTGACGAAGTAAACGAGAAAAGGGATTGAAATGGTCGATTTTTTACAGATGGTGTTAAGCGGGATTGCCGTTGGCAGTTCCTATGCCTTGATGGGGCTTGGCATGGTTCTGATCTACAAAGCCTCTGAGGTACCCAACTTCGTGCAGGGCGAGATGGCCCTGCTTCCGGTGTTTATCGCCTTCACGCTCCTTACCGCCTATGGCGCCCCCTACTACGTCGCCTTCCCCGCCACCCTGGTTTTCGCGCTTTTTCTGGGCTGCTTTCTGGAATGGGCGGTTTTGCGCCGAGCCAAAGAACCCAATATTCTCGGCCTGATCATCATCACCATCGGGATGGAGATGATGCTCCTTGGGTTCGTATCCTGGAAATTCGGTGCGGACCAACGGGCCATGCCTTTTCCCATATCGACCTATGACAGCATCATTCTCGGGGACATCTTTATCAGCACCCTGGACATGCTCACCCTGGTGGTGGCACTGGTGATCATGCTGATTCTTTTTCTTTTTTTCCGGTTCTCCAAGATGGGCGTAGCAATGAAGGCGACCCAGCAGAATGAAACCGCCGCAGCCCTGATGGGAATCAAGACCAAACAGATCCGCATGATCACATGGGGGATCTCCTCCATAGTGGGAAGCGTCGCAGGTCTGCTCATCGCCCCGGTGCTGGTGGAGCCCTACATGATGTGGGACCCCATGCTAAAGGGGTTTGCCGGTGCTGTGGTGGGCGGTATGACATCCTTGCCCGGAGCGGTTTTCGGGGCTTACATCATCGGCATCATCGAGCATCTCTTCGGTGGGTATGTCTCCATCGAGTTCAAATCCGTCGTCGCCTTTGCGATTATCGTACTGGTTCTCTGCTTCAAGCCCAGCGGCCTGTTTGCCAGGCATTATGTGAAGAAAGTGTGATCCATAAACCCAAAGCGTGGAAGTTTGAGGTCTGTAATCAATGCACCCAAACCAAAACACGAACGAAAAGGAGAGAAACATGAAAAAGTGTCTGTTGTGTGTTTTGACCTTGATGATGGTAGTGGCCTTCGGATGGACCCTCAACGCAGCTGCCGAAGAGGGTGTCACCGATACCGAAATCCATATCGGACAGTGGGGACCCCAAACCGGCCCGGCCGCACCTTGGGGGGCTGTGGCCCGTGGAACCGACGCGTATTTCAAGATGATCAATGCAGAGGGCGGCATTCACGGCCGGAAACTGGTGCATCACTACTTTGACGACGCTTACAATCCCGCCAAGACCAAGGCGGGTGTCAAGCAGCTTCAAGAGGACATCGGGATGTTTGCCTGGGTCTCCGGTGTGGGAACGGCGCCGGGCCTGGCGGTGAAGGATTACCTGCTGGAGAAAAAAATCCCCTGGCTCGGGCCCTCCGCCGGCTCCAGGCACTGGGTGGAACCGCCCCACAAGTACCTTTTCAACACCTACCCCCTCTACCTGGGGGACGCCCAGGTGCTATGCCAGTATGCGGTAGAAAAGCTGGGATTCAAGAAAATCGCCATTGCCTTTCAGAATGACGATTACGGCAAGCAGGGACTGGAGGGGGCCCAGAAACAGCTGGCCAAATTTGGATTGAAGCTGGTGGCCGAGGTGCCCGTCAACGTCAAGGACACCGACATGAAACCCCATATCATGAAATTCCGCAAAGCCGAGGCCGAAGCGGTTCTGCTGTTCGTGGGTCCGGGACACGTGGCCCGCCTCCAGGGAACCGGCAAAGCGATGAAGTTTGAACCCCAGTGGATGACCTCCACCACCTGTGGCGACGTTCCCCTGATGATGCACATCACCAAAGGCGGGTACGCCGGAACCATACTGGCCTCTTTCGGCATGGTGGACCCGGGACAGATTGGGGTCGGCAATGTAGAAAATATCAACGACCCCTCGCACCCGCTGATGAAGAAATATTACAATGACGCCTTCAAAAAATTTGCGGCAAAAGAGGAAAGATGGGGGCTGACCTTTGCCGCCGGCATCGCCTATGTGGAACCGTTTGTGGAAGCCTTGAAACGCGTGGGCCGCGATCTCACCCGTGAAAAGCTGGTCGCGGAAATGGAAAAAATCAAGGATTTCCAGGGAATCAACGGTCGGATCAGCTATGCGCCGTTTAAGGCCGGCGATCCGACATGCCGCATCGGGCAGACCGAAGTTTTCCTGGGGCAGGCCACCAAAGACGCTAAACTCAAGGTGCTGACCGACTGGATCAAAACCGAATACATCCCCAAGGGCAAATAACCGCGATGCAAAGAGGGGGCTGGACGGCGATGCCGACCGGCCTCCTCCAAAGGAATGACAGCCCATGGCATTTTTCGAAGTCAAAGGCCTTTCGATACAGTTTGGCGGATTGAAGGCCCTGGAAGACATCTCCTTTGAAGTCGAAAAAGGCGAGATCTACGCCATCATCGGCCCCAACGGTGCGGGAAAAACCACTCTGTTCAACTGCATCAACGGCATTTATCAACCCAATACCGGGGAGATATGGTTCAAGGGGAAAAACCTCAAGGGCAAGAAACCGGATGGGATCGCCAGGGCGGGCATTGCCCGCACTTTCCAGAATATCGAGCTGTTCAACAACATGAACACCATGGAAAATATCATGTTGGGCCGCCATCGTTTCTTGAAAACCGGACTGTTCCGGGGCGCTTTTTTGTGGGGGAAGGGATCTTTTGCCGGCAAAGAGGAGGTGGCCCACCGTCAAAAGGTCGAGGAGATCATCGACTTCCTCGACCTTCAGGCCGCCCGGGACAAGCTGGTGGGTGGTTTGCCCTACGGCATCCAGAAGCAAATCGAACTGGCCCGGGCACTGGCGCTTGAACCCGAGTTGCTGCTGTTGGACGAACCCTGCGCCGGCATGAACTCAGAGGAAAAGCAGGACATGATCTTCTGGGTCAAGGATATTCAGGATGAGCTGGGGATCACCATCCTGCTGATCGAGCACGACATGAACATGGTGATGGACATTTCCGACCGCATCCTGGCGTTGAACTTCGGTCGCCCGATCACCGAAGGGGGGCCGGAAGCCGTTCAGAAACATCCGGAGGTCTTAAAAGCATACCTGGGGGAAGATGACGGTGAGTGCGCTGCTTGAGATCAAAAACATCGAAACCTACTACGATCTGATTTATGCCATCCGGGGTGCATCCTTGTCCGTGGAAGAGGGCAGCATCACCGCCATCTTGGGCAACAACGGTGCCGGCAAGTCTACGATTTTAAAAACGGTCATGGGACTTATCGAAGACCAGCCGGACAAGGGAACCATCGAGTTCGACGGCCGGCGCATCGACGGCATGGACACCGACAAAATCGTACGCATGGGCATTACCCTGGTACCTGAAGGGCGTGAGGTGTTCGAAGAGCTCACCATTCGGGAAAACCTCCTCATGGGCGCTTACACTCGTAACGACAAGCAGGGTATCGAAACTGATTTCGAACGGGTTTTCAATTACTTCCCCATCCTCCGGGACCGCGTCAACCAATGGGCGGGAACGTTGTCCGGAGGTGAGCAGCAGATGCTCGCCATCGGACGGGCACTTATGAGCCGGCCCCGGCTCCTGTTTCTGGACGAACCCTCTCTCGGGTTATCCCCACGCCTGGTAAAGGAAATATTTGAGATCATCAAAACCATCAATACCGAAGGCGTCACCATTTTGCTGGTGGAGCAAAACGCCAGGATGGCGCTGGGCGTTTCCCAAACCGGTTTGATTCTGGAAAACGGGCGTTTTGTCATGAAAGGGAATTCCTGCGACCTGATGGAAGACCGGGATGTCAAAGAGTTCTATATGGGTGTCAAATCCGAAACCTCCGCCAAGGGATATCAGCGCTGGAAACGAAAAAAAGCCTGGCGTTAGTAAGGAAGCAAATGGTTGTGGACAACGATTATACCGTACCGGCCCGGTTCAAGGCCGCGGTCGCCAGGTGGCGCGATCGTGTGGCCATGCGCAAAAAGGACCTCGGCCTCTGGCACGATATTACATGGAACGAATACGACAAACACGTCTCCCGCGTGGCCTACGGACTGATGGCCATGGGCCTTGAAAAGGGTGACTGTGCATCCATCATCGGTGACAACTCCCCGGAATGGGTCTACGCCGATTTGGGAATCCAGTGCTGCGGTGCCGCCACCGCCGGCGTATACGCCACCAATGCCTGGCAGCAGGTCGAGTACGTCGTGACCAACTCGGATTCCAAATTTTTCTTTGTGGAAAACGAAGAGCAGTTGGACAAATGGCTCAATTTCAGAGACAACGCCCCTCAGCTTCAAAAGGTCATCGTGTGGGATACCGAGGGACTCCGCCAGTTCAAAGACCCCATGGTGATGACCTTTGACGAATTGCTGGCCTTGGGAGTAGAGGCCAAGAAGGAAAACCCGGACATGCTGGACCAACGGATCCGAGAGATTGGGCCCGATGATCTCTCAGTGCTGATCTACACCTCGGGGACCACCGGACCGCCCAAGGGGGCGATGCTCACCCATCAGAACTGCGTCTGGATGGGAACCGCCATCACCTCCAACAACCCCATGTACGGGCAGGATGAGATCATGTCCTTTCTGCCCCTTTGTCATATCTTCGAACAGTTGTTCACCGTGCTCGCCCATTTTGATGTGGGGCACATCGTCAATTTCATCGAGAGCCTGGAAACCATCACCGACAACATGCGGGAGATATCGCCCACCGTCGGGCATGCCGTACCGCGGATCTGGGAGAAGTACTACTCGGCCATCATGATCCGAATGGCCGACGCCACCTGGTTCAAGCGACTGGTTTTCGGCCTTGCCATGAATATCGGTAAAAAACGGGCCCGTCTGATAATGGACTTCAAGCCGGTGCCCACCACCCTCGAATGGCAGTACAGGCTCGCCTACTTCTCGGTCTTCCGAAAACTCAAAGAGCGGCTGGGATTCGACCGCATCCGCGTGGCCTATTCCGGGGCCGCGCCCATTGCACCCGAAATTCTGCATTTTTACCACTCCATCGGCGTCAACCTGGTGGAGGGGTACGGTCAGACCGAAGGGACCGGGGTCACCACCACATCCAAAACCGGTGAGGTGAAATTCGGAACCGTGGGGGTGCCGCTCGAGGGTGTTGAGATCAAAATCGCGGATGACGGTGAGATTCTGGTCAAGTCGCCCGGCGTGTTCAAGGGCTATTTTAAAAATCCGGAGGCGACCGCCGAAACGATCGTGGACGGCTGGCTTCACTCCGGAGATGTGGGAAGGATCGACGCGGACGGCTACCTGACCATTACGGACCGCAAAAAAGATATCATCGTAACGGCCGGCGGAAAAAACATCACGCCCCAATACATCGAAAACAAATTGAAGGCGAGTCTATACATCAACGATACCGTGGTAATCGGAGACAAGCGCAAATTCATCTCGTGCCTGATCATTCTCGACGAGGACAACGTGGTGAAATATTCCCAGGATCACAAAATCCAGTTTTCTACCTACCGGGATCTCACCGAGGATGTCCAGATCAACGACCTGATATGGAATGAGATCAAGGCGGTCAACGAGACCCTTTCTAGAGTGGAGCAAGTCAAAAAGTTCACCATCCTGCCCAAAAAGCTTTATGAGGAGGACGGGGAAGTAACCCCTACCATGAAGGTTAAGCGAAAATTTATCAACGACGCCTTCAGCGATCTCATAGAAGCGATGTACAGCCGGCGACCTCAATAAGCCCGCATACGTGACTTGTCAAAACAAAAGGGCATCTAAAATAAATATTCTCTGGTCTAAATTGAAAAAAACTTGATATTTTGTCCCAACATATGCTAATCTCCTGTTGTGGTGTACACCAAACCACCGAGGGAAAGGCCCTATCGGGCGAAATCGGTTTTTCACAAATGACCGTCGAGACGCGACAAACGGCGGTCGAAAGGCTATCGGGGAGCGTTCGATGCATTTGACACAACCGGAAATCATACAGATTCTCCGCAGGCGAAGCGGTCTGAACCAGGGCGATTTCGGCGCCCGGGCGTTCGGTATCAGTCTGGATTCAGCCCGCACGAAAATCAAGAATATCGAATTGGGTCGCCAGACCCCGAATAAAGAGGATTTGAAGAAAATGGCGCTGGCGCTGGGAGTTGGCATCGGTGATCTCGAACCGGTCACCGAATTGAAAAACAGCGCTCCGGCAAAAGGGGGCGGAGGTTTAGAATTAAGCCCCAAAGCGCTATCTCTGTTTCCAGGGCTGGCGGACTACTTTGAAATGCTCAATAAAGCGGCTGAATTGGACGATCACGAATTGATTGCCTATCTGGCCGGAAGGATTTCGGCACTGTTTGCCATGACTCCCAAAAAAAAGGCCGCCGGTCACTGACCCAAATGAAAAAGGGGGCGTCACATTGCAAAAAATCGAGCACCTGGACCCTCTCAGAGCGGAGCTTTACTTCCAGATTCTTCACAAGGCCCGTGAGATAAACGATTCGCAGCTGGTCGAACTGGTCAATGACAAGTTGTACAATCGCAGGCCTGAACGCTATTATGCCACACCCACGGGTTGCGTGATCATCAAGTTCCCAACCCCCGAACCCCCTGCACCGGCAGAAGCGCAATCGATTCACAGATGGAAGGGGCTTCTTTTGTCCCTTGGCGTTTTCCCCGGCAGTTTCATGATTCTTCTATTTCTTACTGTTTTTTGCACCTGACCTGAAATAAAGTCCCACCTGAGCCGGTTGTCTTTCTATCGGCCAGTCCCAAATTTCCAATCCTTATCCCTCAACCGCTTAAAATTGAGTTCGGGTCGAACCCTAACGTGGATTCGATGTTTGTTAACGCTCATCCATAAATGGTCTTTTCCCAACAGACAAAATATCCCGCAACCTGGCTGAAACCCCTGCCCACTGAATGATCATATCTCGTTCATATAAAATGTACTTGACAAATAGCTTAATTGTACATTAATAGGTACATATTGGTGAATAAATTGAATGCGGAGAATTCCGGCGGCAACCGGCAGCTGTTATAGAAACGGTTCCTCTCCGCCAAGGGGGTGATGCAACGAAACGGTCCGAAATGCGATCCAGCGGTTCATTAACACGATGTTTCTAAAGGAGTTAGGAGGGAGCCATGGGCACACATGTTTACTGGCTGTTCTTTTTTGTCCTCCTGTATTGGGGGTATTGTATTACCATCGGTATCAAGGGATACCTGCAGGCAAAAACCGGAGCAGATTATTTTATTGCCGGCCGGCAACTCAATATCTGGGTGTTTGTGTTGGCGGCCACCGCCACTTCGTTTTCCGGGTGGACCTTTGTCGGACACCCGGCGCTGATTTGGCGGGACGGGCTTCCCTATACCTATGCATCATTTTATGTGCTGACCATCCCCTTTACCGGGGTGTTATTTTTAAAGCGGCAGTGGCTGCTCGGGAAACGGTACGGATTCGTGACCCCAGGTGAGATGTATTCGACCTATTACAACTCCGAGGCAATGCGCATTCTCACCGTCGTGGTCGCGCTGTTTTTCAGCGTGCCCTACCTGGGTATCCAGCTTCGCTCGTCTGGAATCCTTTTCAATATACTCACCGACGGCCTCTTTTCCATCAATGTGGGAATGTGGCTGCTGGCAGTGGTCGTGCTGCTATATGTGGCGCTGGGGGGACTGCGGTCCGTCGCCTACGTGGACACCCTGCAGTGTGTCCTGCTCTGGGTCGGTATCCTCTCCCTCGGGGTCATTGCCGTGAATCACTGCGGCGGTTGGTCTTCGATGACCGGAAAATTTGGTGATATCGTGACCATGGTGCACAGCGGCGGCGCGCAGGTACCCCAATGGGCGGACCCGGCAGCAATGAAAGTGCTCATGGCCAACAAGGAAGCGGTGTTCAGGTTGAATTCCGACGGATACAGCCATCTGGTGGCCGCTCCTGATGTGATCCAGTGGGTGTCTTCCGGCAGCACCCCATACGGTGACACATGGACCGGTTTTATGATCCTGACCTACATGTTTGCTCTGATGGGCATCCAGGCCTCCCCGGCATTTTCCATGTGGGCCTTTGCCAACAAAAACCCGAAACCGTTTCCCCTGCAGCAAGTATGGGCGTCATCCCTGGGAATCGGATTCGCCCTGTTTATCTTTTCCGCCATGCAAGGCATGGGCGGTTGGGTACTGGCCCTGTTCCGACCCGAAGGGGCAACGGAAACGGTCCTGCCTTTGGCCAATCTCATGGGCGGCCGCCAGGGCAACCTGGTCCCCTATCTGATCCACTTAATGAAGGACACCGCGCCCTTTCTCGTGGGGCTTCTGGCCATCTGCGCACTGGCAGCCATGCAATCCACCGGTGCCGCCTACATGTCTACGGCCAGCGGTATGCTCACCCGGGATATCGTCAAACGATTTTTTAAAAATGAGATGACCGAGATCCAGCAGACCATCTGGGGCCGGCTCATGGTCCTGATTGTGGTTGGGCTGGCACTGATATTCGCATCTACTGTCCCGGGCGCCATCGTCATGCTCGGCGGCCTTGCGGTCTCCTATGGATTTATGATGTACCCGGCACTGATCGGCACATTGTACTGGCCGTGGCTGACCCGCCAGGGTGTTGTGTCCGGTCTGATCTGCGGTATCATTGCCGTAACACTTACTTTTAAATTCAAATTCGGTATGCCCTGGGGCGCCTACCCTCTGACCATCCATTGTGCGGGCTGGGGTATCCTGTTTAATTTGCCCATAGCCATCATCGTCAGTTTCTTCACCCAGCCGGAGGAAAAGGAAGCTGCACGGCGGCAGGTTTTCCACGATTTTCTCAGCAAGTACGCAGGGCTGTCCGAGAAAAAGCGGCCGCTGATCAAGGTCGGCTGGATCATGACCGTGATTTGGTTTCTGTTCGCCATCGGCCCGTTCTGTGTCATCGGCAACTCCCTGTTCGGTGATCCGCTGGCCCCCAAAACGTGGATTCTCGGGATGCCGTCCATCTGGCTGTGGCAGATCCTCTGGTGGCTCCTGGGCATCTATATGATGTATTTCCTTGCGTACAAACTGGAGATGTCGACCCACATCGGAAAGGATTTCGAAGCATTGAAGCACGATATCTATGAATCGACCGAAACGGTCACTGCCGAGTGAAAAGCAACGGGTTCGCAATAGTCCCATCACCCTGACCCGGGAAACAAGGAACGCGTCCGATTGGAAAGTGAGTCCGGCCAATGAAATATCTCGCTTTTCGGACGGACCCTAGCGGGTGCCCGAGCCCGGCACCTCCTGTTAACGGGCAGTCCTATGCGGGCTGCCCGTTAAAATTTTGAGCAACAACCCCATAATCGTTGATTGTAAACTGGAAGTGGCTTTCTCACTATCCAGGAGATCGCAATGAAACTTAAAATTTGGTTATCCCCGCTGACCATGGCGGCCGGCAAACTGATACGGATACTGCTGGTTGCAGCCAACCTTCGTATGCTGCACCGTCTGCACCTCAATCATTCAATCCTTCAGGAGTATCTTTTCGGTTTAAAATACCCGCCCATAGACCACCGTCTCACAGGTCTTGAAACCAGTCTGTATGTCATCGACCAGGGTGCCGGAAAACTCGAAATAGACCCTGTATTGATCCGGCGGGGATTGAACCGGTTATACGAAAACAGCAACGCTGGCGAAACCGGACAACGTCCCCATGCGGTTTTAAAACAGCTTTCATTGTCTGCAAGCGGATTTGGGGGATATATCCCGTTCACTCTCGGGGACAACGAACGACCTGCCGGACAGAATCGGATTTTCACGATATTCGGCCCCACCGGACATCTCGGGAACGGCCAGAGGCTGGGCCTGGGCTTCTTTATCCTTACCGATATTGCCCAAAGTTGACAACGCCTCCGGCATCTTTGTATGATTAGAAAGCAGAAAAACATGCAAAATCGCCGGCCACATCCAATCTTTTTCTATTGTACACCTGTTTTTTCTGCTTAGATTATACAAAACGATAATCATTCGCCTGCCCGGTCCACCGGACCCGGTTCACTCCATACAAAAAAGAAGGAGGATTCACCATGGGAACTGTCATTGGCTCGTTCATCGGCGGTTTATTGGCCATCGGTGCGGCAGTACTCATCTTTAAAAAGTTAAAAACCAAGGGTAAACCGGATGTGGATCCTTCTGAACCCGTGACCGAACCCCCTCCACCTGATCCGGAAGCGGAAATGAAGGCGCTGATGGGTCGCCTGGTCCAACTGAACCTCCGGATCCGCACCACGTTCGGACTGACCTCGGAAATCATTCGGATGGTCGAGGACGTGATTGACCTGCTTAAAAATACCGTTCCCCAGATGATCGATCGCCACCCGTCGGAAACCCTGACCTATGAACTCAAACGCATATGTAAGGATCACCTACCCCAGGTGGTCAGCGAATTCACCGATCTTTCGGCCGAGAGCCGGCAGCGCCACACCCCGTCTTTCATGGCCTCCCTTAGCGACGTACGCGACCAAATCCAGCGCGCCAACGAGATCGTTGAACATAATGAAGTAGCGGAATTCAAAGTGATGGCGTCTTTTCTTAAAACCAAATATGCTTCCGGAAACATGTGAATCAGCAGATTCGAAGGAGACGACAAATGAGTGATACCGTTCAGACAGCGGTCCCGGCCGCGGAAACCCGAGAACTCGCCAGTTTGGTGCAGCAGGCCAAGGCCCCGGATCTTGCCGTTGTCACGGAAACCGGCGGCCAGGGCGCGCTGGTACCGGTTCAACCCCCCGATCAACTGGTGCCGGTAAGGCCCGGGCATCTCACCGATGAACGGGAAGCGGAAATCAACCGGGAGGCGGAAGCTTTCGTGGAAAAAGTGAAAGCCGATCCCAGCGACTGGAAGCTGGGGGACTATATTTTCAAACTGGGGAATTCGATACTTGAGAAAACCAAGATCCAGGTGTCCCTATACGACCGGAAAATGGGGGAAGTCTTAAAGGAAGTGTCCGAGGGAGAATCGCCCGTTGGCCAGGATATTCTGGCCGTCAAGACCCAGCTGGATCTGGTTAATCCGGTGGTGGTGCAGAGTAATGAGATCACCGTCACTGAAAAAGTGATGCGAATTTTCAACAAAACCGTATCGCGCCTGCCCAAGGGAGACGAGGTGATCCGCATCATCGCGGAACGGCGGGAAACCGTTCGTTCCACCATCGACGGAATCCGGATCCACATGATGGAAGAGGCGGACCGCATCACAAAGGATGCCGTCGAACTGGGGATGATCTGCGATCATCTAAAGGAACTTCAACCCGAACTCCAAGAGGAGATTTACAAGGCGCAGCTCATCTGGAAGGGTCTCATGTCGTACCTTGAGGCGCTTTCCGGTATGGCCAAAGAGACCGTCGGCAATCTGACCAGCGATTTGGCCATGGGGGTCGTGGATCTTCAAACCATCGACAACAGCAATCTCCAGACTCGTTTCGGTGGAGAGATGATGATCCGGAATTCACGGCTGGTACGCAGACTGGTCCAGCGGACCGATACCATTCTGGCCGGCTCAGTGGCCAACGCCCTGGCGGTTCGGGTGGCTGCAGCCCAGCAGATGCAGACCCTGGGCCATCTGGATACCATACAGGAATCCATCGGGAAAACCATGGTGGACACCTCCAAGGTAGTGGGAGATGCCGCCGTCAAGGGTGCCGAAATGTCTCAGAAAATGGCGGTCAACATCACCCACCTACAGGAAGCCTGTGACAACTTCGAAAAAGCAGCTGACGCATACTCCCAGATCGCCGGGGAAACCGTCAAGATTGCCACACAGGCCAGCAACGCCCTGGGCACCATGAACGAAAGATTCCGCGCACGGGCCGATGCCATGACCGCGATTCGGCAGGACGCATAAGGAGGCAGAGATGACCCGAACCGGCAGGCAAATAGAACGGCTCTTCGATCTCATCCGGACCATTGACCCGTCCACGGTGATCGCGCCGGAGAAACGGCATCGTTTCGACATCAAACAACTTGGGCCCGGTAGTGTGTACGGTCTTGAAGATAAAATTTATCTGGTACAGGAGATCGGCACCTATGCGGAGACGGATGAAAAATTTCAAAAACAGTTCGACTGGACGGGCCACGAGATCAAAGGCGTGTGCCTTGAAACCGGATCGGCCCGGCACCTGGAATGGGAAGAGGATGACGAGATCGAGGTGTCCGCAACCATCGGAGAGGTCAAGTTCTCGGAACTGACATATGACGATGGTGAGCCCATTGCCCAGGATTCCGACGACCTTGATGAAATCGTTGAAAAAAAATGGGAGATCCGGCACGGCGGGAAAACATTCCACTATCAAGACGATTATGCCGCACAATATATGAAGGGAAGCGGATCTAAAAAGGAAAATGTTTACTTCTACGAATTTGAAACCGATTCTGGCGAACAGCTCACCATTGAGGTCTGGATCCAGCAAAGCGGGAAGGAGACATTTCAGGTTTTCCTGTCAAGGACGGTATCTCCGGACGATATTGAGGTGATTGCCACCGGAAACCACTCGGAGGCGTAACAGGGAGGACATTTACATGGACCGGCAGCGCAAAAAGGGCGATTACGTCCTCTGGATCGCATGCGTACTCATATGGTTCCTATCGGGGTGCGGGCTCCCATCTGATTTAAAAAAGGAGGCCAAGCAAAAATCTCAGCTGATTACATCGGCCCGAGACGTGGTGGCAAAGCAGCAAACCAAATATACCGATCTTAAAAAAACGAATCGTTTCGATTTTTTCAAAATGTATGCTTCACGGGAAGCATGGGAGAACAGTTTCATAGAGGCCCAGAAGATGCTGGACCAGGCGGAAAAGTCGGTCACCACCGGCCGTATTGCATTTCTGCTGAAGGAAAACAGCAAAGACAAGGCCGGCGCCTTAAAGGTGGAACTGCTTAAGATCGACCGCCTGATCCGCAAATCGCTCATGGTCGCGAAAAGGCCGACCGTCAGAATGGCTGACCTGGAAAGGATCCGGGAACAGGCCCCACAGCTCGTTAAAGCTGCGGAAAAATCGATGGCAGGAATCGACGGATTCATCGAGAAATTGGAAAAAGAGGTAATTCCCCAGGCCCAGAAAGACTATCCTAAAAGATCTGATGAAATTATCAAACGATTTGCTCCGCTCAAACATCTCCAAAAAGAGATGAAAGACACACTTGCATCTGCCCAAACCCAGTTACGGCTACATGAGAAGAATGAGACCGCTGATTACGCGATGATCGGAGCCGGGACCGATGCGGTAAATGCCGGATTCAAGAAGATGAAAGCGGATGACACGGCCTACCGTACCGCCGTGGGTCAGCTTTACCAGAGCTATACCAAGATTCTGGAGGATATGAAAATCGACCATTTCGTAACCGTGGGCCGGGTGTCCTGGGACGACAACTCCGACTACTGGACCGAGCACAACAGTATCTACCCACCTGCCAGGGTCACACCGAAAGTCTACGATTACTATTCCAAACTTAGTCCCAATAAAATCCCTGCCACCTATTCCACCTCCTGGGGCGGAAGCTACAAAGTCTATATACCGAAGCAATACTGGGGGGCACTGAACGTGAGCCCGACACGGAACTGGCCCTCCCGATCGGACAATCGGGCAGAATTCTGGATCGAAGACTTCTTCCCAAAAGCCTACCATCGATACACCTTGGTTCAAAACGGAAAAAAGAGTCAGACCGACTGGGTACTCATCGATGAAGAGGATTACTACGACTATTACAACTTTTTAGGAATGGAAATTGTCAGCAAACCATACGGCTTTTTCGAAGATGAACGCATCGCTGAGGCTTCACCGCCGGGAATGGCATACGTGGGGGATGGCCGGTATGGTGAATGGCGGAACGATACCGCCTCAGGACGAAGCTTCTGGTATTATTACGGCATCTATTCGTTCTTAAACCGTGGCCCCGGATTCTACTACTACCGGAATGACTGGGACCAATGGCGAAACGGTTATCGGAACAAAAAACCATATTTCGGCCAGGCAGGATCCATGGGTGCGACCTATGGTACCTTTGGCAGCCATGTGCGGACCGACAACCGGTACCGCAACACCACATTCGCACGAAGCGGGGGCTTGAGGGCCGCCGCTCCCTCTGTTCGGGGTGCGGGTGCCGGCAGGAGGGGCGGCGGGCCAGGAGGGGCCGGCAAATAGGAAACAGTTATATCGTGTTGTTTGCAGGGAGGACTCATGAAATTTGACACCATCTTCACCAATCTGGGTCAAGGTGTGGTATTCGCCCTGATCACATTCGGTTTCATCATCGCGGCCAAAAAGATAGCAGACCTGCGAACCAAAGAGATCGATGACGACTACGAGATTCAGGAAAACAACAATTATGCCGTAGGGTTCCGACGAACAGGACTCTACCTAGGCTATGCCATCGCCTTCGCTGGAATGCTCGGGGGGGGCAGTGCCGGTTTCGCAACAGACATCGCAGCCATTTTCATTGACGGTGTGATCATAACGATTTGCCTGTTTTCGTGCAGGGCGCTGAACGATCGTGTGATGCTGCCCGGAATCGATAATGATACCGAGGCACTCAAGGGCAACACGGCAGTGGGTTTGTCCGAATGCGGAATGTATATCGCCACAGGGTTCGTGTTGAACGGCGCCTTCTCGGGCACTTCCGAGAGCATCGCCACCGGCGCACTCAGTGCCGTGGTATTTTTCATTGTCGGACAGGCTTCGCTGTTGCTATGCGGTCTTTGCTATGAAATCATCACACCGTTCAACATCCGGGATGAGATCGGCAAAGGAAACGCCGCTGCGGGTACCGCCTTGGCCGGAATGCTCGTCGCCCTTGGTATCATTCTGCGCGCCAGCATTGCCGGTTCATCCGCCGGCTGGTTGGCCGATTTTATCTCATTCGCGCTTTACACGCTTTTTGGCATCCTTCTGCTCCTGTTTTTCAGAAAGGCCATCGACTGGTTCCTGCTGCCGGACACCAGCATTGCAGTGGAAGTGGAGAGGGATCGCAACGTAGCGGCCCTGGCCTTGACTGAAGCCGGTGTGATATCCGTGGCCATCGTGATCGGCTCGGTGATGTAGTGTCCATCCAGTCGATCCGATATCATGAAACCATTGACTTTCAACACCGCCACATTTCTCCTGGGTTCGAGCATGTTCGCCACCGGTGCCACCGGACTGGTACTGGAGTATATTCAGGGGGCTGTGGGTGCATACATCCTGGGCAACAGCATCGAGCAATACAGCATCGTCATCGGCCTGATGCTGTTCATGATGGGGGTGGCCGCCAAGATCCAGAGATGGTTCGGTGATGAGCTGCTCATCGAAAAATTTATTCTCATCGAGACATTCCTCGCCCTGATCGGCGGCTGGTCTCCTCTTGCCACCTACTGGGCATTCGGTGTGACCGATCATTTCAAACTGGTTCAGTACATTTTCATCATGTCCATCGGATTGCTCATCGGTCTTGAAATTCCCGTGGTGATGCGGATCAACGAGCGATACGCCGCGAAGCTCAGCCTCAACATCGAGCGGGTCTTTTCCGCCGATTATATCGGCAGCCTGGTGGGTGCCCTGCTCTGGGTCTATGTGCTTCTCAGAAAGTTCCCGCTGACGGAGAGCAGTTTCCTTTTGGCGGGTGTCAATTTCACCATTGCAGTGATCACCTATCTCTACTTTCTCAATCGGGGCATGATCGCCCGGAAATACATGATCATCGGTTTGATAGTCGTAACCGCAGCCAGTTTGGTGTACGGCTATCGACACAACCGGAGCTGGAATTTGCAATTGGAGCAGCGGCTCTATGATGACCCCATGATCTTTACCCGTACGACACGATACCAGCATCTAGTCATGACCCATAATCGTCAGATGGACGAATACCGGTTCTACATCAACGGCAATCTCCAGTTCAGCAGCATGGATGAACACCGGTACCACGAGCTGCTGGTCCATCCGGCCATGAATTTGGTGCCGGATCACCGACGGGTGCTGATCCTTGGCGGCGGGGACGGTCTCGCCCTTAGGGAAGTACTCAAATACACCGGGGTACGGGAGGTTTTTCTGGTAGATCTGGATCCGGAAATGACCGCAATCGGCGCCAACCATCCGGTTCTGCGGGAATTGAACGGTGGCGCCTTTGACGACGCCCGGGTCACGGCCGCGGCATCGGAAGCGGTGACGACCGGTGAACTTTATCCTCTTTTTCAGGAGACCGGAGAAACAGACAAGAAAAGCCGGCTCCCGGTCACCGAAGAGATTGCATCGGTCCGGGTCATGAACGTGGATGCCGATCGGTTTCTGTCGGGAACCAAAGGTAGGTGGAACGTTGTGCTGGTAGACCTGCCGGATCCCACATCCGTGGATCTGGTCAAGCTATACTCAAGATCCTTTTACCGAAAGATCAGAGGTGTCCTGGCGGAACGGGGCATCGTGGCGGTACAGGCCACCTCCCCCTATCACGCCAAGCAGAGTTTTCTCTGCATCGGAAGGACCCTTGAAGCCGCGGGGCTCAGCACCCTTCCCTATCATGAAAATGTGCCCAGTTTCGGAGAGTGGGGATGGTTTCTAGGCTGGCGGGACCACTTGGGCGCGGAACCCCTTCACAGAAAAATTGGAGATATGGGCATAGATGTGCCCACTCGCTATCTGACCCCCGACCTTTTCAAAAGAACGCTGGTATTCGGAAAGGGGGAGCTGGAATCACCCGACACCGATGTCAACACCCTGATGTTTCCGGTGCTCCTCAACTACTACCTGAAGGAGAGCTGGCTGGCCGACTGACCGTCTGGATATCAAACATGAATTTTTTGTTAAGAATATTGCGCTGGCGACGAAATCTGAAAACCCATACCACCCTCGGTTTGTTCTACAAGGGAGGCGCCATTTTACTGGCAACGGGTGTACTTCACCTGGTATTTTTCAAACTGTTTGAAAACGTCTCCTGGATTGAATCCTTCTGGCAGACATGGCAAACATTTACCACGGTGGGCTACGGCAACCGTCCTGCCGAAACCCATGGCGGACGGTGGACTACCATTTTATTCGGAACCATGGGAATCGCGTTTTTGGGAGTGCTCATCTCCCAGGCATTTGATCTGAGACAGGACAGGCGGGATAAAAGGAGGTTCGGCATGCTGAAAAACCCCGTAAAAGAGGGCGTTGTAATATTCAACGACCCAGGACCCGTGGTGCTACGGGGAATCATCCGGGAAATACGTTATCTTTTTGCGAATATGGGCTTCTGCATCGTGGATGAAAGATTGCAGGAACTTCCGCCGGAAATCGTCGAGATGGATAACATCTTTTTTGTCCGGGGGGAGTTGCTGAGCGAGGACACCTATCAACGGGCTGCCCTTAATGAAAATCGGATCGTCATCGTGTTCCCTACCGATTTCGGGGTCACCAGCTCTGACGGCGTCACCCAGTTGGTGGTAAAAAAGGCGGCCCAATACATGAAAAAAAACACCCGGCTGGTATATGTCCAGGTCGATCCGGCCAATGACTGGCTCTTTGCCGACTGTCCCGGCACACCGGTGTTGGAATCCTTTGAAGTGTTGGCCATCGTTCAGGAAGCCACCGACAAGTTCTCATCCTCCCTGGTGGAGGAGATGTTTCTCAACACCTCCGGTGTCAACCCCAAAACCGTAAGACCCAAGAGGACCGTCGGCTGGACCTGGTTCGATTTTCACACCGCTGCCATCGAAACCGGCCGCAGGTCTGGCATCCGGATCAATCCCCTGGGCTTGATCAAAAATGGCAGGGCCTATTCCTGCCCACCCTTTGAGATGGTGATCGAACCCGAAGACAGTTTGTCCTTGATCGTCCGAACCGACTTTGACTGGGAGCGGTTCGAGGAGGGGATGGCAATGAACCAAAAAGGAAAGGATCCGAAATGAGCACTATTGTCGATTTTTCAATCGTTCCCATGGACAAAGGAGAGAGTATCAGCCCGTATGTGGCGCGTGCGGTGGCCATTATTAAAAAATGCGGCCTCTCCTATCGGTTCGGCCCTATGGGAACCAGTATCGAAGGCGATTGGCCGGCGGTGATGGGGGTGGTGGAGCAGTGTTTTGAGGCGCTGAAAAAGGACTGCAATCGTGTCTACATGACCATCAAAGTGGATTATCGAAAGGGGGATGGCGGGCGGCTTACGCGCAAGATCGCTTCTGTTGAAGAAAAAATTGGATGAGCCCCAACTCGAAACCCGAAAACCCGCAACTCACAACGCGCAACCCATAACCCTAAACTCGAAACCCTCAAATAGGAGGCAATCATGACCGTTGATGATTTTGTTAGGAAAATCAAATGGCTGGGACATGATGGGTTCCGGATCGAGGGATCCAGAACCGTCTATATCGACCCATATGAGGTGGGCTCCGGCCCTGCAGGGGATTTGATTCTGGTGACCCACGAACATTTCGACCACTGTTCACCGTCCGATGTGGCGGCTCTTTCAGGCGACCGGTCAGTGATTGTGACGGAAAAGGATTCCGCCGCTAAATTATCAGGAGATATACGGGTGATGGCGCCCGGTGACGTCCTCTCGGTGGAAGAGGTCAAGATTGAAGCGGTGCCGGCATACAATATTGACAAGCAGTTTCACCCAAAAGGCAATGGCTGGCTGGGGTTTGTCGTGGAGATGGACGGTGTGCGCGTCTATCATGCCGGGGACACCGATTTTATCCCCGAGATGAAGGCCCTGACAGTGGATATCGCGCTTTTGCCGGTGTCCGGGACCTATGTGATGACCCCTGCGGAAGCGGTGGAGGCAGCCTTGGCCATCGCTCCCAAGGTGGCCATTCCCATGCATTTCGGCGCGATTGTGGGCAGTAATTCCGATGCTGCGGCCTTCCGAGACGACCTGTCCGGAAAAGTGGCGGTGCAGATACTCGAAAAAGTCTAGCGACCCTGATGTGTTGGTTCGGGAGGCAGCAGGAAGCATCGACAGGCATATTGATTTGATCTGGAATCAGGCCTTATTCTCAGGATCGTGCCGGAATAATCAGAGGAGAGCGAAAAGACTGTTTTCCTTCAAACTTATTGCAGATCGGAGCGATTCAGTATAAGTAGAGATAACGTTTCAGCCGGGCGCTGCCGCTGCCGATTTCCCTGAATTTCTATGAATTACGCTTCGATCACATATGTCCTGGGGACCCTTTTGACGGTCACCGGCACCTCCATGGCCCTGCCGCTGGTGTACTCCCTTTATTACAATGACGGCGATTTTTTTGCGATCTTCATCTCGGCTGTGGTGACCCTCTTGCTGGGCCTGCCGCTTTGGTGGTTTTTTCGTAAAAACCAGGATCTGAACATCAAGGACGGGTTTTTCATTGCGGTATTCGGGTGGATCCTGATTTCCGCCGTATCGGCCTTGCCCTTTATCATCCACGGCTCGATCCCCTCCTTCACCGACGCTTTTTTCGAGATGATGTCCGGTTACACCACCACCGGCGCCACCATCCTAACGGACATCGAGGCGGTTCCCCGGGGGCTGTTGTTCTGGCGCAGCGAGACCCACCTTCTCGGCGGTATGGGGTTTTTAACCCTGACGGTGATCTTTATGCCCCATGGGATGGGGGGGCTTCGCATTTTTCGCGCCGAATCCAGCCCCGGCCAGGTGATCACAAAGGAAAAATTCCAGCCGCGGAACCGGGACACCATGATCTGGCTTTGGGGCATCTACATGGCCCTCAACCTGCTGCAGACCCTGATGCTGTGCATCGGCGGAATGCCCCTTTTCGAATCCCTCTGCCACGCTTTCGGTACGGTCTCGACCTCGGGTTACTCACCCAAAAACCTGAGTGTCGGCCACTACGGCAGTGCCTACTTCGATTGGGTGATCATCCTGTTCATGTTTCTGGGCGGCATGACCTTCATGCTGTTCTATCACATGATGAAGGGCAACTGGCAGGCGCTGAAGGTCAACACCGAATTCCGCTGGTACGCTGGGATTCTGCTTTTTTTTTGCGCCGCCGTGTCATGGATTCTGTGGAAGGACAACACCTATGATAGCCTGACGGACGCCGTTCGCTTCGCCACATTCCAGGTCATGTCCATCATCACCACCACCGGCTTCACCACCGCCGACTTTGAACTGTGGCCCCAATCGGCCCAGATGTTTCTGTACGCGGCATGCTTCATCGGCGCCTGTGCCGGGTCTACCACCAGCGGTATCAAGGTGGTCCATTACGTCATCATCTGGAAATATATGGTGGCCTCGATCAAGAAAATATTCCTCCAGCCCATGTCCGTTGTGTCCATCCGCCTCAACGGCCGGCCGGTGGAACGCATCATCGTGGATCTGTCCATCTGCTACTTTATCGTGAACATATTCCTGATACTGGGGGGTGCGTGCTTTATGGTGATGATGGACGACATGGACTATGTCACCGCCATGAGCAGCGTCATCGCCACGCTCATGAACATTGGGCCAGGATTCGGTGCGATAGGACCGTCTGAAAATTACGCTTTTATTTCCGACACGGGCAAGTGGTTTCTTTCCTATATGATGCTGGTGGGCCGGCTGGAGATGTTTTCCGCGCTGGTGATTTTTTTCCCGTCATTCTGGAAGCGCTGATAGCGTGGTTGATAGAATTCCGTTCCGATACAAAGACGGCAGCAAGTGGGATTTGGCCTTCAGCCGATCTGAATAGCGCTCTGAGATGAGTGAATTCTATTCGATTTGCACCGATTTTTTGGGATTCAGAGCCAGGAAGCAAAAAGGATCTTTTTCTTTAAAAACGTCTAAACCTTGGCTATATGTGATCGCCATACACCCCCTGCAAACTATATTGAGAGGACAGTTGTGGCAGGCTTGACTGCCCTTACGATATGCCTGCGCCAAATCGGAATGATAGATTTCCCCCAGCCGATGATCCAATATATTTCCAATCAGGGATGGAAACTTGCGGCATGCATGGACATCTCCATTTGAGATAATTGCGACGAAGTTAAAAGCCGCACCGCAACCATAGCCCGTGCATCCGCCAAAAACATCCCGGCCTTTTTCCAAACGGATGATGTTGGTAAGATTGTCTTTCATCCCTAAAATTGGATTTTCTTGGCAAGCCGCTTCGTAGGCTCTTAGAAAGGATTCAAACTCTCGGGGCTCGGACATCAACAGGGAGGCGCCTTCACCTACCGTGGACAGTCTGTTGAAAGTGAAAAAATCAGTTCGATCACGGAGCAGACCCGCAAGCTTCAGGACCTGATCGATATTGTCGCGGGTAAGGGTCAACATGACCATGGTATATATATCCAATTCTCTCAGTTCATCCAGAAACCGAAGGGAACGCTTGAAATGTCCCACGCCGCGAATGCTATCGTTGTGTGCCTCCAATCCTTCCAAGCTGATCTGAAAGAATAATGGTTTTTCAATCTCCACCAGCGCCTTGATCTTTTCAATCGGAGATGGATTGCCTAAAATGGCAATGCCAAAACCGAATTCAGCTGCTTTCCGATAAATATCGTCAAACCTTGGGTATAGTAGGGGATTGCCGCCTGTGAAGGTGACCTGGCCCCTCACATTCATGTCACTGCAGAAGCTGTAAAAATCGTCGAGAATCGCCTTTGCATGATGATAGGTTAAGGCCGTTCGCTTGCTTCGGTCATAGCAATGTTTGCAGTGCAGGTCGCAGGCTTGTGTAATATGCCATTGCAGTGTGAAAATATCCGCCGACATATAAGATGCCATCTCGGGCACCGTATCGGATGGGGCGGAGTGGTTACGTCGTATACGGGAGTCCGGTCCTATGAGGATGCCCTGGGCAATCGCCCTGTTAACGGAGGACTCAATTGCACCGATGGTAACACCGCCTGATTCGGCTGCCGATTTGAATGGTATTTTTTCAACAACAATCTTCAAGGATAGCAGGTCAATATCACCTGCCTCTCGGATGTGCACCTTATCGGTTTTGAGATCTCGCCAAACCATCACATAAACATCGGCCATCTTTTTAACAACTGCAGGCTCAGAAGACTTTTCTTTAACCAGTTTAACCAGGTTTTCCCAGCCGACCGAGAGAAGTGTGAGCGTTGGATTCACAGTTATGGTATCAATTTTACGATCCCAGGAAACAGCCTTCTGCCGGGTGCAATATAGGGCCCATTCGATTTGAGCGAGATCAACAATAAAACCCGGCAGGCACAAGTCCCTTTTTATTGTCGACAAGGTATCCGGGAGTTCTTGTGGTTCGGAATTTTGAGAAACTGCCGACAGGATCCTTCCCCAGGTTTGATTTCCAAGGATCCTGTAGCAGCTGGAATATATCTTTGCGTAGATGCTGAAAGGAGTTGTATGCACGCTAACTTGGAAGCATTTACGGGTGTTGCGCTTTCACCATTTCGGCGAATCCATGCACGCAGACTGCGTGCGATGTCATCAGGATCAACCGCTTTTGGCGGGTTTCTTATCTGCTTGGTCAGTGCCACCGGCACCTGAAGTTCCACCACTTCAGCCGCTTTTGGAGCTACCTGCTCCCGCTTTTTTCCCACTTCATGCGCTCGTACCGGCACATCCGCTCAAAGCAAGCGTCGAGCCTGAAATCAGTCCTGCAATACATAGGCCTGCTAGAATTTTTTTCAGGTCATTGGTTTCCATTATGGCCTCCTGCCTGGTAGAAGATGCGTTTTTAGATTTCCCCTGGGGTAGGATTTGCAAAAGGAAAATTCATACTGTGCTGAAACAATACCGACTTGCCTATTTTATGAATTCGCCTCTGCTTATTGAAATGGGTTATCAAAATGTCCGATTATAGTCAATCACATCTCCGGAATCGGGACTGGATTATCGTATGGCTGGTTAGCCAATTTCATAACGGCCCGGTTTGTCTCATCCGCCAAGGGCGAATATGTCTCGACAAGGCCGGCGGAATCTTCCAGAGGCGGATAAATCTTTGCATTGGCCTTAAAAATTAATCCTCAAAATACGCTGTGTATTCATGTGGTTAAATTTTCCCCACGCCCCCGCTCAAAGTTTGGGATCTTCGACTTTACCTGAACCAAACTGAAACGGTTTGAAACAGGTTATATTGTCGTGTCCTCGAAATAATGGCCAATAGAAAAGCCTCTCTCAAGCAGTGTGTTTGTTGAAGCGGTAGATCATTCAAATAACAAAAATCAAAATCCAAATAAATCGCAATTTCCAATCCGTTAAATTCAAAACAGTTTGGAATCATTTGGAATTTTTGATTGGATAGTTATTGGGATCTTATGATTTGGATTTAGGAATTTCCAAAATTTGGAAGAGGGAAATCAATTACCAACCCATCGGGTTATTTTATACCCGTAAGCGCCTTTTTACCCACTCAATGTCCAAAAGAAAATTTACAGTCGGGGTTATTTCCATTCTCGACGACTTTGAAAAGAGTCAAACGAACTGGAAATCCATCGGATCCCTGATGAAGAGATTTTAAAAAAATAATGCCGTTGAACTCACCAATTAGATAAAAACCTTATGTTTGCAGCATTGCGGTCTGATGGGTTGCCTTGTTGATCCCGTCATCGAAGTTGTCACTGGGGCATTCTGGCGGACTTGTACCTGTCTTAGCGTAAACCCGAAATAAAGAAGGCGGAGCCGATGACCCCGCCTTGATAAATCGATCATTTTTTCGATTCTTTATTTCCTCATTCTGCGCCGAGTGGCAGCAAGACCAAGAAGACCGGTTCCGAGTAAGAGCATGGTGGTGGGTTCAGGGACCGGGTCAGAAACCACTTCCCAAGCGGTGTAGGCTTGTCCTTCCACGCTAACGACTGGGAGTGGGGCTTCCCACATACCAACACTCTCCCAGGTCGCGCCCCCTGAAGTACCGTCACCGTGATAATCGTATGCCCACACAAGGTTTTCCGCTGTTCCAAAATAGGAAGGCATGCTCATCAGCAATCGGAGATCGCCATTATAGTAGCCTAGCGGGGACGGGGGGGGCGTAGACATCCAAGCTTGAATTATTAAAGAATGAGCAACTCCCCACGATGCCCAGTCCTCTTCGAATGGGTCCCGCCAAATCCTGTCGGGTACATGAGGAGGAGTTAAACCAAATCCGTCCATTTCAGATACATTCATCCCCCACAAGATATGAACGTCATATGTAATGCCAGCAACGATAACGTCGGTAAACCCCGTCGGTCGACCGTCATTATATATACTACCTGGCATGTTAGCGGGATACCAGTCGTACAGGACGCCTATTGCAGATGCCTGACTGACAAAAATCAATGGCAATAATAACAAAATAAATAGAAAATTTCGTAACAATTTCATACATACCTTCTAACCCGACAAGCCGGAATCTGAAATTTTTAATTGTAAATTCTGTATTGATGCATGTTGCCTATTTTTACTCAATAGACCTTCTATGATTATCCACATTTTTGAGTGAATGTTTCTGATAATAGGGTCTAAAACGGACAATCCGCACCAATTTAAAACAAGATTCTATTGGTGGTTAAGCAAAAATCATGCCTAACTTTAATACAAAGGGCATATTTTGTATGGTTATAGCAGGTTATAGCAATATACTGAAATTTTACCACATCCGATAGTACTGAAATTGTACAATAGATTTCACATTTCTCCGGAGATTCACATAAAAGTGTGAAATAAATTACACACAATCGCAAATGAAATCAATATGTTAGAGTGCTACAATGTGGCATTTTTGAAGGGTGTGAATGAGACTTTTCAGAGTGTCCCGCAATTTATAATTCTGTAGAAGTCAACTCTTCACGGATAGTACTATGTTTTCCGTGTTACATTGAATAGCGTTTTATCATCATTGCATATCATTAATGGCGGGATCATGCAAAATA
>Ga0066187_1000134_pt1 | contig 31654 bp, 23 predicted proteins | sample WorMetexBAHAMAS1_FD_58706 | JGI IMG/M metagenome (GOLD analysis project Ga0066187, IMG submission 58706) | Marine gutless worms symbiont microbial communities from Max Planck institute for Marine Microbiology, Germany - Inanidrilus exumae... | ecosystem: Host-associated > Annelida > Digestive...
ACAATACCGTAAACCCAAATACCTCGGGGGAAGGGATAACCTTCCCCCGATTTTTTTGGCGCAAACCGATGTGGTTTGCTAGTACTGACCAAGGCGTGTAGGCAGTTCGTGGATGCCGGAAACGAGGGAACGGAAACGTAAACTACGATGGAAGTTCTGTTTTCAGGCGAATACAAATGGTTCTGGGCGATCGCCATGTGGATTGCCCTCTTTTTCCCGGTCCGGCAGCTGATTTGGGTAATGTCTGTTCGCCGGCATATGCGCAAGGGCGGGGTCGAACAGGTTGACGAAAACGAACAGGATCGCCTGAGAAGGCGGGCCAGTATCACGTCGGCGCTGTTGTGTTTTATTTTCGCCGTTGCCTATTCACAGGTGCTTTTCAGCAAATGAACTTGGGGTTTTCAAATCCAGCCATCGTGCGCCGGTTCGTCATATTGATGGCCATCGCCACGTTCGTCATGTTTACCATCTGGGCGGTGGTCAGGATGGTTCAGGAAACCGTTCCCGGGGATTTCGAGGTCCGCCAGGGCGATATTCATTTGCAGGACGGTGCCTACGACGACGCCATCGAGCGCTTCAATGAGGCGCTACATGTCCAGCCGAACCACCGCGGCGCCCTAATGGGCAAGGCGGTCGCCCTGATCGAACTGAAACGCTACGACGAAGCGGAGATGGTCCTCACTCACTCGATCACTTATTTGAAGGCAAATACGGAACCCGACGACAAGACCGGTATCGGCGCCCTGTCGGCGGCCTACGCCAATCGCGGCATCATCAAGGACAGGCAGGGCCGCTACAAGGAAGCGTTTGACGATTACATCGAGGCGATCAAGATCGACTACGATCTGGCAGAGGGCCCGGGAGTCCTCAACCGGCTTCTCTATCACGACCGAACCCCCTCAAGCGTCCTCAAGCGCGCCGAATACCTTCACCGGCAGTTCCAGCTACCGGAGAGCGAAAGGATCATGCGTATTCCTGAGATCGACGCCGAACAGCGGACTTACAAACCCTGAGCGACCCGCAACCGAGACCGATCGTCGGTCGCGCACCGGCCAACAATCAAAATTGAATCAGCCCGAGGACGTCCTGGAAGAGTACGCCGAAAAAGAAAAAGGCGGCGATTGATCCAAACAGGAGACGGACGAAATCCGTACGCCCCTCTTCGTCACGATAACGGATCCCATGCCAGGCGATGTACCCTGTCGCGGCCAAGAACACCAAGTTGACTATGAGTTCGTGTTCCGGGGAAATTTCGAGAAATTCGAGCATGACCGGAATTTATAGGGGGGGCGGTCGGGAAACAAGCCGAACCAGCTTCGCTCGATTTTTTTACGGTCCGGGACGCGGGTGGACCGAGTCGGCGCGGCCGAAACCATCGTATTGCGGCGTCGGTTGCTCAACGTTGCTCTGCAGGTGGGAGCGGTCGAAATAAGGCGGCAGGACCGTCGTCGATTCATCGGCGGAGAAGGCTGCGAGCAGTACACCGCCGCACATAGCGATCATCAGGCAGGCAGATGCGAGATAAAACTTTCGCGGCCCATCCTCGACCGGCAACTGGTAATCGGCATCGTATACGTGATAGCGCGGATCGTTTTCATTGACCCGGCCGCTATCGCCGAGACGGAGAATCTGTCGGGCATAATGGCGGGCCCAATGGGGAACATCGCCATCCAGCATGTAGGTGTGAAACAGGCGGTCGACCAGCGCCTCTGGCAGATCCTCACCGAACCATTCCTGGTAGGCCAACTGAAGAAGTTGGAACTCACCGACGCCGAGGTAATTGGCGACGCGGGCGAATTCAGTCTTTTCCGGGTTCTGTTTTTCCTCCAGATCCGGGCGGATGAGCGTATCCCAAAGACTATAGCTCATATACAGACTCCTTCACACGATACCGCGAGATCGCCGCACCGCGTCGAGCCAAATCATAGCCGATTAACCTCACCGATCTTATCACATTTCGTTCATCGGCTTGGTCAAATCCGTTCTTTTCATATGGTCCGAAGCGAATACCGAGGCAATGGGACAAACCGGACCAGGGGTGTTGGGGTTGCGGCGCGGAACCGGTGCCTGTTGGCCCGGAACTCTTGAGGATGCCGACAAAAGGGTGTCAGAAATGGTGGAAAGAATATTCGACCGGCGCGGCCGCCGGAACTGGGACGACAAGCTGCGCGAAAAGGAAGACCGGAGAATTCTCGACCGGCGCCGGCGCGACCGCCGGCTGGGCGAACGGCGCAAGGAGCAGCGCCGCAAGAAGGATTTGTGGACGGGCGATCCGACCAAGACCGATCGGCGGGTCAAGGACCGTCGAGGGGCCGACCGGCGCCAGGGTGACCGCCGTGGTGGCGATCGGCGTCACGGAGACCGCCGCGCCATCGCAACCCTGCCTTCGACCATTCGCGAGGTCATCGCTCCGATCGGGCCCGTTCACTCGTTGCCGATCCACACGACCATCGAACAGGCGATGGCGATGATGGCGGCCGAGGATATCGGCCTCGTCGCCGTGCTCAGTGACGATCACAAACTGACAGGAGTGTTTTCGGAACGCGATGCGGTTCGAGCTTTGACCCAGGACGGTGCCGCCGCCCTGGAAAGACCGATCGAACCCCATGTGACGCGCGGTGTCTGGACCTGCAAGCCGGACGACAGCCCCTATGACGTGATCGTTACCATGAGCAAGAAGCGGATGCGGCATATGCCGGCGATGGACGGAAACGTTCTGGTCGGTATGGTCAGCACTACCGACCTGCTGCAATTCTTCTCGGGCGAAACGGAAACCAAGGAAGGGTGATAACCCCGGACCGGCGAGGTCCGTCCGCTTAACCGGGGAAACGGTGAACCAACGGCCCGTCATCCATGGGCCAGGTGCCTTTATCAATCGCCTTCGGGCCGTCGAAGATGATGAAGCTGCGCCGCTTGTAATGAGGAAGAGGGCGCATGACAGCCAACAGGGCGTTCGTATCGTCAGCCGAGACGACGAGCACCGGCGTCCCCTCCGGGCGCCGGAAGGTCCAGGCCCGGGCGGTTCCCCCGGCGAGCGGCGCTGTCTCTATCGCGGCCGCGCCGAGAGTTTCGAGATAAGCCGAAAGCCGACGGGTTTCGCCAATGACCAGCAATGGTTTGCTGTCGGTATCCTGACCGGTCAGCGACCCGGGTTTCCGCCGGACGTCTAGTAGCCGCTCCGCCAATCGGGCCGCCGCCGCGGCGAACGCGTGGTTATCGCTTTCGATGCGGACTGCGGCATCGGGGGCGAGAAGGATATCGCGCAGGACAGGAGGGCTTTCCTCCGGAGCCAATCGACGGAAGACATGGAAGTCAGGATCGACGGTCAGGCTTCGCGGGTTGCCCTCGAAGGTCAATTCGAAAGACTTCCGCGGCCGGTCCAAAACCACGTCCTTCACGATCCAGCCCGTCGCTAGATCGGCGGCGATCGGCAAGGTCAGGCGGTAGGCGGGGGGGGGCTGCTCAATGTCGAATCGGATAACGTAAGCGCCGTCCTGGCGGTGTTTTTCTACCTGATGGAGCTGGAGTTGCGGTGCGCCCGGGCGCGTCAGCCATTGGCCGAAGAACCAGTCGAGGTCTCGCTTCGCGGACTTTTCGAAGGCCTGTTGAATGTCGGCCCAGGACGCCCGACGTCCTTCGTTGGATCGCCAGAACACCCGTATGCCGCGGGAGAAGGCGTCGCCGCCGATTTCGCGGGACAACATATGGAAGACATAGGCGGCCTTATTGTAACCGATCACCTGCGCGGCGTCGTGGCGTTTTGAGACGAATGCGGTGATGGCCGTGTCACGGCTCCGCGGCAGGGCGGCATAGTCACGGAGCCATTCCGTTCGCATGAGGCGCGCCTCGGCCGGGCCGGCATCGAGCGCCAAACCGTAGTCGGCCATGAACGTGGTCAGGCCCTCGGCCCAGTTACCGGATTCGTATTCGACACCGACGGCGTTTCCCCACCAATTGTGGGCAATCTCGTGGGCGAGGGAGCGCCCGCGCATGAAGGGAAGCGGCAGCACCCGGCGACCGACGTAGGCGATGCCCGGGAATCCGAGGCCGACCGGCAGGGGAGACGCGACCAGGGAGAAGTCGGCATAGGGATAGGCGCCGATGGCCTTCGAGAATTTGTCGAGATAGAGACGCGAGCGCTCCAAATAGACGTCGGCCAACCCGGCGACCTCGGGATGCAAATAGGTGCGGATCCGGATTCCAGCGGCCAACTCTTCCTTTACATGATAGGCCCCGGCAAACAGTGACGGTGGCTCGGACGCATCTTCCGAAACGAAAACCGATCGGTGGTGGTCACCGGACTCCGTTTCCTCGGTTAGCCGCCCGGTGGCCCGTGCCCGGTATGGAGCTGGCGTCGAGACGTCTAATCGGTAGCGAACGGTATGGTGCCGGGTCAAAGGAAACCAAGCCGCGTTTGCGGGAAGGTAGGTTCCGGCATCACCGCTGACCGCCAGGGCCTGTCCGCCGCCCGGTTTCGCGGTCAGGGGCGGGATGCGGCCCTTCAGCCGAAAGTGGATTTCCCGATCGCCTGTATCCGGGATATTCAAGACCAGATGTCCGTTGCGGCGTTCGTGATCGATCGGCTTTTCGTCTCGTGAAACGGTTTCGATCTCGAGCCACGGAGCCAGGCGAAACGTCGTCGATCCGCCTTCCGTCAGCCTGATCGTATCTTCAATGGTTATGGCCCCCGTCGCTGGGTTAAGGTCCACAGCGATCCGGTGGACGGGCGTTCCGCCGTCACTCAGCGCCGCGGTTGGGTCGAAGACCGTGACCGCAACCAGAATCGCGGCCCACACGCCGGCGACAGACCGCCGCACCGTTACTCTCCGAACGACTGCGGAAACTTGGCCACCAGTTCCTTGGTTTCGTCACCACGCTGGACTTCAAGCGGCAGCCAGGCTCCCGGCGCTTGGCGCTGGATGATTTCGACCAACCCGGCATTACTGGTTACGACAAACCCGGCGGCCGTCTTGATGATGTCGCCGTCCTCAATACCGGCGACCGCCGCGACGCTGCCATCGAGGACGCTGATCACCCTGGTCCGGGCTTGTTTGGTTTCGATGATGACGCCGAGCCGAGCCTTCGGTGCCGGTTTTCCGGCCGCCTCGTCCGGCTCGACGACGAATGCCGCATCGGCAATTCCGGACGGCAGGTCGCGGCAAGCATCTCCGGTCTCGACGGGAAGCAGGACGGCGACATCGTCGATCCCGAGGTCGCGGAGTTGATGGGGAATGCCGTGACCAAACTCCGCGTGGCCGCGCCCGACGATACCCACGACCAGAGTATCCGGGTTACCGTTGCGTACGGCGGCGATGGCTTCCGCCATGGCCCGATCCCAGGTCAGTTGCGCGTCAACGAAGCGCCCAAACGATTCGTCCGCAAGTATCGTCTTTTCGTCCGGCGCCTCCGCTTTCTCCTCGTCGCCTTCCGCGGCCTTCGGCCCATGTGGAGAGTCGACTGACATCCGGGTCAATTTCATGGTGTACACACCAGCCAGGGACCGCTTGTAGGCGTCGCTGGCCGGTGCCGGGTCGCCGACGCCGAGGCGCTCGGCCTCCGGTACGGCCGACCAGCCTTCGCGGCCGACGCGCGACACCAAGGCGCGCTCGACATTAAGGGCCACGGCCGGAAGCCGGTGCTGGCGCACCAAATCGAACAGGGGCATATAATGGCCGGCAGGATAAACCCAGACTTCCCGCCAGCGCGATTCCCGGAGGAACTCGGAGCGCGTTAGGTGACCTTGTGTCCAATCATCAAGGGCGGTCTGGACACTTCTCGGAAACATCTCGAAGCCGACAGCCAAATCGGGCCGGGCCGCGTGCAGGGCGGCGAGCATGTAGGCTTGCCAGCGGTGGTGCTCCCCGTTGGTGTGGGTTTCACCCAGCAAGACAACGTCTTTTTCCGCCATTGAGCGAATCAGCGCGTCGCCGTTCAACAGCCGATGCTTGTCGGTATCGAGCCAGGCACCGGGTTGCGAACATGTATCACCTTCGGCCGCCTGCGGAGCATCTTTGGGGGGCGTGCAGGCGGTAAGACCGAAGGTCAGAACAGCGACGGCAATCCGGAAAGACAACGAAAAATTCATGGAGAGGGTCCTTGATCCGGGGCCCGAGTGGCGTTCACCCTATCCATGTATGCAGAGTCGGAGCGCTCTGCACGCTTTTTTTTCCGGCGTGCGCGGGAGGTGGCCGACGGTTTGCCTTCTGGCGGTCTGAGGTCGGCCACCACCGGATAGGCTTAATAGGATCCGATGCCCGGAAGCGCGTGGTAGGGCCCCGGTACCGGGTACGGCAGGGCATACGGAACCGGTGCATGGTAGGGGTACGGTTGCGGATAACCGTATACGCCCGGATGGCCGCGGAAGTTCATGGAGAGCGTTCCGTCGGTACGGCCTTGTGCCCAATCCGATGCCGGCCCGTAGCCATAGGCGAACGGACGATAAACGCCCGGCATGGCGGGTTCCGGTACCGGTTTCATCACTTGTTCGGTCTCCGCTACCGGCGCAGCGGCAACTTCCTGGGGTGCCTCAGGGGCCTGGGCCTCGGCCGACCGGGTCTCGATCGCCTGATTCTCGGCGGAGGACTCTTGCTGCTGCGCCTCGGGCGCCTGCGGCGCGGCGGCAGTCTGTTGATCGACACTGGCGGCTGCGGGGTTCTTGGTCAGCCCGAAGTCTTCCAACAGGCCGGTTTCCTGGGCGTATCCGGCGGCAACCAGGAGGGCGATGCCCAGTCCGACCAGATACCAGGGCTCGCGGACCAGGCGTTTGATAGCGGCGCCCCGGGCGACGCTCGGTTGCCGGGGGGGCGTCGGCCTTGCCGCGGGCTTCCCGGAGTTCGCCGGTTTCCCGGAAACTGCGGGTTTCGCCGAGGCTACGGGCTTTGCCGTGGCGGTCGGTTTCGCGGGGGAATCGGGTTTCGCTGGGGTGGCGGATTTCATCTCAGGGGCCGGTTTCGACGGCGTCGAGGCTTCCTTTTCCTTCGCGCCTTCCAGGACTTTCGGCGTTGACGGCGCCTGCGGTTCGGCGGGCGCGTTCGCGTCGGCCTTGCCGCCGCCGGCGGTCTGCGGTTCGGGAAGGGTGCCGGCCAGAGATTGCGCCGCTTCGATGGTGCGTGCCGCGCGTGCCGGGCCGAACCCCTTGACGGCGCTCAGGGCCTCCGGTGACGCCTTAGCGACGTCGGCGGTTGTTTCGAAGCCGGCTTTTTGCAGAAGGTCGGCGGCAGCGGCACCGATACCCGGAATATCCGTCAGCTTGTTTTTGGTCATGGTCTTCCTCTTTCCTCGCCAAGAGCCAACGGACCGTTTCCGCTCGCCCGGAAAATCGTCATTCGTGCGGTCTTGACGGCACCTAGCATGCGGTAAACCGGGCGTCGGTGATGAAGTCACCGGTCCATCGCCAGCACAACGCCAACACAACGCCCCCGGGAAAAACACCGGCCTGATCTCTGATACGGACATTGGACCTTTCGGAGCCCGTTGGCGCGAATATACTGCGTGCCATGCCGACACCAGAAGCCCACCGAATCCTCAAGGACACCTTCGGTTACGGTGCGTTCCGTAGCGCTCAGGAGAAGATCATCTCCGCCGTGTTGACCGGAGACAATGTGCTCGCCGTCATGCCGACAGGCGCCGGCAAGTCCATGTGTTACCAGATCCCGGCACTCATCCAGCAAGGTTTGGCAATCGTGGTTTCGCCCTTGGTCGCCTTGATGGAAGACCAGGTGTCGGCCCTGAAGCTCGCCGGCGTCGCCGCCGAGACCATCAACTCATCCCGATCCTATGACGTCAACGCAGAGACCTGGCGGGCAGCGGCTGGCGGTCGCATTCGCCTGCTTTACCTGTCACCGGAACGGCTTATGACGGAGCGTATGTTGACGGCGCTCGGGCGTCTTCCCGTAACCCTGATCGCCGTCGACGAGGCTCACTGCATATCGCGGTGGGGCCAATCGTTCCGACCCGAATACGAAGCCCTGTCCCGTCTGCCGAACGCCTTTCCCGGGATACCGATCACCGCCCTGACGGCCACAGCGGACGAGGCTACACGCCGCGACATCGCGGAAAAGCTGTTCGGCGGGCGCGGCCGGACCTTCGTGTCCGGGTTCGACCGACCGAACATTCGCATGCACGTGGTGGCGCGCCGCGACCGAAATCTTCAGATGCTGGACGTGGTTCGCGGCCATGCCGGCCAAAGCGGCATCATCTATTGTTTGTCGCGGGCCAAGGTCGAACGCGCAGCGGATTTCCTCAACGCCAACGGGGTGCGGGCGCTACCCTACCATGCGGGCATGGAAAAGGCCGACAGGGCCGCGCACCAGGATATCTTCATGGCCGAACCGGGTGTTGTCATGGTTGCCACCATCGCTTTCGGCATGGGTATCGACAAGCCGGATGTCCGCTTTGTGATCCATACCGATCTGCCTGGCAACATTGAAGCCTATTACCAGGAAATCGGCCGTGCCGGGCGCGACGGCGAACCGGCCGAAGCCCACATGTTTTATGGTCTCGACGACATCCGCTTGCGCCGCCAGTTCATCGATGAGGCCGGCGGTGACGACGACCACGTAAGGCGCGAACACAAACGTCTCGACGCGCTGATCGCCTACTGCGAGGCGCCCGAATGCCGGCGCCGCGCGCTGCTCACCTATTTCGGCGAAAACCCTGAACAGCCATGCGGCAACTGCGACGTCTGTATCGACCCGCCGGAACTGGTCGACGGTACGACGGTCGCGCAAATGGCCCTTGCCGCGGTCATGCAGACCGGGCAGCGTTTCGGTGCGGTGCATCTCATCGATGTTCTGCGCGGCGCCGATACGGAACGCATCCGGACGTTCGGACACGACCGCCTCCCCGCCTACAAGATAGGGGACGCCATCGGTAAGGAGGAATGGCGCAGCATCATCCGCCAACTCGTCGCCGCTGGTAATCTGCAGCTCGACGTTGCAGGTCATGGCGGCTTGAGCGTGACGAAAAAAGGCGACGAATTGTCGAACGGCGACGGCGAATTCCGCTACCGGCGCGATCATGGATCGTTGAAGGGGAAAAGGTCACGTGACAAGACGTCACTAGGCACCGCAGACAGTGACCTCTCCCCGTTGGAAGAAGGGTTGTTGCTCGCGCTCAAGGATTTGCGGCGGCGCCTGGCGTCTGAGCGCGGTGTTCCCGCCTATGTCGTGTTCCCGGATAGGGCCTTGATTGACATGGCCCGCAAGCAGCCTCGAGATGAGGCTGCCTTCGCCGCCGTTCACGGTGTCGGTGCCGCGAAACTCCAAAAATTCTCCACGCCATTTCTTGCTTGTATCGCTGCCTTCTTAGAAGAACGGTCCTAACGCCGAGTCGCCGGCAGCTTGCCAAGGGTCGTTTTCCGATCGGTGTAAGATCGCATTTTCTGATTGGGCGAACCCGGCAGCTTTGCTATCAAAGGGCTCTTTTTTTGAGGGAAGTGCGGGAACGACGCATGAGGGACATAAACAAGAAGACCGGCGAAACCGCCGGACGGTTCGAATACCGCCAACAAAAGAAGCAAGGCCTTTACGATCCGGCCTTCGAACACGACGCCTGCGGTTTCGGTTTTATCGCCGACATCAACAACGAACCGAAGCACGAGATTGTCCACCAGGCGCTTAAAATCGTCCAAAACCTCGACCACCGGGGCGCCATCGGGGCCGATCCGCTGGCCGGCGATGGCGCCGGCATTTTGATCCAGCAGCCCGACGGCTTCCTGCGCAAGGAGTTCGCCAAACAAGGTGTCGCCCTGCCGCCGATCGGCGAATACGCGGTGGGAACCGTCTTCCTGCCGCAGGACGAGAAGCTCAGGGCCAAATGCACGAACGCCATCAACCGGTTCTCGGCTGTCGAGGGTCAGGATTTGCTGGCTTGGCGTGAGGTGCCGACCGACAACTCGGTGCTCGGCGAGAGCGTCAAGCTTAACGAACCGGTCATTCGCCAGGTCCTGATCGGGCGCGGTTCGGATACGCCTGATGAGGCGGCCTTCCAGCGCAAGCTCTACGTCATTCGCAAGCAGGCACACCACGCCATCTGGGATTACATCCAGGAAGCGGCCCAGGACTTCTATGTCACATCCCTGTCGAGCCGCACCATCGTATACAAGGGCATGGTGCTGGCGCCGAACCTGGCCAAGTACTACCTCGATTTCCAGGACGAGGAATTCAAGACAGCGATCGCGCTCTTTCATCAGCGCTTTTCGACCAACACCTTTCCTTCCTGGCGCTTGGCCCAACCTTTTCGCTATCTCAGCCACAACGGCGAAATAAACACACTGCGCGGCAATATCAACTGGATGAACGCGCGCCGCCACTCCATGAGTTCCGAGGTTCTCGGCGAGGATCTGGAGAAACTTTGGCCGTTGATCGGTGACGGATCGTCCGACTCGGCGACCTTCGACAACGCACTCGAGTTATTGATCCTGGGCGGCTATTCGCTTTCGGAAGCGATGATGCTGATGATCCCCGAGGCCTGGGCCGACAACCCGCAGATGGATCCGGCCCGGCGCGCCTTTTACGAGTACCAATCGGCGGTCATGGAACCCTGGGACGGACCGGCGGCCATGGCCTTCACGGACGGCCGGCAGATCGCGGCGACGCTCGATCGCAACGGTCTCAGGCCGGCCCGTTACGTGGTCACCGACGACGGTTTTGTAATTATGGCCTCGGAGGTCGGTGTGCTGCCGATCCCGGAAGAAAAAATCATCAAGAAATGGCGTCTGCAACCGGGCAAGATGCTGCTCATCGACCTTGATGAGCACCGCATCATTTCCGACGAAGAGCTGAAGTCGGAAATCTCCAATTCCCGGCCCTATCAGGAATGGCTCGACGCCACCCAGATCAACCTGAGCGACCTCAGGCCCGAGGTCGGGCCGATGACGCCGGATCCGGAAACGCTACTCAATCAGCAGCAGGCTTTCGGCTATACACGCGAGGACATCAAGGTCTTCTTCAAACCGATGGCGACCAGCGGCCAGGATCCGATCGGGTCCATGGGCCGGGATATCCCTTTGGCGGCGCTATCCGATAGATCGCGCATGCTTTACGACTATTTCTTCCAGCGGTTTGCTCAAGTTACCAACCCGCCGATCGATCCGATCCGCGAGGAGCTGGTGATGTCGCTGGTCAGTTTTATCGGGCCTCGACCCAACCTGCTCGACCTCAAATCCGGCGGCAGCAACAAGCGCCTCGAGGTCAAACAGCCGATCCTGACCAACACCGACCTCGAGAAGATCCGCCGTATTGAGAACCAGGTCGACGGTTCGTTTCGAACCTATACCCTCGACATCTGCTATCCGGTGATCGAGCAGGAACGCGAGAGCATGAGTGGTGCCATCGAAAAACTGTGCGAGCGGGCCGAACAGGTGGTGCGGGACCGTGGTTACAACATCCTGATCCTGTCGGACCGCGGTATCAACAGTGACCATGCGGCCATTCCGGCTCTGCTGGCTACTGGTGCCGTTCATTTCCACCTGATCCGCAAGGGTTTGCGGACCGAGGTCGGCCTCGTCGTCGAGACCGGCGAGGCACGCCGCGTCCACGACTTCTGCCTGTTGGCCGGATACGGTGCCGAGGCGGTCAACCCGTACCTCGCCTTCGATACCCTGTCCAACTTGGCCCATGAGTTCGGCGAGGACTTGTCCGTCGAGGAAGCCCATACCCGCTACGTGAAAGCGATCGACAAGGGCATGCTCAAGGTCATGTCGAAGATGGGCATCTCGACCTACCAGTCCTATTGCGGGGCGCAAATCTTCGATGCGGTCGGGCTCAATAGCGAATTCGTCGAAACCTATTTCACCGGCACGCCGACCAAGATCGAGGGCGTGGGCTTGGCCGAGATCGCCCGCGAGACGGAACAGCGCCACGCGGTTGCTTACGGTGACGCGCCGATCTTCCGCGACGAATTGGATGTCGGTGGTGATCTGGCCTTCCGCCTGCGCGGCGAGGACCACATCTGGGCCCCGGAAACCATTTCCCTCATGCAGCATGCGGTGCGCAGCGGTGACTATGCCAAATTCAAGGAATTTTCGGCGATGATCCGCGAGCGCTCGTCCCAGGCCAAGAACCTGCGGGACCTGTTCGAGTTGAAGCCGGTCGGCGACCCCATACCATTGGATGAAGTCGAGTCGGTCTCCGAGATCGTCAAGCGTTTCGCCACCGGTGCCATGTCCTTCGGGTCCATATCCTGGGAGGCGCATACGACGCTGGCCATCGCCATGAACCGCCTCGGCGGTAAGTCGAACACCGGCGAGGGCGGCGAGGAAGCCGAGCGCTTCGAGATGATGGCCGGCGGCGATACCATGCGTTCGTCGATCAAACAGGTGGCCTCGGGCCGCTTCGGCGTGACCACCGAATACCTGGTCAACGCCGACGATATCCAGATCAAGATGGCGCAAGGCGCCAAGCCCGGTGAGGGCGGCCAGCTTCCCGGCCACAAGGTTGACGAACGGATCGCCAAGGTCCGCCATTCGACACCGGGCGTCGGCCTCATCTCGCCGCCGCCGCACCACGATATCTATTCGATCGAAGACTTGGCGCAGCTCATCCACGACCTGAAGAACGTCAACAGCGGCGCGCGCATATCCGTCAAGCTGGTGTCGGAAGTGGGTGTCGGGACGGTGGCCGCCGGGGTCAGCAAGGCGCATGCTGATCACGTGACCATTTCGGGTCACGACGGCGGAACCGGCGCCAGTCCGATCACGTCGGTGCTCAATGCCGGAAGCCCGTGGGAAATTGGTCTTGCCGAAACGCAACAGACTTTGGTGCTGAACGAGCTTCGCGGCCGCATCACTGTCCAGGTGGACGGCGGATTGCGCACCGGACGCGACGTCGTCGTCGGGGCGCTCCTAGGCGCCGACGAGTTCGGTTTCGCCACGGCGGCTCTCATAGCCGAAGGCTGCATCATGATGCGCAAGTGCCACCTCAACACCTGCCCGGTCGGCGTTGCGACCCAGGACGAAAGGCTTCGCAAACGGTTCGCCGGCGAGCCGGAACACGTGGTTAATTTCTTCACCTTCATCGCCGAGGAGGTTCGCGAGATTATGGCCGAGCTCGGTTTCCGGACGGTCAACGAGATGATCGGCCAGACGCAAGCGCTGAACATGGTACCGGCGATCGAACACTGGAAGGCGCAAGGGGTCGATCTCACCAACCTGCTGCACCAGCCCGACGTGCCGGATCACGTCGCCATCTACCAGAAGGAAGACCAGGACCATGGCCTCGACAAGGCGCTCGACCACGAGCTGATCCGCCAGGCGCGAGACGCCATCGACGGCAAGGGCGCGGTCAGTATCGAGACCGAAATCCACAACATCAACCGCACCGTCGGTGCCATGTTGTCGGGCGAGATCGCCAAGGTTCAGGGCCATGCCGGGCTGCCGGACGACACCATCCACATCAAGCTGAAGGGCAATGCCGGCCAGAGCTTTGGTGCCTGGCTCGCTCGCGGGGTCACCCTCGAACTGCAAGGGGACGCCAACGATTACGTGGGTAAGGGCATTTCCGGCGGCAGGATTTGTGTTTATCCGACCGACGAAAGCCCGATCGTGCCGGAAGAGAACATCATCATCGGCAACACCGTTCTTTACGGCGCCATCTCGGGAGAGTGCTATTTCCGCGGTGTTGCAGGCGAACGCTTCGCCGTGCGCAACTCGGGTGCCACAGCCGTGGTTGAAGGTGTCGGCGATCACGGATGCGAATACATGACGGGCGGCATCGTCGTCGTGCTTGGTTCGACGGGTCGAAACTTCGCGGCCGGCATGTCGGGCGGTATCGCCTATGTGCTCGACGAAGACGGGACCTTCGAACAGCGATGCAACATGAGCATGGTCGACATCGAACCGATCGCCGACGAGGAACGCTACATGAAAGAAGAAGAAGCCCAGGCCGGTGACCTGGAAACCATCGGCAAGGTCGATATATCGAATGACATGACCCGCTATGACGCCCAGCGCCTGCGCGGGTTGGTCGAGCAGCACCATCGCTATACGGGCAGCGCGCGGGCCAAGGCGATCCTCGACGAGTGGAGCGACTATCTGCCAAAGTTCGTCAAGGTCATGCCGGTCGAATACTTGCGCGCACTCCAGGAAATGCAGGCCAAGTCGCGGGCCACCGAGCACGATGGTATCAGCCTGGCAGTGGGGGGCTGAGATCATGGGTAAGCCGACTGGATTTCTCGAGATCGACCGTCACGACCGTGCTTATGCGGCTGTCGATGAACGGCTTGGTCACTACGACGAGTTCATGATCGACCTGAGCGCTGGCGACGTCGCCAATCAAGGGGCGCGGTGTATGGATTGTGGCATCCCGTTCTGCCACAAGGGGTGTCCGGTCAAGAACATCATCCCCGAGTGGAACGACTTGGTTTATCGCGGCAAATGGCGCGAGGCGCTGCAGATTCTGCACAGCACCAACAACTTTCCAGAGTTCACGGGGCGGGTTTGCCCGGCACCCTGCGAGGCGGCCTGCACGCTCAACATCACCGAGGAACCGGTCACCATCAAGACCATCGAGTGCGCCATCGTCGATCACGGCTGGCGCGAATCCTGGATCAAACCGGAAATCCCGAAACGCCGCACCGGCAAGCAGATTGCTGTGGTCGGTTCGGGACCGGCCGGACTGGCCTGCGCCCAGCAACTGGCTCGAGCCGGCCATCGGGTCGTGGTCTTCGAGAAGAGCGCGCGGATCGGCGGTCTGCTCAGAATCGGCATCCCCGATTTCAAGATGAGCAAGTCGCTGATCGACCGCCGCATGGCCCAGATGCAGGCGGAAGGGGTCGAGTTTCGGCCCAACAGTCACGTCGGCGATAACGTGCCGACCGACAAGCTGTTGCGCGAGTATGACGCGATCGCGCTGTGTGGCGGCTCCGAGCACCCGCGCGATCTCCCGGTCCCCGGCCGCGAGCTCGACGGTGTCCATTTTGCCATGGATTTCCTGTCGCAACAGAACGACCGTAACGCCGGGATCGAGATTCCGGCGGATCGTGCAATCACCGCCGAAGGGCGCCACGTCATCGTCATCGGCGGCGGCGACACCGGGTCTGACTGCGTCGGCACGTCGGCCCGCCAGGGCGCTGCGTCGATCACCCAATTCGAGCTCTTGGCGAAACCGCCCGAAAAAGAGGACAAGGCGGTGACCTGGCCCAACTGGCCGATGAAACTCCGCTCGTCGACCTCACACGAAGAAGGGTGCGAGCGCGAATGGTCAGTGATGACCAAGGCCTTCACCGGCAGCGACGGCAAGGTCGAGACGCTTCATGGCGTTCGCCTCGACTGGGCCACCGATGACGATGGGCGCATGCAAATGAACGAGGTCCCGGATAGCGAGTTCGAGAAGAAAGCCGACTTGGTGCTGCTGGCCATGGGTTTCGTCCATCCGGTCGCGGAAGGACTGCTTGAGCAATTGGGCGTCGAACTTGACGGGCGCGGCAACGTCAACGCCAACGAGACCGACTACAAGTCCTCGACCGAACGGGTCTTCGTCGCTGGCGACATGCGCCGGGGTCAATCACTGGTCGTCTGGGCCATCCGCGAAGGCCGCCAATGCGCCCGGTCCATCGACCAGTATTTGATGGGAACGACCGAGTTGCCCGCCTGAGGGACTACAAACTCTTCACCCGGCGCACGAACCGTTCAGCCTGGAAGGACTGATGTGTGGGAAGGAACAAAAGGGTCCTTCTCAGCTTCAGCGCCATTTCGTGAAGGCTTTCGTGCGCGGCTAGCTCCGGGGGCAGGTCCGGCCAGGTCTCGACCGGAACGCCTGACCGCCACAGCTGTTCGTACCACGTGCGTGCCGTATCCGTGTCCGGCGCCCTCAACACGAACCGATAGGGGGCGGAGCCTTCCGCTCCGTGGGTTTCGAAGAACGGGCGGAGTGGTATTTTCGCCCCATCGAACGCAGACCGCCATGCGCGTGCGTTGGCCTGTCTCCTAGTGGCAACATCCGTTATTCTCGGCTTCAGGTTTTTCAGCAGGCGCCTCGACAGCACACTCATTTCGCAACCCGGTTCGGGCTTGCCGGGCATCAGGTCTGCGTCAAACGCAGGATGGCGTTGGTATAACCGGCGTTCTAGCAACGCGTCGAGCATGATGCGCTGAACCACCCTTTTGGCAACCCAAACTCCGGTCGAGGCGAACTTCCCGGAGACCTCTTCTCTGTTGTCGAGAAGAGTTTCCTTGGCGCGCGGTGTATTGGCGAGAAGAACCGCCCCGTCCGGCACGGGCAAGAGCTTGTGTGGTGAATAAAAGGAAAAATCGCAGTTCACGCCGATGCCGTCATAGGGCTCCAACACGTGAGCGCCATCTTCGACAAGAAGGGCGTCGAACTCGTCGCAAAACTCCCGTGCGGGAGCACTGTCGCTGAGATGGCCGAAATAGTGCACCAGCATGAAGAGAGCGGGCGGTCGTTCCTCGGCGATTTGTCGGCACCGTTCCCAATCCGGTTGCAGGTCTTCTTTGATCGGATAGAAACAGAGCTCGAACCCGGCGTTTCTCGCGGGAACAGTTGAGGCGTTGCAAAAATAGTCCGGAAACCAAAGCCGAAGTCCCTTGCGTCGATCGATGGTCAGGGACATTTCGGCAATGGAGCGGATTGCGACGGCGCCTCTAGAATACCACGAAGCCCTTTCGCCGTTTTTTGCCCAGGTATCGATGGGTGGAAACCCTGTCCCGGCACCGGAAACCATGGCCGCGACCAGTTTCGAGATTTGGGGAAGTGGCACGAGGGTCGTCATCAAGGCTGGCGCTCAAATCTCACGCTGGCACGGGTTTGCGCCAATGTTCAAGAAACGATCCTGTACCATCTTTCGGTCAATGGAAATGTCAGATACTCCCGGCCACAATATCTTGGGGCAATGGCAATAGCCGCAAAAAAACCACCAATCGCCAAATACCGGCGAGTCATGCGTCGATCAGTCAACCGTTCCCCCACGAAACGCCATATTGACATTGACCTGCGGCCAAACAAATAATCGCCCCCCTTCCAAAGGCACCGTTGTAATGATGGCTCAATCTTCACTCGAAAGCGTGAGAATATCCATTATCGGGCTCGGCTATGTGGGGCTGCCGCTGGCCCTGCATCTCGCGCGCCATTTTCCCGTCGTCGGGTTCGACGTCGATGAAGCGCGAATCTCGGAACTGCGGAGCGGAAAAGACAATACGGGGGAAGTGCTCTCTTCGGAGCTTCGCGGGACATCGGTCCATTTCTCCGACGATCGTCAGGATATCGAGGACGCCAACCTATTTATCGTTACGGTACCGACACCCATCGATGCCGACAATGAGCCCGATCTCAGGGCGATCGAAGCCGCGTGTCGTTTGGTCGGATCGGTGTTGAACAACGGTTCCGTCGTCGTTTTCGAGAGTACGGTTTACCCGGGCGTCACCGAGGATATTTGCGGGCCGATCCTGGAGGCGGAGTCCGGACAGAAATGTGGGCGAGACTTCTTCCTTGGTTATTCGCCGGAGCGAATGAACCCGGGGGACCGCGAACATTCCGTCGACAAGATCACCAAGGTTGTTGCCGGCCAGACGCCAGAGGTGGCGAACCTCCTTGAGCAAGTCTATGGCGAGGTCACCAACGGCAACATTTTTGTCGCTGACAACATCCGCACGGCGGAGGCTGCGAAGGTCATCGAGAACGCCCAGCGCGACATCAACATTGCCTTTGTCAATGAAGTATCGATGATCTTCGACAAACTCGGGATCAATACCCACAGTGTTCTCGCTGCGGCCCGCACCAAATGGAATTTCCTGAATTTCGAACCGGGTCTGGTCGGTGGCCATTGCATCAGCGTTGACCCCTTTTATTTGGCTCACGTGGCACGCCAGTTCGGGCACGAGCCCGAGGTCATCCTGGCCGGCCGGCGGATCAATGACGGAATGGCCGAGTTCATGGCTGAAGGCGTGGCCCGGAATATCGGCAAACTGTTGGAGACGTCGACACCGCCCCGTGTATTGGTGCTCGGCATCACCTTCAAGGAGAACGTGCCCGATATCAGAAATTCGAAGTCAGTCGATCTCATCAACGCCCTGGTCCGGCGCGGATACCAAGTCGACGCCCATGACGCCATGGCCGACGCCGAGGAAACGAAGCGTCATTACGGAATCGATCTGCTGGCGAATTTGGATGGTGTTTCCGGCTATGATTGCGTTGTCGGCGCCGTGCCCCATGGCGTGTATCGCGCGTTCAACAGCCGCGTATTGGTCTCCCTGTTGGCACAAGGCGGGTTGCTCGCCGACCTCAAGGGAATGTGGCGGGAAATTGATCTTGGCGACAGCTATTCGCGGTGGGAGGTCTGAACCAGGCGCGCCGGCCAATCGTTTGCTACGATTAGGCCTTTTATTCGACAGTCGAGAGAACGAATATCGAGGAAAATGGTGGGCCCGGCTGGACTCGAACCAGCAACCAGACCGTTATGAGCGGCCGGCTCTAACCAATTGAGCTACGGGCCCTTGAGGCTAGGGCGATAAGACGGATAGCAAATTATCCGCCTTTCGGCACCTAGTAATCGAGGAAGCTCCTGAGCTTGCGCGACCGCGACGGATGCTTCAACTTGCGGAGCGCCTTGGCCTCGATCTGGCGGATGCGTTCGCGAGTCACCGAGAACTGCTGGCCGACTTCTTCCAGGGTATGATCCGTGTTCATGCCGATACCGAAGCGCATGCGCAAGACGCGTTCCTCGCGGGCCGTCAGCGAGGCCAGAACGCGGGTCGTGGTTTCGCGGAGGTTGGCATGGATGGCCGCATCAAGCGGCTGCACCGCGTTCTTGTCCTCGATGAAATCGCCGAGGTGGCTGTCTTCCTCGTCGCCGATGGGCGTCTCCAGCGAGATCGGTTCCTTGGCGATCTTGAGCACCTTGCGCACCTTCTCGAGCGGCATGGAAAGCTTGCCGGCCAGTTCCTCCGGCGTCGGCTCGCGGCCGATTTCGTGCAGCATCTGGCGCGACGTGCGGACCAGCTTGTTGATGGTCTCAATCATGTGTACCGGGATACGGATGGTCCGCGCCTGATCGGCGATGGACCGCGTGATCGCCTGGCGGATCCACCAGGTGGCATAGGTCGAGAACTTGTAGCCGCGCCGGTACTCGAATTTATCGACGGCCTTCATGAGGCCGATGTTGCCCTCCTGGATCAAGTCCAGGAACTGTAAACCACGGTTGGTGTATTTCTTGGCGATCGAGATGACCAGCCTGAGGTTGGCCTCGATCATCTCTTTCTTGGCCTTGGTCGCTTCGCGCTCGCCCTTCTGCACGGTCGACACGATACGCCGGAACTCGGTCACCGGCAGGCCGGCTTCGTGTGAGATTTCGGCGATCGAGGCGCGGATCGCCTTGATGTCTTCCCGGTATTTCTTAGTGAATCGGTCCCAGCCTTTGCCGGTCAGCCGCGAAACGCGCCTCAACCAGCCGGGATCGAGCTCATGGCCTCGATAGCGCTCGAGGAAGTCCTCGCGCTTGATTCGGCTGTTGGTAGCGAGCCGGAGCAACTTGCCCTCGAAACCGATGAGCAGGCGGTTCAACTCGTAGAGCTGTTCGACCAGTTGTTCGATTCTCAGGTTGTTGAGGTGCACGTCCTCCATCAGCTCGACCAGTTCGTGACGCAGCTTATTGTAGCGCTTCTCCTGAGCCGGCGTGATCTCCTCGCCCTTCTGCAGCGCTTCGAGACGTGTCACCTGCAACTTGTGCAGTTTCTTGTAGGTCTTGGTGATCTTTTCGAAATTCTCAATCACCTCGGGAGTCAGCTTGGCCTCCATGGCCGAAAGCGACAGGTTGTTTTCCTCGTCGTCGGCATCCTCGTCGCCGTCTTCGCCACCTTCGCCGTCTTCGCCACCCTCGACCGACGGCTGGGTTTTCGGCGCTTCCTCGGTTTTCTTGTTAGCCGGCTCCGCAGGCGTGGCGGTGCTGTCTTCGCCTTCGCCGCCTTCGCCGCCTTCGCCTAGGCCTTCGCCTGCGGCGCCCTCTGCTTGTTGGCCGCCGGGGCCGCCGCCATGAGTCGCTTCAAGGTCGATGATGTCGCGCAACAGGATCTCGCCGTTAACCAGCGCGCCATGCCACTGGACGATGGCGCGGATGGTCAGCGGACTTTCGCAGATGCCGCCGATCATCATCTCGCGACCGGCCTCGATCCTCTTGGCGATGGCGATTTCGCCTTCGCGGGACAGCAATTCGACCGAACCCATCTCGCGCAGGTACATACGGACCGGGTCGTCGGTGCGACCCAGTTCCTGTTCGTCGACGTTTCCGGAGGCCTGCGGCGCTTCCGCCTCGTCGGTCGTCTCCACCGCCGCTTCCTCGGCCTCCTCGCTCTCGACGACGTTGATGCCCATTTCCGAGAGCATCGACATGGTGTCTTCGATCTGTTCCGAGGAAACCTGGTCCGGTGGCAGGGCTGTGTTCAGGTCGTCATAGGTGACGAAGCCCTTTTCCTTGCCTTTCGCGACCATTTTCTTGACGGCCGCGCCCATCGTGTCGAGGAGCGGGCTATCGCCGGTCTCTTCCTGGTCTGTGCGGGCTTCCGCCGCCGTTGCTGCTGCTTTCGCCAAGTTTCAAACCTCGCTATTTACGCGTCTGCGCCCCGCTGAAACCGTCGTCGATACCCGGCTCGCCCGCTGTGCCTCTTCAATGCGAGGTTCCTGCACAACGGTCCGGCCCTTCGTCAGTGCGACAGTTCGTCTGCGGGCGCGTCGTTTTGCTGTTCTTTTAACGCAGAAAGCCGATGCCAAGTCTCCTCCGTCGGGTTTTCCGCGAAGTTCCTTTCGGCCTCCTCGATCTCTGCGACTAAATCCTTACCCCTAAGTTGGTTGAACGTTTCGTTCCAACCCGCCTGCGCTTCTTCCAGCGTTGCCCCGGGCCTTGCGAAGTAGCCGTGGGCATAGACCTTCGCGCTGTTAACCTCGGCCAATACGTCGGAAAAACCACATCGAATAAGGTGGTTTTCCAGTGCCCCGAAATCAAGGCCTGATTTAGCGGCCAGCGTCTTTAAAACCTCCTGGCGCAGATTGTCAAGCGCCGGGACCGAAAACTTAAGCGTACCAAGGCGTTCGGCCACATCGTCATAGATTTCCGGATGATTGACGAGGGCCGATATCAGGACCTCCTCGCGGCGCGTGTCGATGTCGGTCCTGCCGTCCATGTCGATATCGTCGCCGAGGTGGACGTTGGGTGCCCAGCCCGGGCGTCGGCCTCCCGACCGCGTATCCGGGCGCGATGGCCAAAGGCGGTCTTGAAAGGCGTTTGAGAAATGACGGCGCACCATGGGGTCCTGGATGGTTCGGGTCAGATCGTCGAGGCGTTTTTGCAGGGCTGCCTTGGCCTCCGGCGTTGCCGGCAGACGGCCGCCCGTTTCGGCGCGCCAGATGACCTCCGATAGGGCCAAGGTTTGCTCGAGAACGTCGTCGAAGGCGGCTCGGCCGCGTGTGGCCACGAGGCTATCCGGATCCTCACCGGCGGGCAGGCTGGCGAAACGCAACCCGTATCCCGGTTTGAGCAGCGGCAGTGCTTTTTCGGCGGACTTCGCCGCGGCGCGGGCGCCGGCCGCGTCACCGTCGAAACACAGCACCGGTTCGCGGACCGCCCGCCAGAGGAGCCGCATTTGGTCCTCGGTGAGGGCCGTACCCAAAGGGGCTACGGCATGGGTGAGCCCAGCCTGGGCAAGCGCGATGACGTCCATATAACCTTCGGTGACGACTACCGTATCGGCCTTGCGGGCGGCGGGAAGGGCCAGGTCGAGGCCATAGAGCTCGCGGCCCTTGTGAAAGAGCGGGGTTTCCGGCGAATTCAGGTATTTCGGTTCGCGGTCGCCCAGGGCCCGGCCGCCAAAGGCGATGATGCGGCCCTGGCGGTCGGCGATGGGGAACATAACGCGGCCGCGGAACCGTTCGTAGGGTTCCAGCCCGCGGCCACGATCCTCGGTCGGCTTGATCAGGAGCCCGGCGGCGACCATCTGTTCCGGCGAGACACCTTCGCGGGACAGGGCCGCCTTCAGGGTATCGCCGCGCTCCGGTGCGAAACCGAGGCGAAACCGCCGGATCGTGTCGTCGCTCAGGCCCCGGTCCTTGAGATAGGTCAGCGCACCATGGCCCTCCGGCATGTGCAGCATGCGTTCGAAGTGGTGGGCGGCCGCTTCCGTCACGTCGATCAGGGTGCGCCGCCGGCGTTCGCGCTCCTGGGCTTCCGGGCTGTCCTGCGGCACCGACATGCCGGCCATGGCCGCCAGCTTCTCGACGGCGTCCCGGAACTCCAGCCCTTCCGTTTCCATGACGAAATCGAAAACGCTGCCATGCGCCTGGCACCCGAAGCAGTGATAAAAACCCTTGTCCTCGTTGACGGTAAAGGATGGCGTCTTCTCCTTATGGAACGGGCACAATCCGATATGCTCGCGGCCTTTGCGGGTCAGCTTGACGCGTTTGCCGATGACACCGGCGAGCCCGACGCGGGACTTCAGTTCTTCCAGGAAATGGGCGGGGATGGCCATGAGTGGAGTCTACACCAGCCGTCGTTTCGAACCGATGGTCATCATCGGGAGGCGCGGGTGGGCTAGATTACGCAGCGTGTCGACGGCCGAAAAGCCGAAGTTGCTCAACATCTTCCACAAATCCATCCACAGGAAGACTGGTGATCCAGGCTTTTTCACCGCCGAGGCGGACGCAAAAAAAAGACGTCTCAAGTGAAATAGGGGGCCCGATTCGCAGGATTCAATGTTAGGCCAGCTTTTCTTTGACCATTTGGCTGGCCTTGGAAAAGTCCATGGACCCGGCATAACGTTGTTTCAGCGCGCCCATCACCTTGCCCATGTCCTTGATGCTCTCGGCGCCGGTCTCCTCGACGACCTCCGTGATGGCATCCGCCATTTCCGCGTCGGCCATTTGTGCGGGCAGGAAGCGTTCGATGACGGCGATCTCCTCCGCTTCCTTCTGTGCCAGTTCCATGCGGCCGCCTTTTTCATAAAGATCGATGCTTTCACGCCGTTGTTTGACCATTGATTGCAACAACCCGAGGATGTCGTCACCACCGATTCCGTCCTGATTGCCTTTGGACCGAGCCGCTATGTCGCGGTCCTTCAAAGCGGCGAGAATGAGCCTCAACGTCGAAACGCTGGTCTCGTCTTTGTCCTTCATCGCGGATTTGAGGGCCTCGTTGAGTTCCGTGCGCAGCATGGAATCTCTCCTCGGTGATGGCGGGAAACCGGGAGGGTAAACAAAAAAGACTTCGAAGGCAACTGATTCAATATTTTTAACATCTTGAAATTAAATGATTATTTGTTGCAACGGAGTCTTGACCTTGGCCCGGTCATTGCTTAGAAATCCGCAACCAGCCATTTGCCGGTGCTGCTCAGCTCATGACGAACGAAGAATCCCAATCTCCGCCTCCGGGGACAGCGTCCCAGGAGAGCGAATCTTTCCCTGCGCCAAGTGCGGGCGACAGAACAAATCCGTTCTATGTCGACAGGCCCGACTGGGCCGACGCCGCCCTGGTGTTGGCTGACGGAGAGGTGTTCTGGGGCCGTGGTGCCGGTGCCGCTGGCACCAGCGTCGGCGAGGTCTGTTTCAACACCTCGATCACGGGCTACCAGGAAATCCTCACTGATCCGTCCTATGCGGGGCAAATCATCACATTCACCTTTCCCCATGTCGGCAACGTCGGCACCAACGAGGAAGACAACGAGACGACGACGCCGGCGGCACGCGGTTGTGTGCTCCGCCAGTCGATCACCGATCCGTCCAACTGGCGGGCGGCCAAACACCTGGACGATTGGCTAAAATCGCGCAACCTCTCGGCTGTCACCGGTGTCGATACGCGCCGCCTGACGCGCCGCATCCGTGACGGCGGGGCGCCCAACGGCACCGTTGTTCATGCCCCCGGCGCGGTCCCCGACATTCAGGCAGCCCGCGAAGCGGCCGCCGCTTGGCCTGGCCTCGAGGGCATGGACCTCGCCATCGAGGTGACCTGCCGCCAGACCTATTCCTGGGATCAGTCGGAATGGATTCTTGGGAGCGGCTACGGGACGCAGAGCGAACCCCGCTTTCACGTCGTCGCCGTCGACTTCGGCGCCAAGCACAATATCCTGCGTTGCCTGGCCGCCGCCGGCTGCCGGGTGACCGTGGTGCCAGCGATGTCGACGGCGGCGGAAGTGCTTTCCCATGAACCGGACGGCGTGTTCCTGGCCAACGGTCCCGGGGACCCGGCGGCGACCGGCGAATACGCGGTGCCCATGGTCCAAGGCGTTCTGGAGAGCGGCAAGCCGCTGTTCGGCATCTGCCTCGGTCACCAGATTCTGGCCCTGGCGCTCGGCGCCAAGACCCACAAGATGCACATGGGCCACCGCGGTGCCAACCAACCGGTCAAGGACCTGGAAACCGGCAAGGTCGAGATTACGTCGCAGAACCACGGTTTCGTCGTCAATGCCGAGACCCTTCCCAAGGGCGTCACCGAAACCCACCGTTCGCTCTTCGATGGTTCGGTCGAGGGGCTGCGCGTCGAGGGCAAGCCGGTGTTCTCCGTGCAGTACCACCCCGAAGCCTCGCCGGGACCGCAGGACAGCCACTATTTGTTCGAGCGGTTCGTGCAATTGATCGCCGAGCAGAACTAGCCATGCCCAAACGCGAAGACATTTCCTCGATCATGATCATCGGCGCCGGGCCGATCGTCATCGGCCAGGCCTGCGAGTTCGACTACTCCGGCGCCCAGGCCTGCAAGGCGCTCAGGGAAGAGGGATACCGGGTCATCCTGGTCAACTCCAACCCGGCAACGATCATGACTGATCCCAGCATGGCCGATGCCACCTATGTGGAGCCGATCACCGCCGAGATGCTGGAACGCATCATCGAAAAGGAACGGCCGGACGCACTTCTTCCGACCATGGGCGGGCAGACCGGATTGAACGCGGGTATCGAGCTTTTCGAGCGGGGCACACTCGAGAAGTATAGCGTCGAGATGATCGGCGCCGACGCCGCCGTCATCGCCAAGGCCGAGGACCGTCAACAATTCCGTGACGCCATGGACAAGATCGGCCTCGAAAGCCCGAAGAGCCGTCTGGTTCATAACATGACCGAAGCCCGCGAGGCAGCCGACGAGATCGGCCTGCCACTGATCATCCGCCCGTCCTTCACCTTGGGCGGCATCGGCGGCGGTGTCGCCTACAACCGGGCCGAATACGAGAAGATCGTGTCGGGCGGTCTCGCTGCATCGCCGGTCCATCAGGTGTTGGTCGAGGAATCGGTGCTCGGTTGGAAGGAATACGAGATGGAAGTGGTCCGCGACCGGGCCGACAACTGCATCATCATCTGCTCCATCGAGAACGTCGATCCGATGGGCGTGCACACCGGCGACAGCATCACCGTGGCGCCGGCCCTGACCCTCACCGACAAGGAATACCAGATCATGCGCAACGCCTCGATCGCGGTGTTGCGTGAGATCGGTGTCGACACCGGCGGCTCGAACGTGCAGTTCGCCGTCAACCCCGACGATGGAAGACTGATCATCATCGAGATGAACCCGCGGGTGTCACGGTCGTCCGCCTTAGCCTCGAAGGCGACCGGGTTCCCCATCGCCAAAGTCGCCGCAAAGCTCGCCGTCGGCTACACGCTCGATGAGTTGATGAACGACATCACCGGTGTCACGCCGGCCAGTTTCGAGCCGACCATCGATTACGTGGTCACCAAGATCCCCCGCTTCACGTTTGAAAAATTCCCGCCGACGGCAGCCTTGTTGACCACCTCCATGAAATCCGTCGGCGAGGCCATGTCGATCGGCCGCACCTTCGCCGAATCCCTGCAGAAGGGTCTGCGTTCCATGGAAACCGGGCTGACCGGCCTCAACGAGGTCGATATCGAGGGCGCTTTCGTCGGCGGAAAGCTCGACCGCGACGTGGTCAAGGCGGCCCTGTCGGAACCCAGGCCGGAACGTATCCGTTATATCGCTCAAGCCTTCCGGCTCGGGCTCGAGTTCGATGAGATCCATCATGCCTGCAAATACGATCCCTGGTTTCTCGATCAGATCGAAGCCATCGTCCGGACCGAAGAGCAAGTCCGCGCGGGCGGGATCCCGAATACCCACCTCGACTTCCTGGCCCTCAAGAAGATGGGCTTTTCCGACGCCCGGCTCGCCGAGTTGAGCGCGTTGAACGAAGCCGAGGTGACGGCGAAACGGCTGGCTTGTTCGGTGCGTCCGGTGTTCAAGCGGGTCGACACCTGTGCCGCCGAATTCCCATCGCAGACGTCTTACATGTATTCGGCCTACGAGGGTGATGGGACGCGGGCGCCGGAATGCGAGGCCGACCCGTCGGAGCGCAGGAAAGTCGCGATCCTGGGCGGCGGGCCAAACCGTATCGGCCAGGGCATCGAGTTCGATTACTGTTGCGTCCATGCCGCCTACGCGCTCAAGGAAGCGGGCTATGAAGCGATCATGGTCAATTGCAATCCGGAAACGGTGTCGACCGATTACGATACGTCGGACCGCCTGTTCTTCGAGCCGCTGACCGCCGAGGACGTGATCGAGCTGGTTCGGGTCGAACAGTCGAGGGGCGACTTCCTGGGCTGTATCGTGCAGCTCGGCGGCCAGACACCGCTGAAGCTGAGCCACGCCCTCGAAGCGGCCGGTATCCCCATCCTCGGGACCAGCCCTGACGCCATCGATCTCGCCGAAGACCGCGAGCGGTTCCAGGCGCTTCTCAAGGACCTGGACCCGCGCCAGCCGGCCAACGGATTGGCACGGTCCGAGGACGAGGCGGTGCACGTTGCCGAAGCGGTCGGCTACCCGTTGGTCATCCGCCCGTCCTACGTGCTCGGCGGACGGGCCATGGAGATCGTTCACGACGTCGACGCCCTGAAACGCTACATGACGGAAGCGGTTCATGTGTCGGGCGAGAGTCCGGTGCTGCTCGACAACTACCTTGAGGACGCCATCGAGGTCGATGTCGATGCGCTTGCTGATGGCGAAGACGTCCATGTTGCCGGCGTCATGCAGCATATCGAGGAGGCCGGCATTCACTCGGGCGATTCGGCCTGCTCGCTACCGCCTTATTCGCTGGACGAGGAAACGGTCGCCGAATTGGAACGCCAGGCAGTGGCGCTTGCCAGGGCGCTCGGCGTCGTCGGCCTGATGAACGTGCAGTTCGCCGTCAAGGACGGCGACATCTACATCCTTGAGGTCAACCCGCGGGCCAGCCGCACGGTTCCCTTCGTCGCCAAGGCCACCGGCATCCCCGTCGCCAAGATCGCGGCCCGCCTCATGGCCGGCGAAAAACTCAAGGATCTCGACCTGAAGAGCCGTGCCAAGCGCGGCCATATGGCGGTCAAGGAAGCGGTGTTCCCGTTCTCGCGGTTCCCCGACGTCGATACGATCCTGGGGCCGGAAATGAAATCAACAGGCGAAGTTATGGGGCTTGACGAGGGTTTCAAACGCGCCTTCGCCAAATCCCAATTGGGCGCGGGCAACCAGCTCCCGCAAGGGGGAACCGCCTTCATTTCGGTCAAAGACCGTGACAAGGACGGCGCCGTGAAACTGGCCGGGCGTTTGAGTGGGCTCGGTTTCAAGCTGATCGCCACTGGCGGTACGCAGCGCTACCTCAAGTCCCAGGGCCTCGAGGTGGAACGCATCAACAAGGTCCTCGAAGGGCGCCCCCATTGCGAGGACGCCATCGTCAACGGCGAGGTGCAGTTGGTGATCAATACGACCGAAGGCGCCCAGGCGATCGCCGATTCCTATTCGATCCGCCGTTCGGCCCTGACCAACAATGTGCCGCACTACACGACGATGACCGGTGCGGACGCCGCCATCGACGCCCTCGAGGCGCTCGGCGCCGGAAAGCTTGAAGTGGCGCCGTTGCAGGCGTATTTTGAGAGCGAATACTGAAGTAAGATTTTCAGTCACGGGTGAAACGATCCCGCGTGACCCTGGAAATCAGGGTCGCGCCGTTTTTTTGTTGTCCTGTTGAAGAGGTATGGCCATGGAAAAGGTCCCCATGACCAGGGAAGGTTTGACGGCGCTGGAGGATGAACTCCGGCGGTTGAAGAATGACGAGCGCCCGGCCGTGATTAAAGCCATCGCGGCAGCTCGCGAGCACGGTGATCTGTCGGAAAACGCCGAATATCACGCGGCTCGCGAGCGCCAGAGTTTTATCGAGGGCCGTTTGGCGGAACTGGAAGACATCATCAGCCGCGCGGATGTTATCGACACCTCGAAACTGTCAGGCGACACGGTCCGTTTCGGCGCCACGGTCATGGTTGCCGACGAGGACACGGACGAAGAGATCACTTATCGCATTGTCGGCGCCCACGAAGCTGACATCGACAGCGGCCGCCTGTCGGTGACTTCTCCACTGGCCCGCGCCCTCATCGGCAAGACGATCGGCGATTCGGTGGAGGTGACGACGCCGCGTGGCTCGAAGGCCTACGAAATCTGCGACGTCCGTTTCGAGTAGCGGATCAATTCGGGAAATTGGTGTTTGGACGCCGGCGGTTCACCGGTCAATCGTCGACGTCCGGTATGTTGACGTCGATCGGGATGCCCGGGCGGTCCTTTGCCGTGCGGATCGTCTCGAAGGTGGTGACCGTCGAGACGTGCGAGGCAGCCGTTATGCGCATGGTCAATTCGTCGCGGTGGTCCTTGTCGCGGGCCACCACCTTCAGAAGGAAGTCACCGCCGCCGCGGATCATGTGGCATTCGCGTACCTCCCGCCAGTCGTTCATCAGGTTTTCGAAGGCCTGAAGCGTCGTTTGCGCCTGACTGTCGAGGCCGACGAGGGCGAAGAACGTTTCCTTGAACTCCAGAAGCGTCCCGTCGAGGTCGGCATGGTACCCGCGGATGTAGCCGGCCGTTTCCAGGGCCCGGACGCGACGCAGGCAGGGCGGAGCCGATATCCCGGCCCGTTTTGACAGGTCGACATTTGTGATGCGTCCATCGTCCTGGAGGTCGCGGAGAATCCGGCGGTCGATCCGGTCGAGCTTCACTTTCTGCATGGGGCCATCCGTGCCTTCCGGTTTTCGACGAAACATTATTGCGCAATTATATTACAAGGAACCGCGAGCCAAGGGAAGAAGCGACGGCGACAGGTGGCGCAGCCGGGTCACCTGCTGCTTGCGGGTTCCCGCCGGCCAACTTATTTTTGTCGACGACCGTGGATCGCCGCCTGCATTCGATAGGATGGCCCATCGCGATCTAGTGAAACCACTTTAAATGAAAGACCGCCGCGATGTCTGAAACCCGCCATAGCAAGGTCCTGATTATCGGTTCCGGCGCCGCCGGTTACACGGCCGCCATCTACGCCGCCCGCGCCAACCTGAAACCAGTTCTGGTTCGCGGCCTGCAGCCCGGCGGCCAATTGACGATCACGACGGACGTCGAGAACTATCCGGGCTTCGCCGAACCGGTACAAGGGCCGTGGCTCATGGAACAGATGTACGAGCAGGCTAAGAACGTCGGCACCGAGATGTTCGAGGACACCATCGTCGACGTCGAACTCGCCAATCGGCCGTTCGCGGCGAAAGGGGACAGCGGCACGGTCTATACCGGCGACACCCTGATCATCTGCACCGGCGCTAGCGCCCGATGGCTTGGGCTCGACAGCGAACAGCAGTACATGGGCTTCGGGGTTTCGGCCTGCGCCACTTGTGACGGATTCTTCTATCGGGAAAAACCGGTCGCTGTTATCGGCGGCGGCAATTCGGCGGTCGAAGAAGCGTTGTTCCTGACTAATTTCGCCTCCAAGGTGACTGTCATTCACCGCCGCGACGAATTACGCGCGGAAAAGATCCTGCAGGACCGGCTCTTCAAGAACGAGAAGATTGAGATGGTTTGGGACTCGGTTCTCGGCGAGGTGCTGGGGGGCGGCACACCGCCAGGGGTCACCGGGATTCGCATCAAGAACGTGAAAAGCGGCGAGGGTTCGGATATCACCGTCGATGGCGTCTTTGTCGCTATTGGTCACGACCCCAATACCGCTTTGTTCAAAGGCCAGGTCGACATGGATGACGAGGGGTATATCGTCACGGCACCCGATTCGACGGCAACCAACGTCCCCGGCGTGTTCGCCGCCGGCGACGTTCAGGACAAGACCTATCGCCAGGCAATTACGGCGGCCGGAACCGGATGCATGAGCGCGCTCGAAGCCGAACACTTCCTGGCCTCCCAGGAGGCGGCGGCGGAGGCCGCGGAATAGACCCAATGATGGCCGCCGGGGCGAAACGCCGGCGGGAAAGGGGGTAGCCATGGATTGGGATAAACTCAGGGTGTTTCATGCCGTCGCCGAGGCCGGCAGTTTTACCCACGCAGGCGAAGACCTGAACCTCAGCCAATCGGCCGTCAGCCGTCAGGTCAGCGGCCTCGAGGACAGTCTCCAGGTGCCATTGTTCCACCGCCACGCCCGCGGCCTCAAGCTGACCGAGCAGGGGGAGATCCTGTACCGGACCGCGCACGACGTGTTCGCCAAACTGGCCATGGCCGAAGTCCGCATCATCGACAGCAAGGAACGGCCGCAAGGGCCCTTGAAGATCAACACGACGGTTGCCTTCGGTTCCATCTGGCTGACGTCCCGGATCAAGAAATTCGTCAACCTCTATCCGGATATCGAGGTATCGGTGGTTCTCGCCGACACGGAACTGGACCTGGCCATGCGCGAAGCTGACGTCGCCATCCGCTTGGCGCCGCCGAGCCAACCCGACCTCATCCAGCGTCAGTTGATGACCATGCACTATCACGTTTATGCGGCGCCCGAGTATCTGAAGGAGCGGGGAACGCCGGAAAAACCAGAGGACCTGGACAACCATAATCTCATCGTCTATGGCGAAGACGCTCGGCCGCCCATCGCCAACCTGAACTGGCTCCTGAAGATCGGCGCCGAACACGGCCCGCGCCGGCCAACCCTCAAGGTCAACAGCATCTACGGGATATTCCGGGCCGTGCAAAGCGGCCTCGGTATCGGGGCGCTCCCCGATTACATGAGCCGCGAGGTCGGCAACATGGTTCATGTGTTGCCGGAAATCCGCGGCCCCAGCATCGACACCTTCTTCGTCTATCCCGAGGAACTGCGCAACTCACAACGGATTTGCGCCCTTAGGGACTTCCTGATCGAAGAGATCGCCGCCGATAACCGGTGAGCGGCGGCTCGGTCGTCGAGCCCTGCGAAAACGGTGACAATTCGATTACAAGATATGCGTTTTTGCATAGGTGCAGTGCAAAAATTAGAATGGTGTCGAGAACGGGGGTTTTGTATACAAGTGTCGTTGGATGTTGCATCGCAACATCGTTTTCCTCCCTCCGGGCCCATGCCCGGAAAAAGGATCGCCCACATGGCGACTCCTTGCGTCTCCCAGACGTGAAGCCTCCCTGTTTAAAGCTCGCCCCCGGCTTTCGCCGGGGGTTTTTTTTGGCCAATCCCTGACGCATTGTTAGACTGAGGCCAAGCCGGGTGATGCCGGCAACGAACCAGTGGATCCACACGAATGATCGAAGTCGAGGACGTCGAGAAGTCCTTCCGTACCGTCCGGGCCCTGCGCGGCATCCGGTTTTCGGCCCGCGACGGCGAAGTGACCGGACTCATCGGACCCAACGGTGCCGGCAAGACGACGGCGCTCCGCATCATCTATACGGCACTCAAGCCCGACGGTGAAGTCCTAAACTTGCAGGGAATTTGGTAGGAGGTGCATCCTTTGAGGTGCTTGAA
>Ga0066187_1000135_pt1 | contig 31365 bp, 30 predicted proteins | sample WorMetexBAHAMAS1_FD_58706 | JGI IMG/M metagenome (GOLD analysis project Ga0066187, IMG submission 58706) | Marine gutless worms symbiont microbial communities from Max Planck institute for Marine Microbiology, Germany - Inanidrilus exumae... | ecosystem: Host-associated > Annelida > Digestive...
GAGTTAAATCATGGCATCCGACGCCGATATCGCGGAAAAAGACCATTTATGGATGGGCACGAAGTAGACACCGCAGGTTAACTCCCGGATCCGTATTTTTCCTCCTTGTAACCCCTTTCGGTGGCAAAATCATTGAAGGATGCGGGCATCTCACCCACGATCAGCGATTTCAAAGCCTTGATATGATCATGGTCCTCTCCCAGCCGAGTCGTCAGGGCATGGATCGCCCTGCCTATGGACCTGTCCAGAGAGGGCTGAAATTTTTCGCGGGCATCTGTCGGCAGTTCGTTGTACTGTTTGACAAGGTTGGAGATCCAGTTGTCAAGGGTGCCGATGTCCAGCTCCTCTTTAGGGTATACGTAACCCTCCAACGCCCCTGCCGAGGATGCAAATTCAAAAAGATCTTTTTCCAAGGTCATCTCTTTACTCCTTTTTGTTTTACTGATGTCCATGTCAGGCACACCGTATCCCCGTCTTTCAGGTCGAGGGCCTGCTTCAGGCTGCACGAGGAAATGACTTCAAGGACACGGCTTTCGTGGATGTGGACCGTTTCACTGGGTTTGACCACGGCCGCATCTATGCCGTTTAGCATGATTTTCTTCACTTGGGCCGCACAGAAGGCCGGGTCGTCCGGAACCAGCTCGAAGTCTACGGCTGAGAAAAAAAGATCCAGCTTTTCCAGATCCGCGTCATCGATCCTGACATTGAGGGTGCCGGGAAAAGGCCGATACCCCAGCATCTTTTTACATTGCTGGACAACCCAATCCACCTGGGTAAAAAAGGCTCCTTTTCCGGCACCACTCTGTATAACTCCGGATATCTCCATTAAGGCTACATCCAATTGTCGGTATCTTCCGTGGGATGGAAGATGTTAAGATGGCATCGCCATCGTGTTGTCAGTTGAACGACAACCCGGGCAATTAGGCAAACTTATCGATCTCTTCATGAACCTCGATGGACCAGGGTTCATCCAGCAGCTGCCCTCTTCCAAGACGGATCCATAGAACATCTGCATAGCGGGATTTGTCTTTGGAAACGTTTGCCTTGGCAAAAAAACTGCGGTATTTGTTGCGCCGGTCCTCTGGGTTCAGGTCACGTACGATCAGCTCCACGTTTTGCTGCTCGTCGGGCACGGTGCCAGGGTCTGTTAGGACATAAGTATCGTATTCTTTTTGTGCCATTAAATTTACCTCCTTGATAACAAGAAAACAGTTCTGGATGATCTTGTTCGTGTTCTTATGGGTTCAAATCAATCTTCAGCGACATTATTTATAGCCGAATTTTTCCCAGTTAGCGTTTACTTTATCTTGGATTTCCTGGGGGTATACATTGTCAAAGGAAACCCTGATGGGCAGGTCGGATTTCGGCCAATCCAGCGGGAAGGTACAGTCGAATAACACCTTGGCACCCATGCTAACCTTGCGTTCTTCCGGTGAGGCAAAGGGGTTTAAAGGCGTTCCCGGCGCATTTTCATATTTATGGATATCACGGATGGGGTGACACTTGGTGGACAGGGCATGGATCACGGCATCCTTGCTATAGATGTCGGTGTCTTCATCCACCACGATGGTCATGTGAAACCATGGCGAAAGCTTGCTGCCGTAGATCAGGTTGCCGATCTGGGTGGCAATGCCGGTGTAAGCGGTTTTCACGCCAACCACCACCAGGTGATGGGTTGATTCGGGCAGCATATAGACACCGGTAATTGGAATCCCCTGGCTTTCCAGCAGTTTGTGCATTTCCAGACCCAGGGAAAAGGAGCGAAGCAGCTGGCCTTCATCCACGGGCATGCCCATGTTGGAGATCATCATGATCGGATTGTTTCGATAAGTGATCGCCTTGACCCGGTAGACGGTTCTCGGTTCACGCGGTGAGGTGCGGTAACCGGTGTATTCGCCAAAGGGCGCTTCTTCGATCGTAATACCGGGAATTACTTCTCCTTCGATGATGATTTCTGCTGTGGCCGGCACCATCAGATCGCAGGTCTCGCACTGGACCACCTCAACCGGTTCACCCATGAGCATGCCGGCGAACTCGTCTTCCGGCATGGGGGACGGTGCGCAGGAAGCCAGGCTTGACATTGGATCGGCGGACAGCACCGCGGCAAAGGGCATGGGTTGGTTGCGGGGCGCATACTTTCCGTGGAACATCTTGCCCATGTCCGAGAACGGCAGCACCGGTCCCACCATGGTCTTTTCGTCAAACACCATCATGCGGTACATACCCCAGTTGATCTCCTCATTATCGGGATCCTTGCTGACAACGAAGTGCCAGGTGGCCAGGTAGCGGCCGCCGTCACCGCCGTGAACCATGGGGCCGGGCAGGTGGAACAGGTTGGCATCATCGCCCAGGAGAATGTTCTCCTTGCAGGGCGCATCCTTGGCGTCGATGGTAACCGGGGCGATCGGCTCTTCCTGGGTGCGCTTGACATACTCTGCTGCTATATCAGGGATGGATGCATCGGCCTCCATCCCCATGGCAATGGCCAAACGGCGATAGGTTGCCATGGGAGCCCCAAGGCTTTCGAAGCCCGGGTAGTCTTTGATTTTCTTGAAGTAGGGGGAGGGTGCCTGCTCCTCGCATACCCTTCTGGTAATGGCGCCCATTTCCATATCCCAATCCACCTCTTGGTCTATGGTGATCATATCGCCGCTTTCTTCCAGCGCCTTCATAAATTCGCGGTTATCTTTTGGACAGTTATACGACATTTAATATCTCCTTTCTCCTAATCCGGCCAAGCCGGAAGAAAATGATTGTCGGCACCGGTATTAAAAGTCCAATCCACCTTTTACAGGTAGATACCGGTTTGCCGGATTAGATGTTATTTCCCCAAAAAAGGGAGAAAACAGTAAATAAAATAAGAATATAATTTCGGTTTTCACGGTCTCCGGTTATGGTGACCCGTGACCGGGATCCACATATAAACGTAGATGTTCCGGTGAAGAACATACAAAGATCGTCTACGCCATCTTCTCCACCACCGTCTCCCATTTGTCCTGGGCTTTGAGAATAAACTCGGCCAGTTCACGGACAACCCCTTTGCCGCCGGCGGCACGGGTGATGTGGGCGGCCACCCCTTTGGCTTCCGGCGCCCCATCGGAAGGGGCCACCGGGAAACCGACCCGGCTCATGACCCCCAGATCGATCATCTCGTCACCTACGTAGCAGAAATCCTTGTCTACAAGGCCCGTCTCCTTTTGATATTCGTCCAGTTTGGCGATTTTGGCGCCCGTGCCCCAGCGCAACTCCTTGGGGACCTCGTAGATTTCACCGATCACATCCATGGCCCTCGACACCTTGCTGGTCAGGAAAGAGACGCCGATTCCGGCTTCCATCAGGGCCTTGCAACCGATGCGGTCCACCAGGGAGAAGCATTCCGATTTAATTCCGTCATCTGTGTAGTAAAGCGTATTGTCGGTAAGGATCCCATGGATATCCAGGACAACGAATTTTACCTGCTTGGCCAGTTCCACCGCGCGATCTGCATCTGTCATAACAACCTCCTTGGTTACAAAGGCTATTTATATCCCATTTTGGTGACCTTAACGACCCAGTCATCCCAGGATCCCTGGGCCCTGAGAATGAATTCACAGATTTCTCGTATGGGTCCGCGGCCACCCGGTGCCTTTGTGATCCAATCGGCCGCCGCTTTGACCTCATCCACCGCATCGGCAGTTGCAGCAGTAAAACCCGCTGCCTGCATGACAGCCAGGTCGGTGATTTCACACCCAACGTATGCGGTGTTTGCCGCATCCAGCTCATGTTTCTTGCAGAGTTCGGCGAGCTTGGCCGCTTTGTCAGTAACCTTGTAGTAGGTTTTGTCCATCTTCAGTTCCTTGGCACGGAAAAAGCCCTCTTCCCCTACAGATGTGCTGTCCAGAAATATCACCTGGATGCCATTCATTTTCAGAGACAGATCTCCAAAACCGTCCATGTGCCAGAAGCTAAAACGCTTGCGGCCCTCCACATCACAATAGAGCGTGTTGGGCGTCAGCACGCCGTGGACATCATGGGCGAACAGCTTCACCTGGCTGGCTTTCTCCATTGCCCTGGTTTGATCTTTTTCAAATGCCATCCTTAATCTCCTGTATGGTTTGCAGCCGGACCGGAACCGATTGCAGTGCATCTTTTTCCGCCGTTCTAATTGCCGGGATACATCCGCAAGATTTCGCTGGTCCCACCACTGACGGTCAGATCGTTGAATTGAGAAAGAATGTTTGAGCGTTTGGTCGTTTCCACCCACGCTTTCGAGAATTTGGCGTAAGCCTCCAAATCTTCGAACTCCGCCTCCCAGGTTACCTGGTCGCTGGGGCTGATATACCATTCATATACACGCACCACCTTCGGGGAATCCGCCACCCCAGCCGTTGCAGACTGAAGTAGTTTAACCACTTTCTGGGCACATCCTTTTTTCACCATGAATGTTCTGCGATTGACGATCATGATAAGCCTCCTTTTGGTTGGCCCTCCCGCCGCATAGAATATTATTATTTAAGCTAATAGTAGATATAAAAGCGATACCCGTGGCGAACCGATACTGGATACTTGCATCTGGATGATAGATGTTACGGGTCGTAACCGATTGGGCAGTCTTGCATTCCCCGTATCAAGTATCCAGCTTCCAGCATTTGTCTACACAGATAAATCTACTCCCCAGCCATTAATCCAAGCCCAGTTCTTCCCAGCGTTCTTTGATACGGTTGAGCACCTCTTCATTCATTTTAACCTGAACAGGCTTCTCCTCCCACTCAAAGGGAAAGGTGGCATCCATGATGATCCGCGAGGTGATGAACTTGTTTTCGTCATGACTCAAGGCCGGGTCCAGTGGAGTGGAGCGGCCCCGATTGATGATCTGTGTCCCGCGAAGCGGATCGTAGCGCGTGGCCAGGGCCCACCAGACCCGCGGCAGGTCGTCGGCGCGGATATCATCGTCCACAATGATCAGCCCTTTCAGGCCGTATGTGCAGGTATGGCTGGCCAGCACTGCGGCAGCGATCTGGTTGCTGTGCCCCGGATACATCTGCTTTACCGAGATGATGGCCCAGAAACGGCCGCAGGCTTCGGGGGGCATGTAAACCGACTGGACCCCTTTCATTCCCATGCGGGTCAGTTCGGTCCAGAGGGTGGCGTTGCGCACGAAAGCCAGCATCATGTGGTTGTCGTTTACCGGCCGGCCTACGGATGCCGCCAGCATGATGGGATCATTGCGGTGATAGATCCGTTTCACATCGATGGCCGGTTTTTTAATGGTCTGTTTGAGTTCGTCGGTGTAAAATCCGGTGTATTCGCCAAAAGGGCCCTCCTCACGCAGATTGTCGCCGTCGATGTAGCCTTCCAGGACGATCTCTGCGGTGGCCGGGATGGGCAGGCCGGTCAACGGCGCTTCGACGATCTCCACGGGCTCCCCGCGCAGGGTGCCCACCACGTCGTATTCACTGGCGTTTTCCACCATGGCGCTTCCGGCCAGCATCAGCAGCGGATCGCAGCCCACCACCAGGCAGATGGGCATTTTCTTTCCGGCCTTGCGCCACTTCTGCAGGATGCGGTCTCCGCGTTTGCCTTTCAGGATCTGGGCACCGACGGTTTTCTTATCCAAAACCTGGCTGCGGTAGGTACCCAGGTTGATCTCGCCCGTCTCAATATCGCGCACCACCATAAAACAGGCGGTCCCGATGAAACGCCCCCCGTCCTTGTCATAGAACTTGGGAGAGGGCAGATCGAATACATTCACATCCTCCTCCTCGATGGTGTTTTCGAAAACCGGACCATCCTCGACCTCCTTGGCACGAATCACCTCGCCGATGGACATCTTCATCCACTGGTGGCTCAGTTCAGCCATACTCAGATGGGTGGGCTTGCCCAGGGCGATGGCCAGTCGCTTGGTGCTGCTGTAGGCACCGAAAAATACGGAACCCTTGTGCCCCTTGACGTTTTCGAACAGGACCGCACGACCGTCCTTCTCCTCCACCAGTTTGGAGATATGGGTCATCTCCAGGTCCCAATCCACTTCGGCTGTAATCCGCTTGATGTCGCTTTCTTCCTCGCAAAGAGCGATAAAGTCACGAAGATCCATACGTCACCTCCTATTTTTTAATGATCCATAGATACATTCAACGGACGGCCTTGGCCGAACCGTTTCATTCAATGAGAAACGGGACCCTTTATGTGAGGTCCGGAATAGATGGGATGATAGGGCAGGTCTTCACGCCATTCTTTCTCATCAACATTCTTTTTGCCTTCACGTATGGCAGCCATACCGCTTTCGGTTTCACGGCTGCCCCATCTGTAAAACAGGTTGTGTTCGATGTGGAACATATCCAGCACCTTGCCTACCAGGTGGTTGATGAGATCGTCGATGGTTTGGGGCAGACAGTAGAAGGCCGGTACGGGCGGCAGAATGGTGGCGCCCAAATCGGCGGCGTCCATCATTAGCCTCAAATGGCCTTTATGGAATGGGGTTTCTCGCGCCACGACCACCAGTTTGCGCTTTTCCTTGATGGCCACATCCGCGGCACGCACCAGCAGGTTGTCGTTATAGGAATTGGCTATTCCTGAAAGGGTTTTAATGGCACAGGGAATGATCACCATGCCTTCGTTGAGAAAGGAACCGCTGGCGATATTGGCCCCGATATCCCGGCTGTCGTAGCAGGTATGCGCCAGTGCTTTGACCTGCTTGACGGTCCAGGGGGTCTCCATGCGGATGGTCTTCTGGGCTGCTTCGGAGATGACCAGATGGGTTTCGATATCCGATTTGGACAGGACCTCGAGAAGCCGGATACCGTAAATGGCCCCGGTGGCCCCGGACATGCCTACAATCAGTCTTTTCATATCAGTTCCTTTTATTAAAAGTTGTTGACGATTTGCTGTACCCGGTCCTGAATCTCTTCTGGGAACCCGATTTTTTCAAAGCCCTCGCGGTGTGGCCGGGTGGCGTCGATGGCGACCTTGGCCGTAATAAAGTCCTTTTGCGCAGACGGGTCTATGGGCGAACCCTTCAGTTTCGAAAGCAGGATCAGGTCCCGATCCGCCTGAAAACGCGTGGCCACGGCCCATTCCACTTCCAACGGATTGGTCACGTCCACATCCGTGTTCACCATTACCACTTTCTTTACGGTGCCAAAGGAAAGCGCCATGGTGGCTGCCCGTCGGATCTCCCCCCGATCGTCACTTTCCATGGATATGACCATGTGTGAACAAAAGGTGCCTGGAACGAAATGGAGATCCCTGAGTGAGGAGAATTCCCGCCGCATCGGGGGGGCGATATGCAATCCGAAAACAAGGGCCAGCAATTCATCCACCTCGCACCCCTGGGGCAAAAGCCCGTGATAGATGCAGTCCCGGCGCATACTGACTGTGGTGACATGGATCGTCGGGCTGGGAAAATCAACGTAGCACCCGCTCACCTCGCCCAGGACCCCCCCTTGCTCATCCTCATGTGGATCGATATAACCCTCAAGAACGATTTCGGCATAGGCCGGCAACTCGATATCCATTGTTTGAGCGCGGGTCGTGGCCACGGCCGCCCCCATCAAGCCGCTCACACCGGCGAGTTTGTCGATACCTTTGGGAGCTTTCAGAACCGTCCCAATCAGCACGGCTGGATCCACACCCACAGCCATGGCGATCTCCATGCGTGTCCCTTGTGCTTTATGGACCGCATAAATTTCAGAGAGAGGGGGATTCACCAGGGATATGCCGGCAGTGGTATCACCTCTGATTTCGATGCGGTGAAGACCCCTGCCCGTAATTCCGCTCTCTGGATGTCTGGCGGATGAGATACCGGTGGTGATAAAGGGGCCTGTATCGCCAGTGTAGTGGGTCAGGACCGGTAGCAATTCCCGGATGGTGATTTCGTTTTTTAAAGGCAATACGACCCGTTCATCCCCTTCTTTTATGGAAAAAGGGCTGATCTCCTTTCCCATACTGGAAAGAAGGGTTTGAATAACATCCCCATCCTCGACGCCCATCGCAAGGGCCAAACGCCGACGGGTCCCCAGAAGGTTGCCAACAACAGGCATGGCATATCCCTTCACCTTTTCGAAAAGGATGGCAGGTGCCTGCTTTTCGCCCAGCCTGCGAAGCAGTGCCGGGATTTCATAACGGGGATCTACCGGTTCCGGTATTCGCCGGATTTCACCACACTGGTCCAGGTAGCTGACAAACTCTTGGAGTCCTCTTACGGTTCTCATCATCGTTTAATTATGGTAAATTGAAATATAAGTTGTCAATTTTATTATTTTTATGCTACGCATAATTTAAACTTATGATTTGCTTCTGGTACATATCAGAATTGATAAATCTCAATGCACGGGACCTGCCCTCATGCTCAATCTCAACCAGCTGCGCGTGTTTTATTTTGTCGCCAAACACCTCAGTTTTACCGAGGCCGCCAAAGCGCTTTATATTTCTCAACCGGCGGTAACCGCCCAGGTAAAAAATTTTGAAAAGTGGTGCGAGCTGAAATTCTTTAAAAAAAAGGGTCGGGGCATATGCCTGACAAATGAGGGTGAGACCCTGTATCGATTTGCCTGCCAACTATTTGAATTTGAAAACCGGATCGAACGGTCCCTCAATGACATGCGCAGGTTGAAAAAGGGAGTGCTGCGCATTGGTTCGACCCGCACCTACGCTCGTTATCTGATGCCCCACATGATGCGCCACTTCCACCAAAAATATCCGGATATCAAAATATTTTTAGATGAGGGCAGTTCCCTGGACATGAGCCTGCGCCTGCTGGATCTGAAATATGAGATCGCCTTTATCGCCAACGTCAATGACGATCCCGCCATAACCTATATCCCCCTTGTGGAGGAGGAGGTGGTTCCCATTCTCAGCATCCATCATCCCCTGGCCGAAAGTAGATGGATAACCATCGATGACTGTTCCCAGGAGCCGATCATCCTGCGGGAAACCGGATCCGGTACGCGGCAGGCAATCGACACCTTTTTTCAGGGCCACAACTGTGAGCTGAATATATTGATGGAAACAGCCAATACCGATTTCATCAAAAAACTGGTGGCACGGGGTGACGGGATCTCCTTTTTGGTCAAGGAAGCTGTCATCGAAGACATCCTGAGAAAAAGGCTTGTGAGCGTTCCCTTTGAAAGCGGACCGCTTTGTTTGGATGCCAACATCGCCTACCTGAAAAAACAGCCCCTGTCACTGCCCGCCCAGGCATTTCTTCAAATCCTGAGTGAACTGGATGAACTGGCGCCCGGCAAATACCCACTGAGACGGAATCTATTAAAGTAAGATCCACATCGATCCCGCGTTACATTCCATCCGCTTGTGTTAATTCAACAACATCTGAAATGTTGAGTTCCAGCATTTTGATACTGGCTAATATGCGCGTTGTGTTGCGGGCGATTGCCGGAAAATCGATCCCGACACTCTGAAGTTCCTGAGCTGTTTTTTTGATGAGCTGAATTTTAGCATCGATTTCGTTTAATTCGAATTGTTCATCCATCCTTATCCTCACTCTCGCGATTGCGCATCGGTTTCACAAATCCTTGGTAGGACTTTAATACTTCAGGCTTTTTTGCGCAGGTCCTTGAACCGTTTGGCCTTGACTTCATATCGCGGCAGCCTGCCGTAATCATAAAACTCGATGCGATAGCCCAGGTTGGTTTTCAGGCGCAGCTGGTCCTTGAGTTCGCCTTCAACCGCTTTCACCTGGTCCTCCTTGCCCGGCATCAATTCCACTTTCAGCTTGATCCGGTCTACATCGCCCAGTTTGTCCACGATCACCTCGAACTCATCGCCAAGGCCGTCGATGCCCCGAACCACCTCTTCGATGGCAGAAGGTGCCAGCAGCACGCCTTTCACCTTGGTGATATCATCCGCCCGGCCCACGACGCCGCCCTTGATGATTCTGAACGTGCGGCCGCAGGTACAGGGCTGTTCATCCCACTCGATGATGTCCTTGGCGTCGAAGCGGACGCACGGCTGGGCCATGCGGTCCAGGGCCGTGATGACCATCTTGCCTCTTTTGCCAGGTTCCTCGATGATTTCACCGGTTTCCGTATCCTCAATCTCCACCAGGAAAAAGGCTTCGTTGACGTGCATTCCGTGGGGCTGGTCTGAACATTCGTATGACCATGCACCGATTTCAGTGGCACCGGCATGGTCATACACTTTCGCGTTCCATGCGCTTTGGATCCGATTTTTGGTGGTGGGGATCCCCGCTCCCGGTTCCCCGGCACAGGTGATTCGCTGGATTCCAAGCCCGGCCGGATCGATGTCCATTTTGGTTTTGGCCGTATCGGCCATCCCCAGTACATAGGTGGGCGTGGCCATCATGGCTGTGGCTTTGAGTTCCTGTATCTTCAGAATTCTGGCCTGGGTGTCCAGGACACCGCCTGGAACCACCTCACAGCCGACCTTTTCTGCGGCATAGTGACCGGCCCAAAAGGCGACAAAGATGTTGTAGCCAAAAGGGATGAACACCCGGTCGCTGGGGCGGTAACCCTGGGCCCATAAAATAAATGCCCAGCACTCGGCCCACCACTCCCAGTCCTGCCAAGTGTCCGCCTGGTATACCGGCTGCCCTGTTGTGCCGCTGGTCTGCCGGAATTCCGACACCTCCTCCAGCGGTACGCACAGCATGTCCCCATAAGGGAATGGATCTTTTCTCTGGATATCCCGCATCATGGACTTTTCCACCTTGGGCACATGGCGGATGTCGTCGAAGGTTTGAATATCCCTTGGGGTCAGACCGGCATCATCATACAGTTGCCGGTGAAATTTAGAGTGGTCATAGGTCCACTGAAAAATTCGCTTGAATTTTTTCAGCTGCAGCTGGCGAATGTTATCATGAGAAAGCGTTTCAAGTGTTGGGTTCCAGAATTTTTGATCGGCCATTGTTTTCGATTGCCTCCTTATTACTTCTTGCCGGAATGCCGGTTTTTTATACCGGCTTTGAACTTATCCCAAAACTCTCGGTCCGTATCCCTCCAGGCCGCTCCCCATCTTCTTTCAAAATAGGAGGTCGGCAGTCTCTCTTTCCAGGCGCTCCACGGGTTTTCCCCCTTTTCGCGGGCGATCAGGGCATCCACCAGGTACTCGGCAATGTCGGAAACCTCTTCTTTTGGGATGTAGGAGTAGGCGCCTTCTTTGATGGTTTTGACCAGACTCTGGGCGTTAAAGGAATGGGCCGTGAGCATAACGGCCGGAATGTCCCTTTTATTGGCGATATCCAGCAGGCCGAAGCCATCCACGCCCATAATATCCAGGATAGCGATGTGGAACGGCTCGGACAGCAGGAGCTCCCGCGCCTGTTCGAAGGTTGTCGCCTTGACGACCTGGCACATATCAAGCAGCTCCTCCAGCACCTCCAGAATATCCGGTTCATCATCCACGGCCAGGACTTTTTTGCCTTCCAGCAGACTTGTGTCGGACATTTTTATCTCCTTTATCAATGCACTTTACTTGGGAATTTTAATCCGTTTCATGGCCTGATCCATGAGGAGCTGATAACCGGTTTTTTTACCCAATACCGATTCTTTCCGCTTTTGACTCCAGACGGTTTCGGGCCGGGCCTGTACAATGAAAAGATTGTCAGGAAACCCCAGATCCTTGTCAATGGACCACTCGATATCCATCGGGCGGCCGTAATGCGCTTCGATATGCTTTGCCATCTTGACCAGGCCTGCCACCTCTTTTTCTTCCAGGCAGCACATGCAACGCATATCTTCATCGACATCGGCGTCGATTGTCTCTCCTTTTTCAGGATCGTAAACGCACGTAATATGCTTGTCTGATATGGTCTTTTCGGTGGTTTCCATCACGATCTTGTCCACGACAAACTTGTCCGGGTTGACCGATCCCGACACGACGGTTTCTCCCAGGCCCCAACTCCCCTCGATGACCACCTTGGAAAGGTCTCCGTCGGTGGGATTGAGGGTGAACATGACACCGGCGGCCCTGGCGTTGACCATTTTCTGGACTCCCACGCTGATCAACACTTTTTCATGGGGAAAATCATTTTTAATGCGGTAATCGATCGCGCGGGCGGTCCAGAGACTGGCCCAGCAGTGTTGCACCCTCTCGACCACCCGGTCCGTGCCCTGTATCCAGAGAAATGTGTCCTGCTGTCCGGCAAAACTGGCTGTGGGCAGGTCTTCGGCGGTGGCACTGGAGCGCACCGCCACGGGAAGATCTTGCAAAGCACACATCGTGCAAAGCTCCCCGTAGGCGTCATCGATGGTGGTGCGTATGTTGGCAGGCAGGTCAGCCTCCCGGATCAATTGCTGAATTTTCTCACTGGTCGCGTTGAGCGAATCCATGTCACCATGCTTCAACCCCGAAACGATCTGCAGAATTTCCTCCTTTATTCCCGTGGTTGAAATATACTCAAGATAGCTTTCCGTGGTCACGGCAAATCCTGGAGGTACGCGAATACCGGCGTTGATCAATTCGCCCAGGCTGGCATTCTTGCCACCCACCTGGGGCAGTGAATCTTTATTGAGATCTTTGAAGTTTTGGGTATATGCCATTTGACTCTCCTTTGGGACAAACCCCCCCTGTGCCCCCTGGAACAGGGGTTTTTTAAGAGGGGCCGGGGCCGTTTTTCGAATTCGATCCTCGTATACGGCCGCCGGCCTATCCAGGCATTGATGATTAGGCTTTTTCTACAATGGTGACCACACCGGTGTCACCGTCGACCCTGACGATATCACCTGTTTTGATAACATGGGTGGCCAATCCCGTACCGGTGACCGAGGGGATGCCATATTCCCTGCACACGATGGCGGCATGGCTGGTGAGCCCACCGATGTCGGTAACCGCAGCCTTGATGTTGGTGAATACAGGCGCCCAGGAGGGGTTGGTCGTGGGGCAAACCAGGATTTCACCGGGTTGGATATCCACGATATCCTTGAGCATTTTCAAGACCCTGGCCGGTCCCTCCGCCGTTCCAGCGGACGAGGCGAATCCCTTGACCTCGGATACATCGCCCTCGGCCGAGGTGTCGACCCCTTTGAGCCACTCCTTGACCCTGTCTGTGGTGACCCCCCAGAGCATGATGGTAAACGGCTCGGCAACCTCTTCGGGTGGTACACCCAGGGCCGGGGTCGGATTCCAGTCTCTGGCGGCCTCGAGGATCTTTTTGCGCTTGGCGGCTTTGGCCTGGTAATAGGAGCCTCTCACGGGGATGTCCACGCCCAAAGCCCATCCCGTAGACGCTTCGGTGAGGAGTTGAGGCACTTCATAGCGGTTGAACATGAAGATGTCGTCCACCTCTTCCAGCATCCCGACATCCACCAGCACCTTGCCCAACTCCCTGATCTTGCCGAACCAGATGGTGTGGAACCAGTGCTCCACCCAGAACAGATGATCTTCGGCATACCGGTAGATGGTGCGGATGGTGTTGTAGGCGCCGTCAAAGGCCTCACGGTCTTCGTCGGTCTGGATCAGTCCGCGGTACTTGGCGATGATTTCATCACGCTCCCTTTCGATATCCCCCAGGTTACGTTCGATCACCTCGCCCTTGTCCAGGCGTTCCAGGTAGCTCTTGATGTAGCTGTAGGGAATTTCGGGAACTGTCAACCAGCTGCCCTCGTGGTGGAACCAGCCGCTGCCGCAGGATACGTAAAACCAGGGATCCTTTGCACGGTCATATTCCGACAGCCAGGTCTGACCCTCCGGGCTGCCTTTCAGCGTTGCGATTTTTTCGTCTACTGAAGCTTCACCCTTGAGGACCTCGGCCACCGACGGGTTGGCATGGGCCAGTCTGGAAAGCCGGCAAAGCTCCTCTTCTGGCTTGAACATGGACACGTAAGCGCCGGCCACCATTTTTCCGATGGCGCTTTCGCTGATACCGGGAAAGAGCTTGCGGGTGACGTCTGCAAACATCAGGTAAGCGAGATAGGTCAGGTTGAGCATCTCGAAATGGTATTGCCATCCCTTGACCATGTTGTTGACCAGTTTGTCGAAAGACGACATGAGGTTATAGGAATCGTAGACGCCGGTGGGTGCCGGCAGGACCTGTTCGTCAGGCACATATTTGGGCAGTTCCGATGGGATCGCGACGCCCTTCATCTCCTCGCCAAGGGCCTTGAACTTGGTCAGCCACTTGTCCCATAGTTCATCATAGTGTTCGAACACATAAAACACCCGTTTCTCAAAATATCCGGCCTTCTCCCCGATAATCTCCTCCGGCGGCGGATTGATGGCACAGATGTACATGTAGGGACCCACCATACGCTGGGCGATGCCCTGAGCCGGCGGAATACAGAAAACCCTCGTGGTGTATTGAGACAGCGCGATCTGCCATGACTCCTGGAAAATCTGGTCCAGGGGCGGCATGGGTTCCGGGGCATGAATCTTGTCCAGATACCAGAACTGGCTCTTTTCCCATTCACTCCTGTCCTGGGAGAAAAGGTAATGAGACGGGTACATCTCCTCCCATCCTTCCAACTCCGGGGGCACTTCATACTCGTGGGGATCGGGGAATCTTGCTGCATTTTCGTCTGCCATTTTTCCTCCTTGTTCGTTGAGCGGTTGATGGTTATATGTACCCCCCTCCCCAAGCCGCGGCGGATGGTTCAAAGGGGCGTTCATCAGAGGAAACGTGTAGAACGGGTTTTGGGAATACAATGGCCTTCGGGCCCTGTTATAGAAGGCAACCGTCCCGTTGATTTGTGGTTTTAACAGAAAAAATGCGTTCGTTAATCTCAATCCCGGGCAAGATTCCGGGGAGTTTACACGTGTAGAATTAGATCGTCATTTTTTATGAATGGTATTCATTATGTTGTCAAAGCAATTAAATTGATGTAAACCATAAGTGGAACTTATGGATCGGTCTTGATATATAAAAAATAATAATAAATATTCAATAAGCCCCATCGCAGATTATTAAGATGCTAAATTTTAACCAATTCAGAGTGTTTTATCATGCAGCCCGGCAGGGCAATTTCACCCAGGCAGCCGAAAAGCTGTTTATTTCCCAGCCGGCGGTAACGGCCCAAATCAAGGCGTTCGAAGAATATTGTGGATTCAAGGTATTCAAGAAAAAGGGCCGAAACATCTGGCTTACCCAGGAGGGAGAAACCCTGCTCAAATATGCCGAATCGGTATTTTCCCTAGAAAAGGATATCGAACATACCGTTGAAGATCTTAGGGAACTGAAGCGTGGCGTTCTTCGCATCGGCACCTCAAAGACATATGCCCGTTATTTCATGCCCCTGATGCTCTCCACATTTCACCGCAAATATCCCAAGATCAGCATCGAGCTCAACGAGGGAAGCTCCCTTGAGATGACCCATAGCCTCCTCGAGTTGAAAAACGAGGTGGCCATCATCGCCAAGGCGGAAGAAGTCCCGGGCATCCGGTTTAATCCCTTCAGCCAGGAGGAGATGGTGATGATCGTGGCGCCGGATCACCCGCTTGCGCTAAAAAAGGAGATCGATTTATCGGAACTGGAAGGGGAGGCCTTTATTATGAAGGACCGGGGATCGGGCACACGCCGGCTGGTGGAGCGACTGTTCTCCGAAAGCGGCCTCAAACCCGATATCCTCATGGAGGTGAGCAACACGGAATTCATCAAACAGCTGGTATCCAGGGGAGACGGGATTTCCCTTCTCGTTCGCGAGTCTGTGGTCGTCGAGGTTTCAGAGGGAAAGCTTGCGGCCATACCCCTCAAAGGGGATAAGGTATACCTGGATGTCAGCATCGCCTATATCGAAGGCCAGCAACTGTCCCCGCCTGCCAAAGCATTCCTGGATATCTTAGAGAAACTGCAGTCCGGACGGGAGATTACACCGCAGGGGATTGGGGCTTTTACAGCCAAGATTCTGGCTGAGCAGCGGGCGGCGGTGGGAAAGCGCGGTGACGGTGAATAGAAGTAGTGGCTATTCATAAATTAAGTGTCGAATTTTTCACTTCGAAAGTCAAAATTGAGACTCAAATGTATCCTTTTAGGTAAATAATGTCCTTTCTTTAAAGGGAGTCGGTGGGAAATTTACTGAATGGTTTTCAATACACCGACCGAAAGTTTCTTAATTTTCGGCCCGGTGGGGTACCGGTAAATCTACCTGGCTTCACAGAACTTCAGCAGGCGCCTACATATCTGATAAATCTACTGGTCATCGTTGCCTCAAGAAATGGCTGCCTCTACACAATTGGCATGAAATGGTGAACTCGGATGTCACCGTCGCTTATTCTGGAGGCAAAATCCTCTCGCCCAGACCAAGGCATTTCTGGCTATTCTGTAAAAGTTGCAAACCGAACGGTAGATTGCGTCACATGGGATTGGGACTTTTACGGACAAGATTTTGGATAGGCAATGGGATGTGAGGAAAAAATGAACAAAACGCAAGGAAAATCCAGATCCGAGTTATGTAGTTTAATACACAGACTAAGATTTTTTTTTCCTAATAAAGCAAAGCTTGGTTCCTTATTTCAAAAAAACCAACGTCTTTAACGTTTCATAATTATTTCATTTTTTGTCTTTTCTGTTTAGTGGTATAATTATTGCTATGCAATATCCGAGAATTTGAGTCATCTGTGATATTATATCACTAAAAAAATTAAAAACAGGAGGATTTTATTTTGTTAGTTAACTCTCGTATCAAAAAGAAGCAGGTTTCTATCATTCTAAGGATTATCGTTACCTTGTTTATGATCTCTCTAATTTGCGTTTCTCAAACGATGGCGCTCACGCTCGTTCTACAACCTGGTCCGGGAGCAAATGACGGATCAGACCTGGGTGATATGCTAAATGGTAAGGATGCGGGAGTATTCAATGGAAGCGGAAATAGCGGCAACAACATTGGAACGGCCAGGAGACAATATACTCAATACAATTCCGCGACATGGAATGCCATGGGATACTATCAGTTCGACTTTTCTTCATACCTTTCCTCTACGGATGTCATTACAACTGCTGAATTGACATTTCATCATCTGTATCTAAGCGCCAAGGACGGTCAGGGGAATCATCGAATTTGGTCCCAAGTGGATGAGAATTATGCTGTCAGGGGTGTTCAGCAAGCTTGGAACGAGATGGATATCACGTATAATAGCCAACCCTTATCAGACAGCCATTATTCAGCGACTTCAGTAGTCTATCCTAGGGCTTTGACATGGAATGAAGCGACTGCAGGCAATTTGTTATGGGCAGATGTCGGTGACGATGAGCATACATTCGCTATTGCATCTGTCACTCTTGATGTTACCGGTCTGGTCCAAGATTGGCATACTGGTGTAAGAAATAACTATGGACTGCTATATCAGACCACAGATGGTGGTTCCTATAATGCCCAGGATGGTTATGTGATCTCTTCCGATGCTTTAAATGAAATATATCGCCCGAAACTAACCGTTACCTACGAACCGGTTCCAGAGCCAGGCACTATCCTTCTGATGGCAACAGGTATGCTCGCCTTTACCGGAGCAAGAAGAAGAAAATCGTGACTGATTGCCTGAACTTCTCTGGAATTCAGAGATTGAAAGAATGTATATACTTACATTCGTTCATATTATATTTTGAGTCACTGGGTTTCGGATCTGTCTTCACCCTATCGGTGGCTGAAGTATTAATTTAGAAAGCAGGGAGGAAAATGCGCCCTGCTTTCTTGATAGGGACTACGGAAACCATATATCTCCCTCCAAATAAATCACTGCTTGCCCGGCAATCCTTACCCGTTCTCCCTGATCTTCACAAAATAGCGCTCCGCCCCGCTCCGACACCTGCCGGGCGGTGAGTCTAATTTTCCCAAGACGCTTGGACCAATACGGGATGAGGGTACAGTGGGCGGAACCGGTGACCGGATCTTCTGGGATGCCCATCTTGGGGGCGAAAAACCGGGATACGAAATCGACCTTTCTGCCAGGTGCCGTGACGATCACGCCCATGGATGGGAGGTTTTCGAGGCGCCTGAAATCCGGCCGGACACCAAGGACCGCTTCTTCCGAATCCAGGACCACCATATGGTACCGCGCCAGCAACACCTCTTCCGGCTCCACACCCAGTCCCTTTTCTATATCCTCAGAAGCTTGGCAAGGCTTACCCGGCTGGGATGGAAAATCCATTGCCAGAAGCTCGTCTTCCTTTATCACATGCAAAGAACCACTACGAGTTTCAAAACGCACTTCCCGGCGCCCCGGTTCCAGCATCTCGAAGATGGCATACGCGCTGGCCAGGGTGGGATGACCGGCAAGATCGATTTCCGCCACCGGGGTAAACCACCGCAGGTCGTAAAATCCGTCCCGAGGGATGATGTAGGCGGTTTCGGAAAGGTTGTTTTCCGATGCAATGGCCTGGAGAGTGTCGTCGTCGAGCCACTCCCCCAGCACGCACACCGCCGCCGGGTTACCGCCGAACACGCGGCTGGTAAACGCATCGATCTGGTACATTTTGATTTTCATACATATTCTCCATATGCTTGATTATGTAACGGATTATGGTTAATTGGCAAACCCAAAATCGGAGGATGATATCATCGATCGGCGTCGGGGTCGGAATCGGTATCTACAAACCTGTTATGGAATTGACACGATCCCGATTCCGATAGCGACCCCGACGCCGATGGGCTCATCGTTAAGAATGCGCCCAATTTCTGACTTGGCTTTCATGGATATCCGTGCTTCGGATTTATCATACTGAATCCCACACTGTTCGGCCATAAGGCTGAGTAAGTGTAAGGCTGTAGTACTAAGGATCGACTTCTAACGGTTACAATTATTAATTGTCAATTGATAATTAATAATTCCTTAATATTATTAAAGAAAAAAGGTTTCACCATGTTGCATCCGCACCCAACGGTCCAGCAGGTTTTCCTTTTCAAGCACCTTTTCCAGATCCATCGGAGGGAAATGCACCGGTTCATCCCCGAGCTGAAAGGTTCCCCAGTGGGCAATCATCAACTTTTTGGCCTTCAATTCTTTGAAAGCCCGTACCGTCTCCTCTGGATTCACATGGCTCTGGGCCATGAACCAGCGGGGTTCGTAGGCGCTGAGATTGAAGACGGCAAGATCAATGTCGTACATCTCTCCAATTTCGGCAAAACCGTCAAACCAGGCCGTATCCCCCGACAGGTAGATCGTGGCTCCAGAAGGCGTTCGAACCAGATAAGAGCCCCACAGGGAACGGTTGGGGCCGATGATGGGGTTTCTCATGGTCCAGTGATTGCAGGGCAGCAAGGTGATCCTCCACCGTCCATCGTCATGGGTGTCGAACCAGTCGAGTGGCGTTCGGTTGGACATTTTCAGATCCGCGAAGATATCATCGTACCCCAGCGGGGTGACGAGATGGGTTTTTCCGGGGAAGGTGGAAAGAGAGGGTTTGTCAATGTGATCGTAATGACCATGGGTGATCAGAATATGATCCGGTACCGACATCTGTTTTAAATCAAACCCGATGGGAGTGAAATCTTCAATGAACCGGAAGATCTGAAAAAAGACGGGATCGACAATGAGGTGATGCGAGCCGTCCTTGATCACCACACAGGCATGCTTGACAAGGGTGACCGACACGCCTCTTTTTTCCTCGAGAGAAGGCCAGTCGATGCGGACCGGAATTGTTGGCTGGTCCTTGAGGTGGGGTTTGAATCGATTCGGGCTGAAAAGCTTCCAGTACAAAACGCTGCCCAGCCGGCGGTGACTTCGGTCTGCCCCTAAAGGGTTGAGGAAAACACCATCATCACCATGATGCAATTTTCTCCCAGCGATTTCCTTTAAGGTGGTTCCATTGAAGGGCTTGTAGTGGAGCCTTTCAGGCCCCTTTTCGTTGCGGGAAAATGAGCAGGCCGGCCATAAACTGATGAGCGCCGTCCATTTTATGAGATTCAACATCGATGTGATCATGTGTCTGCGTGTCATCTGGCACCGTTGGATAAGCAGTCAATATTCTCCAAATCATAAGCACTCGGTGGTGATGTGCCAAGCACTTTGGAATCATTGGGATTTGAGAATTGGAAATTCTTTGTGGTTTGGATTTTGGAATTTCCCCTTTTTATCCAAAAGGTCAAATACCCATCCATCTGTCATCTTATAAGGAATTTATCAGAGGCAACGCATCTATATCAGGGGTGCTACTTTCCAAACACCTCTTTTAAAAGCGTGGTGACCCGTGAGGCGGGATCGGTCCTGATCTTCCGTTCTTCCTCTGCCAGGATGTGAAACAAACCGGTGATGGCACGGTCCGTAACATACCGGTTGAGATCGAGGTCCGGCATGCTGGCAAAGGGAATGGTTTTGACTTTCGATTCAAGGGCCTGGTAGTTGCGGGTGACCGCCACCTGATCCATGGCATTTTCGATAATCGGCTTGAAAAGCTGCTCGAGCTGCTCCCCTGTTTTTTCCTCGAAATAGCGCGTTGCCGCATCATCTGCACCGTCGAGGATTTTTTGGGCATCTTCGAAACTCAACTGTTTCAGTGCTTCCCAGAAAATCGCTTTTGCCTGGGGGGCGGCTTTTTCCGCCGCCCGGTTCATGCTCAATTCGAACGATTCGACCTGCTCGCCGAATCCGATCATTTTCAATGCCTTTTCCACCTTTCGGACGGTTTCAGGCAGGGGAATTTTGATTTCCGGGTTTTTGTAATAACCATCTGTCGAGGCCACCTGTTTCACCGTTTTTTCGGTACCCACATAAAGGGCCTCTTTGAGTCCATCGATGATCTTGCTTTCCGGCAAAGCCCCTTCGATTCCCACCGTCTGTTTCAGATTGTTCAGCAGGTCGCCAAAGCCGGCGTCGGCGGTTGAAATGCAGAGGGCAATGGAGATGAGGATCATGCCAATTGAGGTCGTCTTACGGAGTTTCATAATGATTTCCTTTGATAAGAGAAGCTGATCCTGGTTACTGGTTACTTGATACCCGAGAGACCAACATCCAGCGGCCAGTATCAAGCATCCAGGAACTGTTCTGTAAAGGCAACATGTTCGTGTAACTTCTGACTAGTCAGTAAAGCAAATTTATGTAACGCTGGGGTTAAAGGATTTACGGTTTCCAAACGGCTTGGATCATGTTATTTTTTGTGAGCCGGTTTGACTTGAGGATACCTGGGAAGAGGAGTGAAAGTCAATCCTGGCGTGACGTGGGCGCATCGGCATCGTAAACGATTCAATAAAAAATGGGGAAAAACCGTATGAGTCTTATCGGATTTGACAGTTCCGATATCGGAATCAATTTCCGTAGACTGCTGAAAGGGGAGAAGATCTCCCGGCCTTTGGTGTGGCTCTATGGCGCCGTCCCGTCCTTTGCCGTCCAGAATGTTGGATATGAACCGGTGGCGGCGTATAACGATCCGAAAAAAGCTTTCGATGCCCAGCTCAAGACGATCACCATGTTCGGCACGGACAGCATTCCCCGGTTGGCGGTGGGGGGAGCTTCCGACGTAACATGGGCATTCGGCGGTGAGATCAAATGGCCCACTGGAGAATACGATATGGCTCCCGTGGCCACCCGATACCCGGTTTCATCTGAAGAAGATGTCCCCAGCCTTCGGATGCCGACGGAGATGGATGGCGCGGGCCCCATGCCCCTTTATCTTGAAATGGCACGGCTCCAACACAGCCACGGCCTGCCGGTATTTCCATTTATTACTTCCCCCATCGAGGGGGCGCGGAGCCTATGTGGCCCGGAGCTTCTGCTTCGATGGATGATCAAGTCGCCGGATCTGGCCCATCGTTTGCTGCGCGTGTCCACTGACTACAGTGTGGCGGTGGTCGAGCGTTTTGCGAATCTGTTCCCGCCTGAAGAGGTGTTGATCTATGTGGCGGCTCCGACGGCCTCCAACCACATGATATCTCCCAAGCTGTTTGAAGCCTTTGTCATGCCCTATCAGAAAGAGCTGCATGAGAAGACGTTGGATGCCGGTATCCGGCACATCTATTGCCATATCTGCGGGGAGCAGAATCAAAATCTTCCCCATTGGCAAGATATCCCAATGGGCGATCCGGGGATCGTCAGCTTCGGTCATGAAGTGGATCTTGACGATGCCGTCAGATTGTTCGGCCAGACCAGCGTTGTTGCCGGAAACATCGAGCCGGCACTGATTCATCTGGGTGATCCGGAGGAGATTTATCGCCGCTGCCGGGAGGCGGTTGAAAAGGGGGAAAGGGCGGACCGGGGGTATATCCTGATGCCGGGATGCGGGATTCCTCCCAATGTGCCCCCCTATAATCTGTATATGCTGAAAAAAGCGGTCATGGATGTGTCATAAAATAGACAAAGCGAGTCGTCCATGGATTTGAGAACTTGTGTTTCACCGGAAGGCGGTTTCATTTACGGTACCCATCAGCCCAGTTTTGCGGTGAAAAATTTAAGGGGAAAGGCCGTCCCGTCCCTTATCGGACAACTGGAAAATGGCGAGCCGGTGGACAATCGCGCCAACTTCCCCACAGATGACGTAGAGGTCCATCGATCCGACACCGTGTATGAGATCCCCAATCCCTTTCCCTTCAAGGGGACGTCCTACATCTCCAAATATTTCGCGGATATTCAAGCGGATAATCCGAAAAGCATCATGCTGCCGCCTCCACAGCCGGTCTCATTGGCCGAGGCTGTCCAAAAATGGTCGGGTATCGGAGCATCCGGCGCAGCAGAGGTCTTAGATCTGTATGGGAAACTGCCGGAACCGCTGCGTCTCGCACTGGCCACCACCTCCACTGATCCGGAGGAATTGTCTCACCTTGCCGATATGAGCTGCCGGTTTGTCCGTGACAAGCGTACCGGCCTTCCCGTAGGAATCCAGTATCGGGAGGATGGGTCCGGCAGACCGATCGCGGTAATTCACGACCATACCCTTTACAAGGCCCTGGCCAATAATGCCTTTCTACCGGCTCCCTACCGGGAAGTCATGGTTTTACGCCCCGGCGCCCAGGGCGCCAGTGAAATCGTCGGGGAGTGGCGGAGCGGGAAAGCAAAAAGTCATGTATACGAATACTTTCGGCGCAACAGTTATATTCCCTGGGGGCACTATGCCGCCAATATGGCGGACGATGCCATCCGGTATCATGCCCGGGAACTGACCCGGTCCGATATGGCCGGCATGCGGCATCTCTACTACCAGAGAACCTATCTTCGACTGGCGGAACAGTCTGGTATTCCCGTCCCCTTTAAAGGAACGAACCTGGAAACCGGAGACATTGAAGCCTTGCGGCGTAGGGTATTGGATGCCTTTGTGAAAAATATGCCGCGCACGGCACCGGACTTTACAGCCGCTCTCTGGGGATGGAATTATGGGTTTGACTACACGCCGGCGGGCTATCGCATGAATGGCTCCCACCAGCAGGTCCACCAGCAGTATGCCCTGATTCCCGCATCGGTGGGAGAAGATCGCAATTTCATGCAGGCGTTTGCCTGTGGGGATCTCATCCAGTCGTTTGTCCGGGAGTTCCGGCGCCGGACCGGAAAGCCATTTTTTGAATGCTATATCCGGGCGCTGAGGGAAAACCGACGAATGGACGGAAGAGATATGGGACCGCAGAATCTGGTGGTCCATGAAGATGACAACGTCTTTTTGTTCGTTCCCAAGGCGCAGACTTCCCAGTGGGAACTGCAGGTCATGGCCAGAAAGCCGGTGGGCAATATCCTGGAGGCAGACACCGGTATGCGGGAATCATTGGACTTTGCCATTTTGGCGGCGATAAAGATATTGTCCGCCATGGGAGCAAAACTGGTGACCGGTATTGAGTACGGCAAGCGATTTAACAACCCGGACACGGACCAGCGGTTGATCTACAGTTTTTTGCCGAGACTTCCCCAATCTCCGGGCGCATTCAGCGAGGCCCAACTGCGCTGGATCAACCGCCATTTCCCCGAGGATTTCGCTGCGGTTTGCCGGGAGCGGTTAAGGGAGATTGCCCTATAAGGCACCGCATAAAGCAGCGCCTTAACCTCCTTTTTTTTCTGAACACCAAGAAAGCGCATGAACGAGAAACCGATCACCACCCAGAACCCAATGCCCTGAACACATAACCCGATATTCACGGTACCGTGTCGATGTTTAAAAGATGCCCCATCTTGAGCTTTTTGCATTCAAGATAGCATTTGTTGAATTCGTTGGCTTCGATCTCGATGGGAACCTGTTCCACCACACTCAGCCCGTAGCCTTCCAGCCCAATGATCTTTTTGGGATTGTTGGTGATCAGGCGCATCCGTCTGACACCCAGATCCACCAGGATCTGCGCACCGATGCCATAGTCTCTCAGATCGGGTTTAAACCCCAATTTTTCGTTGGCCTCCACTGTGTCGTAGCCCAGGTCCTGCAGTGCATATGCCTTGAGTTTGTTCACCAGGCCGATGCCTCGCCCCTCCTGCCTGACATAGAGCAGCACGCCGGAACCCTCATTATCGATCATGGTCATGGCTTGGTGCAGTTGATCCCTGCAATCGCATCTAAGGGAACGCATCACATCTCCTGTGAAGCACTCCGAGTGGACCCGCACCAGGGTCGGCGAATCACCCTTTATTTCTCCCTTGACCAGGGCGATGTGCTGGAAATCCTCCACGTCGTTTTCGTAGACGATGATTCTGAATTCACCGGTATCATTTGTCGGTATGGTGGTTTCCACGGAGCGACGTACAAACGATTCGTTGCGCATCCGATATGCGATAAGATCAGCGATGGTGCAGATACCGATATCATGCGTCTGGCTGAACATTTCCAGCGCCGGCATTCTGGCCATCGACCCGTCTTCATCCATGATTTCACAGATCACCCCCGCTGGTTTGAGTCCGGCCAGCCTTGCCAGGTCGACCGACCCTTCCGTCTGACCGGCTCTGACCATGACCCCGCCATTTTGAGACCGGAGTGGGAAAATGTGCCCTGGCCGAACGAGATCGGTGGCCTTTGCATCGTCCGCCACAGCGGTAAGAATGGTAACCGCCCGGTCAGCAGCAGATATTCCCGTAGTGACACCCTTGCGCGCCTCTATGGAAACCGTAAAACCGGTCTGAAACTGCGAAGTGTTGTTTTCCACCATCATGGGAAGGTCCAGTTGATCCACCTGGTCTCCGGTGAGGGAAAGACAGATCAGCCCCCGGCCGTATTTGGCCATGAAATTGATTGCTTCCGGGGTGACCTTTTCCGCAGCCATGGTCAGATCCCCTTCGTTTTCTCGGTCTTCGTCATCCACTAGGATTACCATCCGTCCGGCGGCAATCTCCTTGATGGCCTCTTCGGCTGTCAGAAGCGGCATGTTTTTTTCTCCCTTTTTTTTGTTCCTTCCCGGTATTCTGCAGACAGGATCCCTTGCGGTCTATCCGAAAGGTTTTTTGAAAACAGTGAGGTAGGAGCGTCCTATTTTTCGAGGCCTAAAGTAATTCGCCCCACCATCACTGTCAAATGGATTTATAATCGCGCGGTGTCGCTTGGACTAAATGCTCTTTTTCGTGATCCTCAATCCAATCGCATGACGCTTTCCCATCGATTTAATTCGGTATCCGTTTTCCAGCCGTGTCGTTTCAGGACATCGATAATCGACGGTTCATTGAAACGCAGAAAAGGATTCACCCTGATCTCGTCGGCCAGGGTTGAATATACGTGGTCCGGCCGGTATCGGGATAGATATGGGTCGAGTTGGCTGTTTCCCGGTTCGACCTCCCGGGCAAACGCGATCGATTCCGCTACATAATCGTGTCCGGCATAGACGATGGTTTCAGGTGGAAACTGCAGCAGGGTTTTGATGGAGCGATAAAATCCCTCAAGATCACCGCTGAAACAGTTGCCGACCGTTCCGTTGAACAGAGTATCCCCGCAAACCAGCACATTCATCGCTGCAAAGCATACGGAATCGTTGGTATGCCCCGGTGTGTGAATGACCTTTACCGGGTCTCCTTCCAAAGAGATGTGCCCGGCATCGGCTGCTTTCAGGTGGTCCAGGCGAGTCGACCCGGATCGCCGGATCAGTTCCCGGCTCCCTGCCGTATGATCCGGATGACCGTGGGTATGGGTCACCCATTTTAGTTCGAGACCATTTTGTTCTAAAAAACCGAGAATGTCATCCACCGCACCGCCGTCGATGGCCATCGCCTCTTTTTGCGCATAAAGAAGATACCCCAAATTGTCGGATGCATACCGGAACTGCTTGATATTCATTGCCATAGTATCAAATCCCCCTGTGACGATAAAATTTAGTTTTAATATACGATAGTTACGAACAATAGGCAATGCAAATGGCCCTGAACCGGAAGAGGATCGGTCCCTGGCCCCGTCGTATCTTAGAAAACGGAAAACCGTTTTAGATCCACTCCACTATATTCCACTTTGCTTTTTAGTGAGGTATTTAATATTTAACATCAAATAATTATTGTAAAAAATTATTATCTTTTATAAATTTTTTTCTTGACATTTTAGGTGAAATGTATTTTTAAAGCGATTATGTGGAGTAAAGTGGATTAATAGGGATTGATTATGTTCAGAGGCAGTTCGTTCCATACCATTGACACCAAGGGCCGCATCATTATCCCCGCCAGATTCCGCGAGGTCATTCGGGATGGGGGCGGCGAGGGGGTGATGATATCCCAGATGGACAACTGTCTCGTGAGCTATACCTATGGCGAGTGGAGCCGGATCGAAAATCGAATTCTGGCCCTTGCCGAAAAAAGCGAGAACATGCGGCGTTTCAGAAGGGTTTTTATCGGCGGTGCATTTGAGTGTTCCTGCGACAAGCAGGAACGCATCCTGGTGCCTCCAACCCTTCGACAATATGCAGGACTTGAAAAGGAAATTGTGCTGGTGGGCGTGCTGGACCATTTCGAAATATGGTCTCGTGAAAAATGGGAAGATGAAAACCTTACAATGGCATTAGACATGAAAAAGGAGGACGTCAGAAACGAGATCGCCAAGCTAGGACTCTGATTCTATGTCAATTGAACATTTTCCGGTCATGCTGCCCGAAGCGCTCCATTACCTGGACTGCAAGCCGGGGAAGATCATTGTTGACGGAACCCTTGGCGGGTCCGGTCATGCAAAAGCAATCCTCGAAAAGATTCACCCGGGGGGGAAACTGATTGGTATCGACCAGGACCAGGATGCTTTCCATAATGCTGAAAATGTTCTAAAAGACTATTTTTCATCTACCCACCTCTTTCATGACAATTTCGCCCACCTACGGCAGATTCTTTTTCAGTTAAACATTCCTGCGGTTGACGGAATATTGCTGGATCTTGGTTTGTCCCTTCACCAGTTGGAGAAAAGCGGACGCGGATTCAGCTTCAATAAAGATGAACCCCTGGATATGCGGATGAATATCCACACAGAGATGACCGCCGCCGATATGGTCAACACCCTACCCGAGGCGCGTCTTGCCGATATTTTTAAAAGATACGGAGAGGAGCGCTGGGCAAAGCGCATCGCCGGTAAAATTGCGGGTCATCGTCGCCGTAAAGCCATCTCTACCAGTCGCCAGCTGGCGGAAATTGTCCGTGCCGCTATCCCGAAAAGGGGGGGGCGGACGTCCAAAATCGATCCGGCCACCCGGGTCTTCATGTCCCTAAGGATTGCCGTAAACCGGGAACTGGAGCGGCTTTCGGATTTTCTTGAAACCGGAGCCGACCTGCTGAATCCCGGGGGGAGACTGTGCGTGATATCTTTTCATTCATTGGAAGACCGGATGGTCAAGCATCGGATCCGTGATCTGGCGACGGCTTGCATCTGCCCGCCGGGCCTCCCCCGATGCGGCTGCGGCAGGAAACCCGTGATGAAGCCTGTGGTGAAAAAGGCGATCAGGCCCTCCGCGGCCGAAGTCGATGTAAACCCTAAATCCAGAAGTGCCCTACTTCGGGTTGCCGAGAAATTGTAAACGTGCGGACAAAATATGAATCGGAAAAAAAACAAAACACATGCGGATCGCAGGATGCATGTCATCTGGTTCATCTGTATGGCGGCATTCATCTGCGAGCTGTTTTTTTATACATGGTGCCGGGTTCAGAATACCCATGTCGGTTATGAAATTTCCAGGACCGAAAAGAGCAGAAGCGAGTCGATGGCACTGCAGAACAACCTGAAAATCGAGCTTGAAAGATTAAAAGCACCCGAGCGCATCGCAAAAATCGCCGAAAAGCGCCTGGGACTGACCCCTCCGGGACCGAACCAGATGGTGACGATCAAATGAGATCCCGCGATCCCCAAAAGTATGTGCGCATGCGAACCACCATGGTGGGGATTGCTCTTGCTGTGGGCCTTGTCATCATCGGTGTCAAAGCGGTTCATATCCAGGTGTTCCAGGGTAAATGGCTGTCCGAAAAGGCGGCATCCCAGTACGAACGCTCCATGGTATCCCAAGGGAAACGGGGGACCATATTTGATGCCAAGATGCGGAAGCTGGCGGTGAGCATCGATGTCACCTCCATCGGTGCCCAGACGGGCTTGATAAAGGACAAAGGGATGACGGCGGTTGCACTGGCCGGTGCGCTGAGAATGAATATCAAGGCCCTCCGCAAAAAACTGACACCGAAAAAAACCTTTGTCTGGATCAAGCGCCATGTGACGCCCAAGGAGACCCTGGCGGTCCGGAAACTGGATCTGCCCGGAATCGAGTTCGTAGAGGAGCGAAGCCGGTTTTACCCCTATAAGACCCTGGCGGCGCAGGTGCTTGGTTTTTCAGGAATAGACGGAAACGGCCTTGAGGGAATTGAATACTACTTTGATCAAAAACTGAAAGGCGCCAAGGGAAAGGTGACAGTGATCCGCGACGCTCTCGGGCGCGGGTTCGATTCGGAGCAGGGGCGATTTTCTCGGGATCGGGGGCAAAACCTGGTGCTGACCGTGGATCGGAGGATCCAATTCATCACCGAGAAAGCCCTTGAAGAGGCGGTTTTGAACTACAACGCCCGTTCGGGCCTGGCCATTGTCATGGCCCCGGAAACGGGCGCCATATTGGCCATGGCCAATTATCCCTTCTTCAACCCGAACAACTACCGGAAATTCAAACGGGATCTCTGGCGGAACCGGAGTCTCACCGATCCCTTCGAACCCGGTTCCACCATGAAGATCTTCAGCGTAGCGGCGGCCATCGAGCAGGGAAACCATTCCGCCAGCAGCATTTTTTACTGCGAAAACGGCAAGTACCGCATCGGCCGCAACACGGTACATGACACCAAAAAGCATGGATGGCTCACGGTTCAGCAGATCGTGAAATATTCCAGCAACATCGGGGCCGTCAAGATCGGCGAGGTCATCGGATCGGAGACGCTTTACCAAACACTGCGAGACTTCGGCTTTGGTTCAAGAACCGGTATTGACTGCCCCGGCGAGACCAATGGCAGTCTGGCTCCCTTCAGGAAATGGACGAGGATTGATGCCGGCACCATCGCTTTCGGACAGGGTGTTTCCGTTTCGGCCCTGCAACTGGTCAGTGCCACCGCAGCCATCGCCAACGACGGGGTGTTGATGAAACCCTATCTGGTGCAGGCGGTTACCGACCAGAATGGACGATTGCTGAAAAGCAATAGCCCCCGTGTGATCCGAAGGGCGGTATCATCGCACACGGCCCGGACCGTGGCCCGTATGATGCAATCCGTGGTTATGGAAGGGGGAACGGGCACCAATGCCGCACTGGACGGATATACCTCCTGTGGGAAAACCGGTACCGCCCAGAAAATCGGAGAAGATGGGAAGTACGCAAAAAAAAAATATATCTCCTCCTTTGTCGGGTTCGCACCGGTGGAGAACCCGAAGGTGGCCATTCTCGTGCTGGTGGATGAGCCCGTGAAATACCATTACGGGGGCACGGTGGCGGCACCGGCGTTCAAGAAGATTGCCCACGGAACCCTGGACTATATGAACGTCCCGCCGAAAAACGATTCGGATGCGTTTGTCAGTCTTCCCGAGCAGGAGGCCAGGATATGATACTTGCCGAAATGCTCGATTCACTGACACGTATGGATGGGATGCTGTCCGATGATCTTTTGGCGTCGGCCCGGTCCATCGAAATTAAAGGTATCTATTACCGTGCACAGGAGGTCCGGCCCGGCGGTCTGTTTGTCGCCATAAAAGGATTGACCGCTGACGGACACGATTATATCGAAACCGCCTTCGCAAACGGTGCGGCAGCCGTAGTGGCACAGCGGCCCATCGATGCAAACGGTTGTGTGGTGACGGTTCCGGATACACGGCGCGCCATGGGTGAGCTGGCGGCCAGGTTTTACGGAGATCCGTCCGACCGCCTGGTCATGATCGGCGTCACCGGCACCAACGGAAAAACCACCACCTCTTATCTCATCGAGAGCCTGCTTCTTTCTTCCGGCATCCGGGTAGGGGTTGTCGGTACCATTAACTACCGGTACGCCGGCAGAACTTATCCCAATCCCGTCACCACTCCCGAGTCGGTGGATTTGCAGCGGATCATGGCGGACATGGTGGCAGGGGGCGTCACCCATCTTGTCATGGAAGCCTCTTCCCATGGCATCGCCCAGGAGCGAATTCGCGGATGCCGGTATGACGTAGCGCTGTTCACCAATCTCTCCCAGGACCACCTCGATTATCATCTCACCATGGGGGCCTACTGGGAGTGTAAACGGCGGCTGTTTACCGACTTCATGAAACCCGCAGGTGGGGTCGCGGTGGTCAACTGCGACGATCTCAAAGGAAAAGCGTTAGCAGGAGAACTGACCACGGAGACCTTGACGGTCGGAAGCGGCACCGACTGTCGGATAAGGCCCATGAATGCATGGTACGATCTGTCCGGCATCGATGCCGAAATCGCCACTCCCGAAGGTCCCCTGAACCTGCATTCACCCCTTGTGGGCGCTTTCAATCTCGAAAATGTCCTTCTTGCAGTCGGAACGGGGATCGCCCTGAAACTGTCCCCGCACCAGATTCAGACCGGTATCGAGCATCTCGCGGCGGTTCCCGGAAGGCTTGAACCGGTACCAAACGAGCGTCTCCGGCATGTTTTTGTGGATTTCGCCCACACCCCCGACGCGCTGGCCCATACCTTAAAAGCGCTTCGTTCCGTGTCAGAAAACCGGATCATATCCGTGTTCGGATGCGGCGGTGACCGGGACCGGGGCAAGCGCCCGCTCATGGGGGAAATCGGTGTGCAGGGAAGCGATTTTGCCATTATTACCTCCGATAATCCGAGGAGCGAGGACCCGGAAGAGATCATCCGGCAGGTAATCAAAGGCGCCAAAGGGACGCATCGGCGTTTCTATGGGGCAGATGAAGTCTCCGGAGGGTTCGATGAACCCGGCTACACCGTTGTGACGGATCGGAAATCGGCCATCGGTCTCGCTGTATCCGTATCCAAAAAAGAGGATATCATCCTGATTGCAGGAAAGGGCCATGAAACCTATCAGATCCTGGCGGATCGAACCATCGAGTTCAATGACGTACAAGTAACGGCACAGGCACTATGCACACCATCGGCAGCGTAACAGACCTTCTCGACACCCGAGTTGCTCGCCGCAGAGACTGCGGAG
>Ga0066187_1000136_pt1 | contig 30949 bp, 27 predicted proteins | sample WorMetexBAHAMAS1_FD_58706 | JGI IMG/M metagenome (GOLD analysis project Ga0066187, IMG submission 58706) | Marine gutless worms symbiont microbial communities from Max Planck institute for Marine Microbiology, Germany - Inanidrilus exumae... | ecosystem: Host-associated > Annelida > Digestive...
CAGAAATAGGGATTTTTTCGTGAGATCAAGGAGGATGTCAGATTTAACCCGGAGGAATAGCATGCTATTTCGAGGAGTTAAATCATGGCACCCGACGCCGATATCGCGGAAAAAGACTATTTATGGATGGACACTCATCCTGCGGAGCATAGGCCGCAGGGCCATGGCGTTCGGCCCCGCGGCGTCGACATTCCTTTTTTTCATACGCTTTTTAATATCCATCTCTCTCCCCTATTTTTCGGCCGGAAGTTCTTTGCCCAGTTTGTATTGAAAACTGTCGGCAAGTGCCTGCCAGCTGGCTTCGATGATATCTTCCGACACCCCGACTGTACTCCAGATGTCGTCCCTGTCTCGGGATTCGATGAGCACCCGGACTTTGGCTGCGGTACCCGCCCTGCCGTCAATAACGCGAACCTTAAAATCCACAAGCTGCATGGCATCCAAATCTGGGTAGAACTGATCCAACGCTTTTCGAAGCGCATTGTCCAGAGCACTGACCGGCCCCATGCCTTCTGCGGCCGTGATTTCCTCTTTGTCGCCCACGGAGATCTTAATCGTCGCTTGAGCGCTGCAAGGCTGGTTCTTGTTTTTTTCAATGGTGATTCTGAAAGACTCCAGATCAAACAACGGCTTAAATTGCTCCGTATATTTCTGGAACAGGATTTTCAGCGACCCTTCGGCGACGTCAAACTGATACCCCATCTCTTCGAGACGCTTGATCTCATCCACGATTTGGCTGCTGTTAAACCCGTTGTTGCCCAGTTTGACACTGAGCTCCTTAGCTTTGTACGCCACATTGCTTTTCCCGGATAGGTCGGACACCAAGACCCGCCGCTCATTGCCCACCATTGAAGGATCCATGTGTTCGTAAGCCTTGGGATTTTTCATGATCGCACTGACATGAATGCCGCCTTTGTGGGCAAATGCACTTTTCCCTACAAAGGGTCTGTTGTTCCAGGGGACCAGATTAGCGGTTTCGCTCACAAACCGGGAGAGCCGTTTGAGTTTTGACAGGTCGTTCTGTTTGAGGCACGATCTGCCCATTTTGGTGCAGAGAATGGGAATGATGGAGGTGAGATCCGCATTGCCGCATCTTTCCCCGTACCCATTGATGGTCCCGTGCACCATAACCGCCCCGTTATGCACGGCACAGACAGAGTTGGCCACGGCCATACCGCAATCGTTGTGGGCGTGAACTCCCAAGGGAATGGGCGTATTCCCTGACGCCGAATCGGTTCTCTCCTTTAAGGCTTGTTTGACCCTGTGAATCGCCGACTCGAGGTCGTGGGGCAATGTGCCGCCGTTGGTGTCGCAGAGAACCAGAAAGTCCGCACCGCCGTCAACTGCTGCGACGAGGGTATCCAGGGCATATGCCGGATGGTTTCGGTATCCGTCGAAGAAGTGTTCTGCATCATAAATCACCTCGCGGCCGCGGGCCTTTAGATACGCCACCGATTCCTGGATCATGGCCAGGTTTTCCTCCAGCGTGTTGTCCATGATCTTTTCCACGTGCAAATCCCAGCTCTTTCCGAATATGGCCACCGCCGAAGTGCCGCTTTGGATAAGGGTATTCAGATTCCGGTCCTCCTCCGGCGTCGTGTTGGGTTTGCGGGTGGATCCAAAAGCGGTAATGCGGGCTTGGTTGAAGGTCATCCGGGAAGCCATTTCGAAAAAACGCATATCCTTCGGATTGGAACCCGGCCAGCCCCCCTCAATATAGTGGATGCCGAAATCGTCCAGCTGTTTGGCGATTTCGATCTTATCCTCCACCGAAAAATTGATGTTCTCTCCCTGGGTTCCGTCTCGCAGAGTTGTGTCATATAACAGAACGGGTTCCATTAGATTGTCTCCAAGTTTTGGGTGTGGCAGGGCCAATGGCGGAGAGAATAGGGCTGCCGCCGCCGTGCACCGGTTGCCAGCTGTTGAGCCGTTTGGGTTTATACTTTTTGGGCCCTTCGGTTTTCCGGTCTCAGTGCCCGGACCGCCGCCCCTGTGGTCCACATTTCAGAATTCTTGATCACATCGAGTTCCTTCTGCAGTTTTTCCCGGTAGTCGGGGGCGCTGTTGGCGTCCAGTGTACGCTTTGTCTCCTTACCCGTAATCACACTCTCGTATAGCTCGTCGAACAGGGGGACGACGGCATCCCGGAATCGGGGAGCCCAGTCCAGGGCGCCGCGCTGGGCCGTGGTGCTGCAGTTGCCGAACATCCAGTCCATACCGTTTTCCGCCACCAGGCGGATGAGGCTCTGGGTGAGTTCTTCGACCGTCTCGTTGAATGCCTCGCTGGGGCTATGACCGTGCTTCCGCAAAAGGTTGTACTGTGCCTCCATGACCCCTGCCAGGCATCCCATCAACACTCCCCGCTCTCCGGTCAGGTCGCTGTAGACCTCTTTTTCGAATGTGGTAGGGAAGAGGTATCCGGAACCCACCGCAATCCCTGCGGCCAGGGTTCTTTCGCGTGCCCGTCCGGTGAAGTCCTGATGGATGGCAAAGCTGGAATTGATTCCGCTGCCATCGAGAAAATTGGTGCGCACGGTACGCCCGGAGCCTTTGGGGGCCACCAGAATGACATCCACGTTTTCCGGAGGAACGATCCCGGTTTGGTCTTTGTATACAATGGAAAACCCATGGGAAAAGTACAGCGCATCCCCTTTTTTCAGACATGCCTTGACCTTCGGCCACATGGCGACCTGGCCGGCATCCGACAGCAGGTACTGAATCAGGGTGCCCCGTGTGGCGGCTTCTTCGACGGGAAAGAGGGTCTTTCCTGGAACGAACCCGTCGGCTACGGCCTTGTCCCAGGAGGCGCTTCCCTCCCGCTGCCCCACAATCACGTCGATGCCGTTGTCTCTCATGTTCAGGGCCTGACCCGGTCCCTGAACGCCGTATCCGAGGATTGCCACGGTTTCGCCGTTCAGGGTTTCGCGTGCCTGCTCAATCGTAAATTCTTCGCTGGTAATCACCTCCTCGGTGACGCCGCCAAAATCGATGTTTGCCATTTTTTTCTCCAATCTTGTGATCCGTTAAGGGTAAAGTTCAGCGGTTGTTAAAACCGCCCGGTTTCTATTTCGGTTCCCGGAACAGAGCGATGGTGCCGGTCCGGGCAATCTTTTTGATTCCCATGGGTTTTAAAAGATTCAAAAGGGCAACCATTTTCTCCTCACTCCCCGATGCCTCCAGTATGTAGTATTCGGAGCCGACATCCACCACCTTGCACCGGAAGATATCGACAATTCGGAGAATTTCCGCACGGTTTTCCGCTTTGGCCCGGACACAGATCAACGCCAGTTCCCGCTTGACCGATTTGGAGCCGGAAAGATCTCTCAACTTGATCACGTTGATGAGTTTTCTGAGTTGCTTTTCGATCTGTTCGACGAGCGGGGCGTTGGCTTTGGTCACGATGGTGATCCTGGACACTTTGGGGTCGGTCGTCTCCGCCACGCACAGGCTTTCGATGTTGTATCCCCGTCCGCTGAACAGTCCCACAATCCGGGAGAGCACTCCTGGCTGGTTGTCCACCAGCATGGTCAGTATATGTTTGGCTTCCTCCATCTTTTCCTCTTCATTTTACCCTAGCGATTCAGTACCAGAAGGCCAAGTGGTACCCTATTTCCTAACCAATTCACGACTTCAAAGTGCGACGAGGTCTCTTTACACCAGCAGCATCTCTGTGATGGGCGCTCCGGCCGGTACCATGGGGTATACTCCCTCTTCTTTTTCCACCACAAAATCCATGATGACCGGTTTCGGTGTCTCAAGTCCCTTTTTGAGGACAGATTCAACTTCCCCTGGGGTAGTAGCGCGAAGACCCACGGCACCATATGCCTCCGCCAGCTTGGAAAAATCAGGGGCATATTCCATGCAGGTACAGGCATAGCATTTATCGTAGAACAGTTCCTGCCACTGGCGAACCATCCCCAGGTAGCCGTTGTTGAGGATGACCACCTTGACGGGTATGCCGCATTGCACGGCTGTTGCCATCTCCTGGATATTCATCTGAATGCTGCCGTCGCCAGCGATATCTACCACGATATCTTCGGGCCGTGCGATCTGGGCGCCAATGGCGGCGGGGAGTCCGAATCCCATGGTCCCCAAACCGCCGGAGGAGATAAACCTGCGGGGCTGATCGAAATGATAGTATTGAGCGGCCCACATCTGGTTCTGGCCTACCTCAGTGGTGACGAACGCCTTGCCGCCGGTGAGTTCATACAGCTTTTCCACCACGTATTGGGGTTTGATCACGGACGTCTGCTCGTAAGCCAGGGGATTGGTGCTCTTCCAGTGATCGATTTTACCCAGCCATTTTTGTCTTTTAGCGTCCGCGTCCCCCAACTCGGCATTTTCAAGAAGATCGTTTAGCACCTCCAGGCTGGCCTTGCAGTCACCCACCACCGGGACCGAAACCGGAATGTTTTTCCGGATGGAGGTGGGGTCGATGTCGATGTGGACGATCTTGGCATTGGACGCAAACATATCGGTCCTGCCGGTGACCCGGTCGTCAAAACGAACCCCCACCGACACCAGCAGGTCGCATTCCGACACGGACATGTTGGCCCGATATGTGCCATGCATACCGATCATTCCGAGCCAAAGGGGGTCGGTCCCTGGGAAAGCGCCCAGTCCCATAAGGGAACCGGTAACCGGAATCGCCGTTTTTCTTGCGAACCGGGTGAGGGCGTCCGAGGCTTCTGCCAGTATGACACCCCCGCCTGCAAAAATCACCGGCTTTTCAGCTTGTTCCACCAATTGAACCACCTTTTTCAGCTGTTTGAGATTGGGTTCGTAGGTGGGCTGGTACGATTTGATCTTCACCGGGCCCGGCGCCTTGTAGGTCACCTCACGGTTTCCGACATCCTTTGGAAGGTCGATCAGCACCGGTCCTGGTCGTCCCGATCGTGCGATGTAAAAGGCCTCCTTGATGGTTCTCGCCAGGTCCTTTGTATCCTTGAGCAGATAGTTGTGCTTGGTGCAGGGTCGGGTAATGCCCACGATGTCCACCTCCTGGAAGGCGTCGTTTCCGATGAGGTGGGTGGGTACCTGGCCGGTGATCACCACCATGGGTATGGAATCCATATAGGCCGTTGCGATGCCGGTGACCGTATTGGTCGCTCCGGGGCCCGAGGTCACCAGACAAACCCCCACCTTGCCGCTGGCCCTGGCATATCCGTCCGCCGCATGTACGGCTCCTTGCTCATGGCGGACCAGTATGTGACGAATATCGGTCTTAACCAGTTCGTCGTAGATGTCTAGGACCACACCTCCCGGAAAGCCGAAGATGGTGTCCACCCCCTCCTCTTGTAACGTTTTCATCAGAATCTGTGCGCCGGTAAGCTTCATGGGAAAACTCCAATGGCTAGAAAAAAATCATTGTATAGTGAAACGTTTTAATCGACCTGACCTATCTCACGATGGCACCCTTTCCTGCGGATGACACGGTTTTGGCATATCGAGCCATATACCCGCCCGGGATCTTCAGTTCCGGTTGGGTCCAGGCCTCCAGTCGTTTTTCGATCTCCTGTTCCGGAACCTCCAAAGTGATCGTTTTGGCCGGAATGTCAATGCGGATGGTGTCGCCTTCCATTACTGCCGCAATGGGGCCCTTTTGCATCGCTTCCGGTGATACGTGACCGATGGCGGCGCCCCGAGTACCGCCGGAAAACCGGCCGTCTGTGATCAGCGCCACATGGGCGTCCAGACCCATGCCGGCGATGGCGGAGGTCGGTGTGAGCATCTCGCGCATGCCGGGTCCACCCATGGGACCTTCATACCGGACAATCACCACGTCCCCTTTTTGGATCTGTCGATTCATGATCGCATCCGTGGCGGCCTCCTCCGATTCGAAAACCCTTGCCGGGCCCTGATGACGCATCATTTCGCTGCAAACCGCCGATTGCTTGACCACACAACCTTCCGGTGCCAGGTTGCCGAACAAAACGGCAAGCCCGCCCTGCGGGTGGTAGGGGGTTTCGACGCTGCGGATGACCTCTGAATCCAGAATGCGGACCCCCTCAAGATTCTCGGCCACCGTCTTGCCGGTGGCGGTGAGACAATCGCCCCGGATCAAATCTTTTTCAGATAATTCTGCCATCACCGCGCCGATGCCCCCCGCATGATACAGATCTTCGATATGGTGGCTGCCCCCCGGACTCAGGGAGCACAAGTGCGGCGTTTTTCCGCTGATCTCATTGATTTTGTCGAGATCGATCTTTACTCCCGCTTCCCTGGCGATGGCGGTCAGGTGAAGCACGGTGTTGGTGGAACATCCAAGGGCCATATCCACTGCCAGAGCGTTTTCGAAGGCCTTTTCCGTCATGATGGAAAGCGGTGTGATCTCATCGTGGACCAGGTTCAGGATCTGCATGCCCGCTGCTTTTGCGATCCGCAACCGTTCCGCCATGACAGCGGGGACGGTGCCATTGCCCGGCAGGCCGAGACCGATGGCCTCGGTGAGACAATTCATGGAGTTGGCGGTGAACATACCGGCACAGGATCCGCAGGTGGGGCAGGCGGCAGTTTCGATCTGGGATAATTCCGACTCGCTCATCCGGCCGGCACGAACCGCGCCCACCGACTCAAAAACCGTGATGAGGTCGATCTTGCCGGCATCCTTCTTAAAAGGATGGCGGCCGGCAAGCATGGGGCCTCCGCTGACCACGATGGCCGGGATGTCCAGCCTGGCCGCAGCCATCAGCATTCCCGGCACGATCTTGTCACAGTTGGGTACAAGAACGATGCCGTCAAAGGCATGGGCCGTTACCATTACTTCGATGCTATCGGCAATGAGTTCGCGGCTGGCCAGGGAGTATTTCATCCCCGTATGGTTCATGGCGATGCCGTCGCAGACCCCAATGGTGCCGAATTCAATGGGAGTGCCCCCGGCCATATAGACCCCGGCCTTCACTGCATCTGTGATCTTGTCCAGATGGATATGGCCGGGAATGATCTCATTGGCCGCGTTCGCAATGCCGATCAGGGGCCTGCCGATCTCGGTGTCGGTGTAGCCCATAGCTTTGAACAAGCTTCGGTGGGGTGCTCTTTCGATGCCTTTTTTCACGCTGTCGCTTTTCATGGTGATCCGTCCCTGACTAGTTGCAATGTCGCCAATCCGTTCTGACCGTTGTCCTTACCGGAGGAGATTCCAGTCAGTGGTTCCGGCAGTTATTTTTCGTCAAAAAAAAATCCGTTATCAGCTGAGGGCTGATAACGGATTTGATGTTTGCCGGTGCTTTTATCTAAGCCATTATAAGCCCTCTCTCCCCGCGGCAGGCTAGTACGCCTACGACGAGGACGATAATAATGCTGAGAAGGTTGATAATGACGTTATTTACTTGCATAAGTCCACATGTTTCCTTTCTGAGCCACATAAACCCCTTGTGTTGTTGTTGTCAAGCTTTTTTTCCTACAGTGATCCCACGGTTCGCTGTCTACAACGTTTCCCGAAAGCCACACGCTTTGTTCAGACACATCAAAAAACGGCCCGCCTTTTTGGTATGCTTTTCCACTAGAAACGGAGCATCGCAGTCGGGACACGGTCTTCCCACCGGTTTGTCCCAGATGGCATAAGTGCAGTCTGGATAACGGTTGCAGCCGTAGAAGGTTTTTCCCCTTTTGGATTTTTTCTCCGCAATCTCGCCCGGACAATTTTTTTCCGGGCATCTGACACCCGTACCCTTTGCAACGCCATTGGCGTTGACCGATCGGGTTGATTTACACGCAGGGTAACCGCTGCAGGCCAGAAATTCGCCGTAACGACCCTGCTTGACCAGCATCGGACTGCCACATTTTTCACAGGCGATATCCGTCAACTCTTCCTTTGCGGTTTCTTCGGGGCGGATCCGTCCCTTGTCGTCCCGCGTATAGTTGCGGGTGTACCGGCATCCGGGGTATTGGTCACACGCCAGGTATTCTCCGTTTTTCCCAACCTTGATATGCAGCTTTCCCTTTCGGCACTCCGGACAGGAAAGATCCGTGAGAAATCCCACGCCTCGCATGCTGAGCATCCCGTCCGCTGCCTTTTCCAGTGCATCTTTAAAGGGAGTATAAAAACGTGAGAGCAGCTCCACTGCATCCGCTTTCGTACCCTCCACTCGGTCGAGCTCGTCTTCAAGCCTGGCGGTGAAATCGACGCCAAACACATCGGGGAAACTTTGTATGAGAAGGTCGTTTACGATAAATCCCAGTTCGCTGGGATGGAAATACCGCTTGATCAATTCGACATACCCTTTGTCGCGAATGGTGGAGAGAATGGCCGCATAGGTGCTGGGCCGCCCGATGCCGTTCTCTTCCAGCTCCTTGACCAGCGATGCCTCTGAGAATCTCGGTGGCGGCAGGGTAAAGTGCTGTTTGGGTATCACCTCCTTGACGCCAAGCCTCATTCCTTCGGTAAGGGGCGGCAGGGTCTCCTTTTTATCTTCGCTCTTTCGTTCGCTCTCTTCATCCACCGACATGTAAAGTGCCATGAATCCCGGGAATTTAATGGTGGAGCCGCTGGCAGTGAAATCGTATTTTCCTGCACCGATCGTCACCGAATTTTGATCGATCAGGGCCTGGGCCATCTGAGAGGCGACGAATCTTTGCCAGATCAGTCGGTAGAGTAGCAACTGGTCACGGGAAAGGTAGGAGGAAAGCTTTTCCGGTGTGTTGAACACGGATGTAGGCCGGATCGCTTCATGGGCATCCTGGGCTTTTTTACGATTTTTGAAGAATCTCGGTTTACCGTGGGTGTAATCGTTGCCAAAACGCTCCCGCACGAGCTGGAGCGCGTCCATGGCGGCATCTTTGGATATCCGGGTGGAGTCGGTCCGCATATAGGTGATGAGGCCTTCCGGTTCACCCGGCCCCAGATCAACACCTTCATAGAGTTGCTGGGCGACGGTCATGGTTTTCTTGGCTGAAAAGCGCAGCTTTCGGATCGCTTCCTGCTGGAGCTTGCTGGTGATAAAGGGGGGAAGTGGATTTCTTCGGATCGTTTTTTTCCGGACCCGCTTGACAATGTATGGCTTGCCCTCGAGCTCGGAAAGGATCTTTCGGGTGGTCTCCTCATTGGGAATCTTGATTTTCTTCTCGTTTTTCCTCGCCAGCTTGGCCGTAAAAGCTGGCGGATCCTCTCCTTCGAGATGAGCGGTGATGGACCAGTACTCTTCGGGGTTAAAGGCCTGTATTTCCCGCTCCCGTTCGCATATGATTCTGACTGCCACCGATTGTACCCGTCCGGCGGAAAGTCCCCCCTTTACCTTCCGCCACAATAGGGGAGACACTTGATATCCCACCAGTCGATCCAGGATCCGCCTCGCCTGCTGTGCCTCGTATTTTGAAAGATTCAAATCTTCGGGCTGAGACACGGCCGCTGCAATGGCGTTTTTAGTGAGTTCGTGAAAGAGGACCCGGTGAAAGGTTCTTCCCTTTTTCTTCAATATCTCACTTGTATGCCAGGCGATGGCTTCACCCTCCCGATCCGGGTCGGGTGCAAGATAGATCTCCTTGGCACCTGATGCGGCTTGTTTCAAAGCCTTTATCACTTTCTGTTTTCCGGGAATGGTGATGTACTTGGGCTTAAACCCACTCTCGATATCGATGCCGATCTCTTTTGGAGGAAGGTCTTTCAGGTGGCCGACGGTGGCGGCCACATTGAATGCTTTGCCGAGATATTTTTTGATGGTTCTCACCTTTGTCGGTGATTCAACAACGATAAGGGGTTTGGTCACTTGTTTCCTCTATTCAAGATGTATCGTTATTGCCGGATGCGCGGTCCCTGAAAAGGGCGCCCGCAGCCAGCCTGAAATATTGCTTTTTCCGGCGATGCGAAGGATCATGACTTCAGGACAAACTGCTTTCCCGGCAACTGCTGGACGACCCCTTTCAATTCGAGCTGGAGCAGCAGGCCCGAAAGTTTACCGGGTTCCATATCAAGGGATCTCACGAGATCGTCGATATGGCAAGGGTAAGGTCCGATTGCCTTTACTACGTTTGACTCTTTCTCCGATAGTTTCAGCGCGGAATGGACCTGTTGCTGGTTTTTCCCTTCCGCGGTTTTTTTCAACGCCATGAGGTGGGAAAATTCCTCCAGGACATCCCCTGCATGCTCCACCAGTTTGGCCCCCTGCTTGATCAACGTATGGGTGCCCGTGCTTTTAAACGACTGAACACTGCCCGGCAGGGCGAATACCTCCCGATTCTGTTCGGCTGCAAGCCGGGCGGTGATCAAGGAACCGCTTCTGCGGGAGGCCTCCACCACAACAGTTCCCAGCGACATCCCGCTGATGATACGGTTGCGGATCGGAAAATGATGTGGCTCCGGTTCGGTGAAAAGCGGGAACTCGGAGACCACGGCACCGTTTTCCGCGATTCGATGAAACAGGTTTCGGTTGCGGGCAGGATAGATCCTGCCTAGTCCACTGCCCAATACGGCCACGGTTTTTTGCCCGCCAGCCAGGGCGCCCTTGTGGGCTGCGGTGTCGATACCCAGCGCCATGCCGCTCACGATCGTTACTCCCATGGCCGCGAGGTTTACAGAGAGCCTTTTTGCCATGGTGATGCCGTAAGGAGTGGCATTTCGGGATCCCACCACGGCAATCTTGGAAACAATTGGTTCCAGGCGGCCGTACGCATATAAAAAGGGAGGCGGATCCGGTATTTCCAGCAGCAGCGGCGGGTACGCCGGATCCTTCTGGGTGATGATCCCAAAGCCCCTTTTAAAAGTCTCTTCTATCTCTCTTTTCGCCGTATCTGACCTGCGGTGCTTTTTAATGACCGAAGCCAGCCGGTTTGACATCCCCTCTACCCCGGTTATCTCTTTTGCCGGCGCTTCGAAAACCCGGTCGGGGGTTTCAAACCGCTCGATAAGCCGTTTGAAAAGATGGTTCCCGATTCCAGGTGTATCCTTCAGCTCAAACCAAGGGAGAAGCTGTTCCATAGGCCATGACCCGGATAGAGGTGCGGTGGCAGCGGCTCCTGTATAGCGGAGGACCTTGACTCCCACGGATTCTGTCCCGCATATGGCCGGTTATAGCCGCTTTTTCTTCTGGCCGTGCCACGCCAACAGGATGGGACTTGCCACAAACACGGATGAATACGTTCCCACCATAACCCCCACAATAAGAGCAAAGGCAAAATCATGGATGATGCCGCCACCCGCCAAAAAGAGCGTGACAACCACCGCCAGGGTGGTCAGTGAGGTGAGAACCGTTCTACTGAGCGTTTCGTTGATACTCCGATTGATGATAAAAGAGAGCGGATTTTTATGGTGTTTTCTAAGGTTTTCCCGAATCCGGTCAAAAACGATAATCGTGTCATTCAGAGAATATCCAATAATGGTCAATAGGGCCGCGATGATGGGGAGAGTGAACTCCTTGTCGAAAATCGAAAACAGCCCCACTGTAATGGTCACGTCATGGATCAATGCAACGATGGCCCCCATGGCATATTTTAGTTCCAGAATCCAGAACAGGATAAGGGTGACGATGAGGGCGGACGCCATGAGAAAGGGGATGCTGACATCGAAGCGGGTGATCAAATAGACGGCTGCCGCAAGGGCGGCTGCCATGATGCCGCTGATCATCCATTTGAGCTCAAACCGGCCCGATATGTAGATGGTGATGAACAGTAGCGCGTAAAACATGGCAAACAACGCCTTTTCCCTCAGATCCTTACCCACCTGGGGGCCAACCATCTCCACCCGCCGGATTTCGGCACTCTTTCCCGAAGCCGCCTCAAGGGCTTTTCTTACGTCAGCCGAAAATCCTTTGGTGCTCTTTAGGGATCGGTCTGTGCGAATGAGATACTCGTTCTCGGTGGGATCCCCGAATTGTTGTACCGAGGATTTCCCCAGGTTCACATTCGATAGCCCTAACTTGATGGTTTCGACATCGGTTTGCTGGGTGAATTTTACCTGTATCAAGGTCCCGCCGGCAAAATCGATACCGTAACGGGGACCCCTGTGCCAGGCCAGTGAGGCCAGACTGACGATGATCATTAAGGCAGAGAGGAACAGGGCGAACCGTTTCTTCCCCACAAAATCGATGTCGATATCCGGTTTGATAAACTGCATTTGTTTTCCTTAGCGATACGCCTTTTCAGCACATTGGCGTCAGGCGGCTGATATTAGATGCTGAGTGTTTTGATTCTTCTCCGGGTGAGAAAAAAATCGAATACGGCACGCGTAAAGACCAGTGCCGTAAATAGGCTGGCCAGAACCCCCAGGCTCAGTGTGACGGCGAATCCCTTTACCGGACCGGTACCAAACTGGAAGAGCACGAGTGCGGCGATGAGGGTTGTGACGTTGGCATCCAGAATCGTCAGTGATGCCCGGTCATAACCGGCGTGTACTGCAGTATGGGGCGTTTTCCCCAGGGCCATCTCCTCCCGGATTCGTTCGAATATCAGAACGTTGGCGTCCACGGCCATACCGATGGTCAGAATGATCCCGGCAATGCCCGGCAGCGTTAATGTGGCCTGGAATCCGGCCAGTCCCCCGGCGATGAGAAGGATGTTTAGAATCAGCGCCGTATCGGCGAGCAATCCCGATCCTTTGTAATAGACAATCATAAATGAGATGACGAGCAACCCGCCGATCAGCATGGAGATCAAACCCTTGTTGATGGAATCGGACCCGAGTGAGGGGCCCACGGTCCGCTCTTCCAGGATCTTCACCGGTGCCGGCAGGGCACCTGCCCTTAAAACGATGGCAAGATCGCGGGCCTCTTCCGTCGTGAAGGTGCCGGTGATTCGGGCTTCCCCACCTGCGATTTTCTCCTGGATGACCGGTGCGGTATACACGGTGTTGTCTAAAATGACGGCCAGACGCTTTCGGACGTTTTCTTCCGTGATGCGTTCGAAAATCCGAGCGCCTTTGCGGTCGAATTTTAGCGAGACATAAGGATCGTTGTACTGGGAGTCGATCTCGACCCTCGCTTCCGTCAGGTTGGCACCGGTGAGCAGCGTCCGTTTTTTGATCAGAAACGGCGTTTTGACAGATCGATTGGTTTTGGGATCCGTTTCCACCTGGTAGAGGACTTCGCTGCCCGGAGGCACCCTCCCGGAAAGGGCGGCATTGAGATCGTGGGTTTCATCGACGATCTTGAATTCGAGAAGGGCTGTTTTTCCGATCAGTTCTTTGGCACGCCCCGTATCCTTGATGCCCGGCAACTGAATGAGAATACGGCCCTCTCCTTGGCGCCGGATATCCGGTTCCGATACACCGAATTGATCGATGCGGTTGCGGATGGTTTCAAGGGCTTGATCCGCCGCCGATTTTTTGATTCTGGCGGTTTCCTCGTCGGGAAGATCCATCCGATAGGTCGTGACGCCGCTACCGTCGGTGTCGGTTGAGAGGATTCTCAAATCCCTAAATTCCCTGTCCAGCAGTGAATTGAACTGTTCTCCACCGTCACCCCCAGATGTTATAAAGGAGATTTTGGATCCTTCCACCCGCTCCAGGCGGCTGTAGGGGATTCGCTCTTTTCTCAGCAGGGTTCTCATTTCGTGGGTGATTCGCTCCACTGTACTTTCCACCGCTTTTTCCGTTTCCACAGCCAGCACCAGGTGCATCCCGCCTTGAAGATCAAGGCCCAGGTTGATCTTCTTATGGGGCCACGTTCCCGGCCTTAAGGTCGGCAGAATGTAGACAAACCCGGCGATGATGACACAGAGAATGACGACCAGACGCCATGAGATATTTTTCAATTGTGTGTCCTTTCCTTGTGAGACTGGGGCATACAGCACCGCTTGCCCGATCACTCAAGCACCGATACGGCAACCGGTAGCCTGCCGGGGACCTTACATGAAAACCCCAGACAAGAAAGTGCCTCTCCCAAGGCTCGATATACGAAGGGGCGCATTAAAGTGATGAATTCGGGCGTGCAGCGAATCCGCTTTAGCTTTTTTTTGAGGACTGCTTGGGTTGTGGGGCGGATTGTACCAATGTGGCAACACTGGCCCTTTGCATTTTAACCCTGACCTTTTCGGCCAATTCAACGGTTAACGTATTTTCATCCAGACCGGTAATTCGGGCATAAAGACCGCCACCTGTCACAATGCGGTCCCCTTTTTTCAGGTTGGATACCATCTCCCGATGTTCTTTGGTTTTCTTCTGTTGAGGGCGGATCAGCAGAAAATAGAAAATGGCGAACATGAGAATCAGCGGTATGAACGATGCAAATCCGCCGGCACCCTGTTCGGCTCCTGCGCCGCCTTGGCCCATGGCATATGCGATACCAATCAAAACTATTCCTCCGTTGTCAGTTATTCATCCACGCAGACAATGGTAGGAGTCCCCCGGGTTGGCCGAGATTGCCCCTGTCACCGATTGCCGTCCGCATGAATGGGTTTGTGTTCCTCAAAATTTGCGCTCATATACTGTATCTAAATGGTCAGGTCAAACAGTTTCGTCCAGCCCCAGCCACTTCACTCGCTCTATGGTGGGATCAACTACAAAGTGTGGATGTCCAAAACGCATGGTTTGATCATTGCTCTGCGGGTATCCACAGGGTCTCGCCGTCGAATTTGATACGATTGACGTGGCGGGTGTCGATGGGGTCTAAAAGGGTCAGGATCTCTCCCATGTTAAAGACCACCACTTTGCTCAACGGTTGGAGCAGGTTCAGGTCTACATCGAGTTTTTTCTCTTTCAGGTTATAGATATACACCATATTCTCGGAAAATTTTAAAATCTTGCCGACCCCCGAACTGTGTCCTCTTGCATCCGGTTCATCCGACATGGGGGCAAGGGAGATCTGTCTGTGGCTGAAATATTCCTTTAAAAATTTAAAATGGATATTCCAGATATTATCGCCTTTGCGGACCACATATATGCCGTAGGCTTCCCGCTGTTTTTCCGGTTTTTTGGGTATGTTGAGCAGTCGTTCCAGTTTTTCAAGCTCGAATTTCAATGTGTTGATCGTTGTTCGGGCCGATTCCCGTGCTTCGAGGTTCCCGGTTTCCAGTTTTTTCCGGGTATCTTCGATGGCGATAACCGTCCCCATATATCTTTTGAACAAAGCAACGGTTTCTGCATCAGTGGCCATCTTAGCGGCAATCTCCCGTTTCTGGTCCTCGTCCGCAGATACTGAAGGGTCTTTGAGTTTGTTCCCCAGTTCGACAAATCGCCTCTCCATCTCGATAAGTTCCCGGATTCGGGATTTTCGTTCCTCCATGATTGACTCGATGTCGGGAGTCTCGGTGAGGTCGCTTTCGATGATATCCCCTTTTTCAAGCCGAATCTTTTCGAGGATTTCTTTCATAGGTACGGTGATTCCCCCGATTTTGAGGGATTCTTCCGGCTTCAGAATGAAGTCGAGACCTTTTTCAATGCCATACTCCGATTTGCGGGTTTTCATTTCCTCCTTTAGAACCGGGTCTTTCTGGACGCTACCATAGTCTATGACCGGTTGGTCTTTTACCGCGCCACGTACCTTATCCGGTTTGACCGGTGGCTGGGGAGGGGGCGCGTCCGCTTCCTTCCCGCGAAGGAGAAAAAAACCGGCGACGATACCCGCCAGGACGGCTATGATGATGATAGTCCCTGAGAGCCCCAACGATTGTTTTTTTCTATTTATCGGCATGTTGCTCCCTCTCCCGATCGACCATCGATTTTACGCTCCGGTTAGACGCCACTTTTTTGGAGCATTGTCGAAAATCGATCGCTTTGACCTGGAATTTTGTTATCATGATATTCAAAATCCAAGCATGATGGATCCGTAAAAAGTCCAATTTACGGCTTTTTATGGTGCTTAATCTATTGAAATCACTATGGCCGAATTTTCGATTTTCGACTTTTTACGGGACCATCAAGCATCAAAATACAGGTTCATTATTCCGAACGGATCTCCACATCTCCCGGTATCAGTGTATTGTTGCCTTCAATGGTGATGGTGACGTTGTGCCGGTTTTCCAGTTCCATCAGCTCTTTTCTTTTTCTGTTTAGCAGGTAGTCCGCTACCTGTATCGGCACGACGCCCAGGACATTGTTGACGTCTGGTTTGAGGGTTTCCAGACTGAGTTTGCGAAGAAATCCGATTCCCAGCGTCTCCTGTGAAGGAATCAAACCCTTTCCCTTGCAATGGGGGCAGGTTTCAAAACTGCTGTATTCGATGGAGGGCCTAAGCCGCTGCCGGGACATCTCCATCAAACCAAACCGGGAGATTTTTCCGATTTTGGTCTTGGCCTTGTCAGGCTTGACGTGGGCCTTCATTGCCCGTTCCACTTCCAGCTTGTTCTTGCTATCCCGCATGTCGATGAAGTCCACCACAATCAGACCACCCAAATCACGCAGCCTCAGCTGCCGGGCGATCTCTTCTGCGGCCTGGAGATTGGTCTGCACGGCTGTCTGTTCAATCGATTTTTCCCGAATCGCCTTGCCGGAGTTGACATCTACGGCGACCAAGGCCTCGGTTTGAGCAATGACGATCGATCCGCCGGATTTTAATGATACACGACTGTTGTAGATTGAAGCGATCTGATCCTCCAGCCGGAACTTTGAAAAAATGGGCTTGGCACCTTTGTAGAGTTTGACGATTTTGGTCTGTTTCGGAGCGATGATATGGACAAAATCCTTGGCCTCTTTGTACACCGCCCCATCATCGATGAGCATCTCGCTGACGTCGGAGGTGAAATAATCCCTCAGGGAGCGGAGCACGAGATTGCGTTCTTTGTAGAGCAAAGAAGGGGTCGAAACACTCATCACGTTTTTCTTGATATTTTTCCATAGCCGCATCAGGTAGCTTAAGTCTCTGGACAGCAGGGTCTTGTTGCATTTGGCGCCGGCAGTCCGGACGATGAGTCCGAACCCCTCGGGCATCTTGAGCATTCCCACGATCTCCTTCAACCGTTTGCGCTCGGCCTCGTCGTCGATTTTCCTGGATATCCCCCGGTTTTCGCTACCCGGCATCAGAACCATATACCGCCCGGGTAGGGAGATATTGGTGGTGAGCATGGCCCCTTTTTTCATTACCGGGTCTTTGGTGATCTGTACCAGCAGCTCTTGTCCCTGTTTGACGATTTTATGGATCGATTGATTTCCTGCGGTGATCTCCTGGTAATAGTCACTGTGGATCTCATTTTTCTGCAGAAATCCGTTCCGCTCCGCGCCATAGTCGACAAAGACTGCCTGTAGGGCGGGCTCCACCCGTGTGACCACACCTTTATATATGTTCCCATGGGTGATCTCTCTGGCGGAACTCTCGATATGGAATTCTTCAAGTTTTCCATCTTTTACTTTTGCGATCCGGCACTCTTCCGGATCCACTGCGTTGATCAGTATTTTGCTGCTCATGATTGTTAGGAGCCTTCTTTATTTCGGTTTCCGGTTGGATTTGACCCCGGTTTCAATGAAAGGGGACCCTCTCCCCCCGATTCGTAATCGTTTAGCTTAAATAAGAAATTGCCGGTGCCAAGTCAATGGAATTCTGTTTGCGCGAAAACGTGAAATTTGACCTAATTCTTGCTATTTGGGTTCCATTGTGGCATGAGAGTTTCCGGGTACATCCGGCCAAAAGGAGGGGCCTAAGCCGGCTGTTTTAGGGAGGCGGACATTCTTTCGGCCGTTGTGACAGCATAAAAATTGTCAGTAAAAACCCAATAGATAGAAGGCAGTCTTTTTAGGCAAAACCTTGACACATATTGTGCGAATCATCAGCCTGGAGGTAATGGCGTTCTAATGGATGAAAAATATAACTCCGAACGCATCGAATCGAAATGGCAGAATCGATGGGAACAAGAGAAACTTTTCAGGGTCGTTACGGATCCGGAGAAGGAGAAATATTATCTGCTGGAGATGTTTCCATATCCATCTGGAAATATCCACATGGGCCATGTCCGGAACTATACCATTGGAGATGTGGTTGCCCGGTATAAGAGGATGCGGGGATTCAATGTCCTCCATCCCATGGGCTGGGATGCTTTCGGTATGCCTGCGGAAAATGCAGCCATTGCAAATAACAGCCATCCGGCCCGCTGGACATACGACAATATCGACAATATGAGAAGCCAGCTCAAAAAAATCGGTTTTTCCTACGATTGGGACCGCGAGATCGCCACATGCCACCCCGAGTATTATCGATGGGAGCAATGGCTGTTTTTGAAGATGCTGGAACGGAACATGGCCTATCGCAAGGAGTCTTTTGTCAACTGGTGCGATCCCTGCCAAACCGTTCTGGCCAACGAACAGGTGGAAGCCGGCATGTGTTGGCGGTGCGGCCAACCGGTCCGTCAGAAAAAACTTAGGCAGTGGTTTTTCCGGATATCCGATTATGCGGAAGACCTTCTGGCATATTGCGAAAAGCTGCCGGGATGGCCGGAAAAGGTTACCACCATGCAAAAAAACTGGATCGGTAAAAGCACCGGTGCAGAGATACGATTTCCCATCGAAGGAGTACAAGATGAGATCCCCGTGTTTACTACCCGTCCCGATACGGTTTTCGGTGCCACCTTCATGTGTCTGGCACCGGAACATCCGCTGGTGACCCGGCTTTCCGCTGGGACCGATCAGGAGGCGGATGTGGCGGCCTTTATCGAACGGATCTCCCGTCAGGACCGGTCCAGTAAAGCGGTTGAATCTTACGAAAAAGAGGGGGTCTTTACCGGTGCCTACTGCATCAACCCCATGAGCGGCCGCAGAATGCCGGTATACACCGCCAATTTTGCCCTGATGGAATACGGAACCGGTGCGGTCATGAGTGTACCGGCCCATGACCAGCGGGATCTGGATTTTGCCCGGAAATACGGCCTTGATGTGGTGGTGGTGGTTATGCCCGATGGCGACACGCTGGATGAAAACACAATGACCGAAGCCTATACCGATCCTGGTACCATGGTGAACTCCGGTGAGTTTGACGGCACAAGCAGTACCGAGGCGATGATCGAAATACCAAAGGCGCTGGAAAAAAGGGACGCGGGCCACGCACGTGTGAACTATCGCCTGAGAGACTGGGGGATTTCACGGCAGCGATACTGGGGGGCACCCATCCCCGTTGTTCATTGCCAATCCTGCGGGATCGTGCCGGTACCCGAGTCGGACCTGCCCATCAAGCTGCCCGAGGATGCCGATCTGCTCGATGGCGGCCGGTCTCCGCTGCCCGAGCTGGAGTCTTTCGTCAGGACCGCCTGCCCGGCATGCGGCGACCCCGATGCCCGGCGGGAAACCGATACCATGGATACCTTCGTGGAGTCCTCCTGGTATTTCGAAAGGTACTGCAGCCCCTACCATGATCGCGGTATGTTCGAGACCACCGATGTGGACTATTGGATGCCGGTGGATCAGTATATTGGCGGCGTGGAACACGCCATTTTACACCTGCTCTATTCCCGGTATTTTACACGTGTATTGAATGATCTCGGTCTCGTCAAATACAAAGAACCCTTCACCCGCCTGTTGACCCAGGGAATGGTCTGCAAAGAGACCCAGACCTGTCCCAACCACGGTTTTCTGCTGCCGACCGAATCGGAAAATCGGGATGGGGCTTTTCAGTGCATCCAATGTGGAGCGTCCGTGAAAACGGGACGGGTGGAAAAGATGTCCAAGTCCAAGAAGAACGTCATCGATCCCAACACGCTCCTTGAAAAATACGGTGCAGACACCACCCGCTTGTTTTGTCTATTCGCCGCCCCCCCCGAACGTGACCTGGAATGGAGTGACCAGGGGGTGGAAGGTGGATCCCGTTTTCTCAACCGGGTCTGGCGCCTCGCAAGGCGGCATATGTCCACGATCCGGGATGTTGAGAGTTATACGGGTGATGCGGATGCGCTTTCCGGAGATCTGAGGGGCCTTTACAAGAAAACCCATCAGACCATCCGGAAGGTGACCCGGGATATCGAAGACCGATTTCACTTCAATACCGCCATCAGCGCCGTCATGGAGTTGATGAACACGATTCAGGGGATCAAACCGGATGCACACCATCCCCATACCGCTGGCGTCATTCGATTTGCCATGAAATCGGCCATTCTGCTGCTTTCACCCATTGTTCCACACTTTACCGAGGAGGTGTGGGAGGCCATGGGATACGACAGCAGTATTCTGCTGGCGAATTGGCCCACTTATCGGGAAGACGCCCTGTCAGAGGACGCGCTTCTCGTCGTGGTACAGGTCAATGGAAAACTTAGAAGCAAACTGCAGCTCGCGGCCGATGCCGAAGTGGAAACGATAAAACAGGCGGCGCTTGAGGACGAGCGGGTTCGCAAATTTACAGACGGCCAAACCATCCGAAAGGTGATTGTCGTCAAAAACAAACTGGTGAACATCGTCGTGTAACCGATTTTAGGGATTTTGTCCCGACAGGGTTATACTGGGTGCTGCCGGCGGCTGACCGGTGTAAAAGGAGAGAGCATTGTTGACATCGAAAAGAATGCTGTGGACGGTGTTGTTTTTTGGTGTGCTGTTAACCGCCTGCGGTTATCGGTTCACCGGTGGAGGGGAACTACCTGAAAACGTGCGGAAAATAAGCGTCTCGGTCTTTGAGAACAAAACCCAGGAAACGGGTTTGGAGAGCGTGATCACCAACGATTTGATTTATGAGTTCACCCGGAGCGGCAAGGCGTCGGTGACGAGCCGGGAACGGGCTGAAGCGATTCTTACGGGTGTGATCAAATCGATGCATATCACCACTGCCAGCCACAAGGGAGAAGATACGGCCCTCGAGCGGCGTGTCACGATCGTCGTCGATCTGAATCTGGTGGGTCACGATAACCGGATTCTCTGGGTGCGCAAAAACCTGTCTGCCAACGAGACCTATCTGGTTGAATCGGATAAGCTGGCAACGGAAAACAACAAATCGGAAGCGATTCGGGAGATGTCCCAAAGATTGGCGGAAACGGTGTTCAACAGCATGACCGATGACTTTTAAAATTGGCTCTGTAGAAAAGGTTTCGTGAAATTTTCGGGTTAGAACCCATCTTAAAATAAAGATTTTGGTTTTAAATCATGGCGGAGCCGGGCTTCAGCCCACAGGCATACTCACGTATGTCGAGGATTTGAAGCGAGGCTCCAACGCCGAGTTTGGGCCAAAAGATTATTTTAAGATTGTTCTAGTGTGATGGGGAGATTCTGCGATCAAAAAGGGCGCTGAGCATACACATGCAACGGCGCCCTTTCCTTTACACCTCAATTGAAGGTATTTGCTGTACGGATTCTAATGCTTACTTACGCTTTCTTACGCATTGACCAGACGCGACAGTCGGGAGATTTTTCTGGCGGCGGTTCTTTTGTGGATGACACCGGCCTTTGCTGCTTTGTCGATGGTGGATTTGGCGGCATTCAAAGTTTTGACGGCCTCGTCTGCAGATGATTCATTGGCTACCGTACGAACCTGTTTGGTAATATGCTTCACCTTTGTTTTGGTGCTTTTATTGCGCAGCCGTCGGATCTCATTCTGTCGGGCGCGTTTCAATGCGGATTTATGATTTGCCACAGCGATTGACTCCTTTCAAGATCGTCTAATTAGATAAAACGAACTCCTTACCCAATTGCAAAACATCTGTCAAGGATTTTTCCATGCAACTATTTTCTATAATAGTTTAATCAGTAAATAGTGCACTTCCGGAAACGTATGATAGAGGATGATTCCTATCGTTGACGCCCCATTTGTTTTTAGTTATGCTATCGAATTTGAAAAAGGCACGGAATCTCTGGTAACCATCCCGATGGCCGCTGAACCTGCAGTCGATACAGGAGAATATGGTGAACAACAAGCAGAAGATCATCCTTTCTGTGGTGATCCTGGTATTGGTCAATCTGCTGCTGGTTATCGTATTCGGGGACAACGGGCTGGTGGATTACCAGCTGCTGAAAAGCGAAAAAGAGCGCCTTGTGGGACAGGTAGAGGATCTTAATCGAGAGAACCTGGCATTGTATAGGGAGATCGACCGTTTGAAAAACGATCTTAAATACATCGAAAATGTGGCGCGACAGGAATTGGGAGTGATCGGGGAGAATGAGGTCATTTTCAAGTTCAATGAGCCAGCAAAGGAAAAGGCGAAAAAGAGGCAAAAAAATAGAGAGCAGCCATGACCGACAGATCACCATTTTTAACACGAACCATGGCCGGGGTGCATCTGGCCCAGGGAAATCTGGACAAGGCGGCCGAAATCTACCGATTCCTCGTCCGTCAGGATCCGGACAACGCGGAACTATCAGAAGCGTTGACGGATCTTGAATCCCAGATGCAGCAGCAGTCAGAGGAGGGGCTTCAAGCCCTTTTTCGGGATTGGATTCACATGGCCTCTGCATTGAACCGGATCAATAAACTCAATCGATTAAAGGACCGATAATACTAACGGTGCCGGTTCCCGGCACCAAAAGGAAAATCATGAAACGTGCGTTAATCTCAGGCATCACCGGACAGGACGGCGCCTATCTGGCGGAATTTTTACTGGATAAAGGCTATGAAGTCCACGGTATCAAACGCCGGGCCTCGTCGTTCAACACCGGACGCATCGACCACCTTTATCAGGATCCCCATGAGAAAGAGGTGCGGTTTTTCATGCATTATGGGGACCTCACCGATTCCACCAACCTGATCCGTATTATCCAGGAGGTGAAACCGGACGAAATCTACAACCTGGCAGCCCAGAGTCATGTCCAGGTTTCCTTTGAAACTCCGGAATATACCGCCAATTCGGATGCCCTCGGCACCCTCCGAATCCTGGAGGCAATCCGCATCTTGGGCATGGATGAGACCGCGCGGTTTTACCAGGCGTCTACATCCGAACTCTTCGGTAAGGTCCAGACCGTTCCCCAGAACGAAAACACCCCTTTCTATCCCAGATCTCCCTATGGGGTGGCCAAGCTGTATGCGTACTGGATAACCGTCAACTATCGGGAAGCTTATGGGATGTTTGCCTGCAACGGCATCCTGTTCAACCATGAGTCGCCCATCCGGGGGGAAACCTTTGTTACCCGCAAGATCACTCGAGGCATGGCGCGTATCCGGCTGGGGTTAGAGGATTGCATCTATCTTGGCAACCTGAATGCCAGGCGGGACTGGGGGCATGCTCGCGATTTCGTAAAGATGCAGTGGCTCATGCTGCAGCAGGATACGCCGGAGGACTATGTAATTGCCACTGGGGAGCAGCATTCGGTCCGGGAATTTGCGGAAAACGCCGCAGCCGAGCTGGGCATAAAGCTTCAATGGCGCGGCAAAGGGGAAAAGGAGGAAGGGGTGGTTTCGGAAATCAGGGCAGATGCACCGGCCCTTTCTGGGATCTCTTCGGATCTGCGGGAAAACCGACTGAAACCGGGGCAGGTGGTGGTGCGCGTTGACCCCCATTATTTCAGACCGACAGAGGTGGAAACCCTTCTGGGAGATCCGGCAAAAGCCGAGAAGAAGCTGGGTTGGAAACCTGAAACCTCCTTTTCAGAAATGGTCGGCGAGATGGTCCGAAACGACCTGCAGGAGGCGCTGAAAGATGAATTCTGCCGGCAGGAGGGATTCCGGGTCAACCGATATTATGAATAGGGGCGTGGCATGCTGAAAAACGAGCGCATATTCGTGGCGGGACATACCGGCTTGGTGGGATCGGCCATCTGCCGCCGCCTTGAGGAATACGGCGTCGACCCTATCGTCACCCGGACCCACCATGAACTCGATCTCCTCGATCAATCCGCCGTTCGAGATTTTTTCAAGGCCGAACAACTCGATCGTGTGGTGCTGGCGGCTGCACGGGTGGGGGGGATTTATGCCAACAACACCTATCCGGCCGAGTTTATCTACCAAAACCTGATGATCGAAGCCAACGTGATGCATCAGGCGTATGAAGCCGGGATTCAAAAGCTGCTCTTTCTCGGCAGTTCCTGCATCTACCCAAAAATGGCGCCTCAGCCCATGAAAGAGAAATATCTTTTAACCGGCCCCCTGGAGTCCACAAACGCGCCATATGCAATGGCTAAGATTGCAGGGATCCAGTTCTGTGAAGCCTACAACCGACAATACGGAACCCAATACCGGGCGGTCATGCCGACCAACCTATACGGCCCTTTTGACAACTTCGATCTCCAAACCTCCCATGTATTACCGGCACTGATCCGGAAATTCCATCTGGCGCAGCTGGTACAACAGGGGGATCTGGCAGCGGTGGTCACCGATGAAAAACGATTTGGACCCATTCCGGAGGATCTGAAAACTTCTCTCGGTATCACCTCCCATGGATCCAGAGGCACCGAACCCACGGTTCCCATATGGGGGACCGGGGCGCCATACCGGGAATTTCTCCATACCGACGATATGGCGGATGCGTGTATTTATGTCATGGAGATGGATGACGAAGTCTTTACGAAAGGAACGGAACCCCACGGATTTCCTTTTGTTAACATCGGCTGCGGTTCCGATCTGACCATCCGGGAGCTCTCCGAACTCATCGCCGAAACCGTGGGCTATGATGGAAAGGTGGCATGGGATGAAACCCGGGATGACGGCACCCCCAGAAAGCTGATGGATATCACCCAACTCAATGCCCTGGGATGGAGCGCTCGGATCAGCCTCAAACAGGGGATTCGCCAGGTGTATGATTGGTACCGATCGGTTACATCGGATGTCGGATCCATTGAACAAGTAAAGGATCGTGCTCCGGGAATCGTAAAGGGCCTGTGAAGGATTCTTTTTTGTGCTGCTGCCTGATGATGAATCAAAGCTTGGAATTCCTGAAAAATCTGTTACACACCGGCAATTTTTTTCACTGATGTTTTTTTATAAATGAAATAAATATCGATTGGAAATCTATTAGGGGGGAAAATGACAGATCAATCCGAAATACCCAAGGTGTCAATGGCCAACACCAAAAAAGAACTTGTAGAGGCTTATGAGGCGGCAAAAAAGCGTCTCCAAAGCATGAAAAAGGACCTGCTGGATGCAGATAAGGCCAAAAAGAGAATGGAAAAAGAGATAGCCGCTGCAACTGCAAATGCCCAGGTGGCCCAGGATCCAATCCAACGTCTTCATGAACTTCGAGGTGCCATCAGCCGTGAGCTGACCGATTTGACGGAACGATTCGAAACGGAAATTGATACCTATCACAAAATTCAAGCTGCCATTCGGGATAAAAATGAAGAGATCAAAACCCTCTATGATGTTGAAACTGCAGCCTCGGATCTTGCGGCCCTTATAGACGCAAACAGGATCAAGAAACAGCAGTTTGGGCGTGAAATGGAAGAAAAACGAGCCAAATTCGAAGAGGAAATGGATCAGACACATGCCATCTGGGAGCGAGAAAAACTTGAGCATGGGCGCAAGGAACAAGAGCATGCGGATGCTCTTAAAAAGATGAGAAAAAGGGAAAAAGAGGAGTTTGAATATGCTTTTTCTCGGGAGAAAGAACAGCGGAAAAATGGCCTTGAAGATGAATTGAAGTCACTTGAAAAAGAGATAGAACAGAAACGGGAAACCTTCGAAAGAGCTCAACAGCAGCGAAAGGAAGATATAGATGCAAGGGAAGCGAACCTGGAAAACGTTGAAAAAGAGATGGATATACTCCGAAAAGAGGTAGACACGTTAACGAATCGTCTTGAGAAGGATGTTCAAAAAGCGATAAATGATACGACTCAAACCCTCACCCGGGAGTTTGAGAAAGACAAGGAACTCCTGGAGTCCAGGTTCGATGGAGAAAAGAACGTCCTGGCTGGAAAGATAGAATCATTGGAGAAGATGGTTGCATCGCAGGCCGCACAAATCAGCGAACTCTCGAAAAGCCGTGAGAAGGCATACGAAAAGGTTCAGGACATCGCCAATCGAGCGGTTGCTGCTGTAAAAAAAGAGGTTTACACGGTGCCCATGCAGCCCATAGGTGCAGGCACAAAAGGGGATCGAACCCAAAAAGAGTGAAAAATCAGCTGTCCCCGTTCCAACGGACGAGATCTGGAATGCAGCGGTTGCTTTTTAACAGGAATACAAAATCTATTCAGAAGATCGCCATTACAACTTTATTCCTGGGTTGATGCGGCTATAATCGAAACCCATTCCGGGGAGCAGGTAATTCCGTCATACAATTCTAACTGTTTTATTTCTTGACATATCTGTCTGTTCATTCTATGAATAGCGTTCAATTCTGAACGCTGTTGCAGTTTACCTTCTTTCGGGCGCTTTAAGACCGGACTTCCGATGAAATCGATGCCCAGCTCCCATAGAGATTTTCAAATCCTGGATACTCTGGATTCGCGGGAGATTACCAGCCAGCGCCAACTTTCCGAAAGAACCGGGATCAGCCTTGGACAGATCAACTATGTTTTAAAGCGCCTCCTCGAAAAGGGCTGGATCAAAATCGGTAATTTCAAAAAGAATCCGTCAAAAATCGGCTATGCTTACCTCTTGACGCCCAAAGGAATCGAAGCCAAATCTCGTCTGGCGGTTCGATTCGTCATGGCGCGGCTCCGGGAATACCACGAGCTGCGTCATCGTTTGTCGGAAAAACTAGCTGAGGTACAAAATCAGGGGCATGTCAGGTTTATTTTTGTCGGGCCCGAGCTGGTGGAGGACCTCATCCTTTCGATAATCAATGAGATGAACCTGAAGCTTGAGATGGTCTATCATTCAAGCGCTCCTTATAGCTTAAATGATATCAAAACCGGATCTTTTGACATTGCGCTTTGGTTTGATGACCGTTTCGAGAAAATTAGGAATGTGCCGGATATGTTGGGACTTGAACCTGATAAAGTGATGCCACTCTGGTAAGTGTTTGAATGATGCAAGACCGATTCTTTCGGTATTTTAAAGTTAGATTGATTTAATAAAAATATATAATAAAATAAAAAAGATATATGTATTTTCCAGTTGTAATTGGGGCGGCGGAGCTGTGCCAAAATGGAATGCTATCCGGAGGTTAAATACAAAACACCTGATATAGATAAAATGAAAACCATTTTCCTTTCATACCCTCTAACCCCTAACACACCGGCATACGGAAATGGAAAATCTTTATCCATAGAGCCGATTAACCGCATCGATGCCGGTGATTCCTGCAACACGTCGCAGCTGCATTTTCAAAATCATTTGGGCACCCACGTCGACTGCCCAAAACATTTTTCCCAAAATGGGAAAACCGTTACCGATTATTCTGCTGGTTTCTGGACATTTATGCACCCCCATATCATAGACATCTCCCCTTTACACCCTGGCCATCTGATCGACCCAGATGACTTGGGTTTGTCCGGTGTCTCCGAAAATGCCGATCTGCTATTGATAAAAACCGGGTTTGGGAAATTCCGTGGAGACCCGGTTTATTGGGAAAACAATCCTGGAATCCATATGGAAGTGGCCACAGCTTTCCGCAGCCGTTTACCTAAACTCAGGATGATTGGGCTGGACACCATTTCGATCTCCTCATTTGCTCATCGTGAAGCAGGCAGAGCTGCTCACCGGGCATTTTTAGCCAGTCGTCGTCCCATCCTGCTGTTAGAGGATGTGGACCTTGAAAAAGTCAATTCCAATACTAGATTGAGTCGGATCGTGATCAGTCCCCTCAGGGTTGAAAAAGCCGATGGAGTTCCCTGCACGGTTTTTGCTGAAATTGGAACCTAGATCGTCAAATTAGATGGATCTCGCTACGTAATTGCTAAGGGAAACATACTGGTCACAGATGGTTGCGGGTATATTGGATCCCACTTTTGCAAATATCTTTCACAAAAAATCTTACCACCACCAGCGATAGATATTTTTTAACGGGTCATCACTGGGCCGTATAGTGGGGTCCACCGCCCAATAAAGGATGCCATTTAATCTACAATTTCAATTATTACTGAAAAAAATAAACAGATGAGTTCATGGCATTTTACCCCAAAGCGCTTTAAAGAGAATGGCGGCATTGGATGCTGAAACTGGATTGACATTGCTGACTACAATGTATGTGCACATAGTATATACATTGTCACGGGAGGTCATATGAATAGGGCAAAAATATTTAAAAGCGGCAATTCACAGGCTGTGCGATTGCCGAAGGATTTTCAGTTTGATGTACCCGAAGTTGAGATTTTCCGAAGGGGGGAAGAGGTCGTATTAAGAAAGAGACCGAAAGATATGAAGCGGGTTTTCGAATTGTTGACGAGCATGTCCGATGATTTCATGGAAGATGACCGCCAACAACCTCCATTACAAGAGAGGGAATCCTTTTGATATACATGCTGGACACAGATATCTGCATCTACACAATCAAACGCAGACCCCTAAGTGTTTTGAAAAAGCTTGAGTCGATACCGCCTAAAGCCTCTCCATGTCCGTGATAGCTTTTGCGGAATTAATGAATGGCGCAAAGAAAAGCAAAGGGAAATGTGGCCAGGTTTTACGCTCTGGCGGAGTTACTTGAAATACGGTCATTTAATCAAAGTGCTGCTGTTGCTTATGGAGACATCCGATCCAATCTCGAAAAAAGGGGTGAGGTGATCGGTGGAAACGATTTGTTGATAGCAGCTCATGCCTATAGTCTTGATCGGACATTGGTGACAAACAATGAACGAGAATTCAGGCGTGTAAAGGGATTGAAAGTTGAAAATTGGGTTAAGGAATAAAATTCTCTGAGCTTTTGATTCATAAGTATCTGCTGACGGCTGCGTAACTCATGACATACGAACCAAACTACAGTTTTCGCTCCAAGCTCTTTTCTCTCAGTTATACGCTAACAAGGCTTCATGCTTCCTGTTATATGCTAATTAGATAGTAGATGTGTAATTTGCCAACATCATCCTAAAGCATACGGACGTTTATCATGCAAACGCTAACAAAAAGCAAAATCATTTATTTGTTATACAGAGAGAAAAACGTTGTGAAAGAGCAATTCGGCGTCACCTCAATAGGATTGTTTGGATCATTTGCCAGGGAGTGCCAGACAAACGAAAGTGATATTGATCTTTTGGTAGATTTTGAAAGGCCGGTATTTGATAGTGTTGTCGGTTTGCAAATATATCTGGAAGAAAGGTTTGGAAAGAAGGTCGGCATTGTAAGAAATGGCTCACACTTGAGTCAAAGATTTCGTTCGGTCATCGAAAAGAACATCGTTTATGTCTGATGAAATCACTCACGCTATCCTTGAGACGATGATAGAATCAATTTGCATCGATGAGGAACGGTTCGAAAAGGTCTCGCATTCAGAGGATTTTGTATCGAATACCAATGGTGTAATGGTTCTGGACTCCATTGCCATGCGACTGCAGGTGATCGGGGAGCAGGTCAAAAAAATGGAGAACCGCAATCCGGAACTGACTCGAATGCATCCGGAGATTGAATGGAAAAATATAATGAAATTGAGAGGTTTGATTTCACACCACTATGATAGCATTGACCATGAAATCGTGTTCGATATTTGAAACAATCATATCGGTCCATTAAAGGATTCCATTCAATCGATGATTTCAATTATTGCAGATAAAAAGTGAACAGGAGAATTCATGATTATTTGCTCCAAGCTATTTGCCAATAAGTGAGTAGAAGTTTGTGTGATTTGTAAACAACGTCCCGAAAATTGTCATAATTGCAACAACTTTCCTCAACCTTTTTGGGAAAATTCGAAATTGAGAAGATATGAAGATAAGCCTAAAATGCGGGAAACAATAAAACATTATCGGGATTTAATAGTTTATCAGCGTGCCTTTAAAGCTGCGATGGCGATATTTGAGGTTACAAAAGAATTTTCAGCAGACGAAAGCTTTTCTCTTGTGGATCAAATTCGTCGAGCATCAAGATCAGTATGTGCCAATATCGCCCAAGGATGGAGGAAACCAAAATTTCAGGCAGTATTTAAGAATAAAATGACCGATTCAATGCATAACTCGATGGAACATAAATCAGAGAAGTTTTGCTTCTGATCTTCTCATCTTTCAATATTCTGATCTTCAATCGTGGAAATCGTCCGATTAAAAGTTGAAGTATAGTTTCTGAACTACTGAACCTCTTATCTTCTTAATTTCTGTTTTTCCAGTTTGTATAATTTGTCAACAACGTTAAACTCTAAGAATTCTGAATTTGACAACAAGCTCATAATTTGGTATTCATTTACTATCATACCAAAAAGGCGGCATTTGATGAATACCCAAAAAGTTGCAATAACCATTCCTAAAAATATCGTTGCCATTATCGATGAGATCAGTAAGCAGCAGGGCCTATCGCGGAGTCGTTATATTTCAAAGGTTCTCCATGAGAAACTAAGCGAACAGAAAGCGCACAATCTAAAAGAAGCTTACGATCGGGTTTTTTCAGATGATCAGATTTGTAGAGAACAATTGGAAACTGTAAAGTGGTTTGAGGGGAATGAGTGCCAAAAGGGGCAGGAATGGTAATAAGGCAAGGATCTATCTATTGGGTTAATTTTTCTCCGGGAAAAGGTTCTGAGCCGATGGGTAGAAGACCTGGACTGGTTATTCAAAATGATGCCTTAAACGATAGTAAGCTGAATACAGTTGTGATGCTTGCGGTTACATCGACACTTAAATTTGGAGAATTACCAGGTAATATAATCTTGATAAAAGGCGAGGCAAATATGCCCAAACGATGTGTCGTGAATACAACACAATTAAAATCCGTTGATAAAGCGAGCCTGATAGAAAAGATAGGCACCCTGTCAAATTCTCGCATGGAAGAAGTGTACAAAGGCATTGAGCTTATTCTCGATACCTCAAAATATTTGTCGAACGATTCTGATTAATCTGAAGGCCAATAGGATGTCAGAATAGTAAACCCGCAAAGGTCTCATGCATAAGTGTTCAACTCGTAGATAAATTCCCACTGTGAAAAGCCGCGTAATCGGCGAAATCCGTGCCATAATGCGCTTATGTTTTTAACTCCATGCACTGTGCTAGTTTGCGAATAGAAGTTTGTGCAATTTGTAAACAACGTCCCTCAAGTTCTTTCTATCATTTTCATTGACACTCCATCGTTTGATCATTATAATGGTCACTATAATTCCAATTAAGGGTGAATTATGAGTGATATTCAAAAGATAATGCCTGTTACAAAAGTGAAACGGGGCCTTCTCGACATCATAAAGG
>Ga0066187_1000137_pt1 | contig 30870 bp, 24 predicted proteins | sample WorMetexBAHAMAS1_FD_58706 | JGI IMG/M metagenome (GOLD analysis project Ga0066187, IMG submission 58706) | Marine gutless worms symbiont microbial communities from Max Planck institute for Marine Microbiology, Germany - Inanidrilus exumae... | ecosystem: Host-associated > Annelida > Digestive...
GTACGGTGGCTTCCGAAAAGGCATAAAGCATTTTTGCGCCATGACGTATAATACCCGCATATTCCTGCTTGACTCCGGGAAAATAACCGGGAACGTCCACGAAGTTGATCAGCGGAATGTTGAAGGCATCGCAGAAACGGATAAAGCGAGCGGCTTTGTCGGAGCTGTTCACATCCAGGCACCCCGCCAGAAAGTTTGGCTGGTTTCCGATAATGCCGACGGTTTGGCCGTCCATCCGTGCGAAACCGATAATGATATTTTTAGCGTAAAGGGGCAGCAGCTCAAAGAAATCGCCGTTGTCCACCACCCGCTGGATGACGCTTCTCATGTCGTACGCTTTCCTGAAGTCCGCCGGGACGATCATTTCAAGGGCGTCATCGGTACGAAATGGGTCGTCACTGCAATCGACCACCGGGGGTTTTTCGTTATGATTGGCAGGCAGGAAACCGAGCAGCTCCCGGATCCGCTGAATACATTCCGAATCGCTCTTGGCCACCATATGGGCCTGACCGGTGATCTCGCTGTGGATTTTGGCGCCGCCCAACTCCTCCAGGGTCACCTCCTCGCCGGTCACCGATTTGATCACGCCCGGTCCGGTGATGACCATCTGGCTGGTGCCTTCCACCATAATGATAAAATCGGTCAGGGCCGGTGAATAAACAGCCACACCGGCGCAGGGTCCCATCATGGCAGAGATCTGGGGAATCACCCCTGAAGCGGCCGTATTGCGGTAAAACATGCCGGCCACCCCCCTGGATGCAAAAAAACCTTCGTGAAGTCTTCCACCGCCGGAATCAAACAGACCCACCACCGGTGCCTTGACCTTCAGGGCTTCGTCCATGATACGGCATATCTTCTCCCCGTGTATAGTTCCGACCGATCCTCCGAGAACCGTTGCGTCCTGGGAGTAAGCAAATACGAGCCGGCTGTCCACATCGCCATATCCGACCACCACGCCGTCTCCGGGCACTTTCTTTTTCTGCATGCCGAAGGCCATTGCCTGGCTTTCCGCCAATTGATTCAATTCTACAAAAGTATTCGGGTCAAACAGCAGATGAATCCGCTCCCGGGCCGTCAATTTTCCCTGCTGATGGCGTTTTTCAATGGCCTTGGGCCCGCCGCCCAGCTCCGCCCGTTGTTTAAGACCGTTCAATCTTTCCAGTTCGCTCTGATGGCTCGTTTTTTCGGACATATCAATATATCCTTTGTTTAGACGACAATCGGGTCGATTTTCCGGATCGAAAGCGCCAACAGATTGGGTTTCCGGCATCCGGATGGTCCTGGGCGCGATCCTCCCTCCGGGAAAGCGGCGCGGATGGTGAAACTGCGATTCCTGTATACTGTATACAATATAACTGTCAAGAAAAAGTGTTTGAAGAGGATCCGGAAATGAAATGATGAAGCTTACAGTAGAAAGGCCAAGGAAGATCCGCTCCAGCCGGTGTGAAGGATTGTGTAGCCGAAATATTTACTTTCCGATGAACCGGGGTTTCCGTTTTTCAAAAAAGGCCCTGGCGCCTTCCCTGTAATCCCGGCTGTTGACGCATCTCTTTTCGATGGCGGCAATCCCGGGCCCGTCTTGATCCATAGCAGGCTTCAGGTATTCGTCGATCATCAATTTTGCCGCCTGAATGGACAGGGGTGCTTTATCTGCAATTTGAGCGGCGTACTTTCTTGTTCGGGTCATCAGAATGTCAGACAAGGCCGTCCGATGGATCAGCCCGATTCGAAGGGCCTCATCTGCAGTATAGACACGGGCGGTATACAGTATCTCCCTTGCAGCGGACGTCCCGACGATGTCTGCAAGACGTTTGACACAATCGAAAGGGTAGGCAACACCGAGTTTTGCCGCCGGGATGGAAAACCGCGCGTCCGTGGCGGCAATGCGAAGGTCGCAGTTCAATGCCAACGCGCATCCGGCACCGAAACAGATGCCGTGAATCATCGCGATAACCGGTTTGGACGATTGGAATACCGCCTGGAACGCGGCATCCGCTTTGGCGTTATAGCGAGCCATGGCCGTTGGATTGTTCCTCTGGTGTTCAAATTCAGAGATATCGGCGCCGGCTGCAAATGCCTCTTGTCCAGCCCCTCTGACGACGACCACCCGTATCCGGCGATTCTTTTCAAATTGTCCCATCCGTTTCGCAAGGGCCGCCCACATCTCAAAACTGATGGCGTTGCGGCGCAGGTGATTGTCGATAATCACCCACCCGATGGGTCCATCTGTTTCAATTGAGATCTGTCCTTTTTCGTCCATGGGGGGAAACTTAAAATCATGCGGGCATCTTGTCAATCAGTTCCGTAGGAGAGGAAACGGGGCTTCCTGATGCCGGGTGGGCTCGGTCTTCCTGGCTTGTGGATGATCCCGGCGATCCTGGTAGATCGGTACGCATCGCCGGCAGTACTTTTCCAGCTCCGTTAGATAATCGTCGATCGCCTTTCGATAAAACCATATGGGTGGGATTTTAGATTTCATGTTCAATCCTGAAATTTGAGCATTGTCTCTATGATTTTAGAGGAGATCATTTGAACCGCATTCTGGCTGAGACCTAAAAATTCCAAGACTCCCGCTTCGATCTCCGCCAGATAATCATCCTCCTCGTAACCGAGACCGCCGGATTTAGCGATTTGATCCGCCAGATGGACAATATAAGAAAGGGTGTTGCTCTCCGAAAAAGCGGGGGTATGATGGTATCGGACCGCTTTGGCGATCTCATCCGGAATATTCCACTTTTTACAGATGGCCGATGCGATATGGGCGTGGTCAAAACCAAGCAAGTGCCGCTCCGCTTTTAAAAAGGTCAGGGATTCATCTTTCAGAAACTGCTTGAACTGTGCTTTTCGTTCCATGATATACGGATCGAGGACAATCTTCCCGGAATCGTGGATCAGTCCGGCCAAATATGCGGCATCGGTATCTTCGACCTTCTTGATCTCTGCGATAATTCTGGCGCCGAGGCCAACGGCGATGGAATGACGCCACAGATCACCGGAAGCATATCCGTAACCTACCAATGTGTGGTCCATCAGCTTTGAATAACCGGCAGTGGTAATCACCTCCCTTAATGTCTGCTGTCCCAGCATGGTGTTGGCCTTCATCACGGTGGTCACTTTTCCACTCAGGCCGTAGAATGCAGAATTGGCCAGTTTGATCATACGGGATGCAATGGCCTGGTCGGTTTCGATGACCCGGGTCAACTCCTTTATCCCGGAGGTGCGACTGGCCATGACTTTTTTGGCTTTTTCGACCACCTGGGGCATGGAGGGAAGCTCTTCGACCGAATTTAGAATCTTTTTTTTCAAGGCGATACCTGAAAGCTCTGGCTGGGATTTACCGTTTTTCCTAGTAAACTTTTTTTTCAGTCCCCCGGGTTTAAAGGAACGGCGTGTCCGGGTCAGGTTCATTGTCGGTGCGGGTTCTCTTAGATCAACGGTGATTTTGGCTTTGCAATTGGGGCAGGGCAGGGCAAATTTTTTCCCCTGAGGGAGCTTATCCGTCGGTAGTTTATAGCTTTTTGAGCAGTTGTTACAGCGGATCGTCAACAATTTTCTTTACCTCGAATTTGCCGTTACGGATCGTTGCTTGTGTATGGCTTTCTTTAGCGCAGGCAACGATCGAATATGAATCGTTATTTTTGAAGTCCACAGTTCCCAGCCGAGCGGCTGCATCAAAACCGAATTGGCGCGTTAACATGCAGGAGTGGATTCTCTTTTGAATTCGTATTCTCTTATAATTATGGACAGAACAGGTGAAAACTTGACCTTTTTTTGATTGACAAACAGATGTATACTGTATACTGAATACAGGTCGTCATCACATCCACGGGAGATCTCCCGCCCAACCGCAACCCATTTCCGATTCAGGAGCGAAAAGATGGAAATTTTTAAAAATATCAAGGTGCTGTCTCTCGAACAAGCCACGGTCGTACCCTATCTTACCTATCGCCTGGCCATGGACGGCATGGAGGTCATCCGGCTCGAGCATCCGGTATACGGCGATCCCAATCGTATGATTGGGGAGAATGTGTTGGGGGAAGAGCGCATGAACGCCTATTTTTTATGCATCAACGCCGGAAAAAAAGCCTTGACCTTGAATCTCGCCGAACCAGAGGGACAAAGCCTTTTAAAGGATCTGATCCGTGAACTGGATGTAGATATGTTCATCACCAACCAGCTGCCCCGCAATTACGAAAAGCTGGGCATCTCTTTTGAACACCTCAGGGCGGCCAAACCGGATATCATCTGGATGGGCGTCACCGGATTCGGACCGGATAGCAACGAGGGAGCCTATGACCCCATCCTTCAGGCAAGATCCGGTTTGATGGAATTGACAGGTGAAGGGGAGGGCGATCCCCAGGTGCTCGGCATCCCGCTTCCGGATATGGGTACCAGCGAGCATGCCTATGGTCTTTTGATGAAGGCGCTTTTCAAACGTCAGATGACAGGAGAAGGATCCCGCATCGATCTGGCTATGTTTGAGTCCTCGGTATCGTGGATGACCACTCCCATCACACTGACTGCCAGTTTTGATAAAAAAATCACCCGCAGGGGCAACACCCACGAATTTTTCAGCCCGGTATCGGTTTATCGAACCTTGGACGGATTTGTCTATTTGGCCGTTGGGAATGACCGCCAGTGGAAGGCCATGACCGGCCTTGAGGCCTTTACATCTCTGGACAGGCCGGAATATGAGAAAAACGCTGGCCGGAATTCTGATGTGGAGGCGTTAAATGCCGCTATCAACGGCATCACGCAGAAATATTCATCTGCCGATTTGATCAAATGGTTCAATGACATCACGGTGCCCATCAGCGAGATCAAAACGGTGAAGGAGGTGATTGCCGACCCACTGGTGAAACGCCGACTTCTATACACCCGGGATAATGCCACCGGTGCTGAAATTACTTTGGCTCCTCCCCCCTATATGACGCCGTACCTTGAATCCGCTGAGAGCCAACTCTCTTTTCCGCCGCGATTCGGGGAGCATAACGGAGAGGTCTACGGCGACCAGCTCGGATACTCCGAAAAAAAACTGCAAGAAATGAAGGAGAACGGAATTATCTGACACCGGGATCGCTGCCGGAAATTGACCCAGCGGGGATTTCCCTCTCATAAGTGGGCAGCGACTGTTGTCTATAACCCTTATTAATGAACGAGAATCGGTGTGGCAAAAGCAAAAGCAATCTACGATTTGAGCCCCCCACGGGCGATGACCGTGCGTAAATCGATGGGACAGCATGTCTTCGAGCACCTGAAAAAGGCGATTATCAACGGTGAGCTCGTGTCCGGGATGCGCCTGGTGGAAAGCCGTATTGCCGATGCCATGGATATCAGCCGAACCCCCGTCAGGGAGGCAATACATAAACTGGAACGGGAAGGGTTCCTGGAAAAATTGCCCCGGGGAGGATTCAAGGTGCTGGGCCTGACAAGTGCGGATATCCAGGAGACATTCGGTATCCGCAGCGTGCTGGAAAGCTATGCCGCCCGGCTGGCCGCTATTCAGCATACCGAGAAGGAACTGATTCCCCTGGAGAGAAAAATCGAACAGTATCAGGCCCATCTGGAACAGGGCAACCTGGATGCCCTGCCCGAGATCAATACCGAGTTCCACGATATGCTTTATGCCCTGAGCCGCAGCCCGCGTCTGATTCGAATGATCAACGGCCTACGGGACCAGATTTATCGTTTTCGGCAGATTATTCTCAAAATTGAAGATCTTGCCAATACCAGCAATCGGGACCATCGGATGATGCTGGCCCTGATCCGGAAAAGAGATGCCGAAGGCGTCGAACGGCTGGTCCGGGATCATATTTTAAGGGGCCAGGCGGCCGTGCTGGAAAATATGGACGAGGAGGGGAACTGACGGTGTGCACGTGCGGTTTTCGACGTGGAAACAAGCAGCCCATAGTGGAGTTCCTGCCGATCCGTTTGGGGCATAGGGCCGGCGGGAAACACTGAAAGGTTTAGACATGACGGATAGAAAAGTAAAAGTGCTTGTGGGGAAACCAGGCCTCGATGGACATGACCGGGGCGCCAAGGTGGTGGCCCTGGCCCTTCGGGATGCCGGAATGGAGGTCGTTTACACGGGCCTCCATCAGACGGTGGATCAGATCGTGGCAGCGGCCATTGAGGAAGCGGTGGATGTGATTGGATTGAGTATCATGTCAGGCGCCCATCTTCCCATCTGCCGGAAGTTGCTGGAGCTTTTAAAAAAGGAGGAGATCGACGAGATCCGTATCGTCGTTGGGGGAGTCATTCCCCGGCAGGATGTCCCTAGACTTGAACAGATGGGAATCCATGCCGTATTCCCGGGAGGGAGTTCGTTTGAAGAAATAACCGGCGGTATCCGGAACCTATTCTAGAGATAAGGAAAAAAGAAAATGGGTGTTGCAAAATATGTAAAGGGTGAAAGAGACGCCGTTGAGGAAGTGATCTACCAGTCGGGTATCCGGGTGAAACCCTTTTATACCCCCAAAGACCTTGAAGCGGTGGGATTCGATTACGATAAGGATCTGGCCGATCCCGGTTTGTATCCTTTTACCCGGAGTCTGCACCCGCAGGGATATCGCAGTCGGGCGTGGACCACCCGCCAATATACCGGTTTCGGAACCCCTGAAGAAACCAACAAACGGTTCAAATGGATGATCTCCCACGGTCAGACCGGTTTGAACGTCGCGTTCGATCTGCCGACCCAGATGGGCTATGATTCGGATGATCCCCATTCGTTGGGGGAGGTGGGACGCGTGGGGATGGCCGTTGACTCCCTGCGTGATTTTGAGACCGCCTTCGCGGGGATTCCACTGGATCGGATCGGATCGGGGCTCACCATCAACGCCGTCGCTTCCATCATGCTGGCCATGTACCAGGCGGTGGCCGAAAAATACGGATTTCCCAAGGAGAAAATCAGCGCAACTCCCCAGAACGATATACTAAAGGAGATGATCGGACGAGGTGCCTGGATTTTTCCTGTGGATGACGGTGTGAGACTGGTGGGAGACATTATCGAGTATGCCGTGAAAGAGTTGCCGCGGTGCAATCCGGTGAGCATCTGTGGGTATCACATACGGGAATCGGGAGCCAACCCGGCCCAAGAGATCGGTTGTGCCATGGAGATCGGAAGGGCATATATCGAGAATGTTCGGGATAGAGGCATGGACCCCGACGCTTTCGTGGGCCGATTCTCCTTCAACCTGAACGTCTTCGGAAACCTCTGGGAACAGATCGCCAAATTCCGTGCGGCCCGGAAATTGTGGGCCCGGATGTTAAAAGAGGATTACGGCATTACGGAAAAGAAAAAGCTGTTTTTAAGAGGGCTGTTCGGCGGTGGGGGCAGCGGGCTCACAAAGGAGCAACCCGAAAACAATATCATACGAGGGGCCTATTATGCCCTGGGGGCGGCCCTGAGCGGCGCTCAGACCACAGCACTTTGCTCCTTTGACGAAGCCTATACGATTCCAACCGAACGAGCGGCGCTGCTCTCTCTGCGTACCCTGGAGATTCTCATGGAGGAGGTGGGTTTGAGGGATACGGTGGATCCCCTTGCCGGCTCTTACTTCATCGAAACCCTCACCAAACAAATGGAGGAGAAGATCGAAGAGGAGATGGGTAAAATGCAAAAGGTCGGTGGGATGGTCAAAGCGGTTGCCAGTGGATATATCCAGAGGAAGGTGGCCGCCCAGGCGTACGAATATGAAAAGGGGATCCAGAGCGGCGAGTACGTGAAGGTTGGTGTGAACAAGTATACGGATGATGAAGAAGACGCAGTGGACGTGGATCTGCATGAATACAACGAAGCTTGGGTGGAGAAGCAGGTTGCCGGCTTGAAGGAGCTGCGTCGTACGCGGGACAACAAGGCGGTGGTTCAGTCACTCAAGGCACTGGAGAAGGATGCGCGCGAGAAGGTGAATGTCATGCCGGCACTGGTTGCCTGCTGCCGTGCCTATGCAACGGTGGGAGAGATGACCGGGGTGATGCGGGATATTTTCGGCGAGTGGAAGGAACCCGGCATTTTTTGATTGCCGCTCTAATGAGGATGGGGGAATGGGACAGGACAGCATGTACCGTCTGGGTTGCGATATCGGGGGGACCTTTACAGATTTTGTTCTGGTGAACGATGAAACCGGCGCATTTGAAATCAACAAATGTCTCACCACGCCTTCGGACCCATCCGATGCCGTGGAACAGGGGATATTGCAGCTTCAGAAAAAAACTCCCGATTTTGTAGCCGGACTGGATGAGGTGATTCACGGCACCACCCTCGTGATCAATGCCATCATCGAAAGAAAAGGTTCCAAAACCGGACTGATCACGACCAAAGGCTTCCGGGATGTCCTGGAACTGGGGCGGGAGATTCGTTACGATGCTTACGATATCTTTTCGGAATACCCCGAACCCCTGGTCCCCAGACAACTGCGACAGGAGATTGAAGAACGAATCGCAAGCGACGGCCGTGTGTTGAAAAAACCGGACCCGGAGGAGATCAAAAAGGTCCTTGACACCCTGTTGGCAGATGGCATCGAGTCCCTTGCCGTGTGCCTGATCAATTCTTACGAAAATCCCGATCACGAGATGTCGGTCCGGGATATCGTTTGTGAAAGGGCGCCGGATCTTTTCCTTTCCACCTCTTTCGAAGTGCTGCCCCAGATAAGGGAGTATGAGCGAACCTGCACAACGGTCACCAATGCCTATGTCAAACCCATCACCGACCGGTATCTGAAAAAGCTGTCTTCACGGCTCGCCGCATTGGGATTCGGCGGCAGGCTCTACATCATGCTGTCTTCTGGCGGCATCACCTCGGTGAATACGGCCCGGGATTTCCCCGTACGGATCATCGAATCGGGTCCCACTGCCGCGGTGATCGCCTCCCAGCATTACGGGAAGATGTTTAAAATCAGGGATATGTTTTGCTTTGACATGGGCGGAACCACGGCCAAATCCTGCCTCATTCAAAAGGGGCATGCCGGACTGGTTTCCACCTTTGAGGTGGGACGCGTCCAGCGGTTCAAAAAAGGGAGCGGCCTGCCGATCCAGGTGCCGGTTGTGGATCTCATGGAGATCGGCGCCGGCGGGGGCAGCATCGCCCGAATTGGAAAGATGGGGCTTTTGCAGGTAGGACCCGACAGCGCTGGGGCCGATCCGGGTCCGGTCTGTTACGGAAGGGGCGGCACCGAGCCCACAGTTACCGATGCCGACCTGGTATTGGGATACCTGGATCCCCACTATTTCCTTGGGGGGACCATGCCCCTTGACGACGCGGCGGCCAAGACCGCCATCATGGAAAAGATCGCGGAACCTCTCGGGACCACAGAGCTGGAGGCGGCTTTCGGTATCCACGATCTGATCAACGAGACCATGGCGGCAGCGGCAAAAACCCACATCGCGGAAAAAGGGGGCAATCCCAACCTGATCACGATTTCCGCATTTGGCGGCGCCGGGCCGGTACACGCCTACGGCTTGGCCAAGAAGATCGGCGCCCCCAGGATACTGGTTCCCCCGCTGGCCGGTGTGGGATCCGCGCTGGGTTTTTTTACAGCACCCATCGCCTTTGATTTGTCCCGGAGCCACCGCGTCACCCTTGCCGATGCGGATCTTAAAAGCCTTGAGACCCTTTTTGGATCACTCGAAAAGGAGGGGCGGGCGATACTGCAATCTTCGGCAGGCGGCCAAGCGGTGACATTCCATCGTACCCTCATGATGCGGTTTGTGGGACAGGGAGCGGAAACCGACGTTACGATCGGAGACCGGGTGCTCACCGAACTTTCCAAAGAGGAGGTCCGGGGGATGTTCGATGATACCTATAAGCGGCTTTACGGACGGACCTATCCCGATACACCCGTAGAACTGGTGACCTTCAAATTACGGGCCAGCCTGCCGGAACGGCCCTTCCGCATACCGGCCATCCGGGCGGTGGGCGATTCCGATTCTGTGACTGACTGTCAAAAAGGCGAACGCGACGCGTTTTCGGTCGTTCAGAAGCGGTACATTCCCTTTAAAGTGTTTGATCGATCCGATTTGTTTCCCGGCGCGAAAATCCCCGGTCCTGCGATTATCGAAGAGAAAGAATCCACCATCGTCGTGGGGGAGGATGCCGCAGCCGCCGTGGATGATTTTGGATTTGTCTGGATCGATTTGACGGGATGATCCTGTGACCATCCTTTTAAACCGGGCACAAGACCCCCGGCCCCGGATTTAGGGAAAATCAGCGGCGTGATGGACCTGTGATGATGGTAACCGGTCGGACCACGATAAGGAGAGCCATCTATGGTGGAAAATATAGAAAGAACCGAGCGTAAGCAATCCCCATTCGATCCCATTACGTTGGAGATCCTCTGGCGGCGACTGGTTTCCATCGTCGACGAAGCGGATGCCTCCGTGGCACGGACCGCTTTTTCCAGCCTGTTACGGGACGCCCACGATTATACCTGCATGTTCACAGACAGTAGGGGGCAGGAACTGGTTCAGGGAACCTTCTGCACGCCGGGTCAGGCCGGTGCCATGGCCCTGGGGGTGAAAAAAATCATCCATCTATTCCCGAGGGAGTCCTATCGTCCCGGCGATGTGATCATCGTCAACGATCCCTGGCTGCTGGCCGGGCATCTCAATGACGTGTGTGTCTTAAGTCCCATTTTTTTCAAAGAGCGGATCGTGGCCTTCACCGCCTGTGTGTTTCACCACTCCGACATCGGCGGCCGGGTATCCTCGGACAATCGGGAGGTATTCGAAGAGGGATTGTTCATCCCGCCTTTGAAACTCTACGATGCCGGTGTGTTGAACGAGTCGGTGCTGGAATTGATCCGTTGGAACGTGAGAACCCCGGAGGAGGTCACAGGAGATATCCGGTCACAGGTGGCCGCCAACCATGTGTGTTCCGAGAAGATCATCGAGATGATGACCGAAGAAGGGTTATCGACCCTGGACGATCTGGCGGACGAGATCATTCACCGTACCGAGCAGAGCATGCGGAACGCCATCTCAAAGATTCCGGACGGGCGTTATCCCTATGAAGGCGTAATCGAGGGGGCCGGCAATCGGCAGGATATCACGGTGAAACTGTCGGTAAAGGTGGAGGGTTCTGAAATTCTCGTGGATTTCGACGGGACCTCGGGCCAGGTGGACTGGGGTGTGAACGTGGTTTATAACTTCACTTATGCATATGTGTTTATGGCCGTTAAAAGCGCCTTTGATCCGGATATCCCCATCAATGAAGGCGCCACGAGGCCGGTCCGGATGACCGCGCCGGAGGAGACGGTGGTCAACTGCAAGTTCCCGGCGGCGGTGGCTGCCCGGATGCAGATCGGTCATTTCATGACAGAGATGGTGTTCAAGGCGCTGGCGGAAGCGGTGCCTGAACGGATCATCGCGGAAAGCGGCGGGACACCGGCCCAGACCAATATTTTCTACGGCAGGCGGAAATCGGGATCTCCCTGGTTCACCATGATTATCCGGGGGGGCGGCATGGGTGCCGGCAGCCGGATGGATGGGCACCATTGTGCCATTTTTCCCGCCAACGGTGCCAACACGCCCGTGGAGATTTTTGAGAGCGACACCCCCCTGATGGTTTTGGAAAGGGGGTTGGTCTGCGACTCGGGAGGCCCGGGCAAGATGCGGGGCGGTCTGGGTAGAAAGATGGTGATCCGGGTGCCGGCCGGAGACGATGCCTCCGATTCTCCCACCAGTATCGCTGTGCAGGCCGGCCGTTTTCGCTACCCTCCGGCGGGCATTTTCAACGGCAAACCCGGCAGCCGGGCCCGCTTTCTTCAAAATGGAGAAAACGCCGACCCCAGCGGATTGACTTTGTGTCAGCCAGGGGATACCATCTCATTTTTCAGTGCGGGCGGCGGCGGATACGGCGATCCCTTCAAGCGAGACATCGGGGCGGTAGAGCGGGACGTGGCCCTGGGGTATATTAGTATCGATGGGGCGCGGCGGGATTTCGGAGTGGTTGTGGATGCGGCCACCGGAAAGGCGGACCCGGAGGAGACGGCGAATCTCAGGAAAACCGGCGATGGCCGGGTTGCCTGATCCGATACCACAAAAGAGGAGGAGCGAATGGCAAGGACGTTCATGCCGGATTTCAATGATGCCGAAACCTTGCGGATGCACCAGTTGGAAGGCCTGAAGTGGACCGTCGCCCATGCCTACAATGGATCCGTTTTTTACCGGAATCGTTTCCAAGCGGCGGGTGTCAGCCCGGAAGATATCCACTCCCTTGAGGATATCCGAAAACTTCCCTTTACCCAGGCCGATGACCTCAAAGAGGGATACCCTTTTCCCCTGCTTTCGGTCCCCCATGCCGATGTGGTGAGGATTCACGCCTCATCCGGAACCACCGGAAAGCGGAAGGTGCTGACATACACCCAAAAGGATATCGATGATTGGCTTCATTTTTTTGCAAGATGCTACGAGATGGCAGAACTGAACCGGGAGGACCGGGTACAGATTGCCGTGGGGTACGGCATCTGGACGGCCGGAGCCGGTTTCCAGATGGCATGCGAACGATTTGGTGCCATGGCCGTTCCTGTGGGGCCCGGCAACGTGGAGATGCAGTGCCAGTTCCTGGTGGATCTTCAATCCACCGTGATGTGCTGCACCGCATCCATGGGATTGCTCATGGCAGAGGAGATCCACCGGCGGAACCTGAAGGACAAGATCGCCCTGAAAAAGATGATCTTCGGATCGGAAAGAAGCAGCGAGGCGATGCGTGAACGGATCCGGGAACTGGTCGGGCTCGAGGATATGTTCGATATCACCGGACTCACGGAGTTGTACGGTCCGGGCACCGGACTGGACTGCCCTCGCCACGAAGGGATCCACTACTGGGCGGACTACTACATTCTGGAGCTCCTGGACCCCGAAAACCTGACCCCCGTGTCGGAAGGGGAGGTGGGGGAGATGGTGGTGACCACACTTGCCAAGGAGGCGGCACCTTTGATCCGGTATCGAACCCGTGATCTGACCCGGGTGATCACCAAGGCCTGTTCCTGCGGCAGCGTGCTTCCCATGCACGACCGGATACTGGGCCGGTCCGATGACATGTTTATCTTCCGGGCGGTCAATGTATACCCCGGCCAGATCGACGAGATCCTCTCCTCCATTGAGGAGGTCAGTTGTGAATATCAGATCGTGTTAGACCGCAGATCGGATGGTAAAGATTACTTGACCCTACGGCTGGAATGCTGTGAAAACACCGATTCGGTGAACCATCCGGAGATTGCCCGCAAAGTGGCCGAAGCCGTTAAACGGCAGATCATGGTGAGTTGCGACGTCGAAGTACTCGATTACTGCTCCCTGCCGAGATCCGAACGAAAGTCCAAACGGTTTTTCGACAACCGGCATTCTTAAGTTTGTATCAGCATACCTATTTTATGAGCCCATCCATTATAAGCAATGGAGATAGCAATGGAGACAGAAAGGATCCCATGAGGCGACCATGAAAAAATTGAACTACCTCGTTCCCAAGTCCCTGGATGAAGCGGTATCCTTGTTTGAATCCCACGGGGACCATGCCATGTATATTGCCGGCGGAACCGATGTCGTCGTCAAAGCCAAACAGGGCAAGATTGCACCGGACTACCTCATTTCTTTGAAGCACATCGATGGACTGGACCGGCCCCGCCTCAACCCGGATACCGGAGAATTGCGGATCGGGGCCTTTACCACCCACCGCACACTGGAAACGGATCCCCTTATCGGTGAGCAGTTTCCGATCATCCGGGACGCAGTCCGGCATATCGGTTCATTGCAGATCCGGAATGTGGCCACCATCGGGGGAAACCTTGTGAATGCCGTTCCATCCGCAGACGGGGCAATTCCCCTGATCGCCCTTGACGGGGTCGCGAAGATCTACGGTCCCGACGGAGAACGGACAATGGATCTTATCCATTTTTTCGAAGGCCCGGGACAAACCGTTCTCGAAACAGGTGAGATCCTGACGGAGATCTTGATTCCGCCACGGGCGGCGCGAAGTGCCGGCGCCTACAAGAAGTTCGGCCGGCGAGCGGCCATGGAGCTGCCGTTGATTGGCGTCGGGGTGGTGCTTTCTCTGGCACCGGATAGCGACAGATGCGAAAAGGCCCGCATCTGTCTTGGGGTGGCGGCTCCGACGCCCCTTCGGACCCTGAGCGCAGAACGCTTTTTAATAGGCAAGTTGCTGGATGAAAGTGTACTGGCCGAAGCTGGACAAATGGCGGCTGAGGAGTCCCGCGTACGGGACAGCATCCGTGGTCTGGCTTGGTACCGGCGGGAGATGGTATCGGTCTACGTCCGGCGAATGGGGATGCGCTGCCTTGAGCGGATAAAAGAGAGCGAATGATACCCATTGATCTGAAATTACAATATTGAGATTTTACTAGCAGGAGGCGTTAGATGGCTACGGAGATTGATTTTACGTTAAACGGCAACCGGGTCCGTATGACGGTGCAAGACCACTGGACCCTGCTCCACCTGCTCCGGGAGGAGATGGGTATGACCGGCACCAAAGAGGGGTGCGGCAGCGGTGAATGCGGTGCCTGCACCGTGATCATCGATGGTGTTGCCGTCAACAGTTGCCTCTATTTGGCCCCGGAAATAAATGGACGGGATATTGTGACCATCGAGGGGCTGGCTGAAGCCGACGGTACCCTTCACCCGCTCCAGAGATCCTTTGTTGAGAACGGCGGCATCCAGTGCGGATACTGCAGCCCCGGCATGATTATGTCAGCCAAGGCACTGCTTGATGAAAATCCCAACCCCGATGTGGAGGAGATCAAACACGCTCTTGCGGGTAACCTATGCCGCTGTACCGGTTACACACAGATTTTCGAATCGGTCCGTGCCGTTGTCGGAAAGGAGGCCCGGGATGTGGAAGTGGTGGCCTGGAAAAACGAAGAGGGCGCGTGAGTCGGCCGTCCGATGACACTTCTCCGCTTTGATGGTTATCGGCATAAGCGTTGATTCGCAGCAAACGCCCATCAACCCAAAAAAAGGACAGTACAACGAATGGATACCCGGCAAGATTTCTCAGCGGTTGGAAGACGGATCCCCAAGGTGGATGCGGTCGACAAAGCGACGGGCCGCGCCCGCTATATTCAGGATGTGAAAGTGCCCGGCATGCTGTATGGGAAAATTCTGTACAGCAAATATCCCCACGCCCGTATCGTGAAAATCGACACCCGGAAGGCAAGGGAACTGCAGGGCGTACGGGTGGTTCTCACCGGTGAGGATATTCCCAAAATCCGAATGGGTGTATACAAGGACAACCCGCCGCTCAAGGCGGGGAAGGTCCGGTCCTATCGGGACGAAGTGGCCGCTGTGGCGGCTGTCGATCCGGAGACCGCCCAGCGGGCGGTCGACCTCATTGAGGTGACATACGAGTCCCTGACGCCTATTTTCGATCCGGAAAAGGCGATGGAATCCGATGCCCCGCTGGTTCACGACGCCCATAAAACCAACATCCTAAAAATGCCGTGGAAGCTTCACTACGGGGATGTGGACGCCGCGAAAAAAGAGGCGGTCCACAGGGTCAAAGACCGCTTCACCACCACCTGGGTCACCCATTGCTGTCTGGGAACCAGCGGGGCCATTGCCGATTTCGACAATGCCAACAACCTGACCATCCATACCAATACCCAGATTCCCTCCCTGGCCCAAAAGGATTTTCTGGAAACCCTTAAAGCCCTTGGACTGACGGATAAACGGGTACGGGTGATCAAACCGACCATCGGCGGGGGATTCGGCAGCAAGCTGGACACCTATGCCTACGAGCATATCGCCATATTGCTTGCCTGGAACGCCAGGCAGCCGGTTAGAATCCTGTTCGACCGGGAGGAGGAGTTTATCGCCACCTCCACCCGGCAGCCTACCATCATCGATATCGAGATGGGCTGCGATGCATCGGGAAAGCTTCTGTTTCGGGACATCTCCATGGTGCTGGACAACGGTGCCTACACCTCGTGGGGCGTGACGACCCCTTCTGTGATGATGATGCCCATCACTTCGCTCTACCGGGTGCCCAACGTGCGTTACAAGGCCAGGTGTGTCTACACCAACAACACCTATGCCCAGGCAATGCGGGGATACGGCAATCCCCAGGCCACCTTTGCGATTGAAAGCGCCATGGATATGCTAGCGGAAAAGGCCGGCATCGACGGCTTGGAACTCCGCCGCATCAACTGCAACCGGCCGGGGGATGTGACGCCCCAGGACCTTAAAATCACCACCTGCGGTCTGCCGGAGTGTATCGATGCTGTGGCGGACAAACTCGACATGACAGGTTCTAAGAAAGAGGGAGAAGGAGTGGGGGTCGCCTCTTTGATTCACGTGGGCGGCGGCGCAAGGATTTACAAATCGGACGGATGCGGCACCATCATCAAACTGGATGACTTCGGCAAGGCTGACGTGTTTACCGGCGCTTCGGATATGGGGCAGGGGGCCGACACCGTGCTGGCCCAGATTGTGGCAGAGCAGCTGGGGCTCTATGTGGAGGACATTCATGTCATACACCAGGACACGGACGTCTGCCCGTGGGATGTGGGCGCCCACGCCAGCCGGACCACATTCGTGGCCGGGAATGCCGCACTGGGGGCTGCGAAAAAGATCCGGGCCCGAATTCTGGAAATCGCGGCCAAAACCCTCGATGCCCCCCAGGAGGATCTGGTCTTAAGGAACCGGAACGTGTCTGTCAGAGATGATCCGGAGCGCAGCATGGCCATCGCCAAACTGTTGCGGAAAGCCCATTTCAGCCATGGCGGTACCATGATGATGGCGGACTATTTCTATGACCCGGCCAACGAAAACATGGGTCGGGATTTCAAAGGGAACATGTCGGTGACCTACTCCTTCGGTACCCACGGCGTGCGGGTAAAGGTGGACAAGGAGACCGGCAAGGTGACGATACTCGATTACGTGGCGGCCCACGATGTAGGGCGTGCCATCAACCCCATGTTGCTGGACGGTCAGGTGTATGGCGGCGTGATGATGGGCGTTGGGTACGCCCTCACCGAGCAGGTGATTCTGGAAAAGGGGCGCAACATGAATCCGGATTTCAGGGATTACAAAATCCTCACGGCCAAGGACGCCATCCCCCTCAAACCGGTGGTGATCGAGACCCTGGACGAAGACGGGCCCTATGGTGCCAAAGGGATCGGTGAGCCGGGATGCGTTCCAACGGCACCGGCCATTGCCAACGCTATCTATGATGCCATTGGCGTGCGGATCAATGACCTGCCCATCACCCCGGAACGGGTGTTGGCGGCTATCAAAAAGAAGGAAGGGGCCGATTCCTGTGGATTCGACCCTTTGACCGAAAAGGAGCAGTCTTGCGATTGATGCAAACCCTAAGCGAGGAGGTGCGTTATGAAATTGAAGATAACCCTGACAATGACCCTGTTTTTCTGTGTAGCGGTGCTGGTTCCTTCATTCGGTGGCCAACCGGCCCAGGCCGGGCCCATAGAGCTGAGCTACGCCAATTTTCCGCCCCCCATTACCTTTCCCTGCGTGCAGATGGAGCGTTGGAAAAAGGAAGTTGAAAAGCGCACCAACGGAAAGGTCAAGATCAACACCTATCCCGGCAGCACCCTTCTGGGACCTAAAAACATGATGGACGGTGTGATTGCCGGAACCGCCGATATCGGAAATCTCTGCCAGGCCTATCAGCCCGGGCGGTTCGTTATCTCAAACGCCACCGCGCTGCCCCTTGGGATTCCCAATGCAAAAGTCGGCAGTCTGGTCCTGTACGACCTTTATAAAAAATACAACTTCAAGCCCTTTGACGGCGTCAAGGTCCTGACCATGTTCACCACCGCCCCTTCCAACATCATGTCCAAAGTGCCCATTCGTAACCTGGCCGATATCAAGGGCGTTTCTCTGCGGGCCTCCGGTGGTGCGGCCCAGATCCTCAAGTCCTGGGGCGCCAATCAGATCGGCATGCCCATGTCCGCCACACCCGAAGCGCTCCAAAAGGGTACGGTCAAAGGGCTGTTTTCCTCTCTGGAGGTGATGAAGGATTTCAAATTCGCCGAACTCTGCAAATATGTCACCCTCACCAATACGCCCATCTATCCCTTTGCCGTTGTGATGAACATGGAAAAGTGGAACTCGCTTCCCAAGGATGTCCAGAAGGTGTTCGACGATCTGGCATTGGAGCAGGCGGAGTGGACCGGCGTTTATATGGACAACCATGCCATGGAGTCCATCGAATGGTCTAAAAAGAACCAGGGAGTGGAATTTATCGAGCCTGCGGATAAGGCCGAATGGGATAAGGCGCTGGAACCCATCGTGAAAGCCTGGATCGCCAAAAACGAGGGCAAGGTCCCGGCCAAGCAGATTGTCGACGACATTCGCGCGTTGATTGCCAAACACTCGAAATAGATATAGTGGCGATTCTCGATAAAATAAACCGATGGTTGGTCAATCTCCTGGCCCTGATCGGCGGAGTGTTCCTGGTGGCGATGATCAGCATCACCTGCCTCAATATATTTTCGCGTATCTTCTGGGAGCCCATCAGGGGAACCTTTGAACTGATGGGCTACGCCGGTGCCATAGTCACTGCCTTTGCCCTGGGATATACCCAGATCAACAAGGGCCACATTGCCGTCGATATCCTGGTGGGCAATTATTCACGCCGGGCCAAAAAAGTGATCCACCTGATCAATAGCTTCCTGTGCCTTGTCTTTTTTGCCATCGCTGCCTGGCAGATCGCCGTCAAAGCAAACATCCTGATGAAAACCGGAGAGGTGACCGAGACGCTCCAGATCATCTACTATCCTTTCACCTATGCGGTGGCACTGGGCTGTCTGGTGCTGGCACTGACGCTGTTTACCGAATTGATCCAAGCCCTCTTCCCGCAAAAGGAAAGTTAACGTGAGCCTGTCCCTGGTCGGAGTGATCGGAATCGTCGTATTGCTGTTGATCCTGTTTTTCCTTGGATTGCCGGTGGGATTTGCCATGGGCATCGTCGGCTTTGCCGGATTTTGCTACATCGTCTCATTCAAAGCGGGTCTCAACATGGTCAGTTCAGTCTTGTGGGACACATTTTCCAAATACGGGTTGACGGTGATCCCGCTATTTATCTTCATGGGGCAGATCGCTTTCTATTCCGGTGTCAACGAGAAACTTTACAATGCCGCCTACAAATGGGTGGGACAGATCCGGGGAGGCATCGCCATGGCCACGGTGATGGCGTGTGCGGCATTTTCCGCCATTTGCGGATCCAACGCCGCCACCGCCGCCACCATGACAACCGTGGCCCTGCCGGAGATGAAGAAGTTCAAATATGAACCCAGGCTCAGTACCGGGGCCATCGCCTGTGGCTCCACCCTGGGGGTGGTGATCCCCCCCAGCGTGGTTTTGATCGTGATTGGCCTTTCCACCGAACAATCCATCGCCCGGCTGTTTTACGGCGGTATCGGTGCCGGCGTTCTGCTGGCACTCCTATTGACGTTGACAGTTGCCCTTGTATGCCTCCTTCACCCGGAATGGGGTCCGGTAGCGCCCCGGACCGGCCTGGCGGAAAAGATCCGTTCGCTGTCCGGTGCTTTCGAGATGGTGGTACTCTTTTTTTCGGTCATGCTGGGCCTTTATTTCGGTGTGTTTACTCCCACGGAGGCCGGCGCTGTGGGATCCTTTTTTGCCGTACTCATCGGGGTCGTTCAACGGAGCCTGAACTGGAAAGGGTTTGTCGCTTCTGTAACCGATACGCTTCGGGTTTCCTGCATGGTGATCATGATCGTCGCCGGCGCCATGATTTTTGGTCGCTTTTTGGCGGTGACCCGTATTCCATTTGACATCGCCTATTGGGTGGTGGGGCTGCCCGTACCGAAAGTCGTGATCATGCTGATCATCTTCGGTATCTATGTGATCGGCGGTGCCGTGATGGACGCCCTGGCCCTGCTGCTCATTACCATTCCCATCTTTTTCCCGGTGGCCAGAGAGCTGGGGTATGATCCACTCTGGTTCGCCGTAACCATCACCGTCATTACCACGTTGGGGGCGGTGACCCCGCCGGTGGGGGCAACTACCTATGTCGTGGCCGGGATGGCAAAAGATGTCCCGATCAAGGAAGTATTCAAAGGAGTCGCCTATTTCCTTCCGGCCTACCTGATCTGCGTGTTGATCCTGATGCTGTTTCCGGCCATCGTGTTGTATCTGCCGGGTCTTATTAAGTGAGCGCCGAGGTGTTTTCACCGTTCGCTATGTTGATGATCGGAATGGATTATCCATGCAGCGATGGACATTGAAAACTCCCCGATCCCTGAATTAAGTAACACCTCAATTTTGCATTGTTATTTATGAATGGGTCGTTTTATCAGCAAGGTCGCTTAAATCGGTGATGGTATCCACGTCCGCAAGGCAGGCGGGATCCTCCATCTCCAACGAGATCACATGATCCGAATTGCCTTTAATGATCTCCCGCGCACCCTTGTCACCCGTAATCTGGAAAAGTTCGGGGTAAAACCGGCTACCAATGATGACCGGGGTTCCTCTACGTCCCTTGTAAGTGGGCACACAGATCTCTTTCTCCGATCGTGAGAAGGTCTTAATGAGGCGGTCGATCATCCGGGTGTTTACCAAGGGTTGATCGGCCATCAGAAACATCACGGCATCGTATCGCTCGTGGACGCATTGCAAACCGGACTTGACCGATTCACTTTGCCCCTTTTGGTATCGCGGGTTGAGGACCCACTGGATCCTGTGTGAATCGAGGTGCGATCCTATGTGGCGGCGGATGATGTCTGCCCGGTACCCCAGGACCAGGATGATCCGATGGAGTCTGGAGGCGCTGCTCACATCCATCGCCCGCTGCAGTAGGGTCGTATTCCTCCACCGGGCCATCTGCTTGGGTGAACCAAAGCGAAGGGATGCGCCGGCAGCCAGGATGATCCCGGCGATTTCGGACGGATTTATAGGATTGAGGTCGGAATTGGCAGACATTTTCAGTCCTTAGCACAAATTCTGGGATTCGCAAATTAAAAACGGAGCGACCCTATCCTATGATATGGCGCATCCCATAACCCTTTTGGGATGGGTGATCGTATCGTTGGAGATTCAATGAAAGAGAGACAGATCGAACATCGCAAAACTCCGCTCAGTCCATCCCTCCGTTCGATCCGTGTCGTAATCAAGGGTGCCGGAGAGATGGCCAGCGCTGTGGCATGGCGCCTTTTCAAGGCCCGGATACGGCGTATCTGCATGCTGGAGGTGGACCGACCCCTTGCCATCCGCCGGCGGGTTTCCTTCTGTGAGGCAATATATGACGACAGTCAGACGCTGGAGGGTGTGACCGCGGTAAAGGCGCTGTCGGTCGATCAAGTTCATGAAATCTGGCGCCGGGGCCGTATCGCCGTGATGACCGACGCGAAATGGCGCACCTTAATCCGGCTGAAACCGGATGTGGTGGTGGATGCCATCTTGGCCAAGCGAAATTTGGGCACCTCGATAGATGAGGCGAATGTGGTGGTCGGTCTTGGGCCGGGTTTTACAGCGGGGATCGATGTGGATTATGCAATTGAAACCCACCGGGGGCACAACCTTGGAAGGGTCATCACAATGGGTGCTCCGATGCCGGATACCGGCATTCCCGGGAACGTCGGGGGAATGACCTTGGAAAGGGTCTTGCGCGCGCCCGGTTCCGGTCGGTTTCAATCCGTCGCCGCCATCGGAGACCGGGTGAAAAAGGGAGATCCCGTGGGAACCGTGACGGGGCTTCCGGTGTCCGCCGGGATTGACGGCATCCTCAGAGGTCTGATACGCTCCGGAACAGAGGTGACCGGTGGCCTTAAAATCGGGGATGTGGACCCCAGGGGCATATCCGCCTATTGTGACACCATTTCCGATAAAGCAAGAACGATTTCGGGATCAGTGCTGGAGGCGATTTTGAGAAGGGTTGGTCATCCTTAATCGTCACTTGATGAGCTGACAATAGGAATTGAAACCTGTAATGATGCCTGTCCGGAGGCCGGTACGAATCGATGGCGGCTCTGTGGGAACAATTCGGACTCACGGGTGGCGGTGTGGTCAGCCTCGTGGGGGCGGGGGGAAAAACCAGTCTCATGTTCCGGCTTGCCCGTGAACTCACGGGAATCGGCCAATCCGTGCTGACCACAACCACCACCAAAATAATGCGCCCTGCATCGACGCAATCCCCTTCGGTTCTGGTGGCGTCCTCTGTGTCCGATATCCGGCATCAGTCCCGGATCCTACTTCAAGCTCACCCCCACATCACTGCTGCCGCTTTTGAGAACCAACCCGGCAAACTGACAGGATATTCCCCCGAAACCGTCGATGCACTCTATCGGGGCGGTCTGTTTGACTGGATCATCGTGGAAGCCGACGGCGCGTCCAGAATGCCGCTCAAAGCGCCTGCGGACCATGAACCGGTGATTCCCTCCTCCTCGGGATGGGTGGTCGGCGTGGCGGGCCTGGATGCCGTAGGAAAACCGGTGTGCACCCCCTTTGTGTTCAGGCCGGAAAGGTTTTCCGAGGTGACGGGGATTGCCTTGGGGAAACGGGTAACACCGGCATCGGTTGCCAGGTTGATGACCCACCCCCACGGCATACTGAAAGGCGCACCTGCAGGAGCCCGGAAAATCGCATTTCTCAACAAGGCCGATGATCCCGACCGGATCGATGCCGGTCGGTCCATATCCGACAGGTTGAATCGGCCGAACCCTCCATTTAACGGAATCGTCGTGATCGGAACCACCCGATGATCCAGACCCTTACCATCGGTCTTTCCGCATTTTTACTCTTTTTGATACAACCCATGATGGCCAAGACGATTCTGCCCCTGTTTGGCGGCGGATCTTCCATCTGGTTGATCTCTCTTATCTTCTACCAATCGCTTCTGCTGGCCGGGTATGCGTTCTGCCACTGGATGACCCGGCGTTTGGCGCCGATGCCGCTTGCCGTTGGCTACGGCCTGATTTTGATATCAACCCTTTTCTTCATCCCTCTCCGTTATCACTTCGATCCGTCACTCTATGCGCCCGCTTTGGGAATATTTGTGTTGTTGCTGTCTACCATTGGCATGCCCTACTTTATCCTTTCCACCACCGGTCCCATGGTGCAATGGTGGATCGCTGACAGGGATCATCGATTCGGACAAAATCCCTATGTTCTCTTCGCCGTTTCCAACGCCGGATCCCTTTTGGGACTCCTATCCTATCCCTTCCTGTTCGAAGCTTTCCTGAGCCGCAGCCGGCAACTTGCCGTCTGGTCATACGGATACTATGCCTATGCGGGTTTGTTGGTGGCTTCCCTGCTGCTTTTTTTTAAAGGACGGCATGGACAGTCCCGGCTGTTGGACGGGGACGAAAGCAAGCAAGATCTCACGACCGTCGATCCGATTTCAAAAATAAGAAAAGCCGGGTGGCTCATCAACAGCATGATTCCCACAGCCGCCCTGCTGGCATTTACCCACCACTTGACCGTGGATATCGTCAATTTTCCGCTGCTTTGGATCCTACCGCTCTGCCTCTATCTCATATCCTTTGTGGTCTGTTTCACCTCTTCCTCGGTATCGGAGCCCGGTCCGGTAAGAACCTTATCGGTGCTGCTCCCCGTCGCCCTGATGTGCGGGGTTATGAGAGGAGAATTCGATGTTCCGTTTCTTTTCCGCATGGCTGTGACCTGCGTTTGCCTTTTTTCCCTCTGCATGTTTTTTCATGGGAACCTGGAGCGGCTAAAACCCGCCACATCCCGCCTGACCACCTTCTACCTCTATGTTTCCATGGGGGGATGCCTGGGAAGCATCGCTACGGGTATCCTGGCCCCTTTGTTGTTTCGGTCCAATTTTGAACTGCCCGCCGTCTTGATCTTCTCCCTTTATTTTATTCTTTCCCCCGCCTCCCCATCCGCTAAAAAAAAACCGCACAGCTTTCTCAGACCACTGTTTCTTTTGATCCTTTTGGGTTTGGTCTATTTCACCGAAGAGATTGCCCGGCATTCCGATATTACTTTCCGGGGGAGAAGTTTTTACGGCACCTACACCATCCGGGACCTGCCGCATGTGCCGGGCAGGCAGTTTGCCGCTCGGATTCTCAAGCAGGGCACCACCACCCATGGTGGCGAGGCTTGGGATCCCAAGGGCCGGCCCCTGCCCATCGCGTATTACCACCCCGATTCGGGCGTGGGCCTGGTGTTGACGTTGATGCCGCGGATCAAAACCATCGGTGTGGTCGGGCTGGGAACTGGAATTGTAAGCTACTACGGCCGGCAGGGGCAGCGGTTTGATTTTTTTGAAATTGATCCTTTGGTCATCCAACTGGCCCAAAGCCGCTTTTCAGTAATGAAAGACAGTCCTGCAGGGATCCGTCACATCGTGGGTGACGCCCGTGTAAATCTCAGGAAAATGCCGGACAAAGCCTACGATCTTTTGATCATGGATGCATTTACCAGCGGATCCATTCCCACCCATATGATCACCGTGGAGGCGGTGGAAGAAGTGCTGGCCAAAACCGCACCCGACGGCCTGATTCTGTATCATATATCGAATCGATTTTTAAAACTGCTGCCGGTGCTGGCATGTGCGGCGGAGAGATATGGCTTATCCATCCGGCATCACCTTTCCGGAGAGAACGAAACCCGGCATCAATTTTCCGCACACTGGGTCCTGCTGACACGGACCGAGGCAATGATCGATCGGGTCATGCAGCTGACCCCGGGCTGGCGGCAGCCCGAACCAGAAAAGATCTGCTGGACCGATGAATATACGCATCTGTGGCCCGTGGTTTCATTCAGATAGTGCCAAACCAGCTGATTCGGTGTGTTATGGTTCTTCCCGGGCCCATGAAAGCATACGGGTGATCACCGCATCGACTGCCTCGTGCATATCCCGGTGCCCCGTCTTTACTGTTTCCAGAATCGGTTTCCAAAGATGACGGTGTTCCATTTCCATCCGGAATTCTTCATAGAGCCGGTTCTTCAAAAGGTCACAAAAACGGTTTTCCATGAGTTTTTTCCGGTGAAGATATGGAAATTCGTCGCCCAGATGATCGCGGTGGTTCCGGATTTGGGCCAACAATGTTTCAAGGCCACGTTCCTGGAGTGCAGAGGTCAAGATAACCGGTGTCTGCCATCCGCCCTCCAACATGTCCCGCATGCCGATCATCGCCTCAAGGTCGGCGGCGGCCATATCCGAGCCGGGTTGATCCGATTTGTTGATCACGAAAATATCGGCGGATTCCAAAATCCCTGCTTTGATGGCTTGAACGCCGTCTCCAGTACCGGGTATGGTCACGACGATGTTGGTGTGAACCAGATGGACAATTTGGGTCTCGTCCTGACCGGTGCCGACGGTTTCGATAAAGATCACATCCCTGCCCATGGCATCCATTATGGTCACCACATCGTATGTAAAGGGGGACAGTCCTCCCATGGTGTCGCGGGTGGCGAGGCTTCTGATAAAAACGCCTTTGTCTGTGGTGTGGCGCTGCATCCTCAGACGATCTCCCAGAATGGCCCCACCGGTGAAAGGGCTTGTGGGATCGATGACCACGGCGCCGACGGTTTTTTTCTCTTTCCGCACCCGGCCGATGAGCCGGTCCAGCAGTGTCGATTTGCCGGCACCCGGGGAACCGGTGATCCCGATGATATGCGCCCGACCGGTGTGGGGAAGCAGCTTTGATATTTTAGCCGGATAAGAGGGATCGCCATCTTCAACGTCCCGCATCAACCGGGCGGCCGCCCGGATGTTGCCGCTAATGATCTCTTCTGTAGACATCTGCAAATTTTCCTTCCTGCCTTCTACTGCCGATCTATCTGACCGTCAGGTTTGGCTTTTTAACGCGGCCGGTCCGATAAAATTAGTATGAATGATCGGGAAAAGCAAACGGTGATTCAGCAGGTGCGAAGTCGGAATTGCCCTTGACAGGATGCGCTAGTGCAAGAATAATGACCCGCATGATAAAATCAATGAACATCGCCTGGTGGGTGGAACGGTGGCATGAACTTTGGCCTGATAAGATCGCCCTCATCTATGAACAAATGGAGGTGTCCTACTCTCAGCTTCATCAAAGGTCCAACAGAACCAGCTGCTGGCTCCAGGCCATGGGAATTGAAAAGGGTGACCGGGTCGCGGTGATGCTGGCCAACTGTCCGGAATTCATTGAGCTCTATCTGGCCTGCGCCCGCCTGGGTGCTATTTTTGTGCCGATCAATTTCCGACTGGTGGGTTCGGAGCTGCAGTATATCCTGAAAAATTCCCGCCCCCGGCTTTTTGTATTCGGACAGCGGTATCTTGATATGATCCTTCCGTTGAATTTGACCCGAAACCGCCCGCCCATGATGCTGGCCTGTGTCGGCGACCCGCTGTCTGAAGATGAGATTGCCGATTATCGAAGTGAAGTGGTGGAATTTAACGGCGGGATTCCCTTTCTGACCAAATCCCTTGGGCCGGCGGACCCCGAAGAACCCCACGTCATCATGTATACCTCAGGCACGACCGGGCAGCCGAAGGGTGCGGTCCTCTCCCATCGGAAAACTTTTTTCAATTCGCTCAATGCGGATATCTTCTTCAGGCTTCATTTCGACGATATCATGTTGATCATCCTGCCCCTGTTCCATTCGGGGGGACTTTTCATCCAGGCCTCTCCCTCCCTTTACAAGGGCGCCACAATGGTCCTCCATCCCCGTTTCGATCCGGATCGCACTTTCGCGGATATTGAAAAATACCGGGTGACCAAGCTGCTGGGGGTTCCCACGGTTTACCGGTCCCTGCTGAAAAGCAAAACAGCCGAGAGAGGTGACATCTCCTCTTTACGGGTGTGCGCCATCGGCGGCGAGAAGACAACACCGGATCTTTTGGCTGAATGCAGTGCTTCAGGGTTTCACTTAAGACAGATCATGGGACAGACTGAGACTTCCATTTTGTTGTGGGCTTCGGAAAGGGATTCGATTCGAAAACCCGGGACAGTGGGACGCCCGGTGTTTCATGCAGAAGTCAATCTTGTGGATCGGGGGGGGCGACCCGTCGATGTCGGCGAAGTGGGGGAGATTGTGGTCAGGGGCACCACCATGATGAAGGAGTACTGGCAGGACCCGGTCCGAACCGAACAGACGGTTATAAACGGATGGCTACATACCGGTGACCTCGCTCGCCGGGACGAGGAGGGTTACTATTACCTGGTCGACAGGGCCACGGACATGTACATATCCGGGGGCGAGAATGTCTATCCCGCTGAGATCGAAAGAGCCTTAAGAGAACACCCCGGGGTGGAGGAGGCGGCGGTGATCGGCGTTCCCGATGAAACCTGGGGTGAAGTGGGTCGAGCATTTGTCCAGATCAAATCGGGTGTGCAGTTGGAAGCCATGCAGCTTCGCCAGCATTGCGAAAATCGTCTGGCCCGATACAAGCTGCCCAAAAAAATCGTATTCATCGAGGATTTTCCCAGGACCTCTTTGGGTAAAATTCAAAAAACAAAACTGGAGCCGGGGGGGATTATAAACAACTGAAATCATTTTTTATTTATATAGATTTCAGACTTTGATGCGTAGTGATTACCTGGAAACCCCTTGCCGACCTGAGTCGATTCTGGTTTCTGGATTCTTGATGCTGGATTCTTTCGATGTCAACATTTGGGGATTCCCTGTGATCCAGTATCCAGCATCGAGCCCCCAGTATCTGTTCAATATCAGCAACATGTTCAAGCAATGTTGTATTTGTGGAGGGAACTCATTTATGCAACGTTGGGAATAACATGCCCCTTGCCTTTGATTCGGTGAGCCACGGGACGGTGGCGTTCGGTTTTTTCAATATAGAGACCGATATGCTGCTGCTGGAAAACCGATTTTTCTTTGCCGGTGATTTCTGCGAACAACTGCCGCTTCTCTCCTGCAACACCGAAAGCCCAGAGAAAAAAATTAGCTGGCCGGGCTTTGTGATCCGGGATCTTTCGCGCGTGGGAGATCTAATGGGGGCGATTCACGGCGTTCGGTTTACGGGCTTTATCGGTGAGGTCTACCAAAGGTTCCCGTTTCCTGCAGATCCTCTATACTTTCGGCAAAACCCGGATGGCCACAGAACCCGGGGCACAATTCGTCAAATCATCAAGACCCATGCGGAGCCCACCCAAATCGTTCTTTCCCGCGAGAATTCGAACCGGGAGGTGGTTATCGATGGCTACCGGTTTACCAGGGACGAATTTCACCGGTTGATACGATATATTTGGCGCGGCGGGTATCCCCGATGGAAAGAGGAGGTCAAACCCGGTTATCTCCTGGAGATGAAGCGGCGGATAGAGCAAAGATCGGACAGTCTGGTTGAGGGTATGAAATGGGATTAGAAAAAGATATCCATCGGGTTTTTATTCCGGAGCCGATTCAGTTTTAGATCTTTTCCCAATGATTTTCCGGTAGACTGCGGATTCTTTCAGATCGTCCAAATCCCGATCCCGTTCAGGTTGCAGGAAGGTGCTACCCCCTGCCTTCAAAATGGATTGGAGCCACTTCTCGGCGTTCGTTTTTTCTCCTTGTGAAGCGAGAATACAGGCGATGTGATAACCGGCGGCAGAATGCCCTCCGGGTTTTTTCGCCACGATCCTGAACTGCTCCAAGGCACTCTGATATGCCTGCCCGGCAGCTCTGACAGCTTTTATGTGGGATATGTCAAATTGATTCGTCTCAAAAAACGGCTGGAGAGACAGGTAATCCATGTAATCGGCAATCCGGTCGTGCATGGCATATTTTAACGCCGTAACCCGTTCCAGCAGTCTTTCGACATTCTTCGATAACGGGTCGAACCGAAGGGTTTGGCGGAACCGGTCCGATGCATTTTGGATATCGCTTAAAAATGTTCGGGCCCGTTTCAGGGATTCTTCTACCACCCGATCCGTCGGTTCTGCTCGCAGCGCTCTTTCGAGATGGATGACTCCCGATTTCACATGGCCTCTCCGAAGCAGGGCCAGTCCCAGACTCGCGTGGGCCTTATCGAACGATTTCTCCGATTTCAAGGCATGGGCATAGTGGATGATGGCACCGTCAATCTCTCCTATGCGTAACAATGCATTTCCCAGGTTGTGGTGCACCGCTGCATATCCTGGATCAATGTCAAGTGCCTTTCGATAATATGAAACGGCCGCCCTGTCTAATCCCATACGGGCCAGTTCATAACCCAGGTTATGATAGGGCTGGGCAAAGCCAGGTCTGGCTTCGATCGCCTTTCGGTAGTGAAAGATCGCCCGATCAAATTTTCCCTGACCGGATAGCCGGACGCCCAGGTTAAAATGAGCGATATAATTATTTTCCGTCACATCGATGGCGCGATGATACAGGGAGTAACTGTTTTTCCAGTAACCTGTCTGCATCCACGCAATTGCCCCCAGCGATGTCAGCATCAGCAGGATAGTTGTCGACTGGATTGGTGGAGAAAGCCGAATTTTCCGGAAGAGCCCATGGCCTCCCCATACCGCTACAACGAAGATCCCGATGAGCGGGATGTAGGTATAACGATCGGCCATGGCCTGCGACCCTACCTGCACAAGGCCGATTACCGGTAAAAGCGTCACCAAATACCAGAGCCACCCCATAGGAAACCAAGGCCGCTGTCTGTGCATTTTTACGGCCAGCGTCGTCACCGTCACGAGGACCAATAGGGCGCCTGCTATCTGCCATCCCGGCGGCATACCCTTGTGGGGATAAAACATGGTGAGGTTCAACGGAAAAACCGTTTTAATAAGATAATGTACATAGGACACCATCGCGTTGCCGATTCTGACGCCGAGGCTGTACATCTCCAATGGGGCCACGGCATCGCCGCGATGCTGGGCAATAAGGGTGATCACACCCGACAGGACAGAGGCGCAAACAAATGGCAGCTTTTCCAAAACCAACAACAAGGCTGGCGTCCGGCTCGTTGGACCCTTGGGATCGGATACCGGACCGAGTCGATTCAAAGGCCACCGGTCCATCAGAATCAGGATCACCGGAAGGGTGATCACCATGGGCTTGGTCATGAGGCCCAGCAAAAAACAGGATAGTACCGCAAGGTATCTCAATATACCGGGCCGTTCGGTGTAGGATGCATATGCATTCAGCGACAGGAGCCAAAAAAACGAGCTGAGGACGTCTTTTCGTTCAGCGATCCAAGCCACCGATTCCACGTGAAGCGGGTGAAGCGCAAAAAGAGCGGCGACGATGGCGGCTCTTTTGATTCGTCCCGTTGCCCGGTGCAGAACATTGAAAAGCAGCAGGGTATTGAACAGGTGGATCAGCACGCTTGTCAGATGGTGGTTTCCCGGATTCATTCCGTAGATCTGAACATCCAGCATATGGGAAAGCCATGTGAGAGGATGCCAGTTCGCAGCCTGGGTTGCGGTAAAGGCCCAGGCAATGGTTTTACCGGTCAGGCCTTGGCGAACCTGTGCATTATCCGTTACATAAACCGGATCGTCATACCCGATAAAATCATGGGAGCCCACCTGCCAGTACACGATAAGGGTAGCAACCACCAGCAATAAAGCGATCCAGTATTCGGTCCGGACAATTTTGACTTTAAATTCGCGGGGCAACTTTATCATGTCAATCCACTGGTATCATGTATTTTCAGGTCCGGCCACCGGTGTTGCTCCTGATCCTCATTCAGGCATGTTTTCTTCGGTAGAATATGAAGGAAAACATCCGCTTATTAGTACACTTTTTGGGTCAACTTTGCACATAAAATGTGCGTGATACCGATAAGGATGAGGCCTTCGATTGGGGTTTTCATGACAATCGTTCCATGGTAATGAGAGGCAGACCAGTCAAAGGGGATGATAAAAATGGCGAAACGGAAGTATTATGCGGTGGCCCGGGGCAGGGAAACCGGTATATTCCGGCAATGGTTCGGTCCCCGGGGAGCGGAACGCCTGGTACGTGGCTATAAGGCTGCCCGATTCAAGGGATTCGGCACCAGGGAGG
>Ga0066187_1000138_pt1 | contig 30861 bp, 26 predicted proteins | sample WorMetexBAHAMAS1_FD_58706 | JGI IMG/M metagenome (GOLD analysis project Ga0066187, IMG submission 58706) | Marine gutless worms symbiont microbial communities from Max Planck institute for Marine Microbiology, Germany - Inanidrilus exumae... | ecosystem: Host-associated > Annelida > Digestive...
GGCCGTTGCAACGGCCTTGATTGTATCAGGCAAACTTCCGGAACCTGTTGAAAATAAAGGAGTTCTCGAGGGGGATCTTGCACCCGGAAGGTTGAGATCTTAGTTGAGTTGCTATCGAGTCATTTAAACCACGGTTTGCTTGGCATTTGTCACTAAGCATTCTAATGTGTGCAGCGGGGGTAGCTCTGGGGGACAACAATAAAATTGTCTGGAGCAGGGAAAACTACAGATGCCGCCGATCACTCCTAAGAAGCTGGAACGTCAGGCCAAAGCCGCCAGCAGACTTCTGAAAGCCATGAGCAACGAGCGCAGATTGATGATCATGGCGCACCTTCTTGAAGGCGAGAAGTCGGTTGGAACGCTGGAAAAGCTCATCGGGCTTAGTCAGTCGGCCCTGTCGCAACATCTGGCGCGCCTCAGGCGCGACCGGTTCGTCAAGACGCGACGCGAGGCGCAGACGATCTATTACTCCGTCGCCGGTAACGAGCCGGAGGCGATCCTGAAAACCGTCTACAAGTTGTATGTCGATTAGGAGCCGGACGACGGCTGACGCAACGGGCGCAGCCGACGAACGCTTCTATCGTCAGAACGGGTAGCTTCGGACCGGCAGGCCACGGCGAATCCAGCCGGGCTCTGAGCCGGCTCCGAGCATGCCCTCCTTGACGTTGTAGACTCGTTGAAAACCCTGGGCCTTCAGAAAGCGTGAGGCCCAGGTCGACCGCACACCGGACGCGCAGATCAGCGCAACCGGGCGGGCCTTGTTGCCGTTCACCGCCGCCAGCACGGCGGCCAGGAAGGCGTTCGGGCCTTTGGGATCGTGCATGGAGATCGGCAGGGCCGAGGTTGCCACGCCGGTATCCTGCCATTCCCTGGGATGGCGGATATCGATCATGGTGAGGTCGCCCTGCTCGATCGATTGTTGCGCCTCCGGGGCCGACAGCACACCCCGTTGATCGGCTGCGTGGCCTGGACCGACCACCGGCCAGAGCAGAACCGAAAGAGCCACGAGGGCGGAAGCCAAGCGATTCATGGCGCGAACCCTACGGTTTCGGGGCAGCCGGCACAAGCCACGCAGGTTCACGGTGTTGTGCGCCCGCGGCCCGATCGGTCGGAATTTAGCCTTATGTTTACCAATCTGGCCCACAGTTGAGCGTGGGTGAACGTACCCGGAACTTCTGGAGCGTAGCGCGGGCAGCACCATGGCGGACAACCTCTCCGAAAAGGACGTCGAAAAGCTGCTGAACGACCCGTCGGCCGAAAACCGCGCGGATACCGCGGATAAGCTGTCTGGTCAGTTCGAGGCAGGCGACCTTTCCGACAACGAAAGGAAGCTGGCCGAGGAGATCTTCCGCATCATGGCCAAGGACGCCGCGGACATGGTTCGCGAAGCGCTGGCCAAAAATCTCAAGGCTGCACCCAATCTGCCCGCCGACGTGGCCAAGTCGCTGGCGGCGGACGTGAGCGATACCGTTTCCGCGCCGGTGCTGGAATTCTCGCCCGCGCTGTCCGATGACGACCTGATCGAAATCCTAAACACGCAGAACGCCTCGAAGCAGCTCGCCGTCGCCCGGCGGTCCACGGTTTCGGAGCGGGTTTCCGACGCGATCGTGGAGACCGGCAACGAAGCCGCCGTCGTCAGCCTGGTAGAGAACGAAGGCGCCGAGATCAGCGAAAAGACCCTCAACAAGGTTGTCGACAAGTACGGCAACAACGAGCGGGTGCAACGCCCGCTGGTGCACCGGAACAGCCTGCCGGTCACCGTCGCCGAACGGTTGGTCGCCAAGGTCTCCGACAGCCTGCGAGAGTATCTGGTCACCCATCACGAGCTGCCGGCGGAACTGGCCACCGACCTGGTATTACAGAGCCGGGAGCGGGCGACGATCGGGTTGCTGTCGCGCGGCGCCGAGGAGGTGGACGTGGAGCAGCTGGTGCGCCAGCTGCGCGACAACGGCCGCCTGACACCATCGATCATCCTGCGCGCGCTGTGCGTCGGCGATATCGCCTTTTTCGAATCCGCGATGGCGGTACTGGCCGATGTGCCGCTTCTGAACGCCCGCCTCGTGATCCACGACGAGGGCGAGCTGGGCCTCAAGTCGATTTACGAGAAGTCGAAGCTACCGCGTGCCCTTTACCCGGCCTTCCGGTCGGCCATGGATCTGGTTCTGGACGCCGAGCTGGAGCGCTCGGATGCCGATCCCGAGCACCATATGCGCCTGATGCTGGAGCGGGTGCTCACCCAACTGGACGACGTGGTCGATGAGTTCGGCCTGGAAAACGTCGACTACCTGCTGACCAAGCTCAACAAGCTGGCCGACGCCGAGCACGAGCACCGGGCGGTCTGAACGCCCGTCAGTTGAGGATCGTCCGCGGCAGCCACATGGCGATGTCCGGGAACGCGACCACGAGCCCCAGCCCGATAAGCTGCAAAATCACGAACGGTATGATGCCGCGATAGATCTGCTGGATCTTCACCTCCGGCGGCGCCACGCCCTTCATATAGAACAGCGCGAATCCGAACGGCGGGGTCAGGAACGACGTCTGCAGGTTCACCGCCATCAGGATCGAGAACCAGTAGATCACCTCCAGTTTCGGCACGTGGTCGCCGAAATCCAGTCCCGCCAGGATCGGCGCGAACACGGGCAGTACGATCAGGGTGATCTCGATCCAGTCGAAGAAGAACCCCAGCAGGAAAGTCACCAGCATCAGGATGACCAAAATCCCCCAGGGCCCGACACCGAATGAATAGATGAAGTCCTCAATCAGATCGTCGCCGCCCAGCGACCGGAAAACATAGGAAAAGGCCGTCGCGCCGATGAAGATGAAAAACAGCATGCCGTTGGTCAGCGCCGTGCGCTCGACCACGTCTGTGAGCACCCGCCATGTGAGCTTGCGGTTCAGGATCGCCAGCAGCGTGGCGCCGGCGGCGCCGACGCCGGCCGCCTCGGTGGGCGTCGCCCAGCCGGCCACGATGGACCCGAGGACCAGAACGATCAAAGAAACGGTCGGGACAAAGCCCTTCAGGAGCAAGACGTACAGCTCGCCCTTGGTCTGCGGGCCCACGTCTTCGGGCAACGGCGGCGCCAGGTCCGGTTTGATCCGGCTCAGCGTGAAAATGTAGACCACATAGAGGCCGGACAGGATCAGGCCAGGGAAAATAGCCGCGACGAACAGCGTGCCGACCGACCGTCCCAGCAGATCGGCCATGATCACCAGCATGATGCTGGGCGGGATCAGGATCCCCAGCGTGCCTGAGGACGCAATCGTCCCGGTCGCAAGCTCCATGTTGTACTTGCGTTCGATCATGACCGGCAGCGCCATGAGGCTGATCATGACGACCGACGCGCCGATGATGCCGGTGGTCGCCGCCAGGATCGTCCCCATGATGGTGACCGCCAGTGCCAGGCCGCCGGGCGTGCGCCGGAATAGAACCTGCAAGCAGTGCAGCAGATCGGCCGCGACACCGGACCGCTCCAGCATGGTTCCCATGAAGATGAACATGGGAATTGCCACCAGCACCAGATTGTCGGCGATGCCCCAGATCCTCAGGACGAGGTTGAAGAACTCGATCTGAGAGAAGACGTCGAAATACATGCCGATGAAGCCGAATGCGAGCCCGATGCCGCCCAGAACAAACCCGACGGGAAAGCCGGTAAACAGCAACACCGCAAGCGCAGCGAACATGAACGCGGGCAGATAATCTTCGATGTAGAACATGCCCTGGCGCCTCTAGTGCGGTTTCACTTCGTCGAGATGTTCCATTTCGCGCTTTTCTTCCGCCTCGACGATTCGGCGGAGGTCCGGCGGTCCGAACAGCTCAATGAACTTGCGTAGCGCGACGACAACGCCGGCCATCAGCATGAAAAAGAAACCGATCGGCAGGAAAGCCTTGATGGCCCAGCGATAAGGCAGACCGGTTGCGGAGTCTGAAGCTTCGCTAACGGCCCAGGATCGCTCCACGAAATCGATCCCGAAATAAAGAACGATCGCGCAGTAGGGGATCAGGAATATCAGGCAGCCGATGAGTTCGATCCAGCGCTGCGCCGTGACATCCAGCCGCTCGCGTACCAGGTCGATTCGAACATGGGCATCCTTGAGATAGGTGAACCCGATACATAGGAGGAAGAGGATTGCGTGCAGGTGCCACTCGCCTTCCTGCAGCTTGGTCGAGCCGAGGACCAGGAAACGGCGCGTCACCACATCAAAGATGATGATCACCATGAGCGGTATGGAGAACCAGGCGCCGAACCGGCCGACCCAGATCACCAGCTTGTCGAGGAATTCTTCGATCTGCAGAAGCAGCCGCATGCCAATGATCCCCCAGCGGCCAAGACACAAACAAAGTAGCGCGCCGGATCCGGATATGCTCCGGACCCGGCGCTCTATTCATCGAAGATGGCGAAACGCCATCAACTGCTCCCTAGTTCAGGTAGCCAAGCTCTTTCCAGACAGCGTATTCCTCGCGGAACTTGCTGTAGGACTCCCAGACCCTCTTGAAGGTCTCGTCGCGGGCCGCGTCTTCGGCTGCGACCTCATTCCACTTCTCTTCAAGTGTGTCCAGGATCTCCTGCGGCCAGCGATGGATCTGCACGCCCTTTTCCTTGAGCTCGATCAGAGCTTTGCCTTGAATCGCCTCGCCTTCGGCCAGGCCCTGCCGGAAGGCATCGCCGCACGAAACCTCGATCTGCGCCCGTTGCGTATCGCTTAGTTCATCCCAGGCGGCCCGGTTCATCAGCAGTTCGAAGACGGTTGCCTGCTGATGCCAGCCGGGGAAGTAGTAGTGCTTTGCGACCTGGTAGAAGCCCAGGTTCAGATCGATTGCCGGCATCGAGAACTCGGTTGCATCGATGGACCCGCGCTCCAGCGCCGGAAAGATGTCGCCGCCGGCGATCAACTGGGTCGAGACGCCGACTTTTTCCATCACCTTGGCGCCCAGACCGAAGAAACGCATCTTCAACCCTTTGAGGTCATCGATGCTGTTGATCTCCTTGCGGAACCAGCCCGAGGCTTCGGGCGCGATGATTCCGCAGGGGAGCGACTTCAGACCGTGCCTGGCATAGATTTCATCCCAAAGCTCGATGCCACCGCCGTAGTAAATCCAGCCGAGATACTCGCCGGCGCTGGGCCCGAACGGAACGGCCGCGAACATCGCAAGTGCCGGTTCCTTGCCGTACCAGTAACCGGTTGTGGACCAGCAGGCATCCACCGAACCTGCACCCACAGCGTCAAAGCACTCCTTCGCCGGGATCAGAGCGTTCGGTTCGAAAAACTTGATCTGAATGTTGCCGCCGGAAACGCGCTCGAGCCGGTCGACCATTTCCTTACCCATGGTACCGAGCTGCGTCAGGTTGCTACCGAACCAGCTCGCCATCTTCCAGCGCACGCGCTTGTCCTGGGCTGACGCATCGCCTATGCCTGCCGCCACCAGCGCAATGCTCACTGCGCCTGCAACGAGGCCAGCCTTGACCGTTTTGCCAAATGTCATTTGTAGAAAACCTCCCTTAAGGTTCCTCTTGCCCATAGCAGGGCATATTGCGGTTGATTATCCGGCCAACTGACCTTGCGCTTGGCCGGTAACGCTCTGCCTCCAAACTTTTTTGCTTTGCGCGACGTCAACCTAGAGCACCTATCTAAACGCGGCAAGCGTTTCACCGGTAACCGTGCGCGCGTCCAAACTCGTTCGAAGGCTGGTTGCAGCAGCGGTGACTGCCGCGTCGTTCTTCGCATCCGGGATGGTCTGGTTCCTTTCTCCCGGCCGGTGAATTGTGCCTCGAGTCCAGGGCTAACCCGGCTGACGGCTGGTACAGGCGATGCTAGAATAGAACATAAGAAGAACAATTTTTCTTGACTATGCGGTAATTTTTCCGCATAGTCCCAATCCTATCGCAGGATGCCGTCCGGGGTGAGGGGCGCCGCGGACATTTCGAATTTTCATTGTCGAGAAGGAGCGGGATCGGATCATGCCGAACGGCGTTGCGCGTGCCTGCCCGAAACGGGGAGGGACTGAGAAAAACAGGTCGGCCTTCGAAGCACAGATGCGGGCGCTGGAATGTGCGTTCCGACTGTCGAAGCCGGACGCCCGCGAAAGGGCCAAGCGGCTCCACGCCAAGGCCATGGCGACGGCGGACAGGCTAGCCGAGGCCTGTGGTTTCGCGGCCGAGAGGGCGGCGCAGTACCGCGCTGAAGGAGCCGACAGCGCAGCACTTGTCGAGGATCGCCGCGTTTCGGGCCTGGCCGAATCGCTCGGCTATTACGAGGCCCAGGCCGAAACCATCGCTGAGGTGCTGAAGCGCTATCGCGGGCACGTCCCGGCTCGGGAGGATCGCGGGCCCACGGCCGATCGCGCGGCGAAGCGGCTGCTGACGGACGGGATCACCCGGCTTTATCAGGACGGTCAGATCGACGATGTGCAGATGCGCGCGGCGCGGGAGATCGCCCGCATTTATGAGGCGACAACGATCGACGTACGTGCCCGCACCGTCTGCGGCGCGCCGATCGATCGTCGGGCCCGGGCCACGCTCAAGGACGCGATGCCGCTGGCGCTGGCCGAGCTGCGAAGTCGCCGGTACCTGCCGTGGCTTGCGTCCATGCGCGAGCGCGGCGACATCGACATGGACGTGGTGTTGGGGGTGGTCGTCGACGGGCTGTCGCTCGAAGCCGTCCGGCGGCGCCACCGCATTGGCTGGCGCCGCGCCCGGCGCATGGTGAACGAAGCGCTGACGGCCTATTCAGCTCTGTTGCACCAGCGACAGGATCGTTGAGTAGTCATCACGCCGCAGTTGCGCCTGGATATTGGCGACTTCCTCCGCCGTGGCACCGACCGAATGAAGCGTGGCGCCACCCAGCGCAAGACTGGCTTCGGCTGCGATCGGAACCGCGGTTGTCGCGCCGTGATCCTTCAATTGCTGGGATTGGGTGAGGCTTTCGGCTCGCGCAAGGACCGGCAGCCGGGGATGCATGGTCTTGATTACCGAGACCAGCCGGTTTGCCGTTTCCATATCGTCGACAGTAACGGCAACCGCGCTCGCTGTCCCCAGTTTCGCCAGACTCTGTACGCCGGAATCGCCAATGTTGCCGTAATAGACGTGATGCCCGTGTTTTTTGCCCAGGCGTACGCGGCCGGGATCGTGGTCGATGGCGATATAGGGCACCCCCGCCAGTTCCAGCATCACGCAGACGGCGCGGCCGACACGCCCGTAGCCGGCGACGACGACGTGTTTGTCCTCGCCGATCACGGGCGGCGCGCCGGCCTCCGGTGCGGCCTGTTCCGACAATCGCTCGGCAATGGCGGAACCCACCTTGTTCAGGATCGGCGTCGCGGCCATCGATACCGAAATGAGGACGGCGACAAGCGCAAATGTCTCCGGGCTCAAAAGGCCGGCGCCGATGGCGGCCCCGAACAGCACGAACCCAAACTCGCCCGACTGGGGCAGAAGGAATGCCAGCCGGACAGCCATCGGACGGCCCAGGCGGAAGGCGAGGGCCAGCAGGAACAGCACCACGCCTTTGATGACGAGGATGGCCAAAACCTGCCAACTCAGAGACAAGGCGTTTTCGAGCACCAGATCGACATTGACGGACATGCCGACGGAGATGAAGAAAAGGCCCAGAAACACGCCTTTGAACGGTTCGATATCGGATTCGATCTGGTGTCGGTAGGGACACGCCGACAGCATCATCCCCATGAGAAAGGCGCCCAGCGCCATAGAGGCGCCGACGGCCTGCATGGCCAGTGCAGCACCCAGGGCGGCGACCAATCCGACCATCGTGAAAGCTTCAATGTTTCGGACACGGGCGGCGTAGCTGAGCGCGATGGGAACCAGATAACGCCCGACCGCGAGGACCGCCACGACGGCTCCCAGCAGCAGGGGGATCTCCTGGTAAAAGGCGCCGGTGGTGCCCGGCATGGGATCGTCGGCCAGGAGCGGCACCAGCATCAGCAGGGGAACGATCGCGATGTCCTGCAGGAGCAGGATCGAGAAGGCGGCCTGTCCCTGCTTGGTCGCGAACTCGCCGGTCTCGTTTAGCAATTGCAGGACGAAGGCCGTCGATGACAGCGCCAGCCCGAGGCCCAGCAGGACAGCGACCTTCCAGTTATCGCCAATGAGAAGGCCCAAGCCGGCCACGGCGGCCCCGGTGACGAGGACCTGCAGGGTGCCGAGCCCGAATACCAGGCGTCGCATCGACCAGAGCTTGCTGGGCTGCATTTCCAGACCGATCACGAACAACAACAGCACCACCCCTAGCTCGGTAAAGTGCAGCATGTCGTCGACGGCCTCGGTGATCGTGAAGCCGGACGGCCCCAGAAACACGCCGGCCACCAGAAATCCCAGGATCGACCCGAGCCCGATGCGCTTGAAGACGAACACGGCCGCAGCGGTCACGGCCAGCAGAACGACCGCGGCAAGAAGGAACTCCTCAAGATGCATGAACGGTCTCCCCTGTTTGCCCCGTGAACGGTGAAGCCAAATCATAAAGCAACCGGCCAGTTGCCGTCGCCCGATTGATGCGAACCACTCTTTGCCCGCTCGACTAGAATCGACTATGGGGGCAAGAACGCCGTCGTCAACGGAAGGAACATCCATGAGCGAGCCAGTCTGGCTGACCTGGGCGCGCGAGTTGCAGGCGGTCGCGCAAACCGGGCTGACCTATGCGCGCGACCCGTTCGACGTGCAGCGGTATGAACAGGTCCATGCGCTGGCCTTGCGCATTATGGCGGTCGGCTCCGGCACGGACGTTCATGCGCTGACGGACCTGTTTTCCGACGAACGGGGCTATGCCACACCGAAGGTGGCCGTAAGAGGCGCGGCGTTTCGCGACGGCCGGCTATTGCTTGTTCGCGAGACGTCCGACGGGTTGTGGTCGCTGCCTGGGGGCTGGGCCGATGTCAATGATACGGCCAGCGAGTGCCTGGTTCGCGAAATCAAGGAGGAGTCCGGGTTCGACGCGCGCGTTGTCAAGCTGGCGGCGCTCTACGACAGCCGGAAATACCGCATGCCACCGCCGCATCCGTTTCACGTCTATAACCTCTTCTTCGTTTGCGAAGTGACCGGTGGCAGCGCCCAAACCAGCCTTGAGACGACCGAGGTGAGTTTCTTCGACGAAGGCGCGCTGCCCGAGCTCTCACCGTCTCGGGTCGAGCCGGCACAGGTGGCCCGCATGTTCGAGCATTACCGCAATCCGGCGCTTCCGGCGGACATGGGCTAGGTCCGGCCGTCGCACTTTAAAGCGCGGCGCCGGTCCGCCTCATCCTTCGAGACACTCGCTATCGCTCGCTCCTCAGGATGAGGAATGGAACGGCATAACGTCCTCACCCTGAGGAGGCGCGTAGCGCTGTCTCGAAGGGTGCGGGAGGCGCACGGCGCCGCCTTGAGTCATAGGGGCCTAACGTTCGCGCCAGGCGCGCACCATGCTCTCGGCGATCGGCTCCACCAGGTAATCAAGCACCGTGCGCTCGCCGGTCTTGATCATGACGTCGGCGGGCATGCCCGGATAGAGCGCCTGGCCGTCGAGCCGCGCCACCTCGGCATCGGTGACCTCGACCCGTGCCAGGTAATAGGCGGTCCCCGACCGTTCGTTGGTGATCCGGTCGGCCGAGACGTAGCGAACCTCGCCGTTCAATTGCGGCGTCGTGCGCTGCTTAAAGGCTGTCAAACGCACATCTGCCAGTTGGCCCACCTGGATGTCGTCGATATCGATCACCTGGACCTTCGCTTCGACGACGAGGCGGTCGTTCGCCGGCACGATGTCCAGGATTCGATCGCCGGCCTGGATCACGCCGCCGACCGTATGCACGGCCAGATCGACCACCACGCCGTCGGCCGGCGCTTTGATCTCGACCTGGCTCAACGAATGCTGGGCAGCGCCCACTCGCTCGGCCATCTCGGCGATACGAGTCTGCACGTCCCGTAGTTCGGTTACGACGCCTTCGCGGAAGTCCTTCTGGAGTTGCAGGACCTGCATCCGGGTTTCGCCGATTCCCTGGTCGGCACGGGCGATTTCGGACAGGATCTCGCCGCGTTCACCTTCCAGGCGGGCCGCTTCGCGTTCCAGCGCCAGAACGCGCGTTCTTTCGGTGAAGCCTTTCTTTAACAACGCGATCAGGCCTTCCAGCTCGCTTTCGATCAAGGCGCTCTGGCGTTCCTTGGCCTTCTGCTGCGCTTTCAGCCCGGTGATGTTCTGTTCGAGTTGGGCCTCACGCTGCTTGAGAATCGCAACCTCGCCGTACAGCGAAGTCCGCCGCGCATGAAACAAACCGGTCTGACCACTCATCAACTTGGCGGTTGCCGGTTCGCTCGCCCGATCGATCAGTTCCGGCGGAAAGTCGATCTCGCCCTCACCGTCGCGTTCGGCGATCAGCCGGGACTCGACGGCGCGTGCCGAGTCATAGGCGCTGCGCAGGATCGCGACCGAAGCCTCGGCCCGAGTCTTGTCTAGGCGGATCAGCACGCTGCCTTGTTCGACCCGGTCTCCGTCGCGGACCTGAATGTCCATGACGACCCCGCCTTCGGGGTGCTGCACGGTCTTGCGGTTGGTATCCACCTTCACCACGCCCGGCGCGATCACCGCGCTGGCCAGAGGCGCCAAAGCGGACCAGACCCCGAAACCACCGAAGGTGACGGCCAGCACCACGATGCCGACCACGATCGCTGGGCGTGGGTTCGCCGGCGTCGAGGTTTGCGATACGCCGTTCATGCCGACGGTCCTTCGCCGGCCGCGCGCCGGGTTCGACCGGCAACTTGCGTGACGCCGGCACGGGTATACTTGGACCATACCTCTTCCCGGTCGCCCAGCATCTCCACCCGTCCCTGGCGCAGCACCAGCAGGCGGTCCACCGAGGCGAGGATAGTCGGCCGGTGCGCGATCACCACTACGGTGGTGCCGGCCGTCTTGAGGTCGTCGATTGCCTGGCGCAGGGCGCCTTCGCCCTCGCTGTCCAGGTTGGCGTTGGGTTCGTCCAGCACCACCAGGGCGGGGCTGCCATAGAGCGCGCGGGCAAGGCCGACGCGCTGCGACTGGCCGCCGGAGAGGAAGCTGCCGCCTTCTCCGATGGGAGTGTCATATCCCTGGGGCAGGCGCAGAATCATCTCGTGCGCGCCGGCGAGCTGCGCCGCCGCCACGGCCTTGCCCGCGTCGGGCTCCTGAAAGCGGGCGATGTTCTCCACAACAGCGCCGTCGAACAGCTCAACGTCCTGGGGCAGGTAGCCCACATGCGGACCGAGCGCATCCGGATCCCAGCCGGACACCTCGGCGCCGTCCAGTCGAACATGCCCCGAAAGCGGCTGCCAGATTCCGACCAGCAGGCGCGCCAGGGTGGATTTGCCCGCTGCGCTGGGGCCGATGATTCCGATCGATTGACCGGCCTCCAGCGCAAAGGAGACATTCTCCAGGACGGCCTTGTCCAAGCCCGGGGCGGTGGCATAGAGCGATTCCACGCTGAGCCGGCCTTTGGGCGCGGGCAGGGGCGTTCCCGGCGCTTCGTCTGCCTCGGCGCCAAGCGCGCTGTTCAGCCGGGCATAGGCGCCGCGCGCGGCGACGAACCCGCGCCAGCCGTTGATGGACGCCTCCACCGGCGCCAGGGCGCGGCCCATCATGATCGAGCTCGCGATCATCACGCCGGGCGTGATGATCTGGTCGATCGCCAGCATGGCGCCGGTACCGAGGATTGCGACCTGAAGCAGCGGGCGCACGAAACGTGCCGCGGCCGAGATAATTCCGCCGCGGTCGCTGGCGCCGGCCTGCAGGCCAATCGCCTGGCTGTGCCGGGCGGACCAGCGTCGATACAGCGCCGGTAACATGCCCAGGGCCTGCACGGCCTCGGCATTACGCAGGCTGGACTCGGCGAAATTCCCGGCCGCGATGCTGTGGCCCGATGCCTCGGACAAGGGCCCGCGGGTCGCCAGATCGCCGAGGACCGCCAGGGCGAACAGCACCAGCGCGCCGATCAGAGCGACCAGCCCAAGCAACGGGTGAAACAGGAAGACGACGGCGATGAAGAACGGCATCCAGGGTGCGTCGAAGAAGGCGAGCAGTCCCGCGCCGGTGAGAAAGGTGCGCAGGCGATCGAGGTCCCTGAGCGGCTGGCCCTGGCCGAGGGACTGGCCGCGCAGCCGCTGCAGCATGACGGCCGAGAACACCGGACGCCCCAGCGCCTGGTCCAGGCGGGTGCCGATGCGCACCATTACCCGGCCGCGGATCAGATCCAGCAGCGCGTAAGAGACCAGCAGGCCGACGGCGACGATCGTCAGCATGACCAGCGTGTGTTTGTTTCCAGACGCCAGGACCCGGTCGTAGATCTGCAGCATGTAGATCGGCACGGTGAGCATGAGCGCGTTGATCGCCAGACTGAACAGCCCGACGGCGACGAACGCGCCCCGCGACGCGCGGAGCGCCGCTTGCAGCCTCGTTTTCTCGTTCTTGCCGCTCATGGTTCAGACATCATCGACTGGCCGGCGGGGGCTGCGCAAGGGCCGCATCCCCCGCGCGCCCCTTGCCCATGCGCGGCGCCTGGACAGTCAGACGACCGCGTCGTCGTCGTCCAGGCCGCGGCCCACCACCTCCATCGCGTCGTCGTCGTCCGAGAACCAGTCCCGCAGCCAGCGCGGTCCGTCGTCATCGTCGCCGTTGCGGTCGGCCCAGCCGCGCTTCAGGAGCCAGGGCAGCCCGCCGCCGTCATGGTTCCAGCCGGCGAAGTCGAAGGAGTCGTCGTCGTCGCGATCGTCATCGTCATCGTCATCGTCATCGTCGTCGCGATCATCATCGTCTTCATCATCATCGTCGTCATCGTTGTCGGCGATATCGTCATCATCGTCCTCATCATCATCGTCGTCATCATCGTCCGATGTGAGATTGAGCCCGATGATCAACGGATCGTGGTCGGAGGCCCGGAACGCATCCTCGCTCAGCAGGTCGGGGTCGCGGCCAAATTCGAGGTTGTAGTCGAACGCGTCCGGTTCGTCGGCGTTGATATGCCATTCGGTGGCGCCGGTCGTCTGGCTCAGCATGGACTGGTTGGCCAGAATGTAGTCGAGCGTGCCCTGTTGTCCGTCGAAGACGAAGGAATAGGCGTCGTCGCCGACGTACAGCTTGGCCAGATCGGTATAACCCTCGCCTTCGAGGAAAGTGACCGGGTCCTCCTTCGCATAGGCGTTCAGGTCGCCGAGGATGAGGAAGTCTTCGTCGTCGGAGTCGGTGGGATCGCTGTCCAGCCAGGCGTCCACGGCGATGGCTGCCTGCAGGCGGGCTTCGTTGTTGTTGCCTTGGCCGTCACCCTGGTCGGTGTTGTTCCCGAACGGACTAACCGAGCCTTTCGATTTGAAGTGGTTGACGGCCACGGTGAAGGTCTCGCCTGTCGCCTTCTGCTCGAATGTTGCCGCAAGAGGCGCGCGGCTGGTGCCCGAGCCGTCGAAGACCGGATTGCCGAAGTCGAGACCGAGCTCGTCCAACCCCGCATCGGTGAGGAAGGTCGCCGTCGTGTCTTCCGCGATCTCCGTCGTGCTGGTGTCGTAGATCAGCCCCACGGCGATGGCGTCATCGCCGACGAATTCGCTGAGTTCGCCGGTTTCTGGATCGACCGGTCGGACCCAGTCGTAAATGTCGGCGCCGAGCGTATCGTTGATCGAGTTGACCAGTTCCTGGATCGCGATGTCGCGTGGGTCCTGGGCCTCCGCCGGCGTGGGACTGATGCCGCCCTTGATGAAGTCGTTCTCGATCTCGATCAGGCCGATGACATCGGAATCGAGTTCGATGAGGGATTCCGTCAGCTTTGCGAGCTGGCGGTCATACTCGTCGGTTTCGCCGGTTCCCGGCAACGCACGCTGCGGGTTGGTGTCTGCGCCGCGCGGCGAGAGGCCGTTGGGTCCCACGCCTTCGCTCCGGGGAAACTCGTCGAGCGTGGTGAAGAAATTGAGCACGTTCACGCTCGCGACCTTGTAGTCGGAGCCCACATCCTCGGGCGCCGGGTCGCGTCCGTTCACCTGGTTCAGGTCGCCCTCGGGCAGGTGGAGGCGGTATTCCGGCTCCTCGCTGCTGGAGGAATCCTCGCTGTAGCTGAGCACGCCGGTGAGACCGGTGTATTCGTCACCCATACGGAACACGTCGCCGTTGTCGAGCGTGCCGTCGGTTCCCAGGTCCGGCACAAGGATCGGCGATGGGTTTTGGGAATCATTGCCGTCGTCGATGATCAGCGAACGCGCGGCGATGTCCTTCTGGTGTTGGGCAAAACCCGCCTGATCCGGCGCGTTGCTCTGGGTGAACTGCTCCAGGCGGCCTTCCGAGCTGACGCGGATGGTGCCGAAACGGTCGAGCTGGAACAGCTCGGTGACCGACATCGCCTCGGGGATGGTCACCAGCATGCCCTCATAGGCCTCGAGATTGGCGACCGAATCGCCGTCGGTGTCGGTCAACACGGTCGCTGTCGGGAATTCGATGATCGTGGCGCTGACCTCACCGCTGCCGTCGCTGTTTTCGTCGAACGTCACGCTTGAGGCGGTGATCCGGGTTTCGCCCTCGACCTCGGCGACCCTGCCTTCGACCGTCGCAAGGTTGCCGAGCGCGACGTCGGCGTCGCTGGCGACGAAGATGCCTTCGGAGCTGAACGGATCGTCGTCGGCATGGAGGTCTTCTTCCTGGACGTAAAAGCCGCCGAGTTCGGGCAGCAGCTTGGTCACCACACCCGTGACGCGCACCAGCTCGCCCAGCAGTGGCGATTCGTCGGCGGCGCCCGGCGCGCCGACGAGGGTGCCGTCGGCGAGGTTGGTGCTGCCCTGGATTTCGTGGATGAGGACTTCAGTTGCGGGCGGCGGCGGAGGCGCGTTCAGGGCGCCGGGGGTATCGTCACCGCCGGCGGGATTGAACTGGCCAATCTGGAACGACCCGCTCCCATCCGGGTCGCGGAAGACATGAGCCGGGACGAAGGATCCGTCGGGTCCCACGGTGGTGCTGCCATAGACGAGCTCACCGCTGCTGAATGATTCGACCAGCGCGACCGAATCGACGACCGCGCTCCAGGGCGTGACGTCCAGCGTGCCGTCATCGTCGGTGTCCAGGTCGTCGCCATCGCTGCCCGCGAAACCCTGCACCAGCAGATGGGTGACGTTGTCGCTGTTCTCGAAGTTGAGCGATGCGACCAGATCGGGCGAGCCCAGGGTGAAGGTGCTTTCCGCGGCCAGGAATATTCCATCAGAAGGAATCGTCTGACCGGTCAAGTCGACCACAGCTTCGATAACGCCACTCCCGAGCTCAGCGTCACCATCTCCTATGACGACGTAGGTGAGGCCGGTCAGATCTGTGCCCGGGGCGCCGAACAGTTCGAAATACTCGTCGTTGTCCGTGCTGGGCTGATCGATGCGGATCTCATTGATGGTGACAACGGGCGGCGGCGAAACCGAGTTGGAAGCGCCGGGGGTATCATCACCGCCGGCGGGATTGAATTGGCCAATCTGGAACGAGCCCGTTCCGTCCGTATCGCGGAAAACGTGGCCCGGAACCAAGGACCCATTTGGGCCAACTATTGTAGTGCTATAGATCAGTTCGTCGTCCGGATCGTCAAAATCCTCGACGAGTGCAACAGAGTCGACAATCGCACTCCAAGGTGCACTTTCCAGAACGCCAATTCCGTCGCCATTTGGATCAGCGTTGTCCGTATCCAGGTCCTGACCCAAGGCCCCGGTGAAGTCTCGAACCAACAAATGCGTTACGTTGTCGCTGTTCTCAAAATTCAGGAAGTTGCCAGAAGAGCTGAGATCCACGTCGCTCGGCGCCAGTGTGAACGTGCTCTCGGCTGCCAGGAATACACCGTCAGCAGGAATGACTTGCCCATTTAGTGGAATCACCGCTTCGATTACACCGCTGCCGCCCATGCCATCGCCGATGACGATATAAGTCAGCCCATCCAGGGATTCCCCAGGATTGCCGACGAGCTCAAAATACTCGTCACTATCTCCACTCGGTTGGTCGATGCGGATTTCGTTGATTCGTAGATCTGCCATGGTCGCCCCCTGTAACTGACTACCGCCTTGCGGCGGTAACTGCCGGGATGAGAACTGAGGGCCCTGTTTGTGAACGTCGGGCCCTTATTGTTCTATGTCGCAAATCGTGACGCCCGCATGACGCGGCGGTGAGCGTTTGCGGCAAGCGACTCCGGTTGGCGCCACGAACGGATACTTATCTTCGGTTGTATTGCCTTGCTGCGCAATGGCCTCGCTTGCAAGGCACTTGTGCTATTTCAATTATCGCAAAACCGTTTGCGCGCCACCGCTGCCGCGCTAAGCTTGCGGTCTGAACGAAAAGAACGGTGGCGCAATCGCACCGCCGCGGGTTGGAATGGGGGCGGCAGGACATGTTCATCCGAGCACTGCATTACCATGTGAAGGACGGGCGCTTCGACGAGGCCGTGCAGGTCTTTCGCAAGACCGTGTTCCCGGAGCTGGAGAAAGAACCCGGCTTCATGCGCGTGATCCTGACCGGCGACGCCGCCCATGCCAGAGGCGTTGTCTACACCATGTGGCAGACCCACGAACATGCCGAGCGTTACGTGGACAGCGGCGAGGCGAAACGGCTCCTGGCGCCGTTCGTCGAACTGTTCCAGGAAGCGCCGCAGATCGAAGGGTATCCCGTGTTGTTCGACCGCGAGTTCTGACCGCACGCGGTTTGGGGGGAGGTCGAAGGATCCTCATATAACGACAAGGAGCGATTGCCCCACCTGGCGGGGCGGAGACAGCAGCGTTGAGTTATCCGGAATACAGTCTGGGCGAGCGGTTGGTGGACGGCGCGGTACATGTGGTCAGCGTCGGATTCGCCATCGGTGCGGTCATCGCGCTGATGGTGGTCGCCATCCCCGAGGCGTCCGGCCTCGCGCTCACCAGCTTGTTGATCTACGGCATCGGGCTGACGGCGGTGTTCAGCTTTTCGGCTGCGTATCACCTGGTGCCCAAGCAGGGCTGGAAGGAATTACTCCGCCGGCTCGACCACGCGACGATCTTCGTCATGATCGCCGGCACCTACACGCCGTTTGCCCTGGTAAAGATGGGCGACACGGTGGGGCCTTGGTTGCTGGCCGCGGTCTGGGCGGTTGCATCGGTTGGGGTGGCGATCAAGCTGTTCCTGCCGATCAGGCGGTTCCGGACCGTGTCGCTGGCGCTTTACCTGATGCTGGGTTGGGCGGTGATCCTGACCTTCGAACCGTTCCTTGCGGCGGTATCCGTCACCGCCGGCGTTCTGGTGGTCGTCGGCGGCGCGCTCTACACCATCGGTGTCGGTTTCTACCTGTGGAAAAGCCTGCCGTACCAGAACGCCATCTGGCACGTGTTCGTGCTGGCCGCCGCGGTCTGTCATTTCGTCGCCATTTTCGCCGACGTGGCGCTGGCGGGGTAGGCCCCCTCCGAACCCTCCACCGCAAGGGGGGAGGGTTACGGCTCCTGCGTCCCTCACCCTTCGAGACGCTCGCATTCGCTCGCTCCTCAGGATGAGGGAGAATTTGAAACGTCACCCTGGGGAGCGCCCCCTGGGGGCGTCCTCAATCGGTCGGGGCCTGTTGTAGGATTGTGATAATCCTCACTTTTTCGTTCTGGCTGGCGCGCTAAACGTGAATGGCGCCCGGTCGGTCTTTTTCGTTTCGTCAAGCGTTCCCGGGCAGCGGGCACCTGCGCGGGAGGGCAGCACCCGATGTCGAAACAGCTTTCACAGTCCCTGTCCGCCGGCGGCGACGCCGTGGGCAACGTCCAGCTGGCCGGCGACAACAACCAGACGAACGTGCGGATAACGCAGACCCGCGTGAGCCTGCCGGCTGCGGACAGTGTCGATATGGCCGAGGAAATGGCGGCGCTGCGGGCAATCCTGGCGCCGTTGGGCGGCGAGGACCAATCCAAAGTGGCGAATGCGCTCGCCGATGCCGAGGCCGAACTCGCCAAACCAGAGCCGGATCGGGACGAAGTTGGCGATGCGCTGGATCGGGCTGTGAGATACGCCAGGAAGAGCGGCGAATTTGCAGACGCCGTCGCCGACCTTGTGCCCCACGTGACCAAGGCCGTCGCTTGGCTTGGGACGGCCGGGGCGGCGCTGATGGCAGCGTTCGGTCACGTCGCGTGAGTCGGTTGGGAGGCTGACATGGCCGCCGTTCCGCAACTGGAAGCGAAACCACCCGATCGGACCGTAACAGCCGGTCGCGACGCCCTGGGCAACGTGCAGCTTGTGGGCTCGGACAACAGTGTCTCCATCACGATCTACCAGACGGTCACCGCAGCGGAACCGATAAAACCCGGGCCGGCGGAAGGTGGCGAACGCGCAGCCGAGTTCGAGGCAAATCCGTACAAGGGCCTCGCCTATTTCACCGAACAGGACGCGGACTGTTATTTCGGTCGTGAGGAGTTGATCGACACGCTCCGCGACCGTTTGCAAGACCTCCTCGCCGCGCCGAGCGGCGGTGATTCGCCGCTTCGGATCCTACCGATTCTGGGGCCATCGGGATCGGGCAAATCGTCGGCAGCACGGGCGGGGCTGATTCCGGCTCTCGCCAGGGACCCGGTCGCCGGCATGTCAGATCCGCGCATCGCCGTGCTTACGCCGGGAACGCGTCCGCTGGAGGCGCTGGCCAGCATCTTGGCCACGATCGTGACCGGCGAGCGGGCGTCGATCACCAAGGAGCGGGAATTCGAACGCGAGCTGGCCAAACGGAACGGCGATAACCGGTACGACGCCCTCAGGCGCATCGCTGCCTCTGTCGCGCCCGATCCGCGGTCCCATCTCATCGTGCTGGTGGACCAATTCGAAGAGGCCTATTCGCTCTGCGACGACCGGCCTGCGCGCGACGCCTTCATCGGCAACCTGGTCGAGGCGGCGTCCGACCCGGATCGCCGGGTGTCGGTCATCCTGACATTGCGGTCCGATTTCTTGGCCGAAACCCAGGCTCACGAGGCCCTCAACAAGGCGATCGCGAAGTTTGGTGTGATCGTGCCAGCCATGGGCCGGGAACAGCTGGAACGGGCAATCGCCGAGCCAGCACTGGCGCGCGGCCATCCGATCGACGATGCGACGGTGCAGCTTCTGGTCGACAGCGTGGCGGGTCGGGCGGGCGCATTGCCCCTGTTGCAGTTTGCGCTGGAGCGCATCTGGGAGGGCATGGCCGAAGGCGTCGCACCGTCCGAGACACTGCACCAGATCGACGGGGTCGGCGGCGCCTTGGCGGCCAGCGCGCGAACGCTGTTCTCGCGTCTGGACGAAGACCAGCAACAGATCGCCAAACGCGCGTTCCTGCAGCTCGTCCGCCTTGGTGAAGGAACCAGGGACACGCGCCGTCGGGCGCGGCTGCAGGATGTGATCGCCACAGGCGAAACGGACGAGGCGGTTCGCATGGTCATCGACCGGTTCGCTGACCCGGACCAGCGATTGATTACGGTGTCGTCTGACCCCGAAAGCGGTGTCGTGGTCGAAGTGACTCACGAGGCCCTGTTTGAGCATTGGACGGACCTGCGCGACTGGCTCGACGAAAACCGGGACGACATCCGGCTGCACCGGCGGCTGGAGGATGTCGCGAACCGATGGGACGGGCGCGGGCGGCCGGAAGGCATGTTGTGGCGGCCGCCGGAACTGGACCGCCTGCGGCAATTCTTTTCGCGGGCCGGGGAGGAATTGACGCAGGTTCAGACCGAGTTCTTCCAGGAGTCCGACCAGAAGGACAGGCGCGGCCGACAGCTCAAGGTGGCCGTCGTCGCGGCGATCGCTTTGCTGGCGGTCGTCGCCAGCGTGTTTGGCCTTTACGCCCGCAACCAGCAGGTCTTGCTGAGCGGTGCGTTGAATGCCGTCGAGGTGCAACTCCAGGAAACGAAACGAAAAGAGTCCCTGATGCTGGCCGGCCTCTCCGTCGCAAAGACGAAAGAGGGCGATGCGGTGACCGGGGCGCGTCTCGCCCTGCATGGATTGCCACGCGGGCAGGATGCCGAAGACCGCCCCTTCATTGCGCCGACTTACGCGGCCTTGTATTCCGCGCTGCACGCCCAGGATGAACGCGCCGTCCTCCGCGGGCATGAGGGTGGCGTCCGCCATGTGGCGTTCAGCGTGGACGGGACCCGGGTCGTAACCGCCGCCTTGGACGGCACCGCCCGCCTCTGGGACGCACGCAGCCGGCAACAGATCGCCGTCCTGCGCGGGCATGAGGCGTTCGTGCAGTTCGCGGCGTTCAATTCGGACGGAACCCGGGTGGTAACCGCCTCCAAGGACGGAACGGCGCGGTTGTGGGATGTCGGAAGCGGCGAAGAGGTGGCCGTCCTGCGTGGCCACGAGAACGCCGTGAAGCATGCGGGGTTCAGCCCCGACGGGACCCGCGTGGTGACAGCCTCGGGCGACCGGACCGCCCGGCTCTGGGACGCCAGCAGCGGCAAGCCTGTCGCCGTGCTGCGCGGACACAAGGATGCCGTTCGGCACGCCATGTTCAGCCCCGACGGGGCCCGCGTGGTGACCGTGTCCGGAGACCGGACCGCCCGACTGTGGGACGCACGCAGCGGCCAGTCGGTTGCGGTCCTGCGGGGGCACGAAGGGTCTGTGCAGTCCGCGGCGATCAGCCCTGACGGGACCCGCATGGTGACGGCTTCCGGGGACGGGACGGCGCGGTTATGGGATCTGCGCGGCGGCAAGCCCCTCGCCGTACTGCGCGGTCACGAAAAATTCCTGCAACACGCGGCGTTCAATCCCGACGGAACCCGGGTCTTGACCGCTTCGGGGGATGGCACTGCCCGGCTGTGGGATGCTCAGACCGGTGCGATGATCGCTGTCCTGCGCGGCCACGAGGACTTCGTGGAGCATGCGGCGTTCAGCCCGGACGGGACCCGGGTCGTGACCGCATCCTGGGACCGGACGGCGCGGTTGTGGGATGCCGCAAACGGCCAAGCGCTGGCCGTCCTGCGTGGCCACGAGGATTATGTCTGGCGTGTCGCGTTCAGCCCTGACGGGAGACGGCTTGCGACCGCTTCCCGGGACGGCACCGTGCGGTTTTGGGACGCCGGGAAGGGCGATGAAGTGGCGGTGCTGCAGGCACATGAAGACTTCGTACGGCACGCGGCGTTCGATCCGGACGGGAGCCGCGTGGTCACAACTTCGGGCGACAAGACGGCGCGGCTCTGGGATTCGATGAGTGGCGAGGAGCTGGCCGTCCTGCGTGGGCACGAAAGCTTCGTGGAGCATGCGACGTTCAGCCCGGACGGAACTCGGGTGGTCACAGCCTCGGGGGACAAGACAGCGCGTGTCTGGAACGCCCGGACCGGCGACGCGCTCGCCGTGCTGCGCGGGCATCGGAGCTTCGTCAAGCGCGTGGCTTTCAGCCCGGACGGCACCCGCGTCTTGACCGCTTCCGGTGACAAGACGGCGCGGCTCTGGGACGCGGCCAGCGGCGCGCAATTGGCCGTCCTGCGCGGACATGAGAGATCCGTGTGGCACGCCGCATTCAGCCCTGACGGGACCCGCATCGTGACCACTTCGATGGACAAGACGGCGCGGCTCTGGGATGCGGCGAGCGGGGAAGAACTGGCCGTCCTGCGCGGGCATGGGCGTTCCGTGCGGCACGCGGCGTTCTCGCCGGACGGCTCCAAAGTCGTGACCGCATCCGGCGACAAGACGGCGCGGCTTTGGGATGCGCGGACCGGCGCGCTGACCGCCGTCCTGAACGGGCATGAGGACTTCGTGCGGCAGGCGGTCTTCAGCCCTGACGGAACCCTGGTGGTGACCGCGTCCGGTGACAAGACGGCGCGGCTGTGGGACGTCGCGAGCGGAGAAAGCCTGGGCGTCCTGCGTGGCCATGAGAGCTTTGTCGAGCAAGCGGTGTTCAGCCCGGATGGAACCCGGATCGTGACCGCGTCAATGGACGGTACGGCGCGGCTGTGGGACGTCGAGAGCGGCCAGACGCTTGTGGTCCTGCGAGGGCACGAAAACTATGTTTGGCATGCGGCGTTCAGCCCGGACGGAACCCGGATCGTGACTGCGTCGGAGGACAAGTCGGCGCGTACCTGGAACGTGCTTCCCTATGGCATGGAGCTTGTCGCCTATGCGGAGCGGACCCTGCCGCGCGCCTTGACCGCGGCGCAAGAGGTCGAGTTCTTCCTGCGGGAAGCGGGCGAGTAGCCGCCGACGTCGCAGAAGACACGCGGGCGGGGACGGGCGGTCGCTATCGGAACACCCTTCCCCGACCGCTTCGCAGTCTCCTCATCCCTCGAAACGACGCAACGCGCCTCTCATACTTCGAGACGCTCGCCTGCACTCGCTCTTCAGCAAGAGGGGCAAAACAAAGTCCTCACCCTGAGGAGCGTCCGGAGGGCGCGTCTCGAAGGGTGAGGGAGGTCGACCGGAGATTTCTCCAGAGAAAGGACGCCGCCGTTCGCTTCGGGTAGCATCGGCGCCATGGGCTTGCCTCGACTGTCCGCCATACTCTGTCTTGGCCTTACGCTGATCCTGCTGGCCGCCTGCTCGCCGCCGCGCTCCATGGAATCGCTTCAGGTGATGTCCGACCTCGCCTCGGGCGAAGTCGGCGATGACAGCCGTCGCACGACCCATCCGTTCACCGTCGACGGACGCCGTTACGACGCCGACCTCTACCTGCCGGTGGAGCCGGCCCAGGCGGTTCTGGTGCTGCTGCCGGGCGTGACGCCGGATGGCAAGGACGACCGGCGCCTGGTCACCTTCGCCCACGGGCTCGCAGAGGCGGAGTTCGTGGTGCTGGTGCCGGACATCCCGAGCTTCCGGGCGCTGAAGGTCGGCCCGTCCGACGCCGCGGCGGTGCAAGACGCGGTCCGGTACGCATCCTCGGCTTTCGTGGACGACGCCGAGCGGGGCGTCGCGCTGGGCGCCATCTCCTACGCCGCCGGGCCGGCCCTGCTGGCGCTGCTGGATCCCGACACGCGCGCCCGCACCGGCCTATTCGTCGCCATCGGCGGCTACTACGACACGCTGGCCGTGGTGACCTTCTTCACCACCGGCGCCTATCGTTATGAAGGCGAGACGGCATGGCGCACGGGCGCGCCCAGCCCCTGGGGCAAGTGGATCTTCGCGCGCTCGAACCTGGACCGGCTGAGCGATGCGGGCGACCGGGCGCTGCTGGACGAAATGGCCGAGCGCAAGCTTGGGGACGAGACGGCGGCGGTGGACGATCTGGTGGCCGCGCTGGGTTCGGAAGGACGATCGGTCTACGCCCTGCTAAGCAACGACGACCCCGACCGGGTGCCGGACCTGGTCGAAGCCCTGCCATCGGGGGTGCGCGCGGACATGGCGGGACTGAGCCTGGCGAACCGGCCGTTGGAGACCGTGGATGTTCCGGCGATCCTGCTGCACGGCAGGGACGACCCCGTGATCCCGGCGAGCGAAAGCGCCGCCCTGGCAGCGGCGTTGCCGGAAGGACGCGCCCAGCTTTATGTGGTCGACAATTTCGCCCATGTGGCGGTGGCCGATCCGTCCCTGCGAGATGTGGTCACCATGTGGCGGGGGACCTATGCGCTCCTGCAGGCGCGCGACGCCCTACCGCGACCGGTGCTGGAGGCGGAGTAACGAGAAACCAAGGCAAGAACCACCAAGCCACCAAGGCACCAAGAACCAGAAACCGAAAAGAAGTACTGCGCGCTGCGCGCGCTAAGATCCTCATCCTTCGAGGCGCTCAGACACCAAGGGCCTTGCCAGCTCGGCGCCTTGAGGCATGAGGTCGCAATTATCTCCTCACCCTGAAGAGCGAGCGAAAGCGAGCGTCTCGAAGGGCGAGGAGATTTCCTAGCGCGCTGCGCGCGCGAAGGTGGTTGTCCGACCATAGGAGGAGCCCGATCCAAGAAATGAAAACCCTCCCCCTGGAGGGGGAGGGTAGGGTGGGGGTGTTCGGGCGTTTCGCGATCCAGCGCCGTAACCCCTCACCCGGCTCGGGCGCCGCCCTCGCCACCCTCTCCCTAAGGGAGAGGGGTTTCTTCTTTGGTTTGCGGGCAAAGCCCGCAATCGGCCATTCGTTTGCCTCTTAGTGCCTTGTTGCCTCGGTGGTTTTGTCTCAATTGGCTTTCGTGTTCTTCGTGATCCTTCGTGCCTTCGTGTTTCAACTTTTGTTTTCTGGTTCCCGGTCCCGTGCCGGCTGAGATTTCGATACGGGTTTGATCGGCGTCATTGGCAACCGCGCACCGGTGGGTCACAAAGCAGCCAACTCAAGCAACGAGGCAGGCCATGACGACAGAAGCTGCGCACCCGCCGCGGCGGGAAGGATTTCGGTTGAGGGCCTTCATTACCGGACTGTCGGTGGGGGCCTTTCTCGCGCTCTTGTCGAGCGGCATCGTATTGTTCATCGCGCCCAGTGGCCGGGTGGCGCGGGCGCTGGACTGGACATTTTTGGGCGTGTCCAAGGGCGGCTGGGAGGAGATCCACATCACCTTCACGGCCGTCTTCCTGATCGCCGTGGTGGTGCACCTGGTCATCAACTGGATCGGCTTCCGGGTCGACGCCATGGGCCGGTCGCGGCGGCGGCCCCGCCTGCGGATGGATTTCCTGGGCGCCCTGGTCCTGGTCGCGTTGCTGGTGGTCGCGGCGCTCGCCGACTGGCAGCCGGCGCGGTCCATGATGACGTTGCACGACTATTTCAAGGAGACCCTCTGGAACGGTGAGGTGTCCGCGTCCGGGCATGACAACGCGAGCGATGCCGAACAGGTCGAAGGGCGCGGCGGCGGTCAGGGTCTGGGCGGCGGCCAGGGCCGGCGGCGGCTGGAAGAGTAGGCCGGGGGCGGCCCCGACCATTGGTGCGGAAAATTTTCCTTGACAACGACAGGGAAGCGCGTTATAAACCGTCATCGTCACAAAAAAGCGCCCGGGAAATTCCCGGGCGCTTTTCGTACCGGCGTCTTCTAGTAGATGGGTGGAAGAAGGCGGCCTCAGTGCCGCGTGCCGGTCTCGTCTTTGGTCAGCCGGAAGCTCGCCAGCTGTTCGTCGGGAACCTGCCCTGACTGTACAATCCGTGCCGATTCGATCTCGTCCAGTGCCGCAAGGGCCTCCCGGATCAGATCGATGGCGGTAATGCCCGTCCTGCCTTCGGTGTCCTTAACCATGTGCCTGCCCTGCCATTGTCGGCGTTATCGTTGGCGCCAGACTAGTCGATCACGGCGCCGGGGAAAAGCTGTTAAACGCTTGTTAACCATAAAGAAATTTTGAACGAACCGAGCCGGAAACCAGACGCTGAAAGGCAAAGGGCGCGAAGATCCGAAGCCAAAGTCTGAACCACCAAGACACCAAGGCACCAAGAACGGAAAACCGAAAACCAAAAGCCGAAACACGAAGGCACCAAGTAGCACGAAGGACATCAAGAACCAGAAACAGAAATGCCTAATGCGGGCTTCGCCCGCGAACCTAATAACGCCTCACCCTTCGAGACGCTCGCTTTCGCTCGCTCCTCAGGGTGAGGTCTGCTGTATGACCCTCCTCATGCCTCAAGGAGGCGCGAAGCGCCGTCTCGAAGGATGAGGGATATACGCCAGATGCCATAACCCCTCACCCGGCCGCTGGGCGGCCACCCTCTCCCCAGGGGAGAGGGATTTCTGTTTTGGTTCGCGCCCGAAGGGCGCAATCACTTCCTTACTTCGTTCCTTGGTGTCTTGGTGGTTCGGCGTTTTTTGTCCTGCGTGTCTTCCTGACCCCTCATTCTTGGCCATGAGCATGCCCCAGACCCAGAAACCCAAACCCAACGGCGCCGCCGGCCGGCCGCGCGTGGTCCGGCCGCGACCCGGGACGGCGAAGGGCCGCACGGCGCCCGACTTCGACGCCGAGACCGTGGCCGTCGCCCGGGTCCTGCTGGAGGCGATCCGCGCCGCGGTCGAGGGCGAACCGGGCGACGAAGCGGCCAAGGCGCCGACGCCGGTGCAGCTCAAGGACCTGGCCGCAGCCGCGCGCAACGTGCAGGCGCTGGGGCGCCAGGCGCTGGGGCTGGAACAGGCGGCCGGCACGCCCGTGGATGCGATCGTGGCGCTCCTGAACGAGATCGATGGCGAGCCGGGCGGCGCATCGAAAGGCGGTTGAGCGGTTCGGCGACCGGCGCTGGCGGCTGAACAACCTGTACCAGGTGCGCGACAAGCAGGGGCGCAAGGTGCGGTTCCGTATGAACTGGGCTCAGGCGCGGCTGTATGACGACATGCACGCCATGAACCTGATCCTCAAGGCGCGCCAGCTCGGCTTCACCACCTTCATCCAGCTGTTCATGCTGGACGCCTGCCTGTTCGGCGGCAACATCACCGCCGGCACCATCGCCCACACGCTGGACGACGCGATCGAGATCTTCGACCAGAAGATCCGCTTCGCCTACGACGCCCTGCCGGAGGGGTTGAAGGCGGCGCGTCCCGCACGCCGGGACAGCGCCCGCAAGCTCGCCTTCGGCAACGGTTCGTCGATCCGGGTTGGCACGTCGCTGCGCTCCGGCACCTATCAGTACCTGCATGTCTCCGAGTTCGGGAAGATCTGCGCCACCGCACCGGAGAAGGCGCGCGAGATCAGAACCGGCGCGCTCAACACCGTGGAGGCGGGCCAGACCGTCTGGATCGAGTCCACCGCCGAGGGCCAGGAAGGCGCTTTCTTCGAGATGGTCCGCCGCGCCCGGGCGCTGGCCGACGAGGGGGCCGTGCTGACGCCGCTGGACTTCCGTTTCTTCTTTTTCGGCTGGCACGCGAACCCCGCCTACCGGCTCGAGCCGAGGGGCGTGACCGTGCCGGCGTCGCTCGCCGGCTATTTCGATGCGCTGGCCCGCGGCCACGGATTGTCGCTGAACGCCGCCCAACGGGCCTGGTACGCAAAGAAAGCAGAGGCCCAGGGCGAGGACATGAAGCGGGAATATCCTTCCACACCCGACGAGGCCTTCGCGGCGGCAATCGAAGGCGCCTACTACGCCGCCGAGATGGCGCGGGTCCGGCGCGAGGGCCGGATCGGCCGGGTGCCGTTCGAGCCGGCCGTGCCGGTGAACACCTTCTGGGATCTTGGTATCGACGACGAAACATCGATCTGGTTCCACCAGCGGGTCGGGCTGGAGAATCGCTTCATCCGTCACCTTGCCGGCCAGGGCGAGGGGCTGAAGGCCTATGCGGACGCCCTCAAGCGGTTGCGGGACGAGGAGGGGTATCACTTTGGCGAGCACTTCCTGCCGCACGACGTGGAGGTACGCTCGCTGTCGACCGGCCAGACCCGCCGGGCGACACTGGAGGCGCTCGAGGTGCGACCGATCCGGGTCGTGCCGCGGACCGGCGACGTGGCCGACGGCATCCAGGCAGTGCGCAACACGCTCTACACCTGCTGGTTCGACCGGGAACAATGCGCCGAGGGAATCCGGGCGCTGGATGCCTATCGAAAGGAGTTCGATCCCAAGCTGGGCACGTTCCGCAACCGGCCGCGGCACGACTGGGCAAGCCACGGGGCGGACGCCTTTCGCACCTTCGCGGTGGGTTATCGGCCGCGCGACAGGCGGGCGGGCGGGGGGTTCGCGACGGCGGTGATGGACAAGGATCCGATCTGAGAGACGAATACCAAAAGTCGAAACGCGAAGGCACGAACGACCAAAAACAAAAAGTTCCGAACCACCAAGGCACCAAGACACCAAGAACCAGAAATCGAAAAACCAGAAAGGCTCATTGCGCCCTTCGGGCGCGAACCAAAACAGAGACCCTTCTCCCTTAGGGAGAGGGTGGCCGCGCAGCGGTCGGGTGAGGGGTTATGGTATCTGGCGTATGTCCCGCATCCTTCGAGACGCTCGCATGCGCTCGCTCCTCAGGATGAGGCCCTGTCTATTGACTTCGCCTTTGTCTGAAGAGGTTGTGTCAGGCTGAGTAGCGCCAGGATGATTTCCTCATCCTGAGGAGCGGCCATGGGCCGCGTCTCGAAGGATGAGGCGGGCCATCCAGCAGGCCTCGCCCTGAGGAGGCGCAAAACGCCATCTCGAAGGGTGATGTGTCTTCGGGTTCGCGGGCGAAGCCCGCAACAAGCCATTTTCCTGGTGTCTTGGTGTCTTGCTGGTCCGAGTTTTAGTTTCGGTTTCATCAAAAAAAGACCGGTCGATCTAATAAAGAAAGACCGGACCATGGCTGAACGGAACAGTTCGATAATTTGGCCAGACGGATCGTCACACGGCGCTCGGACGGTCTGTCTTCTCCGAGGACGGCCGATGTTGCCTTTCCTTCGCCCGTCTGGGTGAAGGTGATGACTTTGAGCCGGTCCGGCTGGACGCCGCGCTTGACGAGTTTCTGGCCGACCGCATGGGCGCGCCTGAGACCGAGCTTGCGATTGTATTCAACGCTGCCGGTCTTGTCGGTCGAGCCGATCAGGCAGACCAGCTGCGGCCGCCGAACGTCTGGGCGCCTGCGCCGCCGGCACAGTTGTCCGGTTCCATGGTTTCGGATTGGGCCAGGGCTCGCTGAGTCGCGAGCGGAAACAGGATCGTTGCCACGGCAACAAACATGCGAGTCATAGGGAGCCTCCATTGATTGAAGATTTGGACAGACGATGTCGCAATGGCGGCCGACCCGCCAAACCTGTTCCCAGTGTGACCGAACGGTGTGACGGCACGATAACATCGATCGAGCGCGGCCGACGGTGCGTGGCCATCCGGGCTGCCGGGCTCTGCGACGTGGCGCTGGTCGCGGCGAGGATGCGCGAGGTCGACCGGCAGGAGATCCGTGCGCTGCGCGGTGACGGCGCCAACGCGGCGGACGTGGCGATGGACGCGGTCTACGGCCGTCGTTCTGTCGCCTTTTGCGCCTGGTCGGGTGACGAGCCGGTGGCGGCCTTTGGCGCGGCGGAAGTGCGACCGACCCTGTGGTCGGTCTGGTTATTTGCCACCGAGGGCTGGCCGACCGTGGCGCTCGCCGCAACCCGGTTCGTGCGCCGGGAGCTGCTCCCGGGCCTGCTGGCCGCCGGCGCCAACCGCGCCGAGTGCCGGTCGATCGTCGACCACACGCAAGCGCATCGGTGGCTGGAGCGGCTGGGCGCGAAACACGAGGCGGATCTGATCGACTGCGGACCGGAGCGCCGGACCTTCCGTCTTTACGCCTGGCGGCGCGGCGATTTCGAGGATCGGACGACCGGGGCTTGAACCGGCAAGGCGGGGCAATCCATAGTCCGATAATGAAATGGTCTCCGACCTGTCTTTGCGCGGCGGTCCTGCTGTTGGCCGCCTGCGCCACCCAGCCCAAAATACGCGGCGCCGAGCTGGACGCCCTGGCCGAGCAGCTGATTCAGTATGCCGCGGACCGCACCGACTACGAGCCGCTGCCACCGCCAAGAATCGTGTTTGTTGAGGATGTGGGGGACGTAGCAGATCGTGAGATCTCTGCTCACTACGATGGCCCCACAATTGCCGCAGCCGGATACTCAACTCGCGACGGAACCATCTACTTGGCAAATTCTTGGCGCCCGTACAATGATCAACGGGCAGAGCTACTGCACGAATTAGTGCACTATTTGCAGCACCTGCAGGGCGCACCGTTGTGCCGCGAATCCTTAGAACGTGAAGCCTACGAAGTGCAGCGCCAGTGGATTAATGACAACACTGGTTATGACTTCCCGGATGAGTGGGTGGAGCAGTTCGTACCCGAAGGGTGCGACTAGGCACACATAGACATCTTTGGAACCGAACTTGCCGCCTACTGGCGGCTCCTTTTTGCGTGAGGACATAGAGCTATGGCGAGAGAAGGGCTTGATATTGGCGGCACGGGCCGAAACAAATCCGATTCCCGTTCGGTTGCTGGCGCAAGCGGCGATCGGGATAAGAGCAGACAGAGCGCTAAGTCGCAGCGCACCGGTAAGCGAAGGAAAAAATCTGCAACCGAAGAGCCAGTGTTTTCAATTGTACCGAGTGGCCGGAACCCTGGAATTCTGCTTATGGCACCAGGCGCAACCCTCGGATCACTCGCAGCTCAACAGGCCCGCAACCTCGGTCTCGAAGTCGTCGACCCGCTGAACAATCCCGGCGACCGTCGCGGCCGTCCCCCTCAGGGCCGCGACCCCGGCTCGCCCGGCGCCACGCGCCTGCGCGCCGCCGGTGCCCAGCGCCACATCACCCCGGCGGCCGGCGACACGCCCGTGACCGGCGGGCCGGACGCGGAGGCGGGCGAAGGCAGCGGGCTCAAGCGCAAGCGCAAGACCGTCCTGGGCGCCGCCAACGTGCGTCGGCCGATCCTGGGTTCAGGCCTTGGCAAGACCATCCTGGGCGCCTGAGCGCATGGGGATCGCCGACGACACCATCCGCCGCTTCGAGCGGCTGCGCGCCCGGCGCTCCGGCTGGGAGCATCACTGGCAGGAGGTGGCCGAGTTTTTCCAGCCGCGGCACGCCGACTTTGTCGGATCCAGGGCGCCAGGCGGCAAGCGCGCCGCCAAGCTGTTCGACGCCACGCCGGTCCTGGTGCCCCAGCGCTTCGCCGCCGCCATGGAAAGCCTGATGACCCCGCGCGGCGCGTTCTGGCACGGGCTCAAGACCGCCGATGACGGGCTGAATGCCCACCCGCCCGTCCGCCAGTGGCTCGACGACGTGCGCCGGCGCCTGTTTCGCTTCCGCGACGGTGCCCGGGCCGGCTTCGCAGCCAACATGGGCGAGAGTTATCTCGCGCTTGGGCTTTATGGGACGCAGGTGCTCTACACCGAAGAGGGTTTCGGGCCCGCGCCGGTGCTCTATCGCTCGCTGCCGCTGGCGGAGTGTTACGTCGACACCGATTTCACCGGACGCGTGGATACGCTCTGCCGCCTCTACCGGCTGAGCGCGCGCCAGGCTGCCCAGCGCTGGGGCGCCGCCCGGCTGTCGGGCCGTGCCGCCAAGATGTTGGACGACCCGGCCCAGGCCGACGCGGAAATCCCTTTCCTGTCCTGCGTCTTCCCCGGGGGAGAGCGCGGGCCCGCGCT
>Ga0066187_1000139_pt1 | contig 30840 bp, 35 predicted proteins | sample WorMetexBAHAMAS1_FD_58706 | JGI IMG/M metagenome (GOLD analysis project Ga0066187, IMG submission 58706) | Marine gutless worms symbiont microbial communities from Max Planck institute for Marine Microbiology, Germany - Inanidrilus exumae... | ecosystem: Host-associated > Annelida > Digestive...
AACTGCGCCATGCAGCTGGTGCGCTGGCCGAAGCAGTTCGACGTGATCGTCACCGACAACTTGTTTGGCGACATGCTGTCGGACTGCGCGGCCATGTTGACCGGGTCGCTGGGCATGTTGCCGTCGGCCTCGCTGGGCGCGGTCGACGAGACCGGCCGGCGCAAAGCGCTGTACGAGCCGGTGCACGGCTCCGCCCCGGACATCGCCGGCCAAAATGCCGCCAACCCGCTGGCCATGGTTCTGAGCTTCGCCATGGCCCTGCGCTATTCGTTCGGGCTGGGCGACGATGCCGACCTGATTGAAAAGGCGGTGCAGAACGTTCTGAGCCAGGGCCTGCGCACCGCCGACATCATGAGCGACGGGGCGACCCAAGTGTCGACCGCCGACATGGGCGCCGCCCTGGTGGCCGAACTCGACAAGCTGGCGGCGTGAAGCTCATGCTTCGAGACGCTCGCATTCGCTCGCTCCTCAGCATGAGGCCAGAGAGTAGCGCCTCATCCTGAGGAGGCGCGCAGCGCCGTCTCGAAGGATGGGGCGCCAACGGAGCACCTCATGACAAACCTTATCGACGTGGACTGGTCGACCATCCCCGCACCGTTGGACGACGGCAAGGCGGCCCATCTGGCGGGCGCGGCGCTGCCGTCGGCTTCGCTGCCGGCGACCGACGGTTCGACCGTGGACCTGTCTGCGCTGGGAGGCACGACGGTCGTTTATGTCTATCCACGCACCGGCCGGCCCGATCAGGACCTGCCCGACGGCTGGGACATGATTCCCGGCGCGCGCGGCTGCACGCCGCAGTCCTGCGCCTTCCGCGACCATTTTGCCGAACTGCGGGAACTGGGGGTGGATCATTTGTTCGGCCTGTCGGTGCAGGACACCGGCTACCAGCGCGAGGCGGTGGACCGGCTGCATCTGCCGTTCGCCTTGCTTTCCGATCAGGACATGGCGTTGACCCGTGCGCTGACGTTGCCGACCTTCAAAGCCGCCGGTATGACGCTGCTCAAGCGCCTCAGCCTGGTAATCCGGGACGGCAAGATCGCCCACGTCTTCTATCCCGTGTTTCCGCCCGACCGCAGCGCGGATGACGTGATCGCGTGGCTGCACAAGGCCGAAGGCTAGGCCCCCACATGGCGTCCCGAAAAAGCGAACTGGGCCTGCCGATCGGCGAGCCCGTTCCCGGCTGGAAGCCGGTATCCCGGCCGCCGCGCACGCCGATGGACGGTCGGTTCTGCCGCGTCGAGCCATTGGACCCGCCGCGGCATGCGACGGACCTGTTCGAGGCCCTCGCCGAAGACACGGATGGGCGGATCTGGACCTATCTGCCCTATGGCCCTTTCGAGGCGCGCGCCGACTTAGAGGCCTGGATGGAGGCGACCTGTGTGGGCGAAGATCCGCTGTTCCACGCCATCGTCGATCGGGCCAGCGGCAAGGCGGTGGGGGTTGCCTCCTATCTGCGCATCGAACCCCAGGTTGGCGTGATTGAGGTGGGGCACATCAATTTTGCGCCCCGGCTGCAGCGGACGGCCGCTGCAACCGAGGCGATGTTCCTGATGATGCGCCGGGTGTTCGCCGAACTCGGCTATCGGCGCTACGAGTGGAAGTGCGACTCGCTCAATGCGGGCTCGTGCAACGCAGCAGAGCGCCTGGGGTTCCGGTATGAGGGCATTTTCCGGCAGGCGACTCTTTACAAGGGCCGCAACCGGGACACGGCCTGGTACGCGGTGATCGATACGGAGTGGCCGGCGCTGGAGCGCGCCTACGAGGCCTGGCTCGATCCGGCCAATTTCGACCAGAAAGGACAGCAGCGGACTGGTTTGGCGGCTTTGATCGCGAGGGAGCAAGGAGTTTGAACAGCCCTCGCCCTTCGAGACGGCGCTTCGCGCCTCCTCAGGGTGAGGGCTTTGGTTGGTTCCTCATCCTGAGGAGCGAGCAGAGCGAGTGTCTCGAAGGATGAGGTCGTTCTACGACTTCGCTTTGACCCGATATGCGCAGCGCCGGGCACCGGTGAGCAAGTGATCCGTACGGTCCACCGAGACCTCGTCGCCCAGTACCCGCCGGAAGACGTCGAGCTCGGCGCGGCAGAGACCGCTGCAGGCCCGGGCAGCCACGCAGATGGGACAGTGATTCTCCACGAACAGGTAACTTCCGTCCGCGTCCTCCTGAACCGCCGCCATGTAACCTTCGTGGGTCCGGGCTTCGGCAAGGGCGTCGAGCCGGGTCCTGATCGTCGGCGCGTCGCCGATCGCGGCGGCGTAGTCCCGCACCTGTTCGTCCGCCCTCACCGCAAGCATCCGGTCCACACCGTCCTCGCCGAACGTTGCGCGCATGGCCCTGATGAGGTCGGTGGTCAGGTCCGCGTGGCCGTCGGGGAAGAACCGGTCGGCGGCGGGCGTCAACCGCCAGTGCTTGGACGGCCGGCCACGTCCGGCCGGGTTCGTCTCGTACTCGACCAGCGTCTCGTCTGCCAATTCGTAAAGATGCTGGCGGATGGCCATGGCCGAAACGCCGAGCCGCGTCGCCATCGCCCGGGCCGTCAGCGATCCCTCCTGTTTCAGGAGGTCCAGCACCGCCCGTCGGGTGCGGGTTTTCTCTAGCGGTCGCGGGTCAGGGTCGGCCATTCCTTTTTCTAAAGATTTATCTTGAGAAACTCAACCGCGGCCGTTATCTTTTTTTCCAAAGCATTTCCTTTTGAAAATGGAGGGGACTTTGACCGCCGTGACCGAGCGCGCGCTGGCAGATGTGGCTTCCCTGGCGGAACTGCGCCAGAAAGGCCGTCTGATCGTGAAGGTTGGACGCAAGCAGATCGTCCTGTTCCACGGCGACAAAGGCGTGTTCGCCTGCAACAACCGCTGTCCCCACGAGGGTTATCCCCTGGCCGAGGGCAGCCTGGCCGACGGCTGCATCCTGACCTGCAACTGGCACAACTGGAAATTCGACCTGGAAAAAGGCGACACGCTGGTGGGCGGCGACAAGCTGCGCCTCTATCCGGTGACAGTCGAGGGCGACCGGATCCTGCTGGACGTCACAGACCCGCCGGCCGGCGAGCGAATCGATGCCGCCTTGGACTCTCTCAGAGCCTCGTTCCGCCGATACGAGTATGACCGCATGGCGCGCGAGTTGGCGCGGCTCGAAGCCGCCGGCGGGGCCTTGCCCCAGGCGGTCGCTGCGGCGATCGACTGGACCCACGACCGGCTGGAGTTCGGCATGACCCATGCCCACGCGGCCACCGCGGACTGGTTGGCGCTGGCCGACACCGCGGCGTCCACCGACCCGATGCGGATCGCCGCGTCGCTGGAATGCGTCGGGCACCTCGCCTGGGACACCCTGCGCGAGCCGCCCTACCCCTACCCGACCGAGCGCGTGCCCTATGCCGAAGACGGACTGGTCGCGGCGATCGAGGCCGAAGATGAGGCCCGCGCCATCGGCATGGTCCGCGACGCCCTGGCCAGGGGCCTCGATTACGCGGCGTTGCAGGCGCCGCTGGCGCGTGCGGCGCTGGCCCATTATGCGGGCTTCGGCCATCCCTCCATCTACGTGCTTAAGACGGGCGAACTGATCGACCGGCTGGGGTCGGGCGTCGCGGAACCGCTGCTGCTCGCCCTGGTTCGTTACCTTATCTATGCCAGCCGCGAGGATCTGATCCCCGAGTTCCGGCACTATACCAAGGCGCTGGCGGCGTTCGGCGCACCGGGTGGGGAACCCGTCGCCGCCGCGGACTTCGCCGGCCTCAACGTCAACCGCGCGCTCGACCGGGTGGTGTCATCCGGTACCGACACCGGCGCGCTCTACGAGGCACTCTTGGAGGCGAGCGCCGCGGCCATGCTGCATTTCGACATGGCACGGCAGGAACGCACCGACATTCCGGTTTCCCAGAATGTCGGCTGGCTGGACTTCACCCACATGATCACCTTCGCCAATGCCGCGCGCCAGCATTGCGAGCGGAATCCGTCGCTATGGCCGGCTGCCCTGTTGCAGATGGCGTGTTTCCTGGGGCGGGTCGTCGGAGATGTCGATCACGATCGGGACATGTCGGCCTGGAAAGTCGAGGACCCGGTGCATTTCTTCGCGGAAGCGCGGGAAGCGCTGTTCGACCATGGGCAGTTCGACTACATCACGTCCTGTCATCGGCTGAAGGTGCTGATGGCGACGGCCGATGAAATCGCCAATCGGCCCGACGCCCCCTGGACCGGGCCCCTGCTGGCGGCGGTCAACCGCTATCTCAACTCGGACCTCAAGCGGAAACATGTCGCCAGAACGGCACACCAGGCGCTGAGTTTCGTAGCCGCAGAGGGTTGATACCCGCCCCGTCGGTTCTACGTCGATGACATCATGGAAGGCGGTGCTCGCGATTAGGTGTCTTGTGCTGTGCTCGAGTTCCGCCTATTTTGACCGAGCACTTCATGCCAGGAGGCGAATGATGCGGAAACTGCTTTTGGCTGCGGCCCTCGTCGGTTTTTCTGTCAGCAGCGCGGGTGCATGCCCGTGGGGCAAAGGCGAGGTGGCCGAGACGCCCAAACCGATCGTGACGGCGGACGGCAAGGTGATCCTGCCGACCACCACGCCAGAGACACCCAAAACCGGCGGCTAAGACCGAACAAGACGCTTCGATTACGGCGGGTCGCCTTAAACGGGGCGGCCCGATTTTCTTGGTCCGTTCCCTGAAAAGGCCTATATAGCCGGCGTCTCCGCCTGCACGAGAGATTGAGGAACCAGGACCATGGGTTACAAGCTTGCCATCGTCGGCGCGACGGGGAACGTGGGGCGCGAGCTCCTGGAAACGCTTGCGCTGCGGGAATTTCCTGCCGACGACATCGCGGCCCTCGCTTCTTCCCGCTCGGTCGGGTCGGACGTTTCGTTCGGCGAGGACGAAACGCTTCCGGTGCAGGACCTCGCCACGTTCGATTTCAAGGGCATCGACATCGTATTGTCGTCGCCGGGCGCCAAAGTGTCGGCCGAGTTTTCGCCGAAGGCCGCACGGGCGGGCGCGGTGGTGATCGACAACACCTCCCAGTTCCGGATGGATCCGGATGTGCCCCTGGTGGTGCCCGAGGTCAATCCCGAGGCGCTTCCCCGGTTCTCGCGCAAGAACATCATCGCAAACCCGAACTGCTCCACCATCCAGATGGTGGTGGCGCTCAAGCCGCTGCACGATCTGGCAACAATCAAGCGGGTCGTGGTTTCCACCTACCAGTCGGTTTCCGGCGCCGGAAAAGCCGGTATGGACGAGTTGTTTAACCAGACACGCGGTATCTACGTGAACGATCCGGTCGTGAAAGAACAGTTCACCAAGCAGATCGCGTTCAATGTCATTCCGCACATCGATGCCTTTATGGATGACGGTTCCACCAAGGAAGAGTGGAAGATGGTCGTCGAGACCAAGAAAATCCTGGATCCGTCCATTCTGGTCTCCGCGACCTGCGTTCGCGTCCCCGTCTTCATCGGCCATGCGGAATCGGTGAATGTAGAGTTCGAAAATCCGATGGACGCCCAGATGGCACGCGAGGCCTGGCGCAACGCCCCGGGCATCACGGTCATCGACCACCGGGTGGACGAAGGCTACGTCACGCCGGCCGAGTCCGTGGGCGAGGACTCCGTCTTCGTCAGCCGTGTACGCGAAGACCCGACCGTCGAGAACGGTCTCAACTTCTGGTGCGTATCGGACAATCTTCGCAAGGGCGCCGCACTGAACGCGGTGCAGATCGCCGAAGCGCTGGTGGACGGGTACCTGGAAGACGCCGCCTGATCCGGCAATCGTCGGCGGCTGCGCCGCGACTCAACGGACCTTGCTGACCGTATAGCGGATGCGGCCCGACGCGATTGCGTCCTGGGCGACAACGATTTGCAGTTCCCGGGTGGCGGCCGCCGCCGTGGCCTCGAAGATGGCAAAGACGGCATCCGCCGTGCGAGCCAGCGCATCGGGAACGGTCGCCGTCTCCAGATAGAAGGCCGTGAACAACGCGGCGGTGGCATCGCCCGCCCCATTGGGCGTCACCGCCATGTTCAGGCGCGGCGTCGCCACCAACCAGGCGCCGTCGGCGGAAACCGCCAGCATTTCGATCTCGTCCCGGGAGGCCTCGGCCCGAGCCAGGCTGGTGATCACCACTACTTGCGGCCCCAGGGCAAGCAAGGCGTCACCGGCTGCGAGCGCCTGTTCCAGCGTCGCGACCGGCAGCCCGGTCAATAGCTCCACTTCGAACTGGTTCGGGAAGATAACGTCGGCGGCCGGGACCGCATTGTCGCGCATGAAGCCGGGAATCCCGTCACGGACATAGATGCCGCGCCCCACATCACCCATGACCGGATCGCAGGCATAGACGACGCGCGCGTTCGCGGCCCGCGCCCGTTCAACCGCATCCAGAATCACCAAGCCGATGGACTGGTCTCCCACATAGCCCGACAGAACCGCGTCGCACTGGGACAACACGCCGCGATCCTCGATGCCCTGCAGAACTTCCTTGACCGCGCCGGCGTCGAACACCGGTCCCCGCCAGGAGCCATATCCTGTGTGATTGGAGAACATGACCGTATGAACCGGCCAGACCTCGTGACCCAGGCGCTGCAAAGGAAAGACGGCGGCAGCATTGCCCACATGGCCGAACGCCACGTGGCTCTGGATCGACAGGATGGCCATGATCGCTCTCGCCTTCTCAACCGGACCGGCCGCACGTTAAGAGAGAACGCGCTGGTCCGATAGTGCCAAACGCCGCGCACATGGCTTAAGGCCGGAGCGCGCCCGTTCTTGCGCCGCGGACACCGACCTCTATAGTCGCCGGGCATTTCGACAGCAAAAGGGGAGACCGATCCGGTGGCGCATACCGACCGACCCCGCCGATCCGTGCTTTACATGCCGGGCTCAAATGCACGCGCCCTGGCCAAGGGCCGGACGCTACCGGCGGACGGGCTGATCCTCGACCTGGAGGACGCCTGCGCTCCGGACAAGAAGGACGAGGCCCGAGCGATGATCGCCACCGCGCTGGCCGAGGGCGGCTACGGCCGGCGGGAATTGCTGATACGCATCAATGGTCTCGACACCAGTTGGGGCGAAGACGATATCCGGGACCTGGCCGACGCCGGCGCCCATGGCCTGCTGTTGCCGAAGGTCGAGAGCGCCGCCACCGTGACCAAGGCCGAGAAGATGATGGCCGCCGCCGGCGCACCGGAAAACATGGCGATCTGGTGCATGATCGAAACACCCTTGGGAGTCCTGCGGGCGGAAGAAATCGCGAAATCAAGCCGCAGCATCGGCGGCTTCGTGATGGGAACGTCGGACCTGGCCAAGGACCTGCGTGCGCAACACACGCCGGACCGCGTTCCTTTCCTGACCAGTCTCGGGCTTTGCGTGCTGGTCGCGCGCGCCTACGGGCTGGCGGTGCTGGACGGCGTCTATCTGGACCTGGAGGACGACGAGGGATTTGCCGCCGCCTGCCGACAGGGGATGGAACTGGGCTTCGACGGCAAGACCCTGATCCACCCCAAGACGATCGCCACCGCGAACCACGTATTCGGACCGTCGGATCTGGATGTAGAAGAAAGCCGCGCCGTGATTGCCGCTTTCGAGACCGCCCAGGCGGCGGGCCAGGCGGTCGTGGTGCTGAACGGCCGGCTGGTAGAGAACCTGCACGTGGAGAACGCCCGGCGGATCCTGCGTCTGGCAGAAATGGTCGCGGAAATGGAGGCCGATGTGGGTGCCCCTCAAAAATGAACAAATTTGTACAGACAGCCGCGGCGTGAACGGCAAATCAACCCAGGGGCGCTTTTTCGAGGACTTTTCGCTCGGCGAAACAATCCAGCATGCAACGCCGCGGACCATAACCACGGGCGACGCGGCGCTCTATACCGCGTTGACCGGGACCCGCTTCGCCCTGCAATCGTCAGACGTATTCGCTCGGCGGGTCGGTCTCAGGCGGGCGCCGGTCGACAACCTGCTGGCGTTCCACATCGCGTTCGGGAAGACCGTTCCGGACATCTCTCTCAACGCCGTTGCCAACCTGGGCTATGCGGAATGCCGGTTTCTGGCCCCGATCTACCCGGAGGACACCATCGCCGTCGCGTCCGACGTTATCGGACTGAAACAGAATCGCGACGGCAGGAACGGTATCGTTTACGTGCGCAGCAAAGCGGTAAACCAGCACCGCGAACCGGTGCTGAGTTGGGTGCGCTGGGTGATGGTGGAAAAGCGCGATCCAGACAGCCCGGCACCGGAGCCCCTGGTCCCGGACCTCGCGGACGCCGTGGTCGATCTCGCCATACCCGACGGCCTGGACGCGCGCGGCTGGAACGACATGCAGGCCGGATCGGCGGACCGGTGGGAAAACTACAGCGCCGGCGAACGGATCGACCACCTGGCCGGGGTTACTGTCGAGAATACCGAGCACGGCCTGGCGGCAAGGCTCTACCAGAACAACGCCCGGGTCCATTTCAACGCTCAGCGTGCCCACGGCACACGGTTCGGCCAGCGCGTCGTCTATGGCGGCCATATCATGTCGCTCGCCCGGGCGCTTTCCCACAACGGACTGGCCAACGCCTGCCTCATCGCGGCAATCAATGGCGGCACGCACGCCAACCCGGTCTTCGCCGGCGACACGATCTACGCCTGGACCGAGGTCATCGCGGCGCATCCCCTGCCGGCGAGATCCGATCTTGGGGCTCTGCGTCTGTGCACCCGCGCCACCAAGGATTTGCCTTGCGCCGATTTCCCCAAGGCGGGGCCGCGCGTCGTGCTGGACCTGGACTACACGGTCTTGATGCCCCGTCGCCTGGAACCGCGCTGACGAGACGCCATCCATTCGTGATGCGGGCGTCACAAACCGGCAACAGCGCGGCGCTAAAAAAGGCGCCGACCAACGGGCGCATCGGTTGAACGAGGCGGCGGGCCCGGGGCCCAAAAAGATCAAGGCCTCCGGGGGCGGCGCGCCAAGGAGACGGCAGTATCCTTGTCGCAGCCTAGCATCGTCCGAAAACGATGCACCCGGAGGCCTTGTGAGACCTGTGGGCAGGTCCCTGATCACGCGAATGCGGGCCGTTTACCAGTCCAAAATCGGCATCCCGGTCACCCTGGCAAAGCACCGCGGACCGATTGGACCAGCGCATCCGGTTTTGTCCGAAGACTCCACCCGATGCATACGGAGAGGCCATGCCGCTGGACGACTTTGTGCGTCCCCCATGCACCTCCGAAGAGATCCACGGACCCGGGTTTCCCCGGCGGGAGAGCGGGCATGACGCCGAAGCGTCGACCCAGCCAGTTCCCTGACGCATCGCCCTAATCGGACCCGCCGACCGGTGTGAAGCGAACCTCACTCCGGCATGGGCTTCGAAGACCCGAAGGTCCCCTATTCCCACCTCCGCCTTTCGTCCGGCCGGACCGCAAGTCTTCCGAAGAAGGCCTTTGGCCCTGTCGACCGTGGTTCGCGCAAGCGAACCAGGGGCGGGCAGCAGTTGCCCGACAGTTCCCTTCCGACACTGGTGATGGCACCCTCACCGGAGCCATCGATGCCTCGGCTTTTCGATCCTGAATTCCGGTCAGGGACGTTGTCCGAAGACAACACGCCCGACTGGCTTCAAGACCGTCCCACCGACAGATCCCGTCCCGAAGGACACGATCCGGGAAGGCAACGCACCGATCCGATCCGTACTTTCGACCAGGCCGAAACCCGATCTCCCGTACGACACTGAAACCGTTCCAACCCGAAGGTTCGTCAGGCTTCAGCCGGTTGCACCACCTTGTTTGGGCCGACAACAGCTCCGAAGAGCCGTTGCGATCCGCGCAAGGCTGTCTCCCGAAGGAGACGCGGCGCTTCCGCCGAACCGGCCATCCGGATGCCGCCGGATCAGTCGCCCGCAACAAATCCGAAGATCCGCTGCCGCGGCGGTGATCGCCGTGAACCAGGGAAAACCGGCCCGAAGGCCAATTGCCGCCTGGTGTCGCGGCCGGGTTCTCGGTCCCCGGTTGATCCGAAGATCATCCGGTTCTCGGCGAACCCGCGACTGCGTCATCCGGAAACGACGCGGTCTTCCGCCGACGACCGCCCGTTCGTTGTCAAGCCATCAGGGTCAAACCGAAGTCCGATCCCGAAGGCCCAGCGAACGGAGAGCCGCCGAGCCAGGTGATGTCAGCCGCGGAGGACCGACTCCACCTCCGAAGTGTCTTTGTCGCAGGATCCTCGGTTCCGTTCGCCCAGACACTTTCCCGAAGGGCCGTATCTGGATGCCGGTCTCCCGGCTTTCCTGCGACGCCGAGTACTTCGGCGCATTCGCGTGAGAGTTAGTCTGGGTTTTGTATTAAAGATTGTCTAGAAAAAATAACATAGAACTTCAATTTTTCTGTGCATAAGGCGACTTTTATTACACAAACGGCACACAATTATTCCACACAACTATCCACAGAACTATACACAGCCCCAATATCTATGCGACGACTTTTCTACTATCCACGAGATTTGGTTGGTCGGACTCGCGCGCCGCACGCTCACCGGTGGAAAACCCGCACCGCCAGCTGCGTTATGCGGCGCCAACGGCACACGGGAATCGGCGGACGTATCCTGAAAGCGTGTTGATGTGCCGCATTTGCGCCGACCATGAGCGTCCGATATAACCCGAATGACCGTCCTGCGCGTTTGGACGGTGGCGGAATCGGTTCGATAGAGGTGGCGCCTGTCCGGGCGCGGCCATCAGCGCTCCAAGGGGATTGCCATGAGCACCGACAACAGGCCGCTATCGCCGCACCTGCAGGTCTATTCGTTCCAATGGACCATGGCCTACTCGATCATTCACAGGATCACGGGCGTGGGACTGTCATTTGGAACGCTACTACTGGTCTGGTGGCTGGTCGCGCTCGCATCGGGACCGGCGGCGTTCGACACATTCCAGTGGTTTGCCGGATCCTGGATCGGCCGCTTGATGCTGTTCGGGTTTACCTGGGCGATGTTCTACCATTTTGCCAACGGAATAAGGCACATGGTCTGGGATGTCGGCTGGGGTTTCGAGATACCCACGGCAAGGACAACCGGACACTTCGTCGCCGCCTCGTCCGTGGTGTTGACTCTGATTGCCTGGATTATCGGCTACGGACTGATCGGGGGTTAGCATCATGGCACTGGCAACCAAACTCGGTCTCGCCCGCGGTCTCGGCAGCGCCAAGGAAGGCGTCCATCACTGGTGGGTCCAGCGGATCACTTCCGTCGCCCTTATCCCGCTTTCCCTCTGGTTCGTCTTCGCCGTCGCGTCCCAGGGCGGCGCGGATCACGCGACCGTCAGCGCCTGGCTGGCAGCTCCGGTTAACGCGATCCTAATGCTGCTGTTCATCGGCGCGACGTTTCACCACATGCATCTCGGTGTCCAGGTCGTCGTCGAGGACTATGTCCATAACAAGCCCGCCAAGCTGATTCTGCTGCTGGGCGTGAAGCTGGCCAGCGCGGCATTTGGCGTTGCCGCGGCTTTTGCCGTTCTCAAGGTTGCTTTCGGAGGTTGATGATCATGGGCGAAGCCTATCCGATCACCGATCACAGCTATGATGTGGTTGTCGTCGGCGCAGGCGGCGCCGGATTGCGCGCTACCTTCGGCCTGGCCGAGCGCGGCCTGAAGACCGCCTGCGTCACTAAGGTCTTTCCCACCCGCAGCCACACCGTGGCGGCGCAGGGTGGGATCTCCGCCGCCCTGGGCAATATGGGCCCCGACGACTGGCGTTGGCACATGTACGACACGGTCAAGGGCTCCGACTGGCTCGGCGATCAAGACGCGATCGAATACATGGTGCGCGAGGCCGTGCCGGCAGTGATCGAGTTGGAGCACTATGGCGTGCCGTTCAGCCGCACCGAAGAGGGCAAGATCTACCAGCGTCCCTTCGGCGGCATGACAACCGATTTTGGCGAGGGCCCGCCGGCCCAACGAACCTGTGCCGCGGCGGATCGCACCGGCCACGCCATGCTGCACACCCTCTACCAGCAGTCCCTCAAGCACCAGGCCGAGTTTTTCATCGAATATTTCGCGATGGACCTGATCATGGAGGACGGCGCCTGCCGGGGCATCATGGCCTGGAACCTTGATGATGGCTCGATCCACAGGTTTCGCGCCAAGCAGGTGATCCTGGCGACCGGCGGCTACGGCCGCGTCTATTTCTCCGCCACGTCGGCGCACACCTGCACCGGCGACGGCAGCGCGATGGTCCTGCGGGCCGGCCTGCCGCTGCAGGACATGGAATTCGTCCAGTTCCACCCAACCGGCATTTACGGCGCCGGCTGCCTGATAACCGAGGGCGTCCGCGGCGAGGGTGGCTATCTGACCAATTCGGAGGGCGAGCGTTTCATGGAACGCTACGCGCCGTCCGCCAAGGACCTGGCCTCGCGCGACGTCGTGAGCCGCTCGATGACGCTGGAGATCCGGGAAGGTCGCGGCGTCGGCCCGAACAAGGATCACATCCATCTGCATATCGAGCATCTGGATCCGAACCTGATCCATGAACGGCTCCCCGGCATCGCCGAGACGGCGCAGATCTTCGCCGGCGTGGACGTGACTAAGGAGGCAATCCCTGTCCTGCCGACCTGCCACTACAACATGGGCGGCATTCCGACGAACTATCACGGCGAGGCCCTGACCCTGAAGGACGGCAACCCGGACAGCGTGGTGCCCGGCCTGATGGCGGTTGGCGAGGCGGCGTGCGTTTCGGTCCACGGCGCCAACCGGCTCGGATCGAACTCGCTGTTGGATCTTGTGGTGTTCGGGCGCGCGGCGGCCAACCGCTGCGCGGAGACAGTGAATCCGGAGGAAACTCACCGGCCGCTACCGGCGGATGCCGGCGAAGCTTCTTTGGAACGGCTCGACAACCTGCGCCACGCCAAGGGTGGCACGCCGACGGCCGACCTGCGTCTGGAAATGCAAAAGGTCATGCAGTCCAACTGCGCCGTCTTCCGCACCGGCGACGTGCTGAGCGAGGGCAAGGGCAATATCGAGGAAATGTGGCGCAGGAAGACCGACATTTCCGTATCCGACCGCTCGATGATCTGGAACTCGGACCTGGTGGAAACGCTGGAGTTCGACAATCTGATCGCCCAGGCATTGGTGACAATCGCTTCGGCGGACAACCGAAAGGAAAGCCGCGGCGCTCACGCGCGTGAGGACTTCACCGAGCGCGACGACGAAAACTGGATGAAACACACGATCGCCTGGTGCAGCGACGGCGGCGACGTGCGAATCGATTACCGGCCCGTTCACATGACGACTCTGACCAACGAGGTTCAGTCATTCCCGCCCAAGGCGCGGGTCTACTGACGCGTGACCGGGACAGTCAAACGGCCGACGGCACTCACAGAAGGACGGTCACATGGTTGAATTCGCCCTGCCGGCCAACTCCCGCTACACGACGGGCAAGACCTGGAAGGCGCCCAACGGGGCAAAGAACGTCAAGGCCTTCAAGATCTATCGCTGGTCGCCGGACGATGACGAAAACCCGCGGGTCGATACCTACGAGGTCGACCTCGACGACTGTGGTCCGATGGTCCTGGACGCCCTGATCAAGATCAAGGACCAGGTCGACCAGACCCTGACGTTCCGCCGGTCATGCCGCGAAGGCATCTGCGGCTCGTGCGCCATGAACATCGATGGGCTGAACACCCTTGCCTGCACGAAATACATCTCGGAGATCAAGGGCGACGCCAAGGTCTTTCCACTGCCGCACATGAAGGTGGTCAAAGATCTGGTGCCGGACCTGTCGCTGGCCTACGCGCAGCTGTCCTCGATCGAGCCATGGATGAAGACGGACAGCCCGCCGCCGCCCGATCAGGAAAGACTGCAGTCGCCGGAAGAGCGCAAGAAGCTCGACGGGCTGTACGAGTGCATCTTGTGTTTCTGCTGCACCACCAGCTGTCCGAGCTATTGGTGGAACGGCGATCGTTATCTCGGGCCCGCGGTCCTGCTGCAGGCCTATCGCTGGATCGCCGACAGCCGGGACGAGCACACCGGCGAGCGGTTGGACAATCTGGAAGACCCGTTTCGGCTCTACCGGTGCCACACGATCTTCAATTGCACCAAGACCTGCCCCAAGAGCCTGAACCCGGCCAAGGCCATCGCAGAAATCAAAAAGCTGATGGTCGAACGCCAGGGCTGACGCCCGGCGTCACGGGCGCTATTGGTCCGCGGGACGGATCGTGGAAATCGACAATTTCGGCGCCGGCGGTGCGACACCCGCCCCGTTGATCCGCGGCGCAATACCGATGCCGGCGGTCGCCGTCCGTGCCGCCTTTTCCCGGCTCAGATCGTACGCCGCCTTGACGCCGACCCCGATAACGGCCCCCAGCACCAGCGCAACGCCGCAGGCCACGTAGAGCGACGCCCGTCCGGCAGGCGGCGGGGCCGGCCGTTCATCGCGCGGCGGCGGTGACAGGCCGGCGTCGGCCGGAACCTTGCCCAGATCCTCCAATGCTTCTTCCAGCGACCGTGGCCGCCGTTTTAGATACGGACTCGTCATGCCCCCACTTCTTATTTTTGCGTGACCATTGCGGTCCCGCGAAACGGCCGGCTCCACGTTTCCAGGGAACCTTCACCGTCATTTGGATTGTCCGGACTCTACGGTGCCGGGGGAGGAAATCAAGCGGCATCCGCATACTCACGGACGCTTGATCCGCGGCCCCGATCAAATCGGCTCCGCGAACTCCAGCGCAATTCCGAACAGGTCGTCCGGCAGGACCTGCAGCGTGTCATCCCGCCAGACCGACCCTACGCCGTTCCCGTCCAAGAGATCCCGCACCAGCCGCAGATCACGCACAGAGACGCGATAGGCGGCAAAGCAGGGCGCCGTCCCGGCTTGCCCCGCGGCGGGAAAGCGGGCCGCGAACAGCGCCGGATCCAGGACTGTGATCTGACCGTGCTCGGTGTCTACGACCAGCCCCTCGTTTGCATCGCGGACCCGGTCCCGGCCGATCAAGCGCCGGAAGAATGGGATCAGCGCTGCCGGCTCAGGCGCCCGCAGGACGACCTCCTCCACGTCCCGGGCTCCGTTGTCGTGAACCTGGTAGCGCGGTTTCCAGAAATGTTCGGGTGCGTGCTGCTGACAGGTGAAGAAGGCCAGTCCCGGCATCAGCGCATCGGTGGCGAACGCCAGCGTGAAGGCAACCGTCACCGTCGATCCGTCCGGCAGGCCGGCCTGCCGTTCGAACCGGAAGGGGGCGACCGCCGGCAGTCCCGCCGCGCACCATTCCGCCTGGTCCGCGGCCGCATCCCGGCTGGTCAGAGCCAACATGGACATGCCCTCGTGGCGCTCAAGGAAGTCCCGGTTGTGGGCGCCGAAATCGAAAACGCCGGCACCGTGGGCGCCGATCTTGTCCGGTGCCGCGACACACAGCAGTTCGAGAAAGCTCGACTGGAGCTGGACCAGCCGGTTGTCAGTTCCCCAGTCATGGTGGGCGCGGGGCGTCAGCGTAAAGCCGAGCCGCTCGTAGGCGGCGGCCGCTTCGTCCAGGTCGTGAACGCACAGGACGAGGTGGTCGATCCTCCGTCCCTCGGTCATCGATAAGGGCTCAGCCCTTCCAGTCGCCGGTGCCGGCGTCGATCGGGCCTTCGGCCATCTTCCAGGCATTGAAACCACCGGCCATGTGCGCCACGCGCTCAAGTCCCATCTGCGCAGCCGTCAGGCCGGCAAGGGCTGAACGGCCACCGCTGGCGCAGAAGAACATGATGCGCTTGCCGCTGGAGAAGACCTCGTCATGCATCGGGCTGTTGGGGTCGAGATGGAACTCCAGCAGCCCTCGCGGACAATGCCGCGCGCCCGGAATGGCACCGTCCCTTTCCAGCTCGCCCGTTTCGCGCACATCGACGAATACCGTGTCGTCGGATTGCAGAAGACCCTTGGCCTCCTCGACATCGATGGTTTCGATCTCGGCGTTGGCCTCTTCCAGCATGTCCCGCACGGTCTTGATAATCATTCCTGCCTCCGTCGCCTCTGGGTCAGCGCCCGATGATGCTGTGGAACAGCTCCACCGTCCGGGTCTGGGCGGTCGCCGCACTCTCCGCATGATGGCTGCCGCGCTTGTCGCAGTTGAATCCATGCCCGGCAGGATAGGTGAACACCGGCACCTCGAACTGGACCTCCTGGATATCCTCGACATGCTCCAGCGGGATGGCGTCGTCCTTCTCGCCGAAATGCATCATCACGGGACAACGCGGGTGTTCCTCGCGGAACTCGTGAATCTGGCCGCCGTAATAGCAAGAAACGCAGGCAACACCGCTGAGCCGCGTCGCGGCCAGCCAGGCCAGCGAACCACCCCAGCAATACCCGACCACCGCTATGTCGCCGGGCAACGCTTCCATGGCGGCCTTGATGTCCAGCAGCGGACCGTCCCAGCCGCTCTCGGTCTTGAGCTCGCGGCCGCGGGCCACGCCCGCCTCGTCATACTCCAGCTCGATGCCCGGCTCGATTCGGTCGAACAGGGCCGGCGCGATGACCGCGAAACCCTCCTCGGCGAACTGGTCGCAGACGTCCCGAATGTGCTCGTTGACCCCGAAAATCTCCTGGATCACGACCACGCCGCCGCGCGCCGTTCCTTCGGCATCCGCCTTGTAGGCCTGGAACTTGTGCCCATCCGATGCGGTCAGCGCGATCATTTCACCCATGTTGCCGTCCCCCTCCTCGTGACCGGACCTGGATAATATCCGCGGTCGAAAGCAGTTCACACATTAAATCGGAAATGAAACACATCGCCGTCCTTGGCGATGTAATCGCGCCCCTCGAGACGCATTTTTCCGGCATCCTTGGCACCCTGTTCCCCATCGCACGCGACGTAGTCGTCGTAGGCAATGGTCTCCGCGGAGATAAAACCGCGCTGAAAGTCGGTGTGGATGGTCCCGGCGGCCTCAGCGGCGGTCGCACCCACTGGAACGGTCCAAGCCCGCGCCTCCTTGGGGCCGGCGGTGAAAAACGTGATCAGGTGCAGGAGCTCGTAGCCGGCGCGGATTACGCGGGCCAGTCCCGTCTCCTCTAACTCGAGGCTTTCCAGAAACTCCCGCCGCTCCTCCAGATTGTCCAGCTGCGCCACTTCCGCCTCGATTGCGGCGGAAACCACGACCATCGCCGCATCTTCGGCCGCCGCTTTCTGCGCCACCTGTTCCGTGAAGGCGTTGCCCGTCGCCACATGCTCCTCGGCGACGTTGCAGACATACAGCACAGGTTTGCTGGTCAGGAGTTGCAGCTGGCGGAATGCAGCCCGTTCGCCCTCTGGCAACGACAGCGACCGCGCCGGCTTGCCGGCTTCCAGCTGTTTCAGCGCCTGCTGGACCCGCTCCAGGGTCTCCGCCGCTTCCTTGTCCTGTCCCTTGATGCGCTTCTCCAGCGGTCCGATGCGGCGCTCCAGGCTTTCAAGGTCGGCCAGCATGAGCTCGGTTTCCACCGTCTCGGCATCACGTATCGGATCGATGTCGCCGTCCACATGGGCGATATCGCCGGAGTCGAAACAGCGCAGCACATGGACGATGGCATCGACCTCGCGAATGTGGCCAAGGAACTTGTTCCCCAGACCCTCGCCCTTAGACGCGCCCGCCACCAGACCGGCGATATCCACGAACTCCAGATAGGTGGGAATGACCTGGGTCGACTTGGCCAGGATGCCCAGCTTTTCCAGTCGCGGGTCGGGCACCGCGACACGGCCGGAATTGGGCTCGATGGTGCAGAACGGGTAGTTCGCCGCCTCGGCCTGCGCCGTCTCGGTCAGCGCGTTGAAGAGCGTCGACTTCCCCACGTTCGGCAAGCCGACGATGCCGCAGTTGAACCCCATGGCTCAGTCGCCCGTGCGGTCCGAAGCGTTTTCCTCGCCGGACTTTTCCTTCGGACGCGGCGGATTGACCGCCATGGTGACCTGGTTCATGAACTGCTCGGGCCGCTCGGCGACAAGTTGTTCCACATGGTCGCCAACGGCGGTCACTACTTTTTCCATCAGCGGCCGCTCGGCTTTGGCGAAATCGGAAAGCACGTAACCGTGCACCCTGTTCTTGTCGCCCGGGTGGCCAATGCCGAGCCGGACGCGCCAGTAGTCCTTGCCGATATAATTGTCGATGCTGCGCAGGCCGTTGTGGCCGCCATGGCCGCCATTGCGCTTCACCCGCACCTTGCCCGGCACAAGATCGAGTTCGTCATAGATGACGGTCACCAACTCCGGCTCCAACTTATAGAAATTGACGACTTCGCCAACGGACCTGCCTGATTCGTTCATGAACGTGGTGGGTTTCAGACACAGCACCTTCTGGCCGCCGATGAACCCCTCGGCGGTCTGTCCCTTGAACCGAAGCCGCCACGCTCCAAACGAATGGCGGCGGACGATCTCGTCCACCGCCATGTATCCGATATTGTGCCGGTTTTCGGCGTATTTCGGTCCGGGATTCCCGAGACCCACCAAGACGAGCATCGGAGAGGACTACTCCTCTTTCTTCTCTGCCTCGCCCGTTCCTTCGGCTGCAACTGCCTCTTCGCCTTCGGCCGCCGGCGCCTCTTCGCCTTCGACGCCTTCTTCGCCCGGCTCTGCAGTCACCAGTTCCTCTTCCTTCACCGACGGCGCCGCAATGGTCGCCACCGTGAAGTCGCGGTCGGTGATGGTCGGGTTGACGCCCTCCGGTAGTTTGATGGCGCTGATATGGATCGAATCGCCGATATCGTAGCCGGTGAGATCGCATTCGATCATCTGCGGGATGCTGTCCACCGAACAGAGCAGTTCGACCTCGTGCCGGACAACGTTGAGAAGACCGCCGCGCTTGATGCCGTCGCACTCTTCCTCGTTGATGAAACTCATGGGGACGTTCACGGCGATTTTCGCGTCGCCGCTGACCCGCAGGAAGTCCACATGCATGGGAGCATCGGTCACGGGATGGGTCTGCACGTCGCGCGGCAGTACCTTCTCCTTACCGGCGCCCTCGATCTCCACGTCATAGACGGTCGAGAAGAAAGCGCCCGTGTCCAAGCTCTTCTGGATAACCCGGGGGTCCAGCGAAACCAGGATGGGATCCTTCTTTTCGCCGTAGATCACCGCCGGGACGCGTCCCGCCCGGCGATCCGCCCGGGCTGCCCCCTTGCCTGCCCGGCTCCGCGCAACAGCGGATATCATATTGGAATCGCTCATTTTTTTCTCCGTCATCGAGCGCCGACGCCAGCCTCCAGGGGTGCGACATCGGCCAAGAATGCAGTCGGCCCCCGAAGGGGCCGATGCCATGCCCGCGGGCTTATACACCTAGTCGAACAGGCTGGAAACCGATTTTTCCTGGGAGATACGCAGGATCGTCTCGGCCACCAGCGGCGCCACCGTGATCTGCCTGATGTTGTGGGACACACGGACCGCCTCGGTGGCCATGATACTGTCGGTGGTCACCAGCGCCTCCAGGGGCGAAGCGGACACACGCGCTACTGCACCGCCGGAAAGCACGCCGTGCGTCACATAAGCGGACACCGATTTGGCGCCTGCGTCCATAAGCGCCCCAGCCGCGTTGCAGAGCGTCCCGGCACTGTCGACGATATCGTCGACCAGAATGCATCGGCGACCCTTGGGGTCACCGATGATGTTCATGACCTCCGAAACGCCGGCTTTCTCGCGCCGTTTGTCGATGATTGCCAGGTCGGCCTCCAGCCGCTTGGCGACCGCCCTGGCGCGTCGTACGCCGCCGACATCGGGGGAGACCACCAGAACCTCGCTGACGTCTTCCAGGTGGTCCTTGATGTCTTTCACCATCGACGGTTCGGCAATCAGGTTGTCCGTCGGGATATCGAAGAAGCCCTGGATCTGGCCCGCGTGCAGGTCGATGGTGAGGACGCGGTCGGCACCGGCCGTCTGGATCAGGTTGGCGACCAGCTTGGCGGAGATCGGCGTCCTAGGACCGGTCTTACGATCCTGACGGGCGTAACCGTAGTAGGGAATCACCGCGGTAATCCGGCGCGCCGAACCGCGTCGGAGCGCGTCGATGATTACCAGCAGTTCCATGAGATTGTCGTTGGCGGGATAGTTCGTCGATTGGACCACGAACACGTCCTCGCCGCGGACGTTTTCCAGCACCTCGACGAAGATCTCCATGTCCGAGAAGCGCCGGATCGCCGAGTGCGTGAGCGGAACGTTCAGGTATGCGGAAATAGCCTCGGCCAGGGGCCGATTGGAATTTCCACTCAGGACTTTCATGAATCGATCAGAGACCCGTAACAGAAAGGCGTTGCCACCGCGCGGCCTTCTATATCAAGGCGACCCGTTGCTGTAAACGACTCAGCGAACGCAGTTTCGACCGGCCGGATCAGCTGCTTTCGAAGACGCCGAGCTGCTTCTGGCGCAGCAGGATCTTGATGTCCTCCAAGGTCGCCGCAACGGCATCAACCGCGCCCCAGACGGCGTCGTAAGCCGCGCCTCCCCAGCGCCGCTGCAGCATACCGTGGGGAACCAGATTCTCCTGGTTGATTGATCCGTAAGGCTCGCCGTCCGGCGCCGAAAGTTTCCAGGCGATCTTCACCAGGTCGGCCTCTTCGTTGAACTGCTCCACCTGGACCTCGACCTTCAGCAGCACATCGGCAAAGGTCGGATCGTCAACCAGCGGCACTTTGAGACGTTTGAAGACCGCGCGGAACGCCCGGGCGATCGTGACGTTGCCGTCGCCCGGCGCGCCTTCGACGCCGACCAGCCCGACCCGGATTGTCGTGTCTTCGCCGAGCGGCGCCGCATCCATGGGCTTCAGAAGACTGGCGACGACAAAAGCGGTGCGGTCTGCCAGCGCATCCACCAGGGCCGGATCGGCGTCGTTCCAGGACCGTTTGTCCGCGTCGATCTGGACCATCCGACGGGTGACCAGACGGCCGTCCTGGTTGGTGAGTTGCCAGAACACAAGCGCCTGGCCATCTCTCAGGAACGCCCGCCCTTCCAGAAGATAGGCCTTATCCAGCCATCCGTTCGTCGAGGCCGGAACGTTCATCCGGTGCAGCGCGGCGGCGACCGCTTCCGGCAGTTCGTTCGAGAAGCGTGGCGATCCGCCGTCGATAGGCGCGATGACCACGCCGGCCCCATCGCCGGGCCGGGTCAGTTCGGACGCTTCTTTGTCCTTGAACGGACGCGGCAGCGGCCCGCAAGCCGCCAGCAGCACGACCGCCGCGCCTGCGATGATCCCGCGCAACTTTCGGGAGCTAAAACAGGACACAGCCCACCACCAAACCAACGAAGGCGAGGCATAGCATCTGTACCAGCCAAGGCATGACCGTACCTTACTTCACGACCAGATCGAGCGGGGATTCCGAAATCGGCTCGGAGCCGCGTGCTGTCACGAGCGACGTGCGGGCCAGCGTCATCGCCAATCCCCTGTCTGAGTCAAATATGATGATGTGAATGAAAAAAACCATGCCGGGCTCCGCGACGATCGGGTTGCCATGGAACAGCATGGGCCAATCCATCCAGTTGGGCGCGAAAGTGGCGCCCAGGGAATAACCGCAGGCGTTCAACCGGTGCGCAGACAGGCCGGCCTGATCGAGCACCCTTGCATGGGCGTCAAACACGTCACCGACGGGCCGGCCCGGCGCCAGCGCCTCCTCGCACGCCAACAGGGCGTCGCGGGCGGCGGAATGCATACTCTCATGGCGCGGGTCGGGCGCGCCAACGATCAGGGTCCGCATCAACGCCGCGTGGTAGTGCCGGTAGGCGCCGGCAAATTCGAGCGTCAGCTGATCCTGGGAATCAAGATGGCGGCGGCCGCTGAAATACCTGCAAAGCAGCGCGTCCCGGCCAGATCCGATGATGAACTCGTTCCCGGGATAGTCGCCGCCGCCCCGGAACACCGCACCTTGCATGGCGGCCAGGATGTCCCCTTCGAACGCGCCGGGACCGGCTTCCTCCACCGCTGCCGACCAGGCCTGGTCCGCGAGCGCGCCGGCCTGGCGAACATAGTCGAGCTCGGCGTCGCTCTTCACAAGGCGTCGCCGGCTGACCAACATCGAGCAATCCTGCAACCTGACCAGACCGTCCAGTCCCGCCTGTAGCCGCAAGGCGTTGCGCCCGGTCAGACCATAGGCCTCGTATTCAACGCCCAATACCTTGCCGGCACAGCCGCGTTCCTCCAGCAGCCGGCGCAGCATGGCAACCGGATTGGCCCCTTCCTCGTCGACCCACACATGTACGTCCTCGATGACCGAGGTGTGCGCCGCCTGGCGCAGGTCGGGCGCCCGCGTCAGCAGAAACATGTCGCCATCGCCCGCCAGGTAGAGGCACTGAAAAAAAACGTAGCCGAACGTATCGTAGCCAGTCAGATAGAACATGCTCTCCTGGCGGAAGATGAGCAACGCGTCGACCTGGGCCTCGCCCATGTCGCGGCAGGCCTGCCGCCGGCGACCGGCGAGTTCATTCTCGGAAAAGTGCAGGGCCATTTCCGTCAGCTCCTGAGCGCAATCGCGGAAAGATTGCGGCCGTAGTCCGGATCCCGCTGCCTGGTGGCCCGCCGGTAGCTGAAGAAGTCGTCCGCGTCGGCGCAGGTGTCCCGGCCGATCGCCTCGACCGCGCCAACGCCCAGGGTATGCAGGCGATCGGCAACAAACTGCTCAAGATCAAACAGGAAGTGGTCAGATCGATCCGACGGCCGGAAATAATCGGCGTAGCCTGTGTCCGCGGCGACGAATCGGGCCTGGTATTCGGGACCGACCTCGTAGCTGGCCTGCTGGATGCACGGCCCGATGGCGGCCAGAACAGCCTGTCGCTGTGCGCCAAGCGACTCCATGGTCTGCAGAACGCTGAGCAGAACGTCGTCCAGCGCGCCCTTCCAGCCGGCATGCGCCGCGCCGACCACCCCGGCGCTCGGATCGGCCAGCAGAACCGGCACGCAGTCCGCGGTCAGGATTCCGAGCGCGACCCCCGGACGGTCGGTGACCATGGCATCGGCGCGCGGCGCGGCGGCATAGGGCACGGGCTTTTCGATACGTTCGGTCGTCGTGCCGTGGATCTGGTACACCGTTGTAAGGCAGTCCGCCGGCAGATCCAGCACACGCATGCACCGGGCCCTGTTCTCCGCCACAAGGTCGGGAACATCGTCGGAGCCGAAGCCCACATTCAGCGATGCGTAGAGGCCTTGCGAGACTCCGCCGCGACGGGTGAAGAAGGCGTGCGCGACGCCGGCATTCTGTTCCAGGATGTCTGCGGTAAGGTGCTCTACCATTCGATTGCCGGATCAAATCCAGGCGGGGTCGGGCTGTCGGGCCGGGTGACCGAAAACGTCTTGAACAAACTGCCCATTTGGTCCCGCGCAATCAAGCGCTGCAACGCCGTCTCGATCTCTCCGGCGTCGCGCACGCCGGCCGATTTTTTGAGCATATCTGCACGCACGCGGATCCCGAGCCGTTCCAGGAAAGCGCCCTGCTCGACAGGATACCAGGCCCTGGCGCCGGTTTCGCGCGCTGCCTCGGCCAGGCGTTCGAAGTCCACATGGGCCGTCAGGTCGCATTCGCCCGGCTGGTCCAGCACGGCCGTATAGCGATGGCCGCGCACCGCCTGTAGCGTATCGCCGGGCGCGCTCCGGCATTGGCCGTAGTCGAAGACCAGGGCGGCACCGCCAAATGTCAGAACCCGTTCGGCGACCGATCTCATGATAGCTGCCCCGAGAGGGCAGATTTCTGCCACCGCACCCATTGCGGCGGTCCCAGCGACGGCCGGCGGCAGAACGCTCGCCAGAGGCGTCGCGGCTGGCGCCATGACGAATTGCAGCGATCCGTCTGAATCCGTGGCGACCATGCGTTCACGCCAGCCGTCCGGCATTCGCTGGAATTGATGAACAGGCAAGGCATCGAAGAACTCGTTGGCAATCAGGATGATCGGGCCGGCCGGCACATCGTCGAACCTGCCGTGCCATGTCGCCTGCAACCGTGACTCCTGCAGCCGACGTAGCACCGGGCTGGTTTCCACAAGATGAAGATCGATCGCGGCCTTGAAGGCCGGCGCCTGGCCCGCGGCGCGGAGAAAATCCGCCATCAACGTGCCCCGTCCCGGTCCCAGTTCAACGACGCGGACAGGATCCGGCGCCCCCATAGACGACCAGACATCGGCCGCCCACAGGCCGACGAGCTCGCCGAACATCTGGCTGACCTCCGGCGCGGTGATGAAGTCCCCGGCAGCGCCGAACGGATCACGGGTCGCGTAGTAGCCGTGTGCGGGGTGACCGGAGGCCTCGGCCATAAAATCGGCGACCGTGATCGGGCCGGAAAGCGAGATGCGTCTTTGCAGGGCCGCCAGCGCCGCCGTCACGCCTTGCCGACCCGAGGGGTTCCGGCGCCTTTGTCGCCGGAGCGCCGCATGAAGACAAGATAGAGACCGAACAGGATCATCGGCAGCGAAAGCCATTGTCCCCAGGTGGTGCCGAGGGCCAGGAAACCGATATGGGCATCTGGCTCACGGAACAACTCGGCAACAATGCGCGCCAGGCCGTAGCCGATCAAAAACAGACCACCGGTGATCCCAGGCCGCTCGAGGCTGCGGCGCGCGTGAATCGCATAGGCCAGCACCAGAAACAGCAACAGACCTTCCAGCAGCGCCTCGTATATCTGGCTTGGATGCCGGGGCAGATCCCCGGCGCCGGGAAACACCACCGCCCAAGGAACGTCGCCGACCCGCCCCCAAAGCTCGGCATTGATGAAGTTCGCGATGCGGCCGAAAAAAAGCCCGATCGGCGCCGCCGCGGAGACCACATCGGCAAGGCTGAAGACGTCGATCTTGCGGCGCCACGCAAACAGCAGCATCGCGGCGATGACCCCAAGCAGGCCGCCGTGGAAAGACATGCCGCCGCGCCAGACCTTGAGGATCTCAACGGGATTGGCGAAGAAATACCCCGGTTGATAGAAAAGGACAAAACCAAGCCGTCCGCCCAGCACCACGCCGATGGTTGCCCAGACCAGAAAGTCGTCGACGTCACGCGGCGTGACCAGGGCCTGCCATCGACGGGCGAGCCAGAGACAGTAGCGCCAGCCCAGAACCAGGCCGACGATATAGGCGAGCGCATACCACCGGACTGCAAACGGCCCGAGCTGGATAGCGACGGGATCGATGTCGGGAAAAATAAAGGGTCCCATCCCCGCTTACCGGTATCGGTTGTCCCGAACGAGGTAGTCCTGCACGTAGGTGGCCACACCGTCGTCCAGCGACGTGAAGGATTGGTCATAGCCCGCTGTGCGCAGCTGTTCGAGTGAGGCTTCCGTGAAGTACTGGTATTGACCGCGCACCGATTCCGGCGTGTCGACGAACTCGATCTGCGGCTTGCGATTCATCGCCGCAAATGTCGCCTTGGCCAGATCTTCGAATGTACGCGCCTTGCCCGTGCCGCAATTGAAAATGCCCGAGACACGGGGGCTGTCGTACAGCCATAACATCACGTCGACGCAGTCGCCGACCCAGACGAAATCGCGCATCTGGCCGCCGTCCGGGTAGTCCGGATTGTGGGATTTGAACAGACGGGCCTTACCGGTCTCTTCGATCTGCTCGAACAGCTGGACCGGCACCGATCGTTGCGGACCCTTGTGATACTCGTTGGGACCGTACACGTTGAAGAAGCGGAGACCGGCCCATTGAGGCGGCGCCTTGCCCTGGGCGGCAAGCCGGACAACGTTCTTGTCGAACAGAAGCTTGGACCATCCGTAGGCGTTAAGCGGCAAAAGGGCCGATAGCGACTCGATGTCGAACCGATCCTGGAACCCTTGGGTTCCGTCACCATAGACCGCGGCCGAAGACGCATAGATCAGCCGCTTGCCCTCGCTCGCACACCAGTCGAACAGCAGCATGGAGGCGCCGAAATTGTTCTCCAGGACATAGTCCACGTCCCGCTCGGTCGTGGATGACGACGCGCCCATGTGAAACACGCATTCGACATCGCCGCCGAGGACTTCCAGCCAGGTGGCCAGATCTTCCGGATCCACGATATCCGCCAGCGCACGGGGCGCCAGGTTTCGCCATTTGTCCGTCTCGCCGAACCGGTCGCACACGGCGATGGGGCCGTCGCCGCGCTCTTCGAGAGCCGCGACAAGATTGGATCCGATAAAGCCGGCAGCGCCGGTGACGAGAATCATGAGTCTGGGCAATCCCACTGGCTGCGAAGGGGCCACTTATAGGCATCGCCCTGAGGTGCCGCAAGGACGGCCGGTCAACGTTGCGCCGCCTGTCGGGGCGGCCTATATCTCAGGCGAGCCTCATTACCGTTGGATGGCAGACATGCAAACCAGCAACCGAATTCTCGACGACATGGCGCGGGTGGCGACCGGCGCCGTCGGCGCACTGAGCGGTGTGCGGGAAGAGATCGAACAACTGGTCCGAACCCGGATCGAGCGCTTCCTGTCCGATATGGATCTGGTGACGCGCGAGGAGTTCGACGCGGTCAAGGCCTTGGCGTCGAAGGCCCGGTCCGAGCAGGAAGCGCTGGAAAAACGGGTGGCGGTGCTCGAGGCGGCGCTCAAGGATCGGCCAAAAACGGCGAAGCCGGCGGCCCGAAAAGCCGCGCCAAAGTCCGCCGCGACCGGCAAGAAAAACACGGACTAGGGGCCCGCGCGCCGCGTCAGACAATCGTCATCGGAGCACTACCAAATCCTGCTTGCACGGGCGGACTCTCGTGTGGCAGTCTAAGTCTTGTGGACTTTGTCCTTCAGACAACAACATGTCGAGTGCCCCACTACATGTCGAGTTTCGTTCCCAGGGGCTGCGCAATAATGGTGTTTGGGTAACCGGAAACCGCTTTGCCACCCCGGGCGAGCGCTCTTTTTTGGCGTGGCCTCGTTGGCACAAACACATGGAGGATCTGTCATCCATGACCGCGCAGATCATCGACTCCTTCAGCAGCGTCAACAATCCTCTGGACGTTCTGGAGGCCCTGTTCACCGAGAACGAATGGCCGTTCGAACGCGCCGGCGATGAGCAGCTGGTCGTCGAGACCACCGGCGGCTGGTGCGATTATCGGTTGTTCTTTGCGTGGCGTGAGGACCTGCATGCGCTCTACTTCACCTGCTCGTTCGACATCCGCATGCCGTTGGATAAGCGACGCCAGATCAATGACCTCCTGGTCATGATCAACGAGAAGATGTGGCTCGGCCATTTCGATGTCTGCTCGGGCGACGGGATTCCCATGTTTCGCCACACGCTGCCGACCCGCGGCATCAAGTACATCAGTGTCGAACAACTCGAAGATCTGATGGACATCGCGTTGGCGGAATGCGAGCGTTTCTATCCCGCCTTCCAGTTCGTACTCTGGGGCAACTATACGCCCGAGGACGCGGTAAGCGCGGCGATGCTAGAAACGGTGGGAGAGGCGTGAAGCCCCCCTGCCGTCGGGCAGGGGAAAACCAGACAAAATGGCAGACCATCTCAATCGACCCTTGATCCTTGTCGGGTGCGGCAAGATGGGCGGCTCGCTCCTTTCCGGGTGGCTGGACAGCGGTGTCGCGGCCGCCGGCGTCCATGTCGTGGAACCGGGCTCCGGCGCCGACGTGTTCAGCGACGTCGCCTCAATCAGCCTGCATGCGAGCCTGGAGACGATGCCGGAGGTCGATCCGGAGGTGGTGGTATTTGCCATAAAACCGCAGCAGGCCGACGAAGCGGTTCCGGACTATCAGCGGTTTGCACGGCCGGACACGCTTTTTCTCTCGATCGCCGCCGGCAAGACCATCGCTTTCTTCGAGGAACGGCTGGGGATGGGCGCCGCGGTGGTTCGTGCGATGCCCAACACCCCCGCCGCCATCGGCCAGGGGATCTCCGTCGCCTGTCCGAACGTGAACACCGAGGAGAACCAGCGCGCCATGGCGCTGACGTTGCTTGAGGCCGTCGGCGAAGCTTTCATGGTTGAAGACGAGGCATTGCTGGATGCTGTGACGGCGGTTTCGGGCGGCGGGCCGGCATACGTTTTCCTGTTGATGGAAGCCATGACCGAAGCCGGTATCAAGGCGGGCCTTCCGACCGACCTCGCTGCGCGCCTGTCCCTGGTCACCGTCGCCGGCGCCGGGCAACTGGCCCTCCACAGCAACGATTCGCCATCGGTCCTGCGCCAGAACGTCACCAGCCCCGGCGGCACGACGCTTGAAGCTCTAAATGTGCTGATGAGCGAAGGACGTGGCATTCAGGATCTAATAATCGAGGCGATCGCAGCGGCGACCCGCCGGTCGAAGGAACTCGCCGGCTAGCGGTCCTGCAGCATCCCTTGCCAGCAGCGCCAATTCGGCCCATGTAAGTGGCAGAACCCGCTACAGACGGCGCCATGGTCCGTAAGTCTGAGATTCCAAAACACATAATCAAGACCGCCCTGGAACTGGCGGCCGAACGCGGCTGGGCGGACGTCTCTCTGCGGGAGATCGCGGACAGCGCGAAGCTTTCCATGGCAACGCTGCACGCACATTACCCGTCCAAGGGTGCCATCGTCGAAGCATACGCCCGGCAGATCACCGAAACCGTGCTGGCCGATGAAGAAGCTTTCGATCCGGCGGACAGCGCCCGTGACCGGCTGTTCGACGTGCTCATGCGCCGCTTCGACGCGCTCAACGAGAATCGCGACGCCGTCATCGCCATCGTCCGGGACACGCCGCGCGACCCGGTCGCCGGCCTGGCCATGTTGCCTGTGATGCGCGAGTCGATGCGCTGGATGCTGGAGGCCGCCGGGATCGAGACGGAAGGTTTGCAGGGACAGGCGCGCGTCGCCGGCCTGATCGCAATCTGGCTGGCCACCCTGCGCGTCTGGATGCAGGATGAAACCGCCGACATGGCGAAAACGATGTCGGCGTTGGATCGCAATCTGCGGCGGGCCGAGAACCTGGCCCGACGGTCGAGCCGACGCCGGCCACGAACGGACGAGTAGCGACCGGGCCGCGAAGACGGCGGCCCAACCGGTTATTGTGCAGTGCACAAAAACCTTGACGAATGTGTGTCTGATGATTAATTATGCTATGTTGCAGTGCAGCATTACGGTGAGCCCCGGAAAGGCGACCGCAGTGCGCCAATGATGGAGGGGCAAATGGCCAAAAATCCGTTCTTTAATCCCAGCAATCCGTTCACCAGCGTCGACTTCACCAAGTGGGGTGAGGAGATGACCAAGGCCATGAAGGACATGAAGATGCCCGGCGTGGACGCCGAAGGCATGATGGCCGCCCAGCAGCGGAACATCGAGGCCCTGGCGGCGGCCAACAAGACCGCGGCCGAGGGCATGCAGGCCGTCTTCACCCGGCAAGCCGAGATCATGAAACACTCCATGGAAGAGGCGACGGCTGCCATGCAGTCGATGATGTCGGCCGGTGCGCCGGAAGACCAGCTTGCCAAGCAGGCGGAGCTCACCAAAGAAGCGTTCGAATCGACGATCTCCAACATGAAGGAGCTGTCCGAGATGATGTCGAAGAGCCAGACCGAGGCGATCGACATTCTGAACGAGCGTGTCGCCGAGGGGCTCGAAGAGCTCCGGGGCCTGGTGCAGAAGGGCGGCAAGTCCTAGCGGCCACTGGGATCGCTGGCTAGAGGGCCGCGGCGCGCAACGGCGCCGCCGGCCCTTTACTTTTGCCCACCATTGCTACAGGACCCGGCGCCACGGGGGCGGGGAACGGACGAAATCATGACAATCAGTTTCGATGACTTCATGCAGGTCGAAATCCGGGTCGGCACCGTCGTCCGAGCCGAGCCGTTTCCCGAGGCGCGCAAGCCCGCGATAAAACTCTGGATCGACTTCGGCTCGGAGATCGGCGAACGCAAGAGCTCGGCCCAGCTCACGGTGAACTACACGCCGGAGACGTTGGCCGGTCGACAGGTGGCCGCGGTACTGAATTTTCCGCCCCGTCAGATCGGCAAGTTCATGTCGGAGGTTCTGGTTCTGGGCTTTCCGGATCAGAACGGAGAGGTCACGCTGATCCGCCCGGACAAGCCGGTACCCGACGGCGGCCGACTGTACTAGCCGCAGCAATCCTGGCCGGACTGGATGGGCGGACAGGGCACATCTCCATAAGAACAGAAGACGCAGCAGTCGCCTTTCTTCGGAGACAGAACGGCGCCGCACCCCGTGCAGTCGTAGAACCAGATGCACGCATTGCCGGGCATCTCTTCGATCCGACGGACGCCGCATTTCGGGCACGTGATGGTGGAGCGCCTCTGGATCATTGTTTGGTCCGGGCGCGCAGGGCGCCGATCGTCGCCAGCAGCGCAAACAGGCCCAGCGCCGGCAAAAGAACGGCGTCCTGCCACGGCAACAGCATGCTCAGACCCAGCGCGGTCAAAGCGATGCCCAGGATGGGTGTGACACAGCAGATCGCTGCGATGATCGTGCCGATTGCGCCGATGCGAAAGGTCAGGCTCTGCCAGAGGGTCCAGCCGGCCGTGGTTGCAGCACGGTCGCCCGGCCTTGGAATCTTGCCCGCACCGCCGCTCACAGCGGCAACCGGATGCGGGCACGCAGGCCACCGTGGGGGCTGTCCTCCAGGAGAATGTCGCCGCCATGCACTCGCGCCACGTCTCGGGCGATTGCCAGCCCCAGTCCGGTACCGCCGGTTTCGGGATTCCTGGAGTGGTCAAGGCGGAAAAACGGACGGAAGACCTCCTCGCGTTTGTCCGGCGGGATGCCCGGTCCGTCGTCATCGATGATCACCTCGATGGCGTCGCCACGCTTGCCGGCCCGGATCCAGATGTTGCTGGCATAACGCTTAGCGTTGGCGATCAGATTGTTCAGGCAGCGCTTGAACGCGTCTGCCTTCAGCCAGGTCTTGATGCGACCCTCGACATGACAGTCGATCGCCAGGCCGTTGCGCCGCCAGTTCGCGGCCACATCGGACACCAGTGATGCCAGATCACATTCGACCGCCTGCTCGCTACCTTCGCCCCGGGCGAAGGTCAGGTAGCCTTCGATCATCTTTTCCATCTCGTTGACGTC